>Ga0302325_10002025_pt1 | contig 50132 bp, 40 predicted proteins | sample Palsa_T0_2_FD_201948 | JGI IMG/M metagenome (GOLD analysis project Ga0302325, IMG submission 201948) | Peat permafrost microbial communities from Stordalen Mire near Abisko, Sweden - Palsa_T0_2 | ecosystem: Environmental > Terrestrial > Soil > Palsa > Peat permafrost | place: Sweden: Abisko...
CGGTGTGCTGTCGAAACGCAAAATCGCCGTCAATCAGAGGCGTCTCGATGGGCGGGAACGTTGTTGTTCCCATGTCTTTTTTGCCGAGCAGTCGATAAACGGGTCCCGCTCCTGCAGCTGCGAGGAACATGCCCTTCGCATCGACCCATCCATCGCCGTTCGTGGCTCCGCCGCTGATGAAGACAGGCCTCGGCGCGCATAGAGCAACCAGTTCGTTCGCGTCGACAGGAAGATCGCCCGGAGTCAGCGGCCCCGCATACTTTAGGAAGTTCCCAGCCATCCAGTGATATTCCTGCGTGCCGGCAACGTTGCCCACCTGTTCGCCAAAGATGTGCCGGTAGAGCTTAGCTCCGGCCTCGCCCGAGGAACTGATATAACCGATGGCGAAGCGCGGATCGTACGCCATGGCGACGACGGAGGCCTTGCCATAGCGCGAGTGGCCCTCGATGCCGACTTGCTTTGCGTCCACATCCTTGTCGGTTTCAAAATAGTCCAGACACCGGCTCGCACCCCAGGCCCACGCCTTGAGTGCGCCCCAGTCGTCCAGCTTGCGCGGCTGGCCCTTGTTGGCCAAGCCGATGATTCCCTCCGTCAATCCCGCGCCATTGTCCGGTTGCACGGTAGTGGGGATATATTCCGCGTAGCCCCATCCGCGCGCGAGCACCTGCTGTTGCCATGTCGGCCCGTTTCCGGCCATCGCAGCAAACTGCGGGAATCTCTTTGCCATCATCGCCAAGAATTCCTTGCTCAAGCCAAGTTCCATAATGACGGGAACCGGTCCTTTTGCATTCTCCGGCGTGGTCAATGTCAGGTCGATGTTTACCGTGATTTTTGGATCCGCCGAGTTGTCGACATGTCCAACCAGCGTTTTCGTGATCACAGGCACGTCCCCGTTTTTTTCGTGCACCGTGCTCGCAACTTCCCATGTCACCTTGGGAAGATTCGCTGGTGTTCGGCCATAGATTTCGCGGTCAAAAAGCTCGACGATTTCCGGCCTGCGCTTGGACCACCACATCTTCGCCGTCGTCACTGGCTTGCCGTTATTCAGCAGCAGCGGATCGGGGGTTTTGGGATAGATGTCCGCCTTTGCCTCGTCGTAATTCGCGGCGTGGGGCGAATTGGCGTCGCCCTCGGCGCCGGAGCGCAGTTCCGTGATGCCGAGCGCGTCCATCTCCCGCTGATGCTCCTTTTCTGACGCAACCTGGATGGCGAGTTGCTCAGGGGTAGGTGCGGGGCGCGTTGCTGGTTGCGGCGGAGGGGTGCTTGCGGGAGAATTTTGTGCTCTCCCTTCCGCGAGGGTGAGAACCAGAGTGAAAGAGATGGTGACCGAGAACCAACAGGCAAAGGACCGCTTGGCAGACATTGAAACCTCGCAGGATGTTCGAGAAATGGAGATGTGCGAACGGGCCAAAGAATATCGATTTATCTCGCCACTGGCAAGGCAATCGCGCAACGGCCGCACGAAGCTCTGCCCTTGCCATGCCGGAGGCTAAGAGGACTCTCCGCCGTCCATCAATCCGGCTTCACTCTTCTCGCCGAGGATTCTCCGTTTAAGGTTTTCCGAAAAACTGCCGATGACGCCTGTGTCTGGCGCTCAGCCGTCACCGCGCCGAAACGAGAACCTGATTTCTCGGAAGGTGACTGACTCACGGAACGAGAAAGGAACCAACAAATATGTCCGCTCTCCACAACATTCCCATCGCGCGCAAGTTTCTCTACGCCTTTGGCCTAGTTTGCATTCTGTGCGTCACATTGGGCACCTACACCTTTTTCACATTCCGAAATATAAGCGCGCAGAGCGCGGACATCAGCGAAAATGCATTCCCGTCCTTGGTCTACGTCGGAAAGATTCAGGTGGCCATCGATCGCGTCCGCCGATGGGATCTTGGCACATTGCTCTGCCAGACGCCCGCATGCACAACCAAGCATCTCGAGGAGCGGCAAAATGCGCTGAACGACTATCAGACTAATCTCAAAGGCTATATCCCATTTATCAGGTACCCTGGGGAGCGCGAGCTTTATCAGAAGTTCTCCTCCGCCTTCGACCAGTATGTCGAAGCGAGCAATCGAGCTCAAGCTTTGCTGGCTAACGGCAAAACGGGTGATGCCCTCGATCTGATGGTGGCGGATTCGACTTTGGGTCTCCTTAATCGAGCACTTGAAGGCGCAACGGCGGACTTCGAACTCAACGCAACGTCCAGCGCAGCCGAATCGCATCAAACGACCGTTTCCGGTGTTCGCGCCACCTGGATTAATACCGTGGTCAGCCTCCTCATCGTCGCATCTGCTCTCTGGTTGGAATCACGTTGAGCCGTGTCATCGCCCCTCGAATTGCGAGGGCGAGCGCTGCGTTGCAACAACTGGCGGCGAAGGATCTGTCGGCACACATGACAGTGATGGGAACGGACGAAATTGGCCATTTGGGTGAAGCGCTGAACTCTTGTGTAGCCTCCATTCGCGAAGTCGTGCAGTCGGTTGCGGAGGGCGCACAGACACTTTCGGCAGCCTCGACCCAGATCAGCGCGCGCGCCGTGCAGTCGGCCGGCAACGCCAACACTCAATCGAGCAAAACCAATCAGATTGCCGCGGCTGCCCAGGAGATGACGGCCACGATCGGCGAAATCAGCCATAACGCAGAAAGCGCGGCCAGCGCCAGCCGCACGTCGGCGGAGACAGCCGACCAGGGTGGCACAGTGATGCACGCCGCGGCGGCAACCATGGAAAAGATTGCAGCCGCTACCGGCACGGTGTCGGAGAAAATGACGTCGTTGGCGCATCGCTCGGAAGAGATTGGTAAGGTGGTCAGCGTGATTCAGGAGATCAGCGAGCAGACCAACCTGCTGGCTCTGAATGCCGCCATTGAGGCAGCCCGCGCCGGTGAACACGGCCGAGGATTCGCCGTGGTGGCCGGGGAAGTGCGCCGCCTTGCAGAGCGTACCAAGAGCGCTACCGAAGAGATTGCCGGCACCATCCGCAGCATCCAGGATGAGACGCGCACAACTCTCCAGGTAATGCAGGACAGCCGTTCTGCGGTTGAGACCGGCATCAGCGAAACCGCGCGCGCCCAGCAGAGTCTGGAAGCCATTATCGAATCTTCGAAACAGGTCGAGCACCAGATTCAACTCATCGCCACCGCTGCAACGGAACAGACTGCGGCATCCGGAGAGATTTCCGAGTCCGCCGGACAAATCTCCCAGTTGGCTACTGAAAACTCCCACGGCGCGGAAGAAGCTGTCGAGGCATTGAAGAATCTTGCTTCGCTGGCCAACAATCTGGATGGGATGATCGGGCAGTTCCGGCTCGAGAGCACCGTTCAGCCAGGTGGGAATTTCCGCGGACAAAGCAAGCCTTCCGTCCATTCGGTGCCAGCGCGACGTTCTGCTGTGGCATAGTTCCTATCGACTTTTCGATCCAAATCGTCCCGAAGCAGCCGGCAATCTTGATGGCCGCCGGCTGCCTTTTTCAGAGCACAAGCTATTGCCTCGCGAGGCCTCATTCAATGTCTGCCAAGCCCTCCAAATTCACGGGGCGTTGCTGTCCGCGCATCACCGGGGTATGGTAGCCTCCGGTTGTGGACCACGCCGAAGCCGTCCGCGTGCCACTCGCCCCAGCCGCAGCTGAACCAACTATCGGGAGACAATTGCATGAGTGCCGTCAAGTATGACCTGATTATCGTTGGCTCCGGGCCCTCAGGCCAACGCGCTGCCGTAGCGGCGTCGAAGATGAAAAAGCGCGTCGCGGTTGTGGAGGCGCGCGCAGTCGTTGGCGGCGTCTGCATCAATACCGGCACCATTCCGTCGAAGACCATGCGTGAAGCCGTACTGCATCTTTCCGGCTACAACTATCGCTCCGTTTATGGCATGAATTACCGGGTCAAGGAAAAGATCACGATGGCCGATCTCGCCTTTCGCGTGCAGGCTGTGATCAAGACTGAAGTAGACGTGACTGAGGCTCAGCTCTCGCGCAATGGGATCGACGTGATCCAGGGGATTGCGCATTTTGTCGATCCTCACGTGCTGCGCGTGGAAGGCCCTCAGGGCGAGACAACGCTCGAAGCGAGCCGCATTATTATCGCCGTCGGGACCAAACCCGCCTCGTCTCCCAAGGTTCCGGTGAATGGGCGCACCATCATCAATAGTGACCAGGTCCTCGATCTTCCCACCTTGCCGCGCACTCTGATCGTCGTCGGTGGAGGCGTCATTGGCGTTGAATACGTATGCATGTTCGCAATTCTCGGAGTGCGCGTTACGCTGATTGAGAAACGCAACAAGCTTCTCGAATTCGCCGACCAGGAAATTGTCGAGGCTCTCAGCTATCACCTGCGCGACAGCCGCGTGACCATGCGCCTTGGCGAGGAAGTGGAGAGCGTGGAGGAGCTTTCCGACGGCGGCGTGGTGGCCAATCTTGAGAGCAAGAAAAAAGTTTCGGGCGACGCCCTGCTCTTCGCCGTTGGGCGGCAAGGCAATGTAGATGAGCTGAATTTAGCCGGAGCCGGTCTTGAGGCCGACAATCGCGGGCGTATCCCTGTTGACGAGAACTTCATGACCAAGGTGGAGCACATCTTCGCGGTAGGCGACGTTGTCGGTTTCCCGGCGCTGGCTTCAGTATCAATGGAACAGGGGCGCATCGCCGCGGCCCGCGCCTTCAACGATCACGCCACCAGTTCGAACCCCGGCTTCTATCCCTATGGGATTTACACCATACCCGAGATCAGCTTCATCGGCAAAACTGAAGAGCAGTTGACCGACGAAGACGTGCCCTACGAGGTAGGCATGGCGTATTATCGCGAGGTCGCGCGCGGACAAATTCGCGGGGATACGACCGGCCGCCTCAAGCTGATCTTCCATCGCGACACGAGGAAGGTTCTTGGGGTACACATCATCGGCGAAGATGCAAGCGAGCTGGTCCACATTGGGCAGGCGGTCATGACGTTGGGCGGCACCGTCGATTATTTTGTCGAGACTGTTTTCAACTACCCGACCCTCGCCGAGTGCTACAAGGTCGCGGCTTTTAATGGCCTGGGCCGCCTGAATCGCTACCAGGCGGGATGAGAGGAATTGTTCATGAGCACCGCAATCGGCGTGGTGATGACCGAGCATATTGTGGCAGGCGCGCTTGAAGATCAGCGATTGACGGGGAAGCCGCTGCGCTTTCCGGACGACACGGAAGAGTCGGACGCGCTGGTGGCGCTTCCCGGCAGTGAACTGGTTGAAGTACTAGTCGATAAGATCGCCGCGTTGATCGGCACATTCAAAGGTCCCGTCGACGCCATCGGGGTTGCGGTTCCCGGCGTAGTGCGCCACGGCGTGATTGAAGATTCGCCCAACCTGGCCCAGATTAAGGGCATGCGCCTGGCAGACGAACTCACGAAAGTTCTCACTAGCCGGGGCATCTCGGCTCCCGTTTACGTCGCCAACGATGCGGACGCAATTGCAGCCGGCGTGGCCGCGACGCGAGGGCAACTCAACAGGCTCACGCGGGTCTGGACGATTGGAAATGGCATTGGCTACGGCCGCTGGCCCTACGTCGAAGGTGTCTGGGAAGGCGGACACGTCACCGTCACGCTGGACCCCAAAGAGCGTTATTGTGGCTGCGGTGGTGTGGGTCATCTGGAAGGCATCATGGGGTACCGGGCGATGCGCATGCGTTTTCTTGACCTCGAGCCGGAAGAGGTTTTTGCACAGGCAAAGCAGGGCGACACCCGTTGCCGCGAATTTGTCGACCTATGGCATCGCGCGCTGGCCGCGGGAACGGCGTCGTTCATCCACCTGGCCGGACCCGGCCGCTTCTACTTCACGGGCCACCATGTAGGCTTCCTTGAGCTGCCGGTGCTGCGCAGTCATCTGGAAACCATGGTGAAGATGAGCCCGCTGTTGAGCTATTCCCTTGAAATCCTGCCTCCTGACGACGAAACGGCATTGATTGGCGCCGGAGTGAGCGCGCTGCGCGCATTGACATGGTAAGAATCGCCGCGGACCGCAAAGAAAAGGCGCGGATATGAGCCGCGCCTGAAGTTCTGCAAAAACAATCAGCCTGTCAGCATTTCCGCTGATACGTCCGCGAAATCCGATCGTGCCAGCACAGGCGATCCTCATCGAAGATCGACCACGCCAAACCCAATCCCACCGGAAGCAGCGAGACGAGCAGTGCGCCGAGCCGATCGCGCAGTTGCGCACGGGTGGGATGTTCATCATCGAATGTGCAAAGGGAAATCCCAGCGTACATCATTCCTGGAGTAGACATCGTGGCCATCATAAAGAATGCCTGATAGAGCACTCCGGTCAGAATCAGAGCAGAGAATGCCATCATTTCCGCAACCTTGATGGCGGGCGCATGGGACATATGCCCCGCAATTCCCGCTGCTCCGGCGCAGACCAGGCTTACGATAAGTGCGAAGTCGATCGTCGCCGCCATCAAACGCAATTCGAGAGGCGCCAAGTCCAATCTGACTGTGGTTGACGGAGGCTCTCGATGGAACTCGTCAACCTCTTCGCATTCCCTCTCCAGCTCAATGTTTGACCATTCCGGTCCGCTCCAGGACGGAGCGGGTGATGCGGTTTCAATAGCTGTTGAGGCTGTGGGCTCGGTGGAGATAGTGTCCGGGTCAACTTCAAAAATGCTCAACTGACCACGGTGTTCCAGGTGTTCAGCCGCTAACTGTTCCGATGCCGCCGTCAATCTCGGGCGAACCCGTCGAGTGGCCACCAATTCGCGCGGGAAACGGATCAGGTTTGCATGGATAGGCTGCGCTTCGACCCAGTGTCCAAAATCGGCCTCTTCGGAACGCGCATCCTCTGCTTGCCGATTCGCCGACCACACGCCTCGGGACATTTCACTTGCAGGCGCTTCTGGACCTGAAACGTTAGACACCGGGCTCGTCGATTCGATCGAGTCCCATGGGTGCTCTTCAATAGCATCGGTAGCTTCCCACCGCTCGGATTCGCGCCCAATGCTCTCCTCATGAGCGCGCTCAAGATTCGCGAGAGCGGCCTGAGCAACGACCTGCGCTTCCAGTGCTGCGCGTGTCGCGGTTTCTGCATCCCGCAGCGCCACCCGGGCCTCGGCTGCCTGCATTTCGCTGTAACTTGGCGCCTTGGAGAAACGGGCCGCAACGCGTGCCGCCGCTGTCGCCGCACGGTCGCTGACGCCTGCGTGCTCCGCAGGCAGCACGTTCTGGTCGACAACAGATAGACCTTTACGGCTTTTGTGGGCTTGAAGCCGCCGATCGACTTCCTGTTTCCACGATGGCTTGGGGGCAGGCTGGCTCACCAGTGTACTCAATTCTCCAGAACCCTTTCGATGTATTTCTTGAATCCGATCAGGACTCAGAAATGCTTTTCAGGTTCGCTTCACGGCCGGGCAAGCAGTTCGCGAACATTGCTCAAAGCGATCCAGGAAAACTACGCGAGGCAAAAGAATTCGATCCGGAACGATTCTTGCCCTGATCCTTCGATTTCCGGTTAATCTGTGCTGACCCTACCACTCTGCGCGCGTCCATGAACTCGGCTCGCTTTGCTATGCTGGCCTTGGTCCCGGGATGCATCCTCGCAACTTCGTGTTTATCACGCTGCTGACCCTCTGTCATCCGCAACTTCGCGGACAGATGTTGACCAATGCGCTACCTCCCGCGATACCGCAAGCTTCTCCATCCGATCGTTTAAGTTCCGAGGAAAACGAAAATTCACTCCCGGAGGACCCCGGCCAGGAGATTCTTCCTCTCGCGCGGCCTGAAGCTGCGCCAGCCACCGGTACTCCCGTTCGGTGGGAGGCACAACATCAGAGCCGGGTGGGAGACATCTGGACCTTGACTGGACAGGTCGTCGTTCACTATCGCGACTACATTCTCCGCGCTGACAAGGTGGTCTATCACCAATCCACTTCGGAGTTGGATGCCGACGGCCATCTCCAGGTTACTGGTGGGCCGGAAGACGTCGACATCGAAGCGTCGCACGGCGACATGCGCCTCGACCAGCATACCGCACGATTCTTCAACGTTACCGGTTCAATCGGAGTGCGGCGAGCAGGCTCCGCCGTCGTTTATTCCACAGCAAACCCTTTTCTGTTCTCCGGCAGGGTGCTCTTGCAAACGGGCGAGGGGAAATACCGCATCATTGACGGCTCGATGACGAACTGCCGTCTGCCACGCCCGGACTGGCAACTGATCTCGCGCGCGATCAAACTGGAAAATGGCGAGGCTTCCACCGCCAATACGTTTTTCAAGCTCTTTGGCCTCCCGATTTTCTACCTCCCATACCTGCGGCATCCGGTAAGCGACACGGGCCGGGAAAGTGGATTGCTCATTCCCGTGGTCAGCAATGGATCGTCGATTCGGGGCTACACATTCGGCGAGCAGGTGTACTGGGTGATCAACCGAAGCATGGATATGGTGGTCGGGTCGGAGTACTTTTCAAAGCGCGGCTTTGCGCCCAACGGCGATTTTCGCTATAAGGGCGCGGGGCTCGACAGTTTGCTTGTGCGCTGGAACGCCCTGCTCGACCGCGGTATTGCGGCGACTCCCCCCGCCACCGGGCTTGTCAACCAGGGTGGCGTCGACATTTCAGCCAACGGACGAAAGGACCTGTCTCCCAGCACGCGTGTCGTTGGAAACGTTGAATACTTGTCGAGTTATGTTTATAGGCTGGTCTTCGATGACAACTACACCCAGGCTGTGAACTCTGAAGTGCTCAGCACACTCGCGCTCACGCATGAACACAACGGGTACATTCCTTCCGGATACTTCGGCCGCTTGCAAACCTTCGCCAGCACAACTTCCGGGGACGAGGCGAGAATCCTGCATCTTCCGTCCCTGCGCTTTGACTCGCTCGATCGGCCATTGGGAGATTCGATGCTCTATTGGGGCTTGAATTCGTCCATTAGCCACCTGAACCGTGCAGAACCCAATTTTCATGCGCGCAACGTGGGCAGAATCGACGTCTACCCTCATCTCGCTCTACCTATCGTTGCGGACGGCTGGAGCATTGTTCCCGAGGTTGCGTTCCGCGAGACCTTCTATTCCGGAAGCGAAACGCCCGATCTGACTGGCGCTAATGGTGGCACACCTACTGTCAGCCACGATCCGCTCAATCGAGCCGACCTTGAGGCCTCGGTCGATCTACGCCCGCCTGCGTTGGAACGGGATTTCACACTTGGAAGCTGGAATCGTGAGCTTCGTCATGTGATCGAACCTGAATTGACCTACCGTTTTGTCGACGGTATCGGCGCAGATGCTCGCAACGTGCTGCTTGTCGACACGAACGACATCGCCACAGATACCAACGAAGTCGGCTATTCCCTTACGCAGCGCTTTTACCTTCGCCCGCTTCATGCGGTCCAGTGTTCTGAAGCCGAGGTGGAGGTTTCGCCAGGCGGATGCTCCCATCCCCGTGAATGGGCCAGTTGGCAAATCGCGCAGAAGTTTTTCATCAATCCGAATTTTGGCGGTGCGCTCATTCCCGATCGCCGCAACGTCTTCGATTCCACGCTCGACTTGAGTGGCGTGGCGTTTCTTACCGAACCGCGCAACGTTTCGCCTGTTATTTCGCGCCTGCGCTTCGAGGCGATCGATAATCTCCGGATTGAATGGGATATGGACTACGATCCGCGCCTCGGTCACGTCGGCGCCGACAACTTGTATGCCGGTTACAGTTGGGGCCGAACGACCGTCGGCCTTGGCCACGCGCTTCTGAATGCGGTGGACGAACAGGGCACCGCAGCGACAACGATTCAGAGCCAGCAGCTACAGCCCTACTTTCAATTCGGTAAGCCCAATGCGGTTGGCTTCAATCTGGCGGCCAACGGCGGCTACGACTTCGTCCATGGCGCGCTGCAATATGGCGGAGTCCAAGCGGTCTATAACTGGGGTTGTTGCGGCCTTATGGTTGGGTATCGCCGTTTCGAACTTGGCTCCGTCGGTTCCGTGAGCCGCGATGAGACCGAATGGCTCTACAGCTTCACGCTCGCCAACTTCGGTTCGGTTGGAGACATCCGTCACTCCAACACAATCTTTCGCGACCCTAATCTGCCGCCGCTCTATTAATGCTACGGTGACAGCTATTTGATTGCGTTTCACCAGCTTCACGTCCATTCAAAGATGCTTCTGGATTCGACGAGTCTTGGCGTGGGCGGCTCCAGGATTGCTTCGGTGTTTGCTCCGGCGGTTACTCCGGCGCGACCGTCTTCAAGGCGGTGCTGGTTTATCCTTTCTTTAGAGGTTTTCCATTTGTTGCGTTTTCGATTCTTCGCTGGGCTGCTCGCAATCGGTCTCGCAGTCGGCTGCAAGGCTCAGCCCGTACAACAGAACCCGTCCGATGCCGAAATCAACCGCCGTATCGAAGTCCTGGTCCGGTCCCAGTTCGGCGTGCCGCAGGATTATTCAGTCGCGATTGGAGCGCGGAAGCCAAGCTCGTTTCCGGGTTACGAAACGCTCCCCGTAGTCTTCACGCGAGGCTCCAAGACCACTCCGTTCGATTTCCTCATTTCAACGGACGGCAAAACATTGGCCCGTTTGGAGACATTCGACCTGGCCAAGGACCCGGCATTCGCCATCGATACTACCGGACGGCCGATTCGCGGCAACCCGGCGGCTAAAGTCACCGTCATCAATTTCGATGACCTTGAGTGCCCTTACTGCGCTCGCATGCATCAGTCTCTCTTCCCATCGACGCTTGATCGGTACAGGGACAAAGTTCGTTTCATCTACAAGGATTACCCGCTGTCAGACATGCATCCCTGGGCCATGCACGCGGCCGTCGATGCCAATTGTCTGGCAACGCAGAATTCCGATGTCTACTGGACCTATGTGGACTACCTGCATGCCCATGGTCAGGAAGTTTCGGGCGAGGATCGGGATATCAACAAAAGTTTTGCGGCTTTGGATCGCATCGCACGGCAGGAAGGCACATTGGCAAAGCTGGACTCGGCCAAGCTCGACGCCTGCCTGGCAAAGCAAGATGAGACCCAGGTGCGAGCTTCAATGAAAGAGGGCGACAAACTTGGGCTGGATTCTACGCCCTCTCTATTTATCGACGGCGAACGCATCATTGGCGCCATTCCCGAGGATCAGGTCTGGATGGTTATCGACCGTGCCCTACGCGCCGCAGGGGAACAACCTCCCGGCTTGGCGTCCGCTCAAGCCCCCACCAAGGTCACGGATGCGAAAGGTGCTGGAAAGTAGCAGGATCCGTCTCCTGTATCGCAGTGTGGGCGCGGGGATTTATCCTGTAATGCTGGGAGTATATTCGGCCCTCAGGAGTGTTCAGGTTGCAAGTCGAAGGACGATTTCAGCAGCATCGTTTTGCTGTCCCTATTCTTACTTGTGGGCTGTTCCTCGCCGCACTGGCCGGTTGTCACAAGCCTCCCTCTCCCGATGTCATGGCAACTGTGAATGGCAAAGATATTCTGCGTTCGGACGTTGAGAAATATTACAAGGCCAGTCTCGGGGACAACCCCCAGGAGCCAAGCGCTGAGCAGGCGAATATTGTCCGGCTTAACATACTCCACCAGTTAATCGAAGATGAGATCCTGCAGCAGCGCGCCGCAAAACTGAATCTTGCGGCATCCGATGAAGACGTGAACGCCAAACTCACCGAGATGAAGGCGCCCTATACGCAGGAGGAGTTCGACAAGCAGCTGAAGCAGCGCAACATCACACTCGACGACCTCAAGCGCGATCTACGCCGCTCACTGACAAAGGAAAAACTGCTAAACAAGGAAATTGAATCGAAGATCAACATCACCGATGGCGACATCAGCGGCTACTACCTGGCGCATAAGTCTGAGTTTAATTTGATTGAGCCGCAATATCATCTCGCGCAAATTGTTGCCAGCGCCGTACCTGCACAGCAGGCTCCCAATTTGCAGAGTAACAAGGCGCCCAACGACGCCGATGCAAAAAAGAAGATTGAGGCTCTCTATAACCGCTTGAGAAGCGGAGAGGATTTTGGCGCGGTGGCGATTCAGTATTCCGACAACGCCAATAATGCCTCGAACGGCGGAGACATGGGCTTCGTCTATGAGTCGGCGCTCCACAGTGAGCCCGTCGCCTACGATGCCGTCAGTAAACTGAAGGCCGGCGAGATAACCGAGCCACTTCCGATCTATGACAACGGAGGGCCGGCTCGAAGGCTGGTAGGTTACGCAGTTTACAAGCTTCTATCGCGCGAGCCGGCAGGACAACGCGAGATGAACGATCCGCGCGTGCAGCAGAATATCCGGCAGTCCCTGCGCGAAAGTCATGCTCAGCTGCTCAAGAATGCTTACTTTGAAATGCTCCACGATCAGGCCGCCGTGCGCAATTACTATGCTGAGCAGATTTTGAAGAATGGCGGCCAGTGAGTAGCTGCCAGGCGTGCGACCACAATCCTCGACGAGTCGCGCCTATTTGCTATGCGCGACTGAGATGAGTATTAGCCGGACGAGTCCGATCACACCGGCCCAAGCGAAAAGCGACTGAAAACCGAGAAAAATTGGATCCGACACGCCCAAGCTGAAGGGTAATACGAAATTGCCGGTGCTTCTTGGTTGACCAGAATCGGTAGTTTTTCGCCAATCTGATGATCGTAGACAAGGCTGTCCGCGCTCGCCGACTCAAACTTGAAATCGCGAACCACTCGCCCAGAATACTGTCGGCCTTGAAACTCATACGAGTAGTGCAACTCCGCTCTTGCTGCTCCTCCCCAGAAACCAGAACGTGTGCGTTGAACCATCTCAATCTTGGGATTAGCTGAAAAGCCGCCCTTCGTCTTATGTCGAAGCCAAAGCTCTCTCATCCACAACGCAGGGACCGAGAGATTTATATAGGTATGAGGCGCGAGCGGCTGCTTGCCATACATGTCCCTTACTGAGGTTCGCCCTGCAATTTCGGCGACCTGTTCGGACAGTCCTCGTCGGTCAAGTTCATCTCGGAGAGGATCGATGTCCTCATCTTTCAACAGATCACGTGCCTCCCAAAGCTGGAGGAGATTCTCATTGCTTCTCCTGCTAAACCTGCCTGCGGATTCGGCCATCGTTTTCTTCCAACCATTGAGTCACATTTGCTCGAATTGTAGATCAGCAGACTCACATTGCGCCTGTGTGGCGTCTTATCCGGAAGATACCGTCAGTAAACACCTCAGCGTCGCATCGCCGGGAAAAATCCTCTCCGCAAAAACAGAGCGGCCTCCAAAGATCGGAGGCCGCTGTCTTTGTTACACCCAACCGCGCTACTTCAGATTGCCGCTCGAATCCATCGTGATTCCGCCGGGGCCCTTGTCCTTCTTTTCTTCATTGGCCTTGCGGGTTCCCATGGCCTTGGTGCGCCATTCCTCAGCTTGCGCCAGATCTGCTTTGCGTGCTGCGTCATTGCCGAAATCGAGGTCCGCTTTGCGGCGGTAGATCAGGTTCAAATACGCCATCGCGTCGTCGTAGTTGGCACGGTTGGCGACTGCCTGATTCAAATATTGAAGCCCTTCTTCGATCAGCGCGGAGTTCTCGTCCTTGATTGTATCCATCACCTTTTTCGGCGCTTTTGCATTGCCTTCGCCGTCGTCGTTGATGCCGGCTGGAACGAGAGCCTTCAACGTATTCTCGTGGGCTTCGGTCCAATCGATCACGCCGATTGTGTATGCCGCTTCAGGATCCTTTGCATCGACGGCCAGAACCTTCTTCTGCCAGGTCTTGGCGTCATCCAGTTTCTTGATGCTGAAATAAATGCCCGCAATCTGCTTCAGGCTGTTCACGTCGTCCGGACTTTTTGCCAGGACTTCCTGAAAGATACTGATCGCCTGATCGGCTGTTTTCAGGTTTTCCGGAGTGTCCAATCCGGGAACAATATTTTGCGCGAGCGCTGTGGCGAGGTAACTCTTGGCCATGGGCAGACTGGGATCTAACTCGGTTGCCTTTTGGAAATGTCCAATCGCTTCCTCGTATTTTCCGCTCTTGTAAGCGTCCACACCCTTGTTCAATTGATCCCGTGCTGCCAGGCGGTTGCACCCGCTCATGGAAAGCACCATGCCGGCCAGTACTACCGCGAGCGCCGTAAATCGTGCGGGTCCATTCATGTTCTTCTTCTTCTCCTTCAGGACGTGCCATCACGGTGCGCGCCTGGAAATTCAAAAACTTTCTGGCCGCGGCCGGGGCAACCGAAACCATGATGGAAAATTCTACGCCTGACAACCCAAAAAGGATCAAACGGGAATCGTCCGAAACTGCATTCCCTGATCGCAAGCGCGCCCGCACGAGCCGGGCGAGCGGCCCTGTCGCAGCACCTAGTTATTGTCCGGCCAAAATTTTTGGCGTCATGAGGCCGATATGGTCGACGTTGGCTGCACGGCCGATATCGATGACATCGGCAACGTAGCGGAAGTCAATGTTGTCGTCGCCCTTGACGAACATGACCCGCTCTGCGCGGTTCGAATAGATATCTGTGAGCTTCGCCAGAAGGTCCGTCTTCGCAACCTCGGTCTCGTTGATCTTGTAGATCGGAGCCGCACCGGGCCGATAGACCACCTGAACCACGATGGTGCGATCGTTCGGCTGCTGCTTCTGTGGTTCCTTCGGCGGCTGCGGCACCAATGCGTCCAGGCCGTGCGGCACCGTCGGCACAATGACCATGAAAATGATCAAGAGCACCAGAAGAATATCGATCATGGGCGTGACGTTGATCTCACCCATTGCGCCGCCGCCGCCCCCAGTTGAAAATGCCATGGCTTCAAACTCCTCGATTCCTGCAGATCGTTAAAGAGAATTCTCCGGGACCGCGCCTCACTGGCCGCCTGAGAGACTGCTTTCCTTCTTTTGCGTCAATAATCCCACTTCATCGACACCAGCCGTACGAACCGCGTCAATCGCGTCTTCCACGGCCCGGTACTGTGCGCGTGCATCGGCACGGACGTAGATTGTCTTTCCGGGGGTGTCGGCCAGTTTGTCGCGGACCTTGGCGCCAAGCTCACTGGTTGCAACATGGTCTTGACCTAGAAACACCCCACCGTCACGAGTCACCGCGACGACGATCGCATCTTCCTTGTCGGCATCCGGCATCGCTGTGGGGTTGTCCACTTTCGCCATATCGATGGCTACTTTGTTCGTAAGCATGGGAGTGATGACCATGAAGATGATCAGCAACACCAGCATCACGTCCACCATCGGTGTGACGTTGATGTTGGAATTGATCTTGCTGCCTTCGTTTCTAACTGCAACTGCCATTGGGTTGGCTCCGTGCCTTTGAATTTTTTGCTGCGGATGGCTCCGGCTTTTCCGTGGTTCAACTCGCGCCCGAATTTAGATTCGGTGGACAGGAGAGATTCGCTGCTCTCCTGCCCCCAAAAATTCTCGCTCGAGTCGAAACGGCCGCGTTTAGCGCTTGTTGCTCTGCTTGATGAAGTAGTCGATCAGTTCGCTCGAGGAGTTATCCATCTCCACATCGAATGCTTCGACTCGGCCGGTAAAGTAGTTGAACGCCATAACCGCCGGAATGGCGACCAGAAGGCCAAATGCCGTGGTAACCAAGGCTTCAGAAATACCGCCGGCCACTGCACCGATACCGGATGTCTTCTGCGTAGCGATCTGCTGGAAGGCGTTCAAAATGCCGACGACGGTTCCGAACAGTCCGACGAACGGAGCGGTCGAACCGATGGTTGCCAGAACACTGAGACCTCTTTTCAGCTTGGCATGAACGATGGCCTCGGCCCGGTCCAGTGCGCGCTGTGAGCTCTCGATGTTGTTCTCGGTGGACGCTCCGCCGGAAGCGCGGAACTCCTGCAAGCCAGCGGTAACAACTTCTGCCAGGTGCGACTTCTTGTTGCGATCAGCGATCTTGATCGCCTCTTCGAGCTTGCTATCCTTCAGCGCGCCGGCAACCTTGGGCGCGAATTCACGCGACTGTTTGCGAGCGGCGGAGAAGTACAGGTAGCGGTCGATCATAACGGCCAAGGACCAAATCGACTCGATGAAAAGCAGGATAGCCACGGCGCGGGCTAACCATCCCATGTGTTCCCAAAGCCCCATCGGGCTGAAGCTGACGGTCTGTTCCCCTTCCTGGAAGAGAAAGGCCATGCTGGTGACCGAGTGCGAAGCGAAATGTGCAAGCTGAGCGAGAATCACTGAATCGTTCCTCCTAAGGAGTTTCTTGTGAACTGCGACTGCATTACTACTGCTAAGAATGCGGCTCTGTCGGGATTCGCATTCGGGTCAAAAGCAAAGCCCTTTCCCATCGAATGGAAAAGGGCCGGAAAGCGTCTCAGCCTCCGAGGCTGAAGATCACGTTAATAGTGGTCTCCACCTCGACCGGATCATTGTTGAGCAGATACGGCCGATAACGCCATGAATGTACCGCGTCGAGCGCCGCCTGCTGCAACATTGCCGGACCACTGATCACGCGCAGATTTTCGATGGTCCCGCTCTTCGAGATGGTTGCCTGAAGAATCACGGTTCCTGAAACGCGCGCGGCCTTGGCGATCGGCGGATAAATTGGCGTCGTCTTTTGGAGCAACATTCCGACCGCAACACCAGCCGAAATATTGACCTTCTTGGGAACCGCCGCCTGCACCTTGGGTCCACCGCTTCCAAATACACTGCCCATTACGCCGCTGGCGCTTCCGCCCAACCCTTCCATTCCAGCTACACCGAAACTCGACGGCGGAGCTTCCTTCTCAGCAACCTGCTTAATGCTGTTCGGAATCTTCGTCGGTGCGACCAACTGGTTGTTCATCATCTCCGACTGGACGTGCACCACGTGCACTTCCGGCGGTGGTGGCGGTGGTGGCGGAGGCGGAGGCGGAGGTGGCACGGTCAGCAGCGTTTGCTGCATTGCCGTGGGCAACGCTTCTGGGTAGATCAACGGAAGCAAAATCAGAAGAAGCAGAACCGAGCCATTGGTGATGAATGTGACCATCATCCAATATCTGCTCTTGCTCTTGATTCTTCCTCCGGATTCAAATGTGGAATCTTCAAACATGGCCAGCCTCGAATCGGGTGTGGGTTACCTCAACTTAGACACCGAACACACGTGAAATGTTCCCAGCGTCGAAAACGGTACCACAGCAGTGTGCTTCACCTATACCAGAACTACGCAACAGTTTGCAAAACATGCTCCAAAAATGGTGCAGTTGCAACCTACGAGTCAAACCTTTGCTCGTTTCGCAGCGGGTAAAACCGCAGTCTTTCCGCGCTGCGCACGCCACTCCTGCCACGCCACCAGCATCGGCGCGGCGACAGCAATTGATGAATATGTGCCAATCAGAATGCCTATCACCAGCGCGAAGGAGAAGCCTCTCAGAACCTGGCCGCCAAAAACGTACAGCGACAGAACAGTCACGAACGTCAGCCCGGAAGTCAGCACCGTCCGGCTCAGCGTCTGATTGATGCTCCGATTCACTACGTCGGGAAGAGATTCGCGCCGGCTCAGACGCAGATTTTCCCGAATTCGGTCGAACACGACGATAGTGTCGTTCATCGAGTAACCGATCAGCGTCAGGATCGCCGCGATCACCGTCAGGCTGATCTCCTGGTTGGTCAGCGCGAATGCGCCCAGCGTGATCAGTGTGTCGTGAAAGCAGGCCACCACTGCCGCAACGCCGTAAATCAGCTGGAATCGGAACCAGAGATACACGAGCATCCCTGCCATGGAGTAGAGGGTCGCCAAGCCGGCCTGCTTCTCAAGCTGCCTGCCCACGGTCGGTCCCACCACTTGCACATTGCGTATGGTGAAGGGATTGTTGTAGTGGGCGTGCAACGCATCGACGATCTGCTGGCGTCCCGTATCGAGAGCGGATTCATTGGTCTGTTCTGGCAAGCTGATCAACACGTCATTGCTCGTCGGTTGATCTACATTCCGAATTGGTTGGATGCTCGAATCCCGGATTCCGGACGCATCCATCGCCTGGCGAATCTGATTGAGCTCGGGACTCTGCGCAAACTGCACCTGCACCTGGGTGCCGCCACGGAAGTCTACGCCGAGGGGCACGGGGCTATGGACACCGCCCACGGGGTGCGCCCAGTGCCAGCCCATCGAAACCAAGCCGGCCACGCTGAAGATCAAGGAAAAGCCAAGAAAGTACCACTTCTTCCCTAGCCAATCCACATTCACGCTGCGAAACAATTCCACTGGTTCTCTGCCTTCCTGAATCAGGGATCAGGGATCAGGGAACAGGGATCAGAAAACCGAAGATCTATATTCATCGATTCCCGACAGCTGCTCTCTACGCCTTTGCCCCCGTGTTGTCTTAGTTCCCTAATGCCTCGCTCTGTTCCCTATTCCGTGTTCCCTATCTTCTAGATCGAAACCATTTCTCCCGGCTTTAGCTTGTTCAGGTGGGCCTCAAAGATGACCCTTGAAACATACACCGCTGTGAACAGGTTGGCTGCCAGGCCGAAGGTGAGCGTCACCGCGAATCCCTTCACAGGCCCGGTTCCAAATAAAAACAAAATGGCTGCTGAGACGATTGTTGTCACGTGGGTGTCAATAATCGTGACCCATGCGTGGGCGAATCCCTGATCCACGGCCGCCGAAGGCGCTTTTCCCGCGCGAACCTCTTCCCGGATGCGCTCAAAGATCAGCACGTTCGAATCTACGCCCATACCGATTGTCAGAATGACTCCGGCAATTCCGGGCAAAGTCAGCGTGGCTCCGGAGAAGCCCATGAACCCGAGCAAGATCACGAGGTTCAAAAACAGCGCGAGGTCCGCATTGATTCCCGAGCCACGGTAGTAGACCAGCATGAAGGCCATTACCAGCAACACGCCCACAACGGCTGCCGTCACGCCTTCCTTGATGGAGTCGGCTCCGAGTGACGCGCCTACCGTGCGATCCTCGAGATAGTTCAGCGAAGCCGGCAAAGCACCGGTACGCAACATCTTCGAGAGCACGTCGACCTCGTCTTGCGAGAAGCTGCCTTCAATTTCGCCCGAGTCGCGAATCGCGCTCTTAATATTGGCGACCTCGCGGACCCGGCCGCCGAGCACGACTGCCATCGCGTGGCCAACGTTCGCGCTGGTGTACTCCCAGAAGCGGTCGCCTGCCTCGTTGGTCAGAGTGAAGCGAACATCGCGCAGGCCGTTCTCACTTGTGCCAGGATCGGCGGAACGGAAGTCGCTTCCAGCGACCACCGGAATCCGCTGCAGCACATACACGCTGTCCGCGTCCGAGCCGCTTGCCAGTGCTCCGGAGCCATGCACAATCTCCTGGTCGGGCGGAAGGCTGCCGCCCACGCTACCAAGAGCGGCCTGTTCGTCCTGATACGGGCCACCTACCACTGGATGGATCTCAAGGCGCGCCGTGGACTGAATGATGCTCTTCACTCGATCCAGATCGTCAACGCCCGGCAATTCCACCAGAATCTGGTTATCGCCCAAACCGTACTCCTGAATCACGGGCTCGCTCACGCCCAGCGAATCCACACGGTCGCGGATGGTTTCGATTGCCTGCTGGACGGTTTTCTTCTCGAGCGCCTGCTCCACCGGCGGCTTCATGGTCACGATCAAACTGTTCTCTGAGCCGCCACCCGTAAAGTCGTATTCGTTCGAGTATTTCGAATCCAGGAGCGACCGCACGTCACTCGATTTGCCAGCCGCAATGCCTTCGATGCGAATGACTGTCGGCTTCGCCGGGTCCGGCTTATATACCTGCGAGAATCCAATATTAGCGGTCTTCAGAGTCTGCTGGACGCGTCCGACGGCGCTGTCTGTCTCCGCGCTGACGGCCTCGGACACGACCACCTGCAGAATCAAATGAGCCCCGCCCTGCAGGTCGAGCCCAAGATGAATACGCTTGGTGATGCTCGCCAAGAGCGCGCTGCCGGTAACACCCGACGGCACCCCAAAGATGCCGTAAATAAAGATCACGAGGACCGCAACAATCAGGGCAATTCTGCCATTGAGATTCTTTTTCATTTTCCAATTCTCTGTTCGGGAGTCGAGTTCCGGCGGCGCTTATGAGTCAGACGAATTCTCCTGCGTAGTCACCGACGCGATCGCGCTCTTGGCAATTTCAAGCTTCAGATTGTCGGGAGCCACGCGGATGATAATCACATCGTCCTTGATGGAAAGGATAATGCCACGAATTCCTCCAGCCGTGGTGACGCGATCGCCGGCCTTGATACTTCCCAGCATCTGCTGCCACTGTTTTTGCCGCTTCTGCTGCGGGCGGATCATCACAAAATAGAGCACTGGAATCAATAGCAGGGGCAGAAGCATCGGGATGCTACTTCCGCCTCCTCCCACAGGTCCTGCCAACCACCAAGCCAAACTCGTTGCCACACTCATCCTTTACTCGCCCTTACGCAAAGCCTGCCAGCGCTCAGGGCATAGGCGGACCCGGCCTTGAGCCGATCGCCTGATCAAAATTTGTCTCCGGGAACGTTCCTGGCTCTGAGTCAATTCAGCTCAGGGTCTGGAAGGAGGGTAAGAGTTGACGCGCCGGCACAGAATCCCAAGCCCCGCGCCTGTTTGCAACCACAAACCCAGCTACCGTCTGCTTCCTGTTCGACATGGTCCTCCTTTCGATTCGGCTCGGCAGGTTTGCTGCTTCTTTTGACCACATTCCGTACCAAATCCTAAGGAAGTCCTCTACAGATAAGAAACGGGTAGCCGCTGATGTGTCAAGGCTGGCGCGCACATCCTTGCGTTGCTGCGCACAGTGAATTCGCGTGCGAGCTTACGCGCGGCGCCCCTGCTTCACCCTTACAAAGCTCTTACGGTTTCTGTGGCCCGTCTTTACTGCGCCGGATCTCTCCTTGAATTGAGAGCCATCTGCGATGGAGAGCCTCTGGCCTCGGCGATGTCCGAAAAGAATCGCTGTAAAACGTTCGCGGTGAATCCAATGATCCGTAATCCAGATTTCGATTACTTGTTTGTGTTACTAACTGTCTTGGCGGTTGCGTTCATGCTTTGGGTGTTCTGGAATTTGTCCAAGCAGATCGGCAGACGGCGAGATTCTGCGCAAGCCGAAATCACTCCGGCGTCCAGTAGCGCAGTTCAGGCCGTGCGCAGCTTAGACACAACCTTTCGCCATCCACTTCGCTGAAGCGGCCAAAGTTCACCCCTTCCCCGCACTGTGGGCAGGTGAGGCGTTCGCTTTTGAATCCAGGGAGTTCGCTCGCATCGACAGCCACGCGCACCCAATGCTCGCGAAAAAGCTGGTCGTCTCGAAGTTCGCGATAGGCAGCCATCTGCTGCTCCCCCTTGTTCTCTATGTGCGGGTAGAGCTTCTGAGCTAATTCGCGCGAATCTTCGAGTGCAATGATGCGTACGCCGCGGCCCGTCGTGAGGTCAACAAATGCGGCGGTCATCTTGCCCCAGTCGCGGAACTTCAGCGTCCGCTTGCCTAGCCGGCAGCCAGTCACCATGCCGATTGCATCCGTGGCGCAACGGTCGATTTCGATATAGGTGACAAGCCGCTTCCGATCTGCGCCGCGCGGGTCTTGGATGCCGAGCCGGTTCAGTCCCAGCAAAGCCATGCGCACACCCAGTATCTGTCGCGCGCACATGTGTCCATGGGCGGCCTCGGCCTTGTGCAGTAGCTCGTCAAGTGATTCCATGTTGTGTCCGAAAGCTCGAATCGTTAATTCGTTTTTGGTGCAGCCGTCTCTGCTTCGTCGTCCGATTCCTCCACCAACACCGCAGAACCGGGAGCGACATCGAAACTCACCGCGCCTTTCCCGCTTGGATGAAAGGTGACGCGCAATGGCTCCCGTTGCCAGTCGGCTGCCGCACAAATGGGTTCTGGGTGGTTCTCCGCCTCGAAGGCCGTAAGCTTCTTCGAGATCACCGGCTTCCGCGCCGCCAACTGCGCTACGACCGCGTAAAGGCTTTGCCGCTCGACGTGACTCCGCAATAAGCGCCATAGTCGCGGAACCAGCTCACCTGGCTGACTCCTGGGTCATAATTCGGCAGCTTGAGAGCGACGACATGGCCAGTGGCGCGATCGACAATCAGCCATGGCCCGCGCTGCCAAACCCAATGACCCTGCGGTTCACTTTTCGTATCGCCGGGCAATGCATCATTCAACCGCATGACCCGACGCACGACGAAGCTGCGGTCCGTCACATCGTGCGCTTCGCCGGTGGTCCACTCTTTCACCGCGCCATCCACGATCAGCGCGCGAATCCTCAACTCATTCTCGCCCGGCGCTGCCCCGGCTGGATCGCCGACCTTCGAGTACGGCACGCGTTTGACTGCACCGAGAAATACGGTGTGCACCTTGTGGCCTGCAGCCGATGCAGTTGAAATACCGACTGCAAAAACTGCTGCGGCAATCCAAAACGCCGTAACCTGCCGCCGTACGTGCATGACGACTCCTAACTCGGCGCTGCCTCTACCGCTCGCGCCACGCGGAAGGCTGTGCCCTCGTTCATATGCGCCGCGAGAATCTGCATGCCCACCGGCAACCCGACCTTGGTCGTGCCGCAAGGCACATTCACGCCGCAGATGCCGGCGAGGCTCGCAGTCACGGTATAGATATCTGCTAAATACATGGCCAGCGGATCGCCGGATTTCTCGCCTATTTTGAAAGCTGGTGTCGGCGCTGTCGGTGTCACGATCGCGTCCACCTCGGCAAAGGCACGCAGAAATTCCTCTGCCAGCAGGCGACGCACCTGTTGAGCCTTTAAGTAGTAGGCATCGTAGTAGCCCGCGCTCAGCGCATAAGTTCCCAGCAGAATGCGCCGCTTTACTTCTGCGCCAAACCCTTCGTCGCGCGAGTGCCGGTACATCGCCGACAAAGTATCTGAAGCGGGCGAGCGGTATCCATAACGCACGCCATCGAACCGCGCCAGATTGGCGCTCGCTTCAGCCGTCGCTACTAAGTAGTAAGTGGGGATTGCGTATTTTGTGTGCGGCAGCGAGACCGCCTTGATCGTGCAGCCGGCCGCTTGCAGGTCCGCAATTCCCTTCTCGATCGCGGCGCGCACCTCGGGGTCCAGGCCTTCCCCGAAATACTCTGTCGGCACACCGATGCGCAGTCCATCAACCGGCCTGTCGCTTTCGGCCGCATAGTCCGGCACGGGAGCCGGCGAACTGGTTGCATCCTTCGGATCGTGGCCTGCAATGACGCTGAGCAAAGTCGCGGCGTCGCGCACATTGCCGGCAAATGGTCCTACGCGATCCAATGACGAAGCGAAGGCGATCAGGCCATAACGCGAAACTCGACCGTACGTGGGCAGCACTCCCACCACGCCGCAAAAGCTAGCCGGCTGGCGGATCGACCCGCCGGTATCGCTCCCCAGCGTGGCCACTGCGAGGTTCGCCGCCACCGCTGCCGCCGATCCTCCGCTCGATCCGCCCGGTACACGCTCCGTATCGACGGGATTGCGCACCGGACCATAGGCAGAATTCTCGTTTGAAGAGCCCATGGCGAACTCGTCGCAGTTCAGTTTGCCCAGCAGCACGGCGCCCGCCGCTTCGAGTTTGCTCACCACTGTCGCGTCGTAAGGCGGCCGATAGCCTTTCAGAATCTTCGAACCCGCAGTTGCCGGGGCACCCTGCATCACGAGCACGTCTTTAATCCCGACGGGAATTCCGGCAAGTGGACCAAGTGGATCGCCCTTGGCCGCAATTGCGTCGACGCGGGCGGCCTGCTGCAGCGCACGCTCTCTAGTGAGGCTCAGATAGATATTCAAATGCGGATTGATCTCCGCAATGCGATTGTAGTAGCGGCCGGCTAGTTCCTCGGCCTTGACGCGACCTGCGGCGATCCTGTCGCGCAGTTCCGCGAGGGTCTTCGGCTTCTCGACGTAAATCTTCACTTCGCTCGGCAACTCCGCATTCCTCTCCGAGACCTCTGACTCAGCCTCATTTGCTGCGGTCCAAACTCCAACGCTCGGTTTCTGCCAAAACTTCAGCGCTCAATCACCTTGGGCACTTTGAAGAAAATGCCATCGGTTTCCGGCGCCTGCGGCATGACCGCCGCTCTATCCAGCGAAGGCAGAATCTTGTCTGGCCTGAGCGTGCTGGCACCGGTCGCACCTTCGAGCTCGCTCACCTGCGCGAGGGGGGCCACTCCGGAAGTGTCCAATTCATTCAACTGGGCCACATATTCCAGAATGGCATTCAGATCGTGCTGCATGCTCTGGGTCTCCCCCGATTCCAACTCGAGGTTCGCCAGCTCGGCTACGCGCTCCACATCGGCGACAGTGACATTTGCAGTCATTTTTCAGTCGTTCCTCTTCTCAATTCCATTGCGCCCACCTCGACTCCTTGCGATATTGGCTTGAAAGCGCCGAAGTTAAAGTATAGCCCGGAGTTGGATGCTAATTTGTGTGAAGCATCTCTCTCCGCCTCCCCGCAAAACTCCCAAAATTGCGTTCAGTTTACCGTCAGTGTCAATGTCACTTGGTGCACCACTCCATTCGAAGCAACACTCACGGGAATGGAATAAGTTCCTGGCGCACTCTCATTTCCCAACCCACTTGTCGATGAGCCACCTGTCCCTCCACCCGAACCCGAACAGCTTGAAATGCCTCCAGTGATGATTGCGAACAATGCAACCATCATGAGGATCTTTCGTCTGCGTCGCCATGCCAGCGGCAACAAGACCAATCCGGCAACTGCTGGCGCAGCACCCCAGCCTGCTATGCGTGAGTCCGCGTTGCGCGCCGAGTTGGCCGATCCACCCGTCGTCACTTGCACAGCGACATTTCCGGGGGCATTGCCTGTAACTGTCTCGCTCGCGGGGTTGAAAGTGCAAACAGCATTCGCGGGCAGCGTGCCGCATGCGAATGTGAACGTCCCTGAAGATCCACCCATGGTCGTCAATACAAGAGTGAAACTTGCTGTTTGCCCATTCGACACTGTCTGGCTGGATGGGCCTGACAACGCCACCGCGAAATCGAATCCCATTCCCAAGAGCCCTGCCTGCGCGCCTGTCGCCAGGGCGCTGCTCGTAAATGTCAGGTTTCCGGTTTGCTGCCCCGCGGTTCCCGGATTGAAGGTAACTGCGGCCGTGCAACCTGCTCCGATCGCCAGCGTTGAAGTGCAGGTCGTGCTCGTCAATTGAAAGCTGCTCGATACGCTGGGGACGAGGTCTCCGAAAGCCACCGGGCCTGTATTTGTCACCGTAACTGTCTGCACGCCGCTTGCAGTTCCTACGCCCGTGGTGGGAAAGGTCGAGAGTGAAGGCTGGAATTGCGATGACCCGGCTGCTCCGCCGATTCCGTTCAGAATGACCGTGGCTGCGTTCACCGAAGAAGCAATTGTCAAAGCGCCCGCAGAGGCTCCGTTTGTCGTTGGTGTATAGACCACACCGACCGAACAGCTCGCGGCCGCGGCGAGATTCGTCCCACAATTATTCTGCGTGAGACCGAATGGCGCACCAACTGTGAGCGCAAGTCCATTGGCAGCAAGCGAGCTCGAGTTGGTAATTGTCACCGTCTGCGTGTCGCTCGATTGCCCAAGCGCTGCGACGGTGAACGACATTTGCGCTGGGCTGACATCGACGCCATCGGGGGCGTACCCAGTCCCCGTCAGCGGCACTTGCACTGCCTTCACTCCTAATGTCGAGGAAGAAATTGTCAGCGTGGCCGCGGCGCCTCCTGCGTCGGCGGGCGTGAATACGACCTGAATCGTACAGCTGCTCCCATTGTTCAATGCAGCACCGCAGGTCGTGACGCCAGTGCTAAAGCTTGTCGCGGAGAGGCCTGTAATCTGAAAGCCCACATTGGCCATGGGCGCCCCGCCAGTGTTATTGATCGTCAACATAATCGGCGAGCTGGCTACACCCAAATCCTGTGTCGAGTAGCCCAACGCGGTTGGGCTCACGCTGATTTGAGGCGGCTGCAGACCTGTTCCGGGAAGTGCCACCGTTTGCGTACGGATCAAGTCGGAAATCGTCAGAATTCCTGTCTGCACTCCCTGTGCGGTGGGATCGAACACGACTCCGGTCGAGCAGCTCGAATTTCCCGCCAACTGAGTGGTGCAATTGCTCGACAACTGGAAAGGCCTGCTCGCCGCCAACGCAATCGAGTTCAGCGGCATGCCCCCGCTGTTGGTAAGGGAAACGGTCTGCTGCGCCGAAGTCTCCCCAACGATGGTGCCCGGAAACGTGAGCGACATGGGCGAAAGTGTATCTGTCGGCGGAGCAGCGCCGTTTCCGCTGAGCGCCACTGTTTGAGTTCCCGCGCTATCCGCGACCGTGAGCGTTCCCGTCACTGGCCCGGCCTGGGTCGGCGAAAACTCCAGGAGCAACTGGCAATTGCTGTTGGCCGCGAGCGAAGAACCGCAAGCATTCCCCGAAAGGACAAACGGCGCATTGATGGTCAAACTGGATACCGGAACTGCCGCGGATCCTGCATTCTGTACCGTCACCTGCAGCGAGCTCGAAGTTGAACCAACTTCCACTTGCCCAAAGTTCACCGATACCGGCGACAGCATCACCGGAGGCGGATTTGCTCCGGTCCCACTCAAACCTACTAGGATTTCGCCACCGGCGACATTGCCGCTAATCGTTAGCTGGCCAGTCCGCGATCCGACCTGCGTCGGCGTAAACACGACCTGAATCGTGCAACTCGCACCCGCACCTTCGGTGCCGCTCTGGCAATTGTCCGTCTCGCTGAAGTCCCCGCTCGCCGTGATCGCAGTCACCACCAAGCCGATTCCTCCGGTATTCGTGACGGTAATTGTCTGCGCGCTGCTGGCGACGCCGAACGCCTGAGTCGGAAACGTAAGAGAAGTGGGGCTCGCCCCAGCGGTCGTCAACTGAATACCTGCGGTCCACAGCGGAATCTGCCATACGCCTCGTCCGTACATCGCGGCAGCCAGCACGTTCAGCGATGCGGTAGATGGTGCCGCGCTTAGTTGAATCACTGGCGCTAGAGGAAGTCCCGTTCCGTAGGCAGACCAGCAGTTGCCTGTGCCGGTCAAGCAATTGCCGATCTGCCGGGTTGAGAACACTCCGGAATCCGTGGCGATGTAGACCGTGTTCGGGTCCTGCGGGTCGACGGCCAGACTGTTGGCCGGGGACAAGGGAAGATTCGACTCAAGAGTCTGCCAGTGTGCGCCCCCGTCGGTCGAGCGATACACGACGCGCACATTGGCAGCCGGTTCGGGAATGCCTTCTACGGTCACATAGACGGTGTTCCCAGTCGAATCGTGCGAATCGATCGTGATGCTGGAGATGTCGAATCCGAAGAAATTCATCCCTGCCGTATCGTTGGTGACCGGATTGAGAGTGAGATCCTGCCAAACCGGCGTTCCGCCCGCGTTGGGATTGAGGATCGCGCTCAGAACATGACCGGCCGCCGTCGCTCCGCCATCTCCCGCGCCGTACATGCCGACATAGATCATTTCGCCGCCGCTTGCGAGAACCATCACGTCCATCGATCGCACGAGTGCATCGCCATTGCAGGCACCGTTGCCTTCGACCCCGTCAAGGAAGGGGCTGATGGCGTTCGCGCCGGTCCAGCCGCTTCCGTTCGCAGGTCCGCGCCACACGCGACAGGTTCCGATGAGGAGTTGCGACGCGTCTAATGGATCCACAAGAAACGCCGCAGGCGTTGTCATGGTATTTCCATCGCCGCCCACATCTGCGTCCGTCACCAGTGCAACAGTTCCGAAGTCGGCCGGCGTGCAATCGTCGGTCTGTGCACACAAGTGAATCGAGACACCCGCGTCATTGTTCACGTACCAGTTCGAGTTATTCGTTGGATCTATGGCAACCGGACCGCCTTCGCCGCCAAGAATCTGCGGCCATTCCGAAGTGGGCCCGGTTGTACTTTTCACGCCAGCGGTTCCGTTCACTCCCAGTCCGGTCATCATCGTGTACGGCGACGTACCGACCGGCGACATGCTTTCCACTTCCGCAAGCGAGCCCAAACCGGAATTCAGATTCTGAAAGTGCGACGCGTCGCTTGCATTGCAGACCGAGCCGGTTTCGCCGATCGCATCCATCGAGCGCCACAAGCCGCTATCATTGCCCAGGAAGATCTCCAGAGGAGTGGTCGCACTCCACGCCAACGCATGTTGATACCCGGCCACCTGTGCGCTCATGCAGGTGTTCGCGTTCGTGGTATTCCGCCAAGGGCAGCTCATCGCCAGGCTGCATTTCCATAGATCGTTCGCGCCGGCCAGTAGCAGCGTGTCCTGTCCAGATGGCACCGCAGCCAGCGCCAGGTTGTAATCTCCATTCTCGATGGTGATCGGCCCCTGATTCGGACCGTCGGTCTCTAGCGCCGAAGTATTCCATTGCTGGCTGAAAGCGATGTTATGGTTCGAGCAAACGCCTCCACTATCCGAGCACTGATCCTGCCAGATCCCTTGATCCTGGTTGTCAATGTCCACGGTCCAGGCAAATGTGTCGCCTGTCAGCGGATTCACGGCAAGTGTTCCCCGAAATATCGGACAACCCAGCGATCCGATGGACCGTGAATTAGTCGGGCACACCCCGGTCGTGAGGCTAGTGCCAGGCTGCGCGCTGAGACGTGTCCACGTCACGCCGTCGGGGGACTGGTAATAGCCGTGAAAACGCACTGCTGCTACAAAAAGGTTTCGAACCGGGTTCCACACCACCGACGTGGCTGCATTGCCATCGGGATGCACAAAGGGATCGGTCGGTCCTTGCACGTCGGAGCCGTTCCCATCTGTAATGCGAGCGAGGGACCAAGTGGCACCACTGTCGTTTGAGTAATACAGCCCCTCGTAGCTCACATTCGCACGAACCGCATCGGTCAGCGCTCCCTCATAGGCCTGCGACACGGCCGCCACCACGACCTGTTGATTGACTGTGCTCCACGCAAAGCCGGCAAATCCCTCACCTGCAAACCCCCATTCATGATCCGCCGTGGCTACGATCAGGCTCCATGTGTTGCCGCCATCGGTGGAACGTAGAATACCCGCCCCATAATAGGAATCGAGCGCGTCATTGGGGTCGCCTGTTCCGGCGAGAATCACTCCCGTTCCACCCGGTTGCACTGTAAGCGCTCCGACGCTAATGGACGCGTCATAGGCACCGCTCATCGCGCCGAGCGTGTCTGTAAGTGGCGCAAACACCACATTGGCTGTATTCGAAGTACCCGCATTTTGCGAGAGCCAGACTCCGCCGCCGGTTGTTCCCAGGTAGACTCGGTTCCCGGTTAAGTCCGACGGATCGAAAGCGATGGACGATACACGGCCCGTCACAAGGCCATAGTGAGGTGTGTTGACTGCCGACGGTCCCAACGGCTGCCAGGTCGCAGTCGATCCTGCTCCTTCAGGAGTCGCAGTCTGCGGCGAGATGCTAAGTATGGAACCGCGCATCCGTGGTTCGGCGCGAGCGGCATGGGGCTTCCAGCCGCGCTGCGCAAGAAACCGCTGTGCCCCGACGACACGCGGAGGGAGAGACTTGCGTTCTTGTAAAGGAGTTGTGTCCTGCGCCTGAACTGCAATCGCGATCGCTACCGCCAGCAACGAAAGAACCCCAGCAAGAAGGCCGCGCCGTCCCCCCCAATTGGGGGAGCCTCTTTCGGCGCGGACTCTTGCGAGGAGCGACACTCGACAATTCGTGTCGGCGCTTCTTCTCCGTCCCGCTTTATCTAATAGATCTCTAAAAAGCTTTATGGTCACACGCGTCCGGCATCTGGCATCCGCTCTCCCCTCTCTGAAAAAAATCCGAGGGGGACTTGAACGAAATCCAGTGGATTACCTCATGCAAAACACGCAATTTCCGGGAATAGAATTGTGTCTCATTTTAGGACGGAGTACACCCGAAAGGCATGTGATCGTCGGTACACGATTGTGTTTCCCGCGCGATCGTCTAATAGCCCAACCGGCCTGTCGCGCCCACGTTCATTTGGATGTATGTCCTGGCATCGAACTTTTTCGCGATAGAATTCCCGGTCATGGTCCTTATCAGCCCGAACACTGGCCGATCGAACCACGGCCGATCGTGTTTGCCGACGATGGCCCAGGCGATGCCCGCATAGCCATTGGGATCGCGCCCATCCAATTCATATTTGTCGTTCAGCAAGACCGCCCATTCGAAGGCACGCGCCGGGTCAGGAGCCCACTCGAGAATTTTTTTCGCCCAATACATCCGCATGTAGTTGTGCATCCATCCCGTGGTGACCATCTCCCGCTGCGCCGCGTTCCACAATTCGTCATGGGTCTCACCCCGCTCCATCTGTTCAAAGTCGTAGCGGGCGGGGCGCGGGTCGCCGGCGTGCTCCACCAGAGTTTCGTGCGCCCACGGCTCGGCGCACTCCCAGTTGTCGTAGTCGGGATTGTGCCTGACAAACAGGACCGATAGCTCACGCCAGCCGACCAATTGGTCAAGAAACCGATCGCGCGCCGAGGCTGGCGCTTTGCCTTCCCGCACAGCATCTTCGACCGCCAGCGCAATGGTGAGCGGGCCGATATTGCCGAAATGCAGATACGGCGACAAGCGACTCGTCCCCCGGACTTCCGGATGATTGCGCGTCTTCTCGTACGCGGCGAGATCGTGCTCGACAAACTCCCTGAGCCTGCGAAGAGCGGAACGCGTGCCCCCTGTAAACGTGTCGACGGGCTTTACGCTCCGGTCGAGTTTGCTGAAGCCTTCGGTTACATCGCCGTCGACCGGATAGCTCGGCAACGGTTTTGGTGAACTCCATTTGCATTGCGGAGCCAGCTTGGGTGGCGCAACAAGGTATCGGGGCAGCTCCGCCTTCAGGCGCGGACGGAAGTGATGCAGCAAGAAAAAGGTGCGCCCGAATACGCGCGAAGGCACAACGACGTCGGCATCCACGGTCCAGAACGGAAGTTTCACGCGCTTCGCCAGCACACGCCGCCACCGCTCCGGCTCGCGGCAAGGATTTTCGTCGCCGATCAGAAGTGCGGCCTGTACCTCTTCGAGAAACGATTCGAGCGAGTTGTCGGGAGGACGACGAAGAACAAATGCCACGCCTCGCTCTGCTGCATCTTCGGCTACGTCGCGCAGACCCTGGGCCAGGAAGTGATAGTGCCGCAGGTTGGCATTGGGGTAATTGGGAATCACAGAAAAATACACAACGACTGGCAGGCCCAACAGATTGCCGGCCTCGATCGCTACATCGAGTGCTGGGTTGTCGGGGATGCGCATCGCGCGCTGCATCCAGTAGACGACGCATTTTGCACCCTTGCGTGGACCGCCGGCTCGGCGAACCAGAACGCGCGGCTGGTCGGCAAGCGCTGCGAACGCCACGGGGATTTGTGCCGGATCTGGAGCGCGAATCATGTACGTGAGGCCTCTGGACCATTCTCGACGATGGATGAAGAAAAGATTGCGGCCAACGGCGGCGCATTTTCATGCGGCCAACGAGGAAAGTAGGCAGTTGCGATAGGATCATCGTGAAGCGGCGACCGCCTGGTTGAAGGAGTTGGCAGAAATGTTGGACTTCAGCGATCCGCGATGGGCGGGGATGAAGGGTGGTTACAAGATCCTGTTCGATCCCAGACAGCTGTTGATGCGGCTCGAACGCGAACGAGATGTTGGTCCAGTCTGGAGCGAACTTTGGAATGAGCTGCATCATCAGGGCGATATTGGCGAGGCCTCATTTGCCGCGGTCCCACACATCGTCAGCATCTATTGCAATCGTGGTGCGCTTGATTGGAATGCGTACGCGATTGTTTCGGTCATTGAACTGGCACGCAATCATAACGAGAATCCCGATGTTCCGGGATGGATTAAGGATGAGTACTTCAACGCAATCCATGCTCTTGCAGAAAGGGAATCTCGGAGCTGCCAGACGCAAAAGATTCTGATACTTGCTGCGCGGTTCTCGGCATTTTCGCGCTTGACAAAGGACTCCTAACCCACGCTCGCCTGCTCACCAACTATTCCGAAGATGAGCTGCAGCAGATGGATCTCGGAGAAGCGAATTAGGTTTCGATCTCAAAAGGGAGGGGCCGCCTGCGGGCAGCCCTTCGACTGATCACTGACAACTGAAAGCTGTCTTTCTTACCACCGTCCCCATGCGCGGGTAAAGTAGTCCGCCAGAGTCATGCCGACGAGAACCATAAACGTGAAAAAACCGGCGCCCACCGTGAGCTTGGTCAACTTGGTGCTGTACTTGACGTGCATGAAGAACAGCACTACGAGCACCGCCTTCAAGACCGCAATCCCTAATGCGGCAATGGGATTGAAAACGCCCCATTCCTGATAGGAAGCCCACACCGTTGTTCCGGTCAGCACCAATAATGCCGAGCCGATGATCACGTAAATCACCGGGCTGACGATGTGATGCTCGTGTTCGTGTTCTTCCGGAGTTTCTTGGTGTTGGGTCATGCCGTGTCTCCTTTTTATTGATGACGGCTGATCAGATAAAGCAGCGGGAACAGGAAAATCCAAACAATATCGACGAAGTGCCAATAGAGTCCGAAGTTCTCGACGAACGTGACGTGGCCCGTGGTGTACGCACCTGCCCTGGCTCTAAAGATCATGAATCCCAGAATCGCGATGCCAATAATCATGTGCAGCGCGTGCATGCCGGTCATGGCGAAGTAAAGGAAGAAATAGAGTTCTGTGTGGCGCGCCATGTCAAGCGGGAGCGGCTTGTCGTGATATTCGTTGTAGACTTCGGGATCGGAGGCCGGATCGACGAACGATTGCACGCTGTAGTGGAAGCCCGGGATGTGATGCTTCTCGTACTTCTCGTGATACTCGATTGTCTTGATGCCCAGGAATACCAGACCCAAAAGAAACGTCAAGACCAGGAAGAGCACCAGCAAGCCTTTGCGTCGCATCTCCGCGGACCAAACGCCCATCGCCATTGTGAAGCTGGAGGTAATCAGCACAGCGGTGTTGGCCGTGCCCCAGCCAATCTGCAGTTGGTGCGAGCCCTGTACAAACGCCGGGTAGTACCAATTCCGATAAATCAGATAGGCGGTAAAAAGTCCGCCGAAGAACATGATTTCCGTGAGCAGGAAAAGCCACATGGCAAAGTTCGTGGCGTCGTTCTGCTGCGCGTATGTCTCGAAATGGTGGCGCTGATAGGGCGGATGCTCGTGGTGAGCTTCCGCTGCGCCATGGGCTACCGCTGTGCTATCCGACACTGGCTACCTCTTTTTCTTTCTGATTCTCGAGCCACTCGTAGTCGTAGGCTTCGTGGTCCATGATCGGAATCTCGGGGAAATTCTCTGTCAGCGGCGGAGACTGCACCTGCCACTCGAGGCCCGTGGCCTGCCAGGGATTGTTCCCGGCAATCTCACCGTACTTCAACGACCACGTCAGGTAAAGCACTGGCAGCAAATAGCCCACGCCCAGCACCGAAGCGCCCGCGGTCGAGAACACATTCAGGATTTGAAACTCTGGCGGATAGGAAGCGTAGCGGCGCGGCATGCCGAGCGTGCCGAGAATGAATTGCGGGAAGAAGGTGAGGTTGAATCCGATGAAGGTGACCACGGCCGCGAGCTGCGAAATCTTCTCTGGATACATGCGCCCGGTCATCTTGGGCCACCAGAAATGCAGCCCCGACAGGAATGCCATCAACATGCCGCCGACCATGACAAAGTGGAAGTGCGCCACGATGAAGTAGGTCTCGGTCAGGTGAATATCCGTTCCCGAAGCGCCTAGAAAGACGCCTGTCATGCCGCCGATGGTGAAGAGGCCCATGAAGCCGAAGGCATACAGCATCGGCGTCTCAAAGGTGATCGAACCCTTATATAAGGTGAACGCCCAGTTGAAAATTTTGATGGACGAGGGGACGGCGACCAGCATTGTCAGTAGCGAGAAGATCAGCACGGCGTAGTTCGAGATGCCCATGATGAACATGTGGTGGGCCCAGACAAAGAAGCCAAAGACCGCGATGGCGACGGACGAGAACGCGACCGCGGTGTAACCGAAGACACGCTTGCGGCTGAAGGTCGAGACGACTTCAGAGATTACGCCCATGCCTGGCAAAATCATGATGTAGACGGCTGGGTGCGAATAGAACCAGAACAGATGCTGGAAGAGGAGCGGATCGCCGCCTTTGGTGGGATCGAAGACGCCGATCCCGACTGTGCGCTCGAGCACGATCAGTACCAATGCGATGGCCAGCACCGGCGTGCCCAATACCATCAAAATGCTTGCCGCATAATGCGACCAAACGAACAAGGGCAGCCGGAACCAGGTCATGCCGGGCGCGCGCATCTTGTGGATTGTGACGATGAAATTGAGTCCGGTGAAGATGGAACTGAAGCCGGCAATAAACACGCCTAGTCCCGTGGTCACCACATGTGTGTTTACATAGTGCGTCGAAAGAGGCGTGGTGAATGTCCAGCCCGTATCCACGCCACCCGAGATCATGGTGAAGAGAATCATGATACCGGCCGCAATGTAGAGATACCAGCTGAGCAAATTGATCTTGGGCAATGCGAGATCCTTCGCTCCTATCATCATGGGAATGAAAAAGTTTCCGATCGTGGCAGGAACCGACGGCACAAGAAACAAAAAGACCATGATGATGCCGTGCATGCTGAACACTTTGTTGTAGGTGTCTGTGGCCATCAGATCGCTCTGCGGCGTCAGCAACTCAAGACGGATGAGACCGGCGAGCGAACCGCCGACAAAGAAGAAGAAGCTGATTGAAATCAAATAGAGAATCGCAATCCGCTTGTGGTCGCCCGTCAGAAGCCAACTGAGCAGACCGTTCTCCTTGGTCAGGTAGTTCATCTTGGGAATCCTGGCCGTTGACTGATCTGGAAGAGTGACGATTGTGTCGCTCATTGCTTCACCATCCCCTCTGGCGCTTTTTGGTTCGCTCCCTGGTTTGCCCCCGGCCCTGCGGGAGCTTTGGTCGTCTTGCCCTCGCCTTCAGGCAGCAGCGTTGTCGAAGCTGTCGTCTGCTGCACGCGATAATCGGAATCGAGATTCTTGATGTATTCCACCAGGTCGATCACGCCTTCTTCGCTGATCTGCCCTTGATATGTGGGCATAATGGGCGCATAGCCCTGAGTAATATGCTGCGACGGGTTCAGAATTGCCTCGCGCAGATACGCATCATCCGCTGTAATCTGCTGGCCGCTTGAAAGTGTCAGCCGTGAGCCAAAAACATTGGCCAGGCTCGGACCGCGTGCGTCCGGCCGCGTGTTATGGCACGCCGCACAGCTCAGGCTGGCAAACAGCCTCTCACCGTTCTGCGCCAGTGACGAGCCGCTGGTCGAACCCTCCAACCACTTCTTGTAGTCTTCCGGAGTCAGCACCACCACTTCGCCGATCATGTGCGAGTGGTCCGTACCGCAGTATTGCGTGCAGAAGAGGTGATACGTTCCTGGCAGAGTGGCCTCGAACCAGACCGATGTATAGCGCCCGGGGATCGCTTCACGCTTCACGCGAAATGCGGGAATCGAAAAGCTGTGGAACACGTCCTGCGAAATAATCGTCAACTGGATTGGGCGGCCCGTCGGGACATGCAGCGCATTAATCTCATGCTGCCCTCCGGGATGCTCCGCCTTCCACATCCACTGCTTGCCGACGACGTAGATATTCATGGCATTGGCAGGCGGCGTGTAAATGCGGAAGTAAAGCAGCGCACCCCAGACAAACATCACTAGAAACAGGCCCAGAGGAATGATTGTCCACGTGGCTTCGAGTAGCGTCGACCCCTCGATCTGCACTGCAACCGGGTGGCGTTTCTTGCTGTAGAGAATCGAGAAGCTCGTGATCAGCAGAATGACAATCGTCAACCCGACCAGGCTTACCAGAACCATGAAGAAATACAGCGCGTCCATCTGAGGCGCAATCTTCGACGCCTCGGGCGGAAAGAGCGCGAAGTTCGTCATCCACTTGACGAGAAACTGCCAGATTATTGGACTAATGTGCGACATTCTTTATCCGTTCACCTTTGCTTCTTTCACAGGCAGATGAGCCTGCCGATAATCCCGGCGAAACATGATCACCATGAATCCACCCAGCAAAACCAATGTCAGAAATCCGCCCAACTGCACCACGCGCGCCACGATAAGTGAGTGACGGTTGGTCTGGGGATCGTAGTGGTAGCAGTACGTGAGAATGTTATCGACCGGCGAGCCGATGCGATTGGATGACGCTTCATTCAAGCCCAGCAACATATCTTTGGGCGAATACTCGACGCCCATGTAGTACTGCGCCAGCTTGCCCTCCGGTGTCACGATCTGAATCGCGCTGGCGTGCGCATACTGATTCAGTTTCCCGTCGGGGCCGGGGATCTTGACGTAGCTAAAGCCAACAGCTCGTGTCAACGCATCGATGTTTGGTTGCGTACCGGTGAGGAAGTGCCAGCCATCGACCGTCTCAGGACGCCCGTAGCGTTTGAGATAGCTGCGCTTCTTTGCCGCTGCAAGGTCCGGACCTTCGTCGGGATCGATGCTCACGACGATAACGTTGAAGTCTTTGCCGGGAACGTATTTGACCATCTGCAGCGCGCTGGTCAGCCCATTGAGTTCTTCGGAGCAAAGCATTGGACAGGTGAAGTAGACGAGGGCGAGAATGGCAGGCTTCTTGCCGAAGTAGTCAGCGAGATGCACGGGCTGGCCGGACTCGTTCACGAAAGCGAGATTCAGCGGTAACTGCTGGTTCAAACGCTGTGCGATGCCGATGCCCTTGAGAACGGAGGGCTGGTCGTTCGAAGGACCGGTCTCTTTGTCGCCGTAGCTCGAGACCTGCGCCGACAAAGATGGAGCGAGCAATGCGGCCAAGCACACGATCACAGCTACGGCGCGTTGTGCCGCGTTTTTCCAACTTGCCCGGATTGTGATCGCCGACTGCATGACTGCTGCTCCCTTACTGCGGATACTGCCTTTGCTTTCCTTCTTCGACCCGCGCCGTTGCCTGATCCTGCTCGTAAGCCGTGCGCGCAAACCCGTTGGTCAGCGGTACCGCAACCGTTGGCACACTATCGCCGGCCATTAACGGCTGCTGCTGCACGGCAGGCGCCACCGGCAACCCGCGCTGCGCGATCAATTCCATCGCTCGCTCAATCGGAATTCGCACTTTGCCTTGCGACTCGGCCTGAGACTGCCCGACCCAACTGTAGTTGTCGAGAAGCAGGTCCTCGCGCTCATGCAGGTCGGCGACATCCTGGTTGCCATCGTCGGTCTGCAGCCGCGGCGTCGGAAACGTCTTCGTCAACTCGGCTACCTTGTGCTGCATCTCCGGGTTGTTTGGCAGATTCCCCAACTCGCGAATGTTGATCGCGGTCGTCCATTTGGTGTTGGGGCCGTCTTCCTGGTTCATCCGTGCATTGATCACCTTGCCGATGCCATACGACAGCACTCCCGCCACCGCGACAAAAATCGCCAGAGCGGTCAGGAACACCACGATTCCGGTGACGCGTACATCGGTCTGCTCGTATCCAGCCGACGCGTCAACTTCCTCCGCCTTCGGACCGTGCGAGCCAAGAATCTTTTCGTCCTCGGGCTCGTTGTGATCAAGCGTGGACATGTTCAGGCTCCAGAATCTCCGCCACATGCGGATCGTTAGTCTGCACCAGCGGGCGCGATTTCAGCCGCGTGCAGAAGAATGCAATCCAGAACGACGCCATCGCCACCGGTACCGCTGCATACTCCAGGATTCCCCAACTGAAGTGCAGGTTGCGTGCGGCGTCCTTGAAGTTCGGCTCAATTAGCCAGAACAAGTCGAATGCCTTGGCAAAGATCATCCACTGACACACGCGTGTCAGGCGTTTTTTGTTCCTTTTGATATCGCGCGACAACAGCAGCGAGAACGGAATCAGCCAGTGGAAAATGAAATCGAGCGTGATGATGACGCCCCAGTGGCCACGAATTCGATCGAGGTACCAGGGAATCTCTTCGGGCAGATTTCCGGACCAAATGATGAGGAACTGCGCGAAGCCGAGGTAGATATTCAGCATCACGAAGGCAAAGGTCATCTTGCCCAAGTCGTGCTGCTCCGTCTGACGCAGAATCGTTTTGAACGGCTCGGCCTTGGAGAGCGCAATCGCCACGATGATGCAGAAGGCCAGCACCGAGTAGCCCTGCCCAACCAGAAAGAGCAGTCCGTACACCGACGAGAACCAGGTCGGGTCCATCGACATGACCCAATAGATCACCGCCGCGGTCATGGTCAGCGCGTATATCACGATGCCGGGGCCGCTGATGTTTTCGAGCTTCTTGATCCAATAGGGCGTGTTAGCCGGTGAATCGGAATCTCGCTTCAGTCCGAGGCTCCTGAGCCGGTACGCATAAAAGAACCAGATCGCGAAACATAACACACCGACGAACCAGAACATGCTCGGATTCAGCATCGGCCGCTTGAAATCTATGCAATGCTTTTGAATTTCGTCGATGAGGCCCGCCTTGAGCGCCGCAGCAGTATCGCTGTTACTGCTAAACCGCGCCCATAGATACAGCGGCTTGATATTGAGCGCGACGACGAACCAGTAGACCAATACAATTGGCAGCGAACCCGCCATTGCTTCGAGCGGCCGCCGCAACAGCAAACCCCACTTGCCGCCCGAGCAGTACTGCACCATGAGCAGCGCCAGTCCACCCACCGACCAGCCAAATGTGAGCATCAATCCCAATACCCAGGCTCGCAGGAGGTGGTCCCATCCAAGTCCGTACTGCGCTTGATCCAGGAATGCCAGAATCGCGGCGATCACCGAGAAAATTGCGCCCACTACCCAAGCGCGCGTTTTCCAGGCATCCACAAAGGCCGGCGCGCTTAGGTCAGCGGGGAGCGATTTGATGTGCGTCTCGTGAGCCATTCCTTCGTCCTTACTTCGTCGCCGCGGCGGGCGCGGCTGTCTTGGTTTGCGGAATCGTGATCGCCGGATCTGCCGGATTTGCCGGAGCCATCGCCGGCGTTCCTTCCTTTGTCACTGGCGGATATGCTTGAATCGCCGTCGAAGGCAGCGTCCACGGCTGTGCATAACCGGCGGGCAGGTTCTCTTCGCTTGCAATGTCCTTAAGGCTTCGCACGCGAACTCCTGCGGGCACATCCGCCTGCGTGGCAGCCTGGCTCAATTGCAGTGCGCGAATATACGCCGCCACCGCCCAGCGATCTTCCGGAGTCAATTGCTCGCGGTAGTCCGGCATGGCTCCGTAGCCGTGTGTCATCACAAAAAAGTAGTGCGAAAGGGGCTGCGACACTCTCACCTGGTCATGCAGATTTGCCGCAGGCTTATAGCCGCGCTCCACAATCTCGCCCAGTCCATTTCCCACGCGTGAGTGGCACGGCGTGCAATAGATGTTGAATCGCTCCTGCCCGCGCTTCAGCACGTCCATCGTCACCGGGAACGGCATCAGGTTCTGCTCTTCGCGATAGCCGTTGGCGCCCTGAATCACGCCCGTGTAGAAGTAGCTGTCCTCGCGGAGTTGTCCGCGCGCTACCGTGTCCAGCACTTGCGGCCGCGCGCCGCGATGATCGGCAAACATCTCTGATCCCCGTTGCGGAATGAGCTTCGGTTGGTTCTGCATGTCCTGGCGGCATCCGACGATGAGAAAGACGGCCGTTGCACCAATGAGCGTCAGTGCTCTCCCACCCTTTCGCCAGAAAAAAGGCGAAAGAATGGGGCACGGAACCTGGTCCTTGTTCCCTGTTCCCTGTTCCCTGTACTTGAGGCGTTTCCCTTGCATCAGTACTCCACCTCCACAACCGAAACCGGATCCAAGCCCGTGAGATACGCCTTCGTCTCGAGCAAATCGAACTTCGGGTCCAACGCTTCAAGGCACAGGAAAAACTTGTCCGTCGTCGCGCCGTTGCGAAAGTTGGGCGCATTGAACAGCGGATGATACAAAGCCGGCAGTCCATTCAACGCCAGCATTCCAAATGCGGCAGACAGGCCAGCCCAAAGAATCGTCCACTCATAGGCGGGCACAACGAATGCCGGCCACGAGTATGTCGGCCGTCCGCCAATATTCAGCGGAAACGCGAGCGTCGAAATCCACGTCTCGAGCGAGAACATCGCCGCCAGGCCAATCAGCCCGCCAACCAACGTGAGAAGCGGCACCTTGTTGCGGTGGAAACCGATCGCTTCCGCGGCTTCTTCCACCGGATACGGCGTGTAGCAATCCATGCGCCGCCATCCATCTTCGCGCGCCTGCCGCGCGGCCCTCACCAGGTCGCCCGGCGTATCGAATTCGGCCAGCAGGCCGTAAGTCCCCTCGCGTGCAGGCATATCAGTCTGCAGCCTCCGCCGCCTTCGGCTTGATCTTCGCCGCCGGCAGAATCATGCGAATTTCATTCATTGGAATCATGGGTAGGAAACGCACAAACAACAAGAACAACGTTGTAAAGAGTCCCAACGTGCCCACGAACGTCATGTAATCCCACTTAGTCGCGCGATACGTTCCCCACGACGATGGCAAAAAGTCGCGGTAGAGACTGGTCACGACAATCACGAAGCGCTCGAACCACATACCCGTGTTGACCACGATAGAAATGAAGAACATGAATGGGATGGAGGTGCGCAGCTTGCGCGACCACAGCGTGGTCAGCGGAATCGCAAGGTTGCAGGTAACCAACACCCAATAGGACCAACCCATGGGCCCGAACACGCGATTCCAGAACATGAAGGCTTCCCAGTGCGACGCCGAATACCACGCCATGAAGGCTTCCATGCCGTAACCATAGGCGACGATGAAGCCCGTAGCCAGCATGACCTTGCCCATGTTGTCGATGTGGCGCTCGGTCACCAGCGCTTCAAGGTGATAGAACTTGCGCAGTGGAATGGCCAGCGTCAGCACCATGGCAAAGCCCGAGTAGATGGCGCCGGCGACGAAGTAGGGCGGGAAGATCGTCGTATGCCAACCGGGCAGCACTGCAACAGCGAAGTCGAAGCTGATAACTGTATGCACCGAGAGCACCAGTGGCGTTGCCAACCCAGCCAACAGCAGCGATGCCGTCTCATAGCGCATCCAGTGGCGCACCGAGCCACGCCAACCCATCGAGAGCATTCCGTAAAAGTACTGTGCGACCTTGTTCTGCGCCCGGTCACGAAATGTTCCGAAGTCGGGAACCATGCCGATGTACCAGAAGACGACCGAAATAGTCGCGTAGGTCGATACCGCAAACACGTCCCACAGCAGCGGCGAACGGAACTGCGGCCATACGTCCATCGAGTTGGGATACGGAAACAGCCAATATCCAAGCCATGGACGGCCTACGTGAATCAACGGGAACATGCCAGCGCAGACGACGGCAAAAATTGTCATCGCTTCGGCAAAACGGCTGATTGAATTGCGCCAGGTCTGCTTGAACAGCAGCAGAATCGCGGAGATCAGCGTCCCGGCGTGGCCGATGCCGATCCACCAGACAAAGTTGATAATCGCGAAGCCCCACGCCACCGGCTGCGTGATAGCCCAGATGCCGACGCCCTTCAGAAACAGCCATGTCACGGCGACCAGCAGCATGGTTGCGCCGCCGCCCGCAATTCCGAAGAGTGCCAGCCAGCCCAGCGGCGTATGCGGAGTGAGCACAATGCGCGTGATCTTGTCGGTGACCGACTTGAAGGTCTCACCGAGCCCGACCACGCGAAATTCACCGGTCGCCGGGTCAACACCTGGGTTTTTGGGTTTCACTTCCTTGGTTGCCATCGTGACTTCAACCCTTCGCCGGTGCATGTTCCACCGGCGTTTCTTCGAGTTCGGAATTCAGATTCAACACTTCTGCAAGGTACGTGGTCCGTGGTCGGGTGTTCTGGTCGGCGAGCACTTGATACGTGCGCTCATCGGCTCTCAGCTTTGCAATTTTGCTCGTCTTGTCATTCAAGTTTCCGAAAATGATTGCCGAAGCCGGGCACGCCTGCTGGCAGGCGGTAACCACTTCGCCATCGCGAATCGGCCGGTTCTCTTTATCGGCTTCAATGCGCGCAGCCGTGATGCGCTGAATGCAGTAGCTGCACTTCTCCATCACACCGCGCGACCGGACAGACACATCGGGATTGCGCGACAGCTTCAGGCTTTCGGTTTCATAATCGGAATAAAGCAGGAAGTTGAACCGACGCACCTTGTAAGGGCAGTTATTCGAGCAATAGCGCGTACCCACGCAGCGGTTGTAGACCATCGTGTTCAGGCCTTCCGGCGTATGTACGGTTGCGCCCACCGGGCAAACTTGCTCGCAAGGCGCGTTCTCGCAGTGCTGGCAGGTCATGGGCTGGAAGTGCGCGCGCGGCGCCGACAGGTCGCCTTCGAAGTAAGTGTCAATGCGCAGCCACTGCATGTTGCGGCCGATGCGCACCTGCTGCTTGCCCACCACGGCAATATTGTTCTCGGCATAACAGCTCACGATGCAGGCATTGCAGCCCACGCAGCTGTTCATGTCGATCGACATCCCCCATTTGTTTTCGGTGTACGTCCAGTTGGGGAAGAGCGACGTGCCCATCTCCGGGGTGTCGTGGCCTTCGCCTTCGTGCGCGAAATGCGGACTCGCCTTGTACTCATCAAGCGTCGCGTAGCGAATGATGCCGCGCTCGCTGATCGCCTCATCGGCTTCGAGCGAGTTATTGCCGTTACCCTGGCCGCTGACCTGCGCGGAACGATGATCCTGATAGTGGCTCTTGGTGATCGCAGTGCCCCATTTGCCATCGACCTTTTTCAGCGAGCCAGTCGCGTAAAACGGAGCCCATGTGTTGCGAATCAGGTAGGCGTTGAAGCCCGCACCCGAGCCTACTCGACCAGCAAACTCGCGCCCGTAGCCGAGATATACGGTGACGGAATTGTCGGGATGGCCCGGCGCTACAATCACCGGCGCTTTCACCTTGCCGTTGCCGACGCTCAGCTCAACAATGTCGTCTTCTTCAAGGCCGAGTTTGGTGAGCGTCGCGCCAGAGACGATGGCCGCATTGTCCCAACTCAGGTTCGTTACCGGTTTCGGCAATTCCTGCAGCCAGCCCACGTTGGACCAGCGTCCGTCGTAGATATTCGGATCGGGCCGGAAGATGATTTCGACGGTGTCCTTTGAAGAAGGCGCGGGAACATGGGGCTTCTGCGGAATAAACATCGTCGTGTTGAACGGCTTATACGCGGTGTCCGCAATCCATCCGTCGTGCAGCGCCTTGCGCCAGCCGGTCTCAAAGTCGCCTTTGATATTGTCTTTCTGCGTCGTGCGGACGGCTTCGTAAGCGCTCAGCAGCGGCTCGTCCAACAGCGCCTGAAACACATCGTGCGCGGACTTGCCGCCATACAGCGGATCGATCAGCGGCTGCACAACCGAAACCGTGCCGTCATACGCACGAGCGTCCGACCACGACTCCAGATAGTGCGCCGACGGAATATGCCAGTGCGCGATCTGCCCCGTCTCATCCACGTTCGGACCGAGATGCGCGACGATATTCGCCTTGTTGAATGCCGACAAAAACTCCAGATCCGCAGGCGAGGAATAGATTGGATTGGAATTCAGTATGACGAGCCAATCCACTTTACCCGCATTCAACGCGGCCACCAGCGCCTTGAAATCACCGATCTGATCGCTTGGCAGTGGAATTGCCGGATCGCTCGATACCGTCACGGTCTTGCCGACATTGCCGAGAGCAGTATTGATAGCCAGCGCGAGAGCAGCGACGGACTCGTCCTGATAGAGCCCAGGAATTACAGCGCTCTTGCCGGCGCTCGCCTTCAGGTCCTTTGCCAGCGAGGCCAAAAACTTCTGCTGGGCAGCAGTCCACGCATATGTGGGTGCATCGACTCCCGAAGCACCGACGGCTTGCGCCAATGCCGCCGCAAACGCGGGAACCTCACTCGCACGCAGCCCCAGACGGTGTTCGGCCTTCATGCCCGTCGTAGTCGTCGTGCTCTCGACGGCGTACAGCCGGTTCATTCCGTTTGCCGGATCCTTGCGCCGCGCCGCGTAGTCTCCCACCAGCTTGTGGAATCCCGGGTACGCCGCGCCTGAAAGGAAGTCCGCATCGAGCGAGACGATGACATCGGCCTGGCTCAGGTCGTACTGGACATTGAGTCCCTTCGCCAGCCAGGTCCCTGCAATTGCAGGATCGTATTGCACCAGCGTTGCCTTGGGATACGCCGCCTGCACTGCCTTCCACTGCCGCGCCAGCGTTGGTGAAGTAATCGTTGCGCTCAGGAAGTAGAGGCCGGTTCCGTCTTTGCTCGCCGCGGCCTTGAGCCGCAGCTCCTGCGCAAACTCAGCCCACTCGCGGGGTTCTCCGCGGCACGTCGCATGCTTCGACCGGTCTGGGTCGTACAGGTCGAGCAGCGATCCTTGCGAAAACACATCCGACGAACCGTGGTTGTAGGCATGATCGGGATTGCCGTCTACCTTAATCGGACGGAACTGATCGCTCTTCACCAGCACCGGCACTGCGCCGGTCACGAAGGGATGCGCGGTCGCAAAATAATTCGGCTTGCCCAGCACCAGATCTTCCGGCGCTTTGACATAGGCATAAATGGGCTCGTCCGGCTGCTTAGTGCAGCCCGCGAGTCCGGCCAACGCCATCGAGGCGCTCATCAACTTCAAAAAGCCGCGCCGCGAAACAGGATCCACCCACTCCTGCGCTGCACCGGGAAACTCCCGCTCCACCGCAGCCTGGAAATCCTCTGTATTGGCAAGCTCATCGATCGACCGCCAGTACTTCTTGCCTTTCGCGCCCTTCAACTCAGCCCGCACCTGGGCGAGAGTCATCGGCGTTCCAGTCTCAGCTTGGGCTGCCTTGTTTTTCTCGTTATCCAAGGTGCTCCCCGTCCGGTTCGTGGTTCCGTCCATCCGCTGTTCGCTCATCGGTGGCAGACCTCGCAGCTAGTCAACTCGCGTGGCGTGCGAATGTGGTACTGCTTCTCCAGAAAATGCCCCAGCTCCATTTGGCTCGTGAACTTCCGATACTCGAGACGCGACTGGGTCAGAACCGTCATGCCGCTGCTGCTCGTCAAAGCAACCGTCTTCAGCAGCGCGGGCACCGTCAGTTCCGCCGATTCTTGTGGATTTGCAGCCGGATCCTTCGTTACGCAGTTCACGTTTTGTGCCGTCGGCGTGCCCGTCTTGTCATCGCCAACCGAACACCACACCGGCCGGTCCTCCGCAGGCGCTTCCCACGCCATGTTGTAAATCTGTCCGGTCGGCCGCAGGTTCTTCGCCGGATTGCGGTGGCAGTCCAAACACCACTCCATCTGTAGCGTGTTCTGCGCATACATCAGCGGCATCATGTCTACGCGCCCATGGCAGGTCGCGCAACCCAGCCCCTTGTTCACGTGAATCTCGTGGCTGAAGTACGCGAAATCGGGCAGATCGTGCACCTTCGTCCACACCAGCGATTGCCCCGTGGCCCAGCTATTCCTGACTGGCTCAAGCAACTGCGCATTTGTCCAGATCTGCGCGTGGCAATTCATGCAGGTCTTGGTAGGAGGAATGCCCGCGTAGCTCGACTTTTCCACCGTCACATGGCAGTACTGGCACTGCAGTCCTAAACCCTGGACATGATGTTTGTGGCTGAAGGGCACCGGCTGCTCCGGCCGCTGGCCCTGGCGGGTAACCCATGGAGAGCGCTGCAACTCGTCCAACGTAACACCAAGAGCGATCACAAGAAGCCCCGTCAAAACCAGGCTCATCCGAGCCAAAGCATTGGAGCTGCGATCGAATATCTGCGCCATGAATGCTTTCCTGCTTTGTTTTCTTTCGTTCTTATGCCGCGCGATGAGTGACGTGTTGGCGGTCACATACCTTGCGGTTATTTTTGGTTTTAATGCAAAGGGAAGCTGTGCGTTGATGACCCCGAAAATTCAATATAGCAGTCACAACCGCCTGCGCAAGCATCCGCGCGGTTCAAATCTTAAAAAATGTTCGTGATGCGAAAGTTTTGTATTCTGCTGAAAAGCAATGCGTTGTGACAAAGCTGGAAGTAGGGAAAGCGTCACCATCGCCCTGGCGCTCCGCGTACCAGAGAATGAGATTGCGATGATGAAATCTTAACGCCGATTGCAGGCTTGCGGCTCCTCCTGAATCATCGTCGTTAACTTCTCTTACCTGTCTCGCACTGCGAGAACGCAATCAAGAACGCCTTTTCTCAAGCGGCGCCGCATAGGTCTCCGCAAAAGCCTCATCGGGCGACGTCGCCGGCCAGCCTACGATCACCAAAAATACATCGAAGACAAAAAATGCAATGGCAATGTCGTTGAACAAGGTTGCCTGCCGTAAATCGGGCCACAATTGATTGGCAGCCCAAAAAAGAAATGCGACAGCCAGCAAGATTGCCTTCACCACTTCCGTGAGGGCGGGCCGGTGCGCGGCCTGGTACACGAGATACGCGAGCGCGATCATGGCCAGTGGAAATGCCCCAAGAAAATCATGCGCCCTTGCAGGAAATATGTGCGGATCGGCGTCCCAGACGAGCAGAACACCCACGCTGGCCATCGTGATCACGCCGAGAATTACAGAGACAGATCGATGGCGCGGGTTCAGGCGACGATACATATAGGCCATTATTGCTCGACGCTCAAAAGGAAAACGTAAGGGCCAGCAAGATTGGCCGCTGACGAGTACCCCGGTTCATCTTCTACAACGCCGGCTTCACCAGATGCTATCGGCCATTTAATTTAGAATTCATAAAGGCATTCCAACCGGCTGCCGTTCGTCGCCTATCGCGAGTTCTTTTTTGCGGACTACGTGTTCGGGGGACGGTTGTCTATCGAATGAAGGGCGCAGTCTTACGGGCCTCCCCGACCCGGAATGACAGAGCCACAAAGGATCGGGTCATGAAATATGCGGGGTTGCTTGTCATGCCGGCCGGTTTCTTCCTCGTCATCGCAGCGATCGTGTTGTTTCCCGATTCCGCACCTCGCGCAGCATTCGTCGTGTGCGGCCTTGCCGTTGAAGCCATGGGACTGGGCGTCGCGATTCGCGGCCACATGGCGCCAAAAACAGGCCGACATGGATCTGCATTTGGCCGCAGCCTTGAAGGGGGAGAACCGCACGCATGATCGCATTCTCTCCTCCGCCCATCACTGAGATACCGTTGGCTCTCGCCCTGCTGTTGCTGGCTTCGCTCGCCATTGCGGGTGTCGCGCTTATCAATGCCGGCCTTGGCCGCTCCCGCTCCGCAGCGCAGTCGATGCTTGGGAGTCTGGCTATGATCTCAATCGCCGTTATCGTGTTTGCGTTGGCTGGTGCAACCATCGCGGATGGGTCTGCCGGCGCTGGTCACGCGTTTCATTTTTCCGGCAAACCGTGGAACTGGGCGGGCACCGGTCCGATCGCACTCAGCGGGCTCGCCGCCTCACCGATACGTGGCCAGCTCGCGCTGCTCTTTGAGTTTCTTGCCTTGGCCCTCGCCGTTCTCATTCCCTGGGGCTCGGGGGCCGATCGCTGGCGCTTGACCGCTGGTATTGCCTCCGCAGCCGTCCTCGCGGCGCTGGTTTTTCCCTTCGTCGCGCATTGGATCTGGGGCGGTGGCTGGCTCGCGCAGCTCGGTCTCAACTTTTCGCTTGGCTCGGGATTTCTCGATGTCGGCGGCGCGGCCACAGTCCATGTTCTGGGCGGTTTCAGCGCACTCGCCGTCGTGTGGATCGCGGGACCCCGCCGTGGCAAATTCCCGAAGGAAGGGCTCTCGACAGCCATGCCCGGCCACAACGCTGTCTACATTCTCTTCGGCTGTCTCATCGCACTCGTCGGCTGGCTGGCCTGGAACATGGCTGGAGCGCTGCTTTGGCTCGGCGCCGCTCCAGCCGCGCTTCCGAGCACCGCGATCAATACCCTGCTCTCTGCCGCCGCAGCTCTGGCAGCCACTTTCACCGTCACACGCATTCGTTTCGGCAAGCCCGACGCCAGCCTCTGCGCCAACGGGTGGCTCGCTGGACTCGTCACTTCGAGCGCGTGCGCCAGCCTGGTCTCGCCGCCTGCCGCCATTTTCACGGGCCTCGTCGCGGGCATCGCCATGCCTTTGCTTGTCGAGTTCCTTGAGCTGGCCGTTTCCATTGACGATCCTTCCGGCGCGGTCTCCGTCCACGCTGCCGGAGGCCTCTGGGGCCTCATCGCCGCCGGCATCTTTGCGCCGCAACCGGGGCAGTTCACCGCCCAGCTCATCGGCGTCGCCACTCTGCTCGGCCTTATCCTACCGCTAATTTATCTGCTCTTCGCCTTACTCAATCGAGTCGTCCCTTTCCGCGTCGATCCCGATGGCGAGCGCATCGGCATGGACCTGCACGAACTGGGCGGTGGCGCATATCCGGAATTCGTCGTCCACCGCGACGACTCGTACCATTGAGTCTCTCGCTTGGCGGATTAATACCCGAGCAACACCAGCCCCACGCCTGACCAGCAGGCCGGTGCAAGAGCGCTACGGCCCGTGCAACAAAAGTAGACGTCCCATCCCGCTGCATGCACCTTATAATCGGGCGCAGCACCGACAACTGCATGGGAGCACTGACACATCTTTTCTATCCCTGGGGTCTCTTTCTCCAGGCCGCGGCGATCATTCATTTCATCCGCCGCCGTCCCGACACCTATTGGCTCTATATCATCCTCTTTCTCGGCCCTATCGGCGCGCTGGTCTATCTCTTTGCCGAGGTTCTTCCCGATGCTGGCCTGCTGAATCAATCCTTCAAAGGCATCTCGCGCGGCAAGCGCATCAGGGCTCTCGAGCTTGCCATCCTCGACAATCCCTCCGCCGGGAACTTTGAGGAACTCGGCGAATTGCTGATGGAGAGCGGCAACCTGCAGTTGGCGCGCGATGCATTCGACAAGGCAATTGCTGCGCGCTCCGATACGCTCGATACCTTCTATCATCGCGGCGTCTGCGCAATCCTACTCGGCGATGCCGCAGGCGCGTTACCAGACCTGGAAAAGGTCGTATCGAAAGATCCCAGTCACGATTTTTATCGGGCGGGCGGGCTGCTGGCGCAAGCCTACGCGCTCACCGGCCAGAAAGAAAAATCCGAGGCACTGTTTCGTCAGGTAACCATCACATCGACTTTGTCAGAAACCTACCTGAATTTTGCCGATCTACTGGCATCCGAAGGCCGAACCACCGAGGCGCGGCAATGGGCGCAGAAGGTGCTCGATAAGGAACCAACCATGCCAAGTTATCTGCGCCGTCGTGAACGCCCGTGGTCCCGCCGAGCCCGCAAGACGCTGAAACAGCTTCCAGCTTAATCTCTTTATATGCACGCCTATCTGACTTACCTCGCAGCGCAGCTTGCCTTCACCTGGATGGTAGGTATCCTCGCTTCGGGTCAGACTCTCCAAATCACTTCGCCGGCCGACGGCACAGTAATTCATCCCGGCGAGACGTTCTCGGTCACTGTGAACTCACCGGATACCGCGTTTCAGTTCGTGGGGCTTGTGGGAGAGGGTCCCATTGGGTTTGTCGCCTTGAAGCCTGGCGTTCCTGCGCACTTCTCCTTGACCATTCCAGCCGATTTCAATATTTGCCGAAAATACTTGATCACGGCTATCGGCGTGATTGTTCCCGGAAAAAATGCCGACTCTCAACCGATTGAGATCGATGTCGAGCGCCCTGATTTGCCCATCAAGCTTACCGCGCTGATGCCGAAATTTTACTTTCAAACCCCCGGGGGCTCATTACCGATCGAGTTGATCGCGACTTTCAACGATCGACGCAAGCTGGATGTACATGAATCGACGAGAATAGCTTTTTCTTCTTCAAATCCCAAGATAGCAAAGGTCAGCGAAGACGGAATTGTGACTGCGCGGTCGCCGGGAAACGCACAGGCGATTGCGACCTATGCGTTGGATGGACGAAAGGTTCAACTTGCCATTCCGGTTGCGGTTGAAGTCGGACCACTCGCGTCGTCCGCGTACGCTCTCGATTTTCGCGACCAGCCTGCGGGCACGGCGAGCGCGGAGCAGCAAATCACCCTCGCCAATAGGACCCTCGGTCCCATTCGGGTGCTGAGCATCGAAACAACCGGCGATTTCGTCGAGACGGACAATTGCTCCTCGCAGTCCCCACTCGGCCCACACTGGACTTGCACCTTGAAGATATCGTTTTCGCCTCGGATAGCGGGAGTTCGCGAAGGTGCGGTCACTATAAACGATGATTTTTCCAGCGAGAGTCTTATTGTCCCGTTAAGTGGAACGGGACAGCGGTGAACTCCGGGCCTTAAGCGTTGCGCCAAATTATTCAGCTTTAATAGCAGCTTGGAGCCGCTGGGTTCACTTCTTCGCCAGGAAGAGCATCAACGCGAACAGCATCACCGGCACCAGGGCCATCCCCGCATAAAGCAGCACTTGCTTGTTTACGCCGCGCCGGCCAATCGCCCGCGGCCCACGGTCTGCTACGCCGACTTGCTCCTGATTTTCCAGATCCCACATCATCTCGTGAGCAGTGGCATAGCGGTGACGCGGATCGCGCTCC
>Ga0302325_10002028_pt1 | contig 50058 bp, 43 predicted proteins | sample Palsa_T0_2_FD_201948 | JGI IMG/M metagenome (GOLD analysis project Ga0302325, IMG submission 201948) | Peat permafrost microbial communities from Stordalen Mire near Abisko, Sweden - Palsa_T0_2 | ecosystem: Environmental > Terrestrial > Soil > Palsa > Peat permafrost | place: Sweden: Abisko...
GGCTGTTTTTCCGCGTTGCTCGCTCGACCCGTATGACTCAGATATGGGCGCTTCGCTCGCGCCTTGAAAAACAGCCAACTGACCGCCGGCAATATACCTCGTATTTCGGGGACAGGACACTAGTCTCCTGTCCCAGAAAAACGAGATATTTCGGGGACAGGACAGTAGCCTGGAAACTTTACAAGACAAGGCGCTCGTGAAATTTCCAGGCTGACGATATTGAATCTTTTCCTTAACGTCGCATCGAAAACGGACGATGAATTGTTACAATGAGTTTTGATCGATGCTATCTGCCGCGCGTTCGCCTGGTGTCGATACTGGCTTTCGTTTTGGCTGTCGCTGTTTCCGCTCAAGCCGATGACACTTGGCACAACGTCTATCACAGTTTGAAGAGATTCTTCACCGGCAAACCAAGCTCCACCCCAACCGCTCATCACCACAGAAGACGATCCGAAGACGACGAGAAAAACAATCCCTCAACCGAGCCTTCGCCTTCGCCCGCGGAGAATGCGCCTTCACCTGGCGCTTCCGCCACTCCGCGTGTCGTTATTCTCCCGGCAACCTCGCCTGCCGCGGAAGCGACTCCGGGAACAGAGAACTCGGCAACGGTGCCCGACTCCGCCAAGCCTGAACCTTCGCCCGAAGCAGCCGCCAAACCTTCGCCCTCCCCAGAACTCGGACCTGTATTGCGCTCGTTATCCGGGCCAACACCCATGAGCAGTCCCGGTGTAATTCCGTCCCCGGCTCCCGGAGCAGGAAGCACCGCGACCAATTAATGTATCGTCTCATGAGTGGGAGGTATGCCTTCCACTTATCAGACGATGCACTTGTGTCCTGTCCCCGGAATAGCAGGTATACCTGCTATTCCGGGGACAGGACGCTCGCCTACAGCGCTGCGGGCTGTTCGGTGGGCAAATATCGGCCAGGACCAAAAACCGGCGTCTAATCGGCTGCTTGCCGACGTCGAAGTCGTACCCTATCGCACCGCCGATTGACACCCAAGGGCGGAAAACCTATCCTTGCGCCTGAACGTTTTATCCAACGCTCATCATTACCCTATCTATGTTCCCCCAATTCCGGACCGAGACACCGCCGTCACGCGGCGATACTAAACTACGCGCAGGGATCGCGCGGAATCGTGGAAATGTGCCAGCGACACGAGACCTTCCAGTGTATGCAGGCGTTCGTCGACTTCTTCTGCCAATTTGCCCCACCTTTCCGGCAGGAAGTCGAACGAGACTCCTGAAAAGGATCGCCAGTTTCGGCGGTGCTGCCGCACTGGCGTTTGCCAGCTTCGATCTGGCCACGGCCGCGGAAAAGCATCTGACCATTCTGGCGGCAGTACCCGATCTGGCATTTCCGTTTTTCGAGCACATGGCCGACCAAATCAAAGACGAAGCCAAAAAGATCGGCGACATCGATCTTATTATAGCAGATGGCCAGCGGAGTTCGCCCAAGGAAACTGCGGACATTGAGGCAGCGATCACCAAAGGCGTCGATGGCATGCTGATCGACCCGAACGACGTTGATGCTCTGGCGCCCGCGATCCAAGAAGCGATCGATGCAAAAATTCCGGTCGTTACGGTTGACCGGCGCGTGGACAAGGACCCAGGCATCCTCGCGCATGTCGGCGCTGACAACGTCAAAGGCGGCGAAGCGCAAGGCCTGCTGATCGAAAAACTGTTTCCGAATGGTGCCACCGTTATGAACCTTCAGGGCCAGTCCGGTGCGAGCCCCGCCATCGACCGCAACAAGGGGCTCCACAACGTCCTCGATCAAGCCAAGGATAAATACAAATTCGTCTTCGAAGACACCGCTGGCTTCGATCGCTCGAAAGGCCTTGCCATGACTGAGTCGGCCCTCGCGGGCATGGCGACGCCACCAGACGTCATCGTCGCCGCGAACGACGACATGGCACTTGGTGCGTTAGAGGCCCTGAAGGCCCGCAACCTCCTGGGCAAAGTAAAGCTGATCGGCTTCGACGCTTTGCCGGAGGCACTCGGGCAGATCCGGGCAGGCAACCAGACAGCCACTATCGAGCAAATGCCCGGTGGCCAGGTACGCGGCGCGCTCCAGGCGTTGGTCGCCTTCCTTCGCGATGGCAAAAAGCCGGACAAGCAGGTGATATTGCTGACTCCGATTGCCATCACTAGCGACAACCTGAATCAGGCCGAACGGCTGAACGAGGTGAAATAGACTTCCGGTTTCGGGCGTTGAGCGGCGACCTTTGGTCGGTAGCGCAGTCGGACGCGTTCAGGCTGCGCCGCCCGTTGACTCTCCATCCCCTGCTCGCGGCAATTCAATGACAGAACCGCTGCTACGCATGACCCAGATCGGCAAGCGATTTCCTGGCGTCCAGGCGCTCGATGATGCCGGCTTGGAAGTGCTGCCCGGCGAGATCCACGCACTGCTCGGCGAGAATGGAGCCGGCAAGTCGACACTGATTAAGATTCTCTCCGGCGCGCAGCAGCCGGACAGTGGCACTATCGAATTCGGCGGACAGAGGGTGACAATGGCTTCGCCTCACGACGCGCAGCGCCGCGGCGTTGTCACCATCTACCAGGAGTTCACCCTGGCGCCCAACATGACAATCGCCGAGAACGTCTTTATCGGGCGCGAACCCGGTCCCGGCGTTTTCGTCGACTGGCGGAAAATGGCGGCAGAAACGCGTGCGATCACCGCGCGGCTCGGTCTTCAGTTACGACCGATGTCCATCGTTCGTGAATTGCGCGTCGCAGAGCAGCAGATGGTCGAGATCGCAAGGGCGTTGTCGATGAAGTCGCGGCTGATCGTCATGGATGAGCCAACATCGGCACTTTCGTCGACCGAGGTCGAGAAGCTCTTTCGCATTGTGCGCGACCTCAAGGCGCAGGGGCTCAGCATCATTTTCGTCACCCATCGCCTGGAAGAGGTGATGCAGATCTGTGACCGCTTCACCGTGCTCCGCGACGGCCGCCTGGTCGGCAGCGGTGCCGTTGCGGACGCTACGATTGATGGCATCATCCGACTCATCGTCGGCCGCCAAGTGAATGCCCTTTTTGCCCGTCGCGAGAGGGCCGTCGTCGGCGACGTGGTGCTCAGCGTCGAGGGCCTGAGCCGGCGCGGCAACGCCCAGGATCAGAATGCGACTGTCCTTGCCGATGTCGGCTTGGAAGTGCGCCGGGGCGAGATCCTCGGCATCGCCGGATTGGTCGGCGCCGGCCGCACCGAAATGGCGCGAGCGGTGTTCGGCGCTGACCCGTTCGATGCGGGCCGAATCATCATCGACGGCCACGAAGTCCATATCCGCTCCCCTCAGGACGCCATCCGCCACGGGATCGGCTTGGTGCCAGAGGACCGCAAGCAGCAGGCGCTGTTCCTTGCGCTGGCCGTGCGCATCAATCTCAGCATGGCGTCGCACAAGCAGATCACGTCATGGGGCATATTCATCGACGAAACCGCTGAGCGTGCCATGGTCGCCGAGTACCGCAAGAAGCTCAACATCCGCATGGCGAGCCCGGAGCAGCTGATCGCCGGGCTCTCAGGCGGCAACCAGCAAAAGGTCACGCTCGCCCGCTGGCTGGCGCTGGGCCCGAAGGTGCTCATCGTCGACGAGCCAACACGCGGCATCGATATAGGCGCCAAGGTCGAAGTCCATAACCACCTCTTCGAACTGGCTCGGTCGGGCATTGCGGTGATCGCCATCTCCTCGGAACTGCCTGAGGTGCTTGCGATCAGCGATCGCATTGTCACCATGCGCGAAGGCCGCGTCACCGGCGAGATCAAGAGCGAAGATGCCAATGAGGAGATTCTGATGTCGATGATGACGCTGAACGCGAAAGCAGCATAGAGACCGGAAGGAGACGATGACCCAGAATCTGCACTCTGACTTACCAGACCCTGTCAAGATCGACATCATCGGCTTCCTCGCTCGGTTCGCACCGCTCATTTTCCTCATCGTGCTTATGGCCGGCTTCGCTGTCGGCGAGCCACGCTTCCTTACCCCCCTCAACCTCTTCAACGTCCTCCGTCAGGTGTCAATCTACGGCCTGCTCGCGGTCGGCATGACCTTCGTCATCTTGACCGCAGGGATCGACCTCTCGATCGGCTCGCTGGTCGCTTTTGCCGGCCTGGTCGCGGCGGCTGTGTCGAAGGGCGGCCTCTCCAATCGCTTTACCGTCGGCGCAGGCCAGGAGGCGGCAAGCCACGGCTGGTATCTCGCTGCCCTCGCCGCGGTCGCGGTCGGACTTCTCGGAGGGTTCTTACAAGGCTTCGCGATCACCCGGCTGAAGGTGCCACCATTTGTGGTCACGCTTGGCGGCATGTCTGCGTTCCGCGGCGCCGCGCTTCTTTTCGCTGCCGGCGGCCCGATCAGCGGCTTCGAACCGGGTTTCGTCTGGATGGGCCAGGGGCGCATCCTCGGTCAGGTGCCGGTGCCGGTGGTCATTTTCCTCGGCTTTGCGGTGCTTGCCCATATCGTGCTCCGCTACACACGTTATGGACGGCAGGTCTATGCCGTCGGCGGCAACCCGGAAGCGGCGCGGTTGTCGGGGTTGAACGTGCGCGCTGTGACCACCAGCGTGTATGTGATCATGGGCTTCTTCGCCGGCCTTGGTGCCTTCGTCCTGTCGGCACGGCTGAACTCCGCCGAAGCAGTCGCCGGGACCGGCTACGAACTCACCGTCATTGCCTCCGTTGTCATCGGCGGCACCAGCCTCTTTGGGGGCGTGGGCACAATCTTCGGCACAGTGGTCGGCACGATCCTCATCGGCGTTCTGCTAAACGGACTCGTACTCATGAATGTCTCCGCCTACATCCAACAGATCATTATCGGCATCATCATCGTGCTTGCTGTCGCCTTTGATACCTTCGCCAAATCCCGTCGACGGACAGCCTAACCGTTCGTCGCGCTGCCCACTCGACATTTCGAGATTTTCAATCCGCCAGGCGACCATCGAGACCTGTCGGGCCGAACTAAATCTGAATTGCTAACACCTTTTGCCCGCAGGACGTGCTTAACGATTGCCGAAGATCCTGGGGACCACTTCACCGTAAAGAGGAGATAGCACCTTCACGGACGCGGACGTTCGCGAGATCCTCTTTCACAAACGGACCCTCTCGTGCCTGGCGGCCGGGTCTTGAACCCACGGAGCTATCATTCCGCGTTCCGTATTTCTTCCACCAGATACGAAGGGGCACTTGCGGTACTATGATCTCATATAACGCTCATTTCCGCGGGAACCAAAAATTAATTGCCGTCTAGTGCATCGTCTCATAAGTGGGAGGCATACCGTCGGCTTCAAAAGGGTTTCGATGCTACAGCGGTGCCAAGGGACGGGTCAGACTTCGGAGGTCCACATTGCCCGGCCCCGTTTTCTCCAGTAGCCCTCTATGCGGACCGGTTTTGGTTGACTAAAATTCTCAAAACCAGTACAAGACCACGTATATTTTGTAGTGGCGACTTAGTTTTCTCAGATCTCAAGGAGTGAAATGAGAAACAGATTCAGCAACCGGTCCGTTGCCGCGCTGGCAATTGCGTCGATGGCGATGGTTCTGCTCGCGACGGGAGTAAGATCACAGGAGTCGCCCGGCACGCCGGTGACCACCGGCCCGGCCGACCAGACCACGGCCAGTGGCGCACAATTGGGAAAGGTGATAGTCACCGGCTACATCATTCCGCGCATTGGAGATGGTCCCCAACCCGTCGAGACCCTCACCGAGGATTTCATCCGAAAGCAAGGCGATCAAAACCTCAACGAGGTCCTCAACAGGTATCCCGGTGGGCTCAGTCTTCAAAACGCCCTCACTTCCACGGGGGACAGCAACTCGCCCGCCTCGTCGTTCTACGGTCTTCGCGGGTTATTTGGCGCAACACTCGTATTGGTTGATGGATATCGCTTTCCGAACTATCCCATTCCGATCAATAGCGTCCAAACGTTTGTCGACATCAATTCGATCCCACTCGCCGCAACGGACCGCATCGAGATCCTGAAGGATGGAGGCAGCGCCACCTACGGGTCGGATGCGGTCGCAGGCGTTATTAATGTCGTCACCAAAGAGGATTACAATGGTGCCGACGTTACGAACTATTTCGGCATTAGCCAACGCGGAGACTACGAAGTTTATCATGGCTCCTTTACCGCCGGCCTTAGTGAGACAGCTCTTTTCGGTGGAAAGTTTAGTGTTGTAGCGGCTTTTGATTACTACACCCAGTCACCCATTGAATCCCTCGATCGGTGGTACGCTTATGGGGACCGCAGCAAATTCAGTCCGAACTATCTCGATCAAGCTGTCGCAATCTTTCCCGCAAATGGCGGCTACATCGGAAACACAACCGGAAATCTCTATCAGCTGAATCGTGGCGTTTCGGGCGCGCACATTACCCAAAGCGATTTCACGGTGAATGGAACGCCAGATCAAACGCTTATCCCGACTGAGGAGCAGCTTGCCGCTCGGGAAACCCGATACGGCGGTGTTCTCAATGCCAGTTATTCTCCCACTGATTGGCTGAAGTTTTATGACAGGTTTATCATTTCCCGAGACGAAGAGAACAGCGTGACGCCGAACCAGGGATTTAGCTCTGCAGACGCAATAACAATCCCGGCAAATAATCCATTCAACCCTTGGAAAGAATCACTTGCGCCATTCGGGCAACTTTTGCGGGAGTTTGGGCCGTGGAGCTCGGATGTCATTACACGAACCTTGCGAAACATCGTCGGCGCCACAATCCAGTTGCCTGATGATTGGTTCGTTGACGCCAGCTTCCTTTACGGGGAGAGCGATGCGACATGGACTGTTTATAACGCAATTAATAAAAGCAGGTTGCAAGAGGCCCTCGACGGGACGCTTCCGGGTTTCGAGGGACAATTCTTCAATCCGTTCAACGACGAGAATTTAAACGTCCATCCGAACCAGGAATTTTACAATGCGCTTCGAACGGAGCAGATCCTGAATAACCGGACCGACATCGTTCAGTGGACCATCAAGAGCGGGGGTACAGTCGCAGAATTACCGAGCGGACGACTGACAATCGCAGGGGGAATGGAATATCGAAGTGAAAGTCTGATCCAAGGCAACGATCACAACAGCGAAATAGATAATATCGCTTCCGGCAACTTTGAAGGCCAGCTTTTGTCCGCTCGGCGTTACATTCGATCTATCTACGGCGAGTTAGACTTTCCGCTCATCGGCGAGAAATGGTCGTGGCCCGGTTTGAGAAATCTCGACCTCGTATTCTCCGAGCGAGACGACGACTACAGCGATTTCGGCAACGCCGCGAAGCCGAAACTAGCGATCCGCTACAAACCTTTCGATGATCTGACGTTTCGCGGCACCTACGCCGAGGGTTTTATCGCGCCTACGTTGGGTGAGCTTTTTGGAACGCCGGTCCAATTCCAGACCTCCGTTACTGATCCCCAAAATGGTCAGACGTACAATGCCATTTTGCAGAACGGCGGAAACAAAAACCTGAAACCGGAAAATTCGTACGGTTACTATCTGGAGGCCATCTGGACGCCCGCGTCGAAGGACGATAACAATTGGTGGCGTTGGGCAAAGGGATTCAGCGCCTATCTCGATTGGTACCAGATCGATCTTCGCAACGAGATTTCAACGATTCCCGCCCAAACGCTTATTGGGGCTCCTAACGCGTTTCCCGGAACGGTCATCCGAAACGGCGCAGGGCTTATTCAGGAAGTAATCGCCAACTACCTGAACGTGGGAAGTACGCTCACGGATGGGATCGATTTTGGAGCTAGTTATATCACGAAGGAATACAATTGGGGGAAACTGGATTTCGAACTCAACGCTACCTACATCTATAAATTCGACGAGCACAGGCTTGAGGGGAACGCGGATGGGACGGCCGGCTTCCAGGTATTGCAGGCAGCTGATGCTCTTGGCTACAGTGGTCCAGACTTTAAACTAGTCGCCAGCTTTTTTTACGCCAAACAACTTTTGGGAACTGACAACTTCCGCACCGGCTTTAGCCTGAACTATATCGATTCTGAAGCGGACTCCACATCAAACCTTCATGGGTCGCTTCCCGCCGTCGACACGGGTCAGAATCCGCCCGGTTATACCCACTTGGTGGGGAGCTGGACCACTGTTGACTGGCAGATCTCCTATGAATTTGGACCTCTTGCGGAGGTCACACCGGAAACTCCCGCCCCTGGTTACTCCAAGGATGGCAAGCGCATCTTAGGGGAAAAGGCGATCTCGCCTCGGTCAGAAGGCACCGGCCGAAGTTGGCGTTCGCTGTTAGCGAACACCACCTTGACGTTTGGAATCAATAACCTCGGTGACACCCGGCCGCCGCTTGTAGTCTCTGGTGGTTCATTTTTCCAGGGCTACGATACCCAGGCTGCAACTCCGCTCGGACGATACTTCTATGTTGAACTCGAGAAGAAGTTTTAAGGGTCCGCCACCGGAGAGACGCCGCAACCGGCGCGGTTAGTGCGCGAACGATCCGGACCGTCGCGTCGTCGCTGTGGGTTCGGGGATCAGCAGGGTGCCACTAAGACTCGCTGGACACTCCGGAGCCCAATGAAGGATAGGCTTCCAGCCTGTCTCTTTCGAGCACCGGGCGATGCCTTCGAGAGAATCGGAAGTGGTTAGCCCGTGCCCTTGAGGCGCCTCCAGTGGAATAATTGTTACTGGTCCAGCACCGGTGGCGCATGGAACTTGCGCGTTAGTCTCCGCAATCGTCGACGGCCGAGACAAAGGCGGGCGAGCGAAAGCCCAATGTCGTTGGCAAAGTAGGCCAGTGTGACCAGGACGAGAACCTGCCACCATGACATACCACGGTCATAGCCCAGCATCACCGCGCCAACGCAGAGCAGTGGATGCACAATCGCCCAAACAAAGTGGAGTATTTTCATTTGCCTTCGTGTAAAGACTCCCTACGGCTTAATCCCGATGCAACTGAAGCGGAAATTTGGTGGCATCGACGCCCGAACCCGGAATGTCGGATCAGCTTGTTGCTGCGCCTTGCGGTAAATAGGGGCCCGCTCGAGCGGCGCATCTGGTATCGCGCGTCACTTTATCTTCGTTGGCTTGCTTGAGCCGCTTGGCGTTCTCGGGCGACCGACAGCTTAAATAGGACGCGGTGAGGGAGGGATTCGAACCCTCGGTACCCTTTTGAGGTACAGCGCTTTAGCAAAGCGCCGCTTTCGACCACTCAGCCACCTCACCTGGATTTGCGGTGGGAAGGCTATATCCACCAAACCTTGGGCGTCAAATGAAACCTTTCACCAGCAAACGAAGGTTCGACGAGGTCGTTGCGTCAGATCCGTCGCCGTTTGTCGCAAAGAGTTTCGGCTACCCGAAATCCAGACCGAGAAGACAACCTGGAAAGAATTTTGCAACTTTTCGGGCGTCCACCGTGTCCTGTTACTGAAATCTAAGTAATCGATATGAAGAACAACATCATCAATTTCACGCCGCAGGAGAATAGACAAGAAGTCGCAACCCGAGGCAGCTGGATCCGGATTGAGAATGAGGCGGCCTCCCGCCTGGTCGAATCGCTCCTGGTTCTCTGGCTGGGCGCATGGTCTCTTTTCGCCGGAATCGAATTCCTCCGATCCACTGGGTTATTGGCATTTTAGTCGAGCACCTGAAAGCTTCGGGCTAACATGATCGCTGCCGCAACGCTCTTCCTCTCCTTTTTCCATGATCGGGAGGGTTTTGGGTTAGACAGAGAAATGGCGGAGGACGAGGAATTTGAAATGTTTATCCGGAGTTACCAAAACATGGTATTTTCGGTTTCCGCCAGGATTGTTGGAAATCTGACCGACGCCGAAGACATTACCCAAGAGGTTTTCATCAAAGCCTACCAGCGGTTCAAAGAATTGCGAAACAGCGGCACGATCGGAGGCTGGCTAAAAACGGTTGCCACGAATCTCTCGATTAATCATCTCAATCGTTACCGCGCCCGGTGGCGCTTTTTCTCCGAGCAGGCTGAACCGGTCGAAATCGCTGTGGAAATCGAAAGCGAAAGCGACCGGAAAGAGGCTTTAGAGCTGGCGATCCGAAAACTTCCCGATGCGCAGCGTGTACCGCTCGTACTATTCCATTTTCAGGACATGAGCTACGAGGAGATCGCCGCGAAACTTCATGTATCGATGACCAAGGTAAAGTCCGATATCCATCGAGGACGCGAAACTTTGAAAAAACGACTTACGAAATGAGCGATCCAAACAAGGACTGGCTTGAGGAGGAGCTAGAGAACCTTCAAGACCTGGAAGCACCAAAGACGCTTTTGCCCAAGGTCATGAAAAAAGTTCATCAGCGGGCACAAAAAGCTTGGTGGGCTCGCATGACGGAATCCCGGGCCGATCTTTTGCGCTCATTTGTACTCGGAGTTTCTGTGTTTTTGCTGGTGCTTTTCTTCCTGATCGATCCGGCTCAATTTTTCTCTCGAGTGCCTGGCGCGTCAGCCCTCTTGAATTTGATTCCGCTGCTACTGGATGCGGCAAAAACGGCGTTGTTCGGGGCCAAGGTATTCAATTTTTCACTGTTGGGGCTGCTCGCTCCGGCGATTGTTTTCAGCTATATCTTTCTCGTTGCCACCGCTTCCGCAATCCAGCACCTCGCGAACGCTCGAAAATGAAACAGTTCGTTCGAACCCTCCTCACCTGCCTGCTGGCGTGTATTGCTTCATCGGCGGTCCACGCCGAGTTGCCAGCGAGTTCGCGCCGGACCCCTATTGACGCCATTTTCCGATCCCTCCGTGGAGCACAACTGGTCGTCGGGACTCTTGCCCAACATTCCCTGTTCCGGATTCAGGCAGAGGATTCTCCCGACTTGCAAATCGAGGATGACCACGGAGCAAAAAAAAATCATCACCACGGCAAAGGCGACGCCGACGTCTTTGTCACTGGATCATCGTATAGACTGGACGCCGGAGAATCGACAAACGGGGCTGTGGTTCTGATCGGTGGGAACGGGGAAATCGACGGAACCGTAAACGGCGACCTCGTCCTGATCGGGAGCAAGGCCACCGTTGCCGGAACGATAAACGGCGATCTCGTTACGATCGGCTCCACTTTGACCTTCATTTCAGGCGCGGTTGCGAACGGCGACTACGTTTCGGTTGCCTCGGCAGTGAAGGGCGAACGAGAACTGAGGGCGAACGGCGAACGCATCACGTTGAATACCTATTCTCCTGTTGTGCCTGTCATCAAAGAAGCGTTCACGAACATCATCCAACTACGGCCGATGTCGCCCTTTTCGCTCTTCGGTTGGTTGCTGGCAATCATCGTGCTGATCGTTCGTCTGGTGCTCGGACTGATTTTTCCAAGGGTCTTCGTCGGAACCGAAACCATTCTCCGGGATCGACCGGGCCCGTCGCTCCTGGTCGGGCTCGCCGTGATTCTCGGTGGAGCGGTCCTCTCCTTTCTGCTGGCCATCACGGTCATAGGAATTATCGCACTTCCGTTCTTAGCGCTTGCTCTCTTTATCCTCAATATCTTCGGTTCCACATCGGTCTGCTATTCTCTCGGGAAGCGAATCGCTCCACAGTTCGCGGAACGGAGCCTCGCCGCGTACGTCTGGATTATCCTCGGAACCGTTGTGGTCTGGGTACTCTATTGCATACCAATTATTGGATTCATTGCGGCTGGAGTGATCTCCCTCCTGGGTATAGGAACGTTCGCGATCTATCTCGTAGACCGGTATCGGTCGAACACCCCGCGACCGCTGCTTCCAACGACCGCACCGGACGACCCGGAGAATTCGGCGGCCGTGCGTTCGAGTCCTCTGGCGCTTCCCACGGTCGAACCTGCGATCGTCATCGGCGCACCGAGGGCGCAATTCCTTCCTCGCCTGTTCGCAAGCATTATTGATCTGAGCGTCCTTTACGCAATGCTCGCGTCGCTTCACCTGACTCGCGCCATTATCCCTGTATGGGTGCTCTACCGCTTCGGGATGTTTGCCTGGAAAAGCTCGACCTTGGGGGAAATCGTCTTGAACCTTCAAGTACAGAAACGAGATGGTACCTCCCTGATCGCCGATTATTCGGGCGCCCTGATTCGCGCTTTATCAAGCTTGCTCTCGCTGATTCCGCTTGGCCTCGGATTTATCTGGATTTTATTCAACCGGGATCTCGAAGCGTGGCACGACAAAATTAGCGAGACCTACGTCGTGCAGTTGAACCCGAGCGCCACTCGATCGACGACACCGCCTTCGTCGGCCGGTCCAACCGCGACTCCGCCGCAGACGATGTAAAGAAACGGGGGCGCCTGCCCCTCGCGGGTTCTACGACCGGCAGCCGCACCGCGCTGGACTTGCTTTTTTGGTAAAGCCGTTCGAGGACTGCTACTCTATGTTTCTCAGTCGCTCCGTTCTCGCTAGCTCGATTTTGGTTCCAACCCTGATTTTGGCCGGGCCAAATCCTCCGCAGGCACCCCAAAAACCGCATGAAATAACGGAGGGCGTTCATACGAGAAATGACCCCTTCTTCTGGCTGCGAGAAAGGGACAATCCTGAAGTCTTGAAATATCTGGAAGCCGAAAATCGCTACACTGAGAGTGCGCTGAAGCACGTCGAGAACCTGCAAGAACGACTTTACGGAGAAATGCGTGAACGAATTAAGGAGAGCGACACTTCGGTCCCCGAGAAAATCGACGATTACTACTATTATTCCAGGACAGAGACAGGGAAACAATACGGGATCTTCTGTCGCAAAAAGGGGACCCTTGACGCGAAAGAAGAGGTGCTGCTCGACGAGAACGAATTGGCCAAAGGCCAGAAATATTTTCGGATCGGAATATTAAGCGTCAGTCGGGATCATGAGCTTCTCGCTTACTCAACAGACACGGACGGCAGCGAAATCTACACCCTCCGAGTCAAATCTCTCGAGACAGGTGCGCTGCTTCCGGATGAAATCAACAACTGCGGCGACTCTTTCGCGTGGGCCAACGACAACAAGACCTTTTTGTACGATCAGCTCGACGAGGCGCATCGCCCATACAAAGCTCTCAAACATGTTTTGGGAACAAGCGTCGAGCAAGATCGGACGGTGTATGAAGAGAAAGACCAACGTTTCTTTCTCGATATATCCAAATCGCGCGATGAGAACCTCATTTTCGTTTCCGTCGAGAGTGAACTCTCCAGCGAGGTCCGTTTCCTGGATGCGCAACGACCTGACGAGGAGTTGACCCTCATCCGTCCGCGTGAAAATGACCTGCTCTACAGCGTCGAAAATCACGGTGACCGCTTCTTTATCGTGACAAACGAGAATGCCAGGAATTTCAAAATAGTCGAAACCCCGGTTGCTTCACCGGGCAAGGAAAATTGGAAGGACTTCATTCCGTATGATCCAGAGATAAAAATTGAGAGTGTGGACGCTTTCGAAAATTATCTGGCGATCTCGGAGCGATTGAAAGGCCTTCCGGCAATTCGGATTTATGATCTCAGATCCGGGGAATCGCACGAAATCAAGTTCGCCGAGCCTGCCTACGACGTCTCGCTCGAGCGAAACCCGGTCTATGCCACCAACATTGTCAGGATCAATTACAGTTCGTTTACGACCCCAGATTCAGTCATTGACTACGATATGGCCTCCCGCCAGAGAGAATTGCGGAAGGAAAAGAGCGTGCTCGGCGGGTACAAGAAGAGCGACTATGCTTCAGAGCGCATCTTTGCGAGAGCCGAAGATGGTGTCGAGGTCCCAATTTCGCTGGTCTACAAAAAGGGCTTCAAAAAAGATGGGACGGCGCCCCTGCTGCTTAGCGGATACGGTGCCTACGGGGTATGCTCAGACCCGGATTTCGACTCAAATGCGATCAGCCTGCTTGATCGAGGATTTGTTTTCGCCATTGCGCATATTCGTGGCGGCGGAGAACTCGGCCGAACCTGGTACGAAGAGGGAAAGCTGCTGAAGAAGAAGAATACATTTTCGGACTTCATTTGCTGCGCTCAATATCTGGTTGATCAACGCTACGCGGCGCCGAAAAGGGTGGCGATTCTGGGCGGTAGCGCCGGCGGCTTATTGATGGGTGCGGTGATGAACATGCGTCCAGACCTGTTCACCACGGTCATCGCCATCGTCCCATTCGTCGATGTGATGAACACGATGTCAGATCCCACCTTGCCACTCACCGTGACCGAGTACGAAGAATGGGGCAACCCGGAAGATCCAAAATACTTCGATTACATGGCGTCCTATTCGCCCTACGATAACGTCGAGAAGAAACAGTATCCCAATTTGTTAGTAACAGCTGGGTTGAACGATACCCGCGTTAGTTATTGGGAACCTGCAAAATGGGTCGCCAAGCAACGAACGCTGAAACATCAAAATCGAACCCTGCTATTGAAAACCTATCTGGGCGCTGGTCACGGCGGTGACAGCGGTCGCTTCGGCCGGCTCAAAGAGACTGCCATGGAATATGCTTTTGCTGTCGATACATTGCGGGTCGACACCCGCAAAGAGGGTGCGCAATCCAGTCCGAGCCGGAGCGATTCATCGAGGGTGATGAACCTGAAATAGCATGGTTCTGGTGTCCTGTCCCCGAAATACGAGGTATTTCGGGGACAGGACACTAGGGTCAGACCAGATCCGAAAACCGGTGACCGGTTACAGGTCCAGTCTCCATTCCTGCTTCTGGGTTTCACGGTTGAATTGACTCTTCGTCAGCGCGCGATGCATGGAGACACTTCTTTCATCCGCTTCCGCGCACAGAGTCGAATACCCTTGATGCTTCATCACCGACCAGGCCTCCGTGAGCAGGAACGAGGCAATGTTCCGCCCGCGATACTTTGGAATGATGCCAATAAAACCAACGGTCGGTTCTCCAAATGCAACGACCGGGAAGATGATTCCAACGGTGTTACCGTCCGGAGCAAGAGCCACTCGCCACCAGCGGTGATCATACCTGGTAGACTCCATCATCCGGAGCGTCATTTCTGCGTCCGCAATCCCGCCCAGCCGTTGTCGATAGAATTCAATCTGTGAATCGGAACAACGCTCTGAAGTCTTTTCAATGAGCGCAATTATTTCGGCCCGCGCAAATTTACCGACGGCTGCGGATCGATAATTCCGGACTCCGAGGTCAATGGGACCGGCGGACTCGAACCGCACCACCTTTCGCCATCGGCGAAATCCCGCGAGAGAGAGCGCAGACGCATCGGCGGCATCCTCCGGAACAGAGCAGTAAAGCTCGCGAACCCCGAGACCTTTGGCGTTTTTGATTGCCCGCTGGAAAAGCCGAAGCGAATCGATTCCCGCATCGAGTCCGCCGTGCAGCCGGATGATCTCAAGCGGAAGGTTGAATTTACTGGGAGCGGCAAGGACTAACACGTCCGCGACCACTCCAGCCTCAAAACGGATGAGGATCCACTCCGGCTTGGTACAGGCGAAGTCCAATAACCGAGTGAGGTGGCGCCGCGCTCCCTCACCCAGCTCCGAGCGGAGAATCTGCAGATCGAACTGGCGTGCCATTGAGCCGCCCAGAAAGCGCCGCGGGAGGAAGATCGAATTCAAATTATGAACCTAGCCTGAGTTGTACCGGCGAACAAGAACCGGTGCGATCATTGTGCAATTGACCCTGTGCCCATCTCGCGTTAAACGTCATATTCTCGCAAAAGGCAGGAATGAACAAGGGAACCTGGGAACCAAAAATCGTTAATTGGCCTTCGTTTGAAGGTTCTCCCATGCCACTGGGAGTCACCTATCTACCAGAAGAGAGCGCGTACAATTTTGCGCTTTACTCCAAGAACGCCACAGAGGTAACGCTCCTTCTTTTCAACGAGGAAAACCATCTCACACCAGTCGTCGAAGTCTGGCTGGAGCCATTGAGTCACAAGACTAAACGTGTTTGGCATTGCCGGCTGAAAGAGAACGATCTCCATGACGCCAGTCACTACGCCTACCGCGTTGATGGTCCCAAAAACAACGGTTCGAATCCAAGAAACGCTTTCGATCCGGAAAAATTGTTGCTTGACCCTTACGCAAAAGGCGTTTACTTCCCACCGACCTTTAATCGCGAGGCGGCAAAGCGCCGCGGACCGAATGCCGGTCAAGCACCGCTGGGGATTTTCCGTTTTCATACGCCGGAATTCGATTGGAACGGAGACAAATCTCCGCTGCATTTTTCGGATGCGATCATTTACGAGCTACACGTCAGAGGATTCACCGCGAGCCGCTCGAGCAACATGGCTGAACTGGTCCGAGGAACCTACGCCGGTTTGATCGAGAAAATCCCCTACCTCAAAGAGTTAGGCGTCACCATCGTCGAGTTGATGCCTGTGCATCAATTCGATCCTCAGGAAGACAACTACTGGGGATACATGACCTTGAATTTTTTCTCGCCGCACCTCAACTACGCGTCGAGGCCGGAGGACGCTATCGCCGAGTTTAAGAAAATGGTAAAGGCGCTCCACGCGGCTGACATCGAAGTCATCCTCGACGTGGTTTACAATCACACAGCGGAGGCGGACCAATGGGGACCCACCTATTCGTTCAAAGGAATTGACAATGCGAGTTTCTATCTCCTGACGCACGATGCTGAGCGCCCGTATGCGGACTTTGCAGGTACAGGGAACACGCTGAACTGTGCCGACCCGTTCATTCGAAATCTCATTCTCGACAGTCTCCGATACTGGGTAACGGGAATGCACGTGGACGGTTTTCGCTTCGATCTGGCGTCGATTCTGACCCGCTCTGAGGATGGTTCGATCGATTGGAACGATCCACCGTTGCTCTCCGCGATCCGGACCGATCCTGTCCTGAGCAAGGCTCGTCTGATCGCGGAGCCGTGGGATGCTGGGGGCGCCTATCAACTAGGCACAAGCTTCCCGGGGATGTTTTGGCACCAGTGGAACGGTAAGTTCCGAGATGATATCCGCCGTTTTGTTCGGGGTGATCCCGGCTTTGTTCCACCCGTCATGCGACGCCTGTACGGTAGCGACGATCTTTTCCCGGACCGCATCGAAGAAGCGCGCCGCCCATTTTACAGTATCAACTACATCATTGCGCACGACGGCCTGACGCTCTACGACCTCGTCTCTTACAATAAACGGAGGAACGAGGCAAACGGCCACCACAACACCGACGGGCCGTCCGATGATTATAGCTGGAATTGCGGTTTTGAAGGGGATGACGGTGTTTCGCCTGATGTCATTGCCTTGCGAAAACGCCAGGCAAAAAATTTCTTTTGTCTGCTCTTGCTTTCCAACGGGATACCGATGTTCGCTGCCGGCGACGAATTTCTACACACCCAGGGAGGGAACAATAACCCCTACAATCAAGACAACGAGACAACCTGGCTGAACTGGGAACGCCTCAGCAAGCACTCCGATGTTTTCCGTTTTGTGAAGCTCATGATCTCTTTTCGCAAAGCGCACCCGACTATCTGCCGCAGCCGATTCTGGCGGGAAGAGATCCGCTGGCGCGGCGTGGGGCCAACGACCGACCTATCGTATCACTCGCAGAGTTTGGCCTACTATCTCAATGGCAAATCACAGCAAGACGATGACCTCTACGTCATGGTCAATGCGTACACCGAGCCGCTCAGTTTCACGATCTTTGATGGCCTGCAAAAACCGTGGTGCCGCGTGGTGGACACGAGCTTCGACTCTCCAGATGATATTCTTGAGCCTGGAAATGAAGTCACGGTGATCGGCTCGAAATACCTCGTCGAACCAAGGTCGATCGTGGTGTTGACACAATGAGAGGAAAAAGCGGCGGCGGTTCGGCGTGTGGGCGTATCCAGGCTCGAAACCTATGCTTCTACATTGTCTTGCCCAATGTCAACCAGGCGTTCCCACTGAACAGAGAGCGCCTTGAGTTCTTGAGTGACCGAAGTCAGCTCCCGGCCAGCTTCAGCGGGGCGTACCGCGTTCGCGTACCGGTCGGGTTCTTCCAGAAAGCTCGTCAACTCTTTTTGACGGAGTTCCAGTTCCAGGATTCTCTGCTCAATTGTTGACAAGTTACGCTTAAACTCTTCTCTGGCGCGATAACGGATTTGGCGCTCGTCCGCTTCCGAACGCTTTTGTTTCCTGGCCTTTGGACCAGATCCGGAACCAGATTCGGTGACAACCGATCTCCCGTCCGCGACGAGACCTGCAACCGCAGATTCGGTTCCCGTCTTCTCGAGGTAATAGTTGTAGTCCCCAGGATAGAACGCCAAAAGTCCGCCTCGGACGTGCAAAACTGAAGAGGCAATCGATTTGATGAAGTAGACGTCGTGACTGATGAATAGCAGCGTTCCCTCGTACTGCAAAAGTGCTTGAATCAGAGCTTCAATGCTTGCCATGTCGAGGTGCGTTGTCGGTTCGTCCATCAGCAGAAAATTCGGCGGGTTAAGCAACAGCTTTGCCAGTACCAACCTGCTTTTCTCTCCGCCACTAAGCACACTGACCGGTTTAAAGACGTCGTCGCCACGAAACAAAAACGCTCCGAGCAACGTCCGCACGGCCTGCTCCGGAACCTGTTTGCCGCAATCGGATGCCTCCTCTAAAACGGAGTGTTCGAGATTCAGGGTGTCAACGCGATGTTGAGAACAGTAACCAACATGCACATTGTGCCCAAGTTCACGTGAACCAGATTGGACGGGCAAAACACCAGCCAGAAGCTTCAATAACGTCGATTTACCGGCGCCGTTCGGACCCACAAGAACTGTGCGCTGATTTCGTTCAACAGTATAGTCGAGGCCCCGGTAAACCACAGTTTCACCGTAGGCGTGGTCAACGTTTTTGAGCTCGAGAACTTTTCGGCCGCTGCGTTCCGGCTGCGGAAAACGAAAAGCCACATGCCGTGCAGCGGAGTCCGGCGCCTCGATTTTGTCCATTCGCCCGATCTGTTTCCGCTTGCTTTGCGCTTGGGACGCTTTGGTGTTTTTCGCCCCAAACCGATCGATGAAAGTCTGCAACCGTTTGATCTCTCGTTGCTGGTTTTTATAGGCGGCCAAGACCTGTTCCTGCCGTGCAGCTTTCTGGGCGACAAACTCGTCGTAATTGCCGCGGTACGATAACAGTTTGCGTTGATCGATCTCGACGATTCGTTCTGCGAGTGCGTTCAGGAATGAACGGTCGTGCGAGATCAGGAGAATCGCTCCGGAATAAGTGCTGAGATAGCCCTGCAACCAAACGAGCGATTCCAAATCAAGATGGTTTGTTGGCTCGTCGAGAAGAAGCAAGTCCGGCTCCATCACCAGCAGACGCGCGAGATGTGCTCGCATAATCCATCCACCGCTCATCGACTTGGCCTGACGACCATAATCTGTTTCCCGGAACGCCAAACCTTTGAGGATTCGTTTGGCCTTCGCTTCGACCTGCTGGAGATCAGCGGAGAATGAAGCCTCCGTCTCGAACCGTTCCTGATCTTTTGACGCCGGATCGCCAGGCAAAGCCGCCGTGGCCACTTGCAATACGGTCTCGTCGCGGACCGGCGCGCTCTCCTGCGGAAGAAACCCAATCTTTACGCCGCGTTGTAATGCCACTTCACCCGTGTCGGCTTCGTCCAGATCCAACAGAATCGAGAAAAGAGTCGTTTTCCCAGCGCCATTCGGTCCGATCAACGCGATTCGCTCGCCACGATTCACTTGCAGCGACGCATCCTCAAAGAGCGTTTGACCGCCGAAAGATTTTGAGAGTCGCGAAACGGTTAACACAGCGTATCTAATCAGGCTTGCTGCGCGAGGACTTCCAGCACATCCCGGGCCTGCTTGTCAGTCGACGCGTGGGTATCCAGCCAGACCAATTTACCGTCCTTGAACAAATACGCCTGACGCGTCGCGAGGCTATTCATGATCAGTGGTACGCCGAAGGCCGAGGTGACCTTGTTCTCACGATCAGATAATAACACGAACGGGAGATGTTCCTTCTCTTGAAACTTCTTCTGTGCATCGACCGAATCGCGGCTCACTCCAAAGATTTTTACACCTTTGCTCTGAAGGTCCGTGTAAGCGTCGCGCAGGCTGCAAGCCTGGGCTGTGCATCCTGGAGTCATCGCCTTCGGATAAAAATAGACCAGCGCATATCCGGTACTCCCAGCTGCGGCCAAGTTAACCGAGTTTCCATCTTGATCCTCAGCAGCCACAGGAGGGATCGGATCCCCAATATTGAGTTTGCCATTGGTCCGCTGATTTGAGACCGCCCGGACGACCATTACCAAACCGGCCAGGACAAGCAGCGCTACGAATAGGAGTTTCATGGCCGATAGCATAGCCCTTCCCTGCCCATCGTCCAGACGAAGAGCGGATCAGCCCATCGGCCTCCCGTTCCTCTCAAGGCTTACTGCTTCTGTTCCTGCAACACTTTCTCGAATTTTTTGACCTTCGGCGCTACGACCACCCGGCAATATCCCTGGTCCGGGTTTTTTGCGAAATAATCCTGATGGTAATCTTCCGCCTTGTAGAAAACACTCAGAGGCGCGATCTCAGTCACGATGGGGTCGGGCCACAGTTTTTGCGCTTCAGCCTTCACCTTTTCAGCGATCGCCTTCTGATTTGCATCCTTGTACAGGATGATCGACCGGTAGGAGGACCCGACGTCTCCGCCCTGTCGATTCAAGGTCGTAGGGTCATGCGCGCGAAAGAATTTCCGAAGCAAATCCTCGTAGCTGACGATCGCCGGATCGAATTCAACCTGAATAACTTCGGCGTGCCCGGTTGTTTCGCTACATACCTGCTCGTAAGATGGGTTCTTCAACGTTCCTCCGGCGTACCCCGAAAGCACGGATTTGACTCCGTTGACCAGTTTGAATTGAGCATCAAGGCACCAGAAACAGCCACCGCCAAAAACTGCCGACTCCAGTGTCGCCGAAGATTTTGTGTCGTTCATTTGTGCAAGAGAAAATCTGTCCAATGTTGTAAAACAAGCAAGAATCAATAGTGCGGAAGTGATCTTCATAGTAGCAAAAACCCAAGAAATTTGCGCGACGGTTCTTCATAGAACCCATCGGTCCATCTAAACAAAAGGAGACCACAGAGGGTTGGTTTATTCCGGTGCTGCCCCAAATTGCGGCCCCTTCACGACGAGAACGGGACAGGGCGCATGTTCTACGACGCGCTCGGCCGTGCTGCCAAGGAGCAACCGGGTGATAGCGCCTCGGCCGTGCGATCCAATGATGATCAGATCGACATTGAAATGCTTTGCCATCAGGACGATCTCGTCAAACGGATATCCCACACGCAGGTAGGGTTGGACTTTGATGCCCTGTTTTGACAACTCTTCCGCAAATGCTTCAAGGCTCTCCCTTGCCTCTTGCTCGGCGGCATCCACATGCGATTGAACCTCCGCACAGTCCTGCTTTCGGCGCGCATACGGCGTCACCACATAGTCCGGGATCTGGAAGACATGCAGAAGGAAGATCGTCGAGTTGTGCCTCAAAGCGGTCCTCGTAGCGTAAGAGACCGTCCTCTTGGAATGCTCGGAAAAATCAATCGGAACGAGAATCTTATCGTATGCGATGTCATTTTCATGCGTCGCGGCTTGAGGGCGTTCATGGCTCTCGGCACTTTCGCCTGAGGATGGCGTCGATAGTTCGTCTTGTGGCATAACAGTTCTCGATCGGAACGCTAAGTCATCTATCGCCCGAAAGCACGCACTTATGCTTTGGCTGTTCAGCCGCTTTCCAGGCAGAGCAGAATTAGACCCGCTAACGCAGTCCCCGATTGGCAAAGATCAAGCGATGATCGACATTTCAGGTTTGGTGACTGATCCATCCTTCCGAATGTTCTTGCGACTCCGTGCCTTCAAAATTCGCCGGCACCCGAAGGGTGGCTGCAGGCGAGACGATGCGTCCCGTGAAAAACTGAACAGGTCAAGGCAAGCGAGATGGTAAGGCGCTTTCAAGACCGAACCGCGGCCGGGAGATTGCTGGCGAAAAAGCTGAGTCACTATGCCGATCGCAAAGATGTTCTCATTCTGGGAATGGCGCGAGGCGGCGTCCCTGTCGCGTTCGAGGTGGCAACCTTGCTGCGGGCGCCGTTGGATGTCTTTATCGTACGCAAGCTTGGCGTACCGGGTCGCGAAGAATTGGCGATGGGAGCCATCGCGTCCGGTGGGATCCGCGTCTTGAACGACGCGGTCATCCGCTCGACGCGTATTTCGGTGGAGGTCATCGATGCCATAACAGAAAGAGAGCGAATTGAACTGGTACGGCGCGAACTTGCCTACAGAGGGATCCGCTGTGCCCCAATGGTGCGAGAAAAAACAGTCATTTTGGTGGACGACGGCATCGCTACCGGTTCAACAATGCTCGCCGCGGTCGCCGCGTTGAAAGAGCAAGAACCGGCCCGAATTGTCGTTGCTGCACCCGCAGCGCCGCTAGTATGCTGCGATGAACTGCAACAAAAAGTGGATGAATTGGTCGTGATCGCCCGGCCAGATCCGTTCTACTCTGTTGGCGAGGCGTATGAGATCTTCAGCCAAACATCCGATCAAGAAGTCCAACACCTCCTCCGGAATACTCGTGTCCTGTCCCCGAAATAGCATGGACAGGTTACTTGGGACAGGTCACCCAACGACCTGTTCAGGACGGATAACGCGGGAAAGCGTTGGTCGAAAATCCGCTGTTTCCGGACAGAGTGAAGTTCGGTAACTTCAGCGCTATGAACCCGTTCGCCTGGTTTCGCGACAAGAGTCGGCAACTCCTCCAACTGAAGGATACCACCCACGCGATTGCTTTGGGTACGGCGATCGGCATGTTCTTCGGCTTCGTACCGCTGTGGGGATTTAAGACGCTGCTCGCACTGGGAGTTTCCCGGCTGGTGCGCGGTAATCTCCTGGCGACGGTCATTGCCACGACGCTCCACGATATCGCTCTCCCTTTGTTGCCGCTGCTCCTGCGCTGGGAATACGAAATAGGTTACTGGGTTTTAAGTCACCCGCATGAACTCCCGCCCAGTCTACGTTTATCGCATCACAGCCCTTCCGTCTGGTTCCATTGGTCAACCTTCCTCACCTTGGGCCGGCCATTGTTGCTCGGGGCGTTGGTCATTGCTGCACCCGTTGCAGTAGCCACTTACTATATCACGCTCCTAGTCGTGGACCGCTCGCGGCCCAAGACGGTCGCACAGATCGAGAACAAACCCTCCGTTTAATACCGCGCCCCGACAACTGCCTCGAAACCCTTATCCGGTTCGACGCACATCAACTATGTCGGTCTGAGAGAGGCGGATGACTGCTGCGTCCGGGAGTGGGCGAAGCCGTATGGGTTTCGAGCGCATTCCGAACAATTCAGTGAACCGACTCTTCTTCTCGTACTTGCTGCTCTTTTGGGCTTTGCCTTTTCTTCTTTGGCGTCCGGCCAAAAATCTTCATGATCACAGAGAAAAATATCGGGGTAAAAAAGATCCCAAAAAATGTTACCCCAATCATTCCGGCGAACACCGCTGTACCCAGCGCCTGATCCATTTCGGCCCCCGCGCCCTTAGCGATCACTAACGGCAACACACCAAGAATGAAAGCAAACGAGGTCATGAGGATAGGCCGCAAACGCAACCGCGAAGCTTCTGCCGCAGCCTCGATCCGCCCCTTCCCAGATTGCATCTCCTGGCGGGCAAACTCCACGATCAAGATCGCATTCTTACAGGCAAGCCCAACGAGAACAATGAATCCGATTTGGGTGAAGATATTGTTGTCCTGCCCTCGAAAATAAACCCCTGCCATCGCTGACAACAAGCACATCGGAACGATCAGGATGACCGCCAGTGGCAAGGACCAGCTCTCGTATTGAGCGGCCAACGCCAGAAACACAAACAAGACACAAAGAGGAAAAATGAAAATCGCTGTGTTGCCAGCGGTAACCTCTTGATACGTCAATTGTGTCCACTCGAATGAGAACTGGCTCGGCAGAATCTCTCGGCAGAGCCGTTCCATCTTCTCGATCGCCTGGCCGGAACTGACTCCTGGCACTGTCGCCCCTTGAATTAGGGCTGCGGGATAGACGTTATAATGGCCGACCGTATCCGGGCCGGTGACTCGTTGAACATCCATTAAACTACCCAATGGCACCATTCCGCCCGTGCTATTGCGTGCATACATTCTTAGGATCTCATTAGGATCCGACCGGAAAGCAGCGTCACCTTGCAAGTTTACCTGATAGGTTCGACCCAGGAAGTTGAAGTCGTTCACGTAGTTGGTTCCCAGATAACTCTGGAGGGTACTAAACACCGAGCTGATCGGCACATTCAAAGTCTCCACCTTTTCCCGGTCGATATTTAGAAAGAGCTGCGGGACCTGGGAACGATAAGTCGTAAAAACGCCGCTTAAGCCCGGTTCCGCGTTCGCAGCGGCGGTGACTGCGTCCGTCGCCTGCTGCAACGCGTTCAATCCGGCGTTTCGGCGATCCTCAATCTCGAGCTGGAACCCACCCGCATTCCCCAATCCTCGAACGGAAGGAGGTTGGATCGCAATAACGAACGCATCCTGAATCGATGAAAATGCTGTCTGCAGTTTCGCGACGATCGCCGCAGCCGATTGCTCCGGATGACCGATTCGTTCACTAAATGGTTTCAGAGGGAAGAAGACGGTCAAGGCATTGGACTTGGTCGTCGAATCGAGAATGGATAAACCTTCGATAGCGAAGGTAAGCTCGACCCCGGGGATGTTCCTGGCAATCTCCCCGATTTGTCGTCGGACGTCGTCGTTCCGTTGGAGCGAGGCTCCGTCCGGCAGCTGCGCAAACACGATGAGGTAACCCTGGTCCATAGTCGGAATAAAACCGCCCGGAACCTTCTGGAAGATCAACCCGGTCAGGAGAAGAAGCCCGACATAAACCACTAACACCAGTCCGCTGACTCGAAGCAACCGGCGCACCACAGCTCCATAACCGGCACTTCCCAAATCGAAAGTTCGATTGAATAAGCGGAAAAACCAACCAAACAAAGTATCAATCAGCCGGCTAAACAGATCCTTCTTTGCGTCGCCCGGCCTGATCAAGAGGGCTGCTAACGCCGGGCTCAGCGTGAGCGAGTTAAATGCCGAAATTAAGGTCGCAATTGCAATGGTCAGTGCAAACTGCCGGTAAAATTGGCCGCTGATGCCGCTGACCAGTGCTGTCGGAACGAACACCGCGGTGAGCACGACAGCAATCGAAATCACTGCTCCGCCCACTTCGTCCATCGCCTTCCTGGTTGCCTCTTTCGGCTCCAGGCCGCGCTCGATCCATCGTTCCACGTTTTCGACCACCACGATCGCGTCATCCACCACGATGCCGATCGCCAAGACTAGCCCGAATAATGAAAGTGAGTTGAGGGAGAACCCCATCGGAGCCATCACCGCTAAGGTTCCAATCAACGAAACCGGCACCGCAATCAGCGGGATCAAGGCAATCCTCCACGACTGGAGAAATACCATGACCACGATCACAACCAGGATAACGGCGTCTCGCAGTGTCTCATAGACTGCGTCAATGGACTGTTGAGTAAAGAGGGTGGGATCATAGGGAATCGAGTATTCCATTCCCGGCGGAAACGATTTTGCCATTTCCGCGATCTGTTTTTTTACCAGTGCGGCGGTTTTTAGCTCGTTGGAACCTGGTAACTGAAAGATTCCGAGAGCAACGGCAGGGATCACTCCATCCTGAAATGTGGTACTGGTGTAGCTTTGTCCGCCCAGTTCCACCTTTGCCACATCGCTCAGGTAAACCAGCTGTCCATTACTCCCTCGTTTTAAAATGATCTTGGCGAACTGTTCCGGTGTCACCAGCCGGCTCTTGGTATTGAGAATGAACTGAAACTCTGTCTTGGGACGCGCCGGCTCTGCTCCGATGTTTCCGGGCGCGACTTGGACGTTTTGTGCTTGAACCGCACCTACGACATCATCCGCAGTTAATCCGCGGGAAAACATCAGATCGGGATTCAGCCAGACACGCATACTGTACGGCTGTGCGCCAAAAATCTGGACGTTTCCAACGCCGTCGACGCGTTTGAGAGAATCCTCTAGCTGTGTGTATGCATAGTTACTTAGATAGAGGGGCGTATAGGTGTTACTTTTGGAAGTCAGACCGATCGCCATGAGAATGTCCGGCGACTCTTTTTGCGTCGTGACGCCGATATTTCTGACCTCCAGCGGCAATTGCGGCTCGGCAATCGCAACCCGATTCTGCACCAGTACCTGCGCGATGTTCGGGTCGGTGCCTAACTTGAATGTCACCGTCAGCTGCATTGTGCCATCCGCGGCCGAGACGGAGGACATGTACAACATGTTCTCTACCCCGTTGACCTGCTGCTCGATCGGCTCCGCCACCGTCTCGGCCAGGGTCTTAGGATCTGCGCCCGGATATTCCGCTTCCACGACCACCGTCGGCGGCGCAATCTCAGGGTACTGTGCCACCGGCAAGATCGTGTAGGCAATCGCACCCAGCAGTACGGTAACAATCGAAATGACGATCGCGAAAATCGGGCGCTCGACAAAAAAGTGTGACAACTTCATTATTTTTCTCCACCGGTTAAGGCGTTGCCTTGCTCCGGTCCGCGCCTCCAAGTGATGCGCTCGACTTTAGATTGGTCAGCGGCATTGAAATGTCATTCGAAATGAATTGCTCCATCGCGCCCTGCTGCGGTTTCACCGGGCTATCGGGCCGCACCTTCATGATGCCATTGATAATGACGACATCATCCGGTTGCAGTCCCGATTTTACCACCCGCAATCCTTCCGCGAGCTGCCCCGTCGTTATATGACGCAGCCGGGCTATATTCTTCGAATCCACGACGTACACGAAGCTTTGGTCCTGATCCGAGCCGATCGCCCGATCAGCAACCAGCAGCGCTTCGTATTTCGGGGTCGAGACTACCCGCACCCGGACAAAATTTCCCGGCGTCAAAAAACCGTCGGTGTTCGGAAATGATCCCCGGATGAGGAGTGTACCGGTCGATGAGTCGAAAGAGTTATCCGAAAAATCGATGGTTCCTTCATGAGGAAACCCTGTTTCATCCTGCAATTGAAGACTGACAGGGACTTTGCCATCCTGAGAACTGGCAATTTTTCCTTCCCGGATGAATCGCTGATACCTCAGCGCAGCGAGCTCATCCATGCTGAAGTAAGCATAAATCGGATCGATGCTGACGATCGTGGTGAGTTGAGTGGAATCAGCTTGTACGAGGTTGCCAATATTCACCAACTGGCGGCTGACGCGTCCATCGATCGGCGCTGTAACGTGTGTAAAGTCAAGGTTCAGTTGAGCCGAATTGAGTGCCGCTTGAGCCGAAATCACCTGCGCCGAGGCTTGGCTCTTGTTCGACAGAGCCGTATCATAATCTTCCTTCGCGATAACCCCCGTTTCTCGCAAACGCTGTTGCCGCCCGAAAGTCACATTCTGCAGTTGCTGATTGGCTTGCGCCTGCTGCAATTGTCCAACCGCCTGCTCGTAAACATGCTGATACGGTCTGGGATCGATTTGAAAGAGCAAATCCCCTTTGTGGACGATATCCCCTTCCTTAAACGGAATATCGACAATGTAGCCGCTGACTCGGGGCGTCACATTCACCAGCTTGACTGCCGCAGTTCTTCCAGTGAACTCGTTCCAATTTACCACCTCCTTCTGCTCCGGTTTGCTGGTGGTCACTACAGGCGGGGGTGGTGCCTGTGGATTCACTGCTTTGTTGCACCCGACCACCAAGAGACCAAATACCAAGAGGAACGATGGTCCAACAAAAATGCTCTGTCTCGTTTTCATTTCCTGTATCCCTAACATCTATTCCGTAGTGGCCGATAGGCTATGTTACGGTTGTCTCCATGTCAAATATCGTATCGTTCGCTATGAAACGACCGAAAAAAACTGCCCGCTCTGGTCGCCCGTGTTCCGTTGACCAGGAGCCCCTGCCTCGACGCTGTCGCCCAAGCTCTTTCCATCCAGGCGGCTTGGGGCGCCAATCGAGGGGGAACTCCGTAGCGTGGCGGACATCGCCCTTCAGGCGGCGGCTCGAGGGAGACGAGGGTGCCGACCTGAGTTTGGCCGGTGCGGCCGAGCGGCTCTGCGCATTGAGGGTCCTTCTCGAGATCAGAGCCGATCATACCGCCGGTGTGGCTGCCTTCGGTGTCGACCATCTCCTTACTCCTTCCTGGCAATCGTTCCCCCAATCGTCCTCGTCCTTGGATTCCCTTAGCTCGGATCTTAGGTCGGAGCGGAAATATCAAAGAGTGAGAACCCTCCGCCGCCCCGCTCTGCGGCACTACGGCGAAGGCTTGAGAGCGCGCCGTAACTCCGACCATTTACGACTGGTCACTAAACAACTCTTGTAATCTACTCTCTAAAGTGCTAGCTTCTATTCCCGAATCTGCCACATGCACCTATGCTATTATTGATGGTTGCTTTAGGAATAGAAGCTAAGGATGTCTATGCAAAGTCAGGGCGAGTTGAAAATAGTGGGTCGGCCACGATCTTTTGATGAAGAGAAAGCACTCGATCAGGCGATGCGCGTGTTCTGGGAGAAGGGCTTCGAGGGTGCTTCGCTTAGCCATCTGACAAAGGCGATGGGTATCAAACCGCCGAGTCTCTATGGAGCGTTTGGCAACAAGCAGGAACTCTTTAGAAAAGCATTGGAGCGCTATCGCGCCCGGCAAGTGCCATTCATCTACGATGCGCTTCAAGAGCCCACCGCCTATGGGGTTGCAGAGCGTATCCTGCGCCAGTCGGCAATATTTCTCACACGTCCGGGCTGCCCACACGGATGTTTGACCATCCAGACATCGCTCGCTGCATCAGACGAAGGCGCAGTGATCCACGACGAACTGATCACGCTCAGGAGGGACGCGCAGAAAGCTCTCCGGCGGCGTTTCGCGCGGGCAAAGCAGGAAGGGGACCTCCCGGAACACTCCGATCCGGACAGTCTGGCACGGTTTATCACTGCGGTCTATCAAGGGATGGCGATACAGAGAGTCAACGGCGCGAGTCGAAAGGAGCTACTCGATTTAGCCCAGACATCCTTACGAGCCTGGCCTGTCGATCAAGCTGCCGTGGTCCCGCACTCATCGAAGGCTTCCTAGACCACTAGCCCGAAAATCTGCAACTGCTGAGTTTCGACCAACTCGCGGAGCTCAAGGCCACCGATGAGGCCCGAAGATCCCGTGACTTGGTGAAGATGAGGGTCGCTGGATGGTGAGAACAAAAGACAGGCTGGAAGCCTATGGAGTTTGGACATTCCGAGAACTATTTAGCTAGGCCACGGGGTAAGGCGAGACCCCAACCCCATTCCAAATCCGTAATCTGTGTAATCTGTGAAATCTGTGGTTTATTTCTATCCCGGTTTTTGGGCTAAATCGGACCTTCTATTATACTTCCTCTTCCTAGGTGTAAAACCCCGCGTTCGGAGCTTCGTCCTTCAAGGCCCAGCGGCCCAAGTCCCGGAGCTTGTAGTCGACCGGATCATGTAACGAATGTGTTCGTAGATTGCGCCAAAAACGATCGAAGCGATCCTTGGTCTTGGTTGCCCGTGCGCCCATGACTTCAAAAATTTCTCCCGTAATCCGAAGACCGGAACGGATGGCGGCGACTTTGGCGGTAGCGATATCGACCGCGACGCTTCCCCGTTCTTCGGCTGTCAGCGCCTCACCGGCTATCCAGGCATTTTGCAGAGATTCGGCCGCGCGGTTCGCTAAGAGACGCGCTCCTTCTAATTCGACCCAAAACTCGCCGAAATGCCTCAAGATGTACGGGTCTTCGGTCGGATCCTGTAGACCGGAATTTATCCAAGCTTGGGCGCGGGTTGGAACAAATTGCTTTCCCGTCATGAATGCGCCCTGAGCTAACCCTAGGTAGACATTGGTCAAGGTCAGCTGGGAGATACAGGTTCGCAGGGTGGCGAAGGCCTGCCTAAATGGGCCGGGATCAAGAAACAACTCGTCCTTATGCACCCGAACATTATGGAATGTGACGCTTCCGCTGTCGGTCTGGCGTTGCCCAAAGTTGTTCCAGTCGTTATTGACCATCACCCCTTCGCGATTCGTCGGAACGGCGCCAACGACGAAACTGCGGGTTAACCTGTCAATCCCCGGCCTGAGCGCAGAAATTACCAAAACATCTGATCCGGTGGCGCCGCTACAGTAAAAATTAGTTCCATTCAAGCGGTAGGCTTCGCCATCTTGCGTTATCACGACCTTCCAACCAATAATCTGATCAGGGTAAACGCTCGAGACGAGCGGTGGATTGAAGGCATTGCCCCAAAACCAATTTTCCTCTGCCGTTTGCTGATAATAAAAACGACGCTGCTGTTCTGATCCAATGAGGTGAGGAACGACTGAGACCAGATAGTGGAAACCTAAAACGTGACCGAGCGAACCGTCTGCAGTCGCCACCGTCCGTACGACCTCCAGAGCGGTCGGCCAATTAAATCCCAAGCCGCCGAGGGAAGCCGGTATTATAAGCCTCAAAAGGCCGCTTTTCCGAATTCGGTCGCGTTCATGCCAAGCAGTCCCTCCTCGTTCGTCCCGCTCAGTCGCGGTCGAAGCAAATTCTTCGGCTAATTCCCGCGCCACAGCAAGGGGATCTTGCGAGGCAATGTTAAGTTGATGATTGATCTTCTCGGACAATACATTAGCGTCAGCCATATTTCTCTTCCTTATCAGGGTCGGCATCTTCGATAAGAGACGGATCGAGTGACTTCAGGACCGTCTCCTTCCAATGCTGAAATTGCGGTGCGATCCGATCGCGGGGCCGTGGTAGTTCGATTGTATAGTCATCCTTGATTCGTCCGGAATTGGTCTCGAGCACAATCACTCGATCTCCAAAGAAAACCGCTTCTTCCACATCGTGGGTAACGACCAGAAGCGTCGGTCGGTCGGCCTGCCAGATTTGCAAAAGATGATTCTGCAATTTGAGCCGATTGACGGCGTCCAGGGCACTGAACGGTTCGTCCAGGAGAATGAGTGAAGGCCGGGCAACGAGAGCACGGGCGATGGCGACCCGCTGAGCCATGCCCCCAGAAAGTTCACGTGGGAACGCCGAGGCAAAGGGCGAAAGACCAACCTTTCGAATAGCTTCTGATACCAATTCAGGAGCGAGAGAATCGCCTTCTGCGGTACGCAGGCGAGGCAACATAGAGATGCCACGGCGGACCTTGCTCTGATTCGCGGGCCCGAGGCCCAGTCGAACATTCGCCGTGACCGTCAGCCAAGGCATCAATCGCGATTCTTGAAAAATGAAACCGATATCGCGACGCGGCCCAACAATGGATTGGTCATTCCAAGTCAAATCTCCGGTGGTCGGCGCCTCTAATCCGCTGACAATCCGAAGGAGGGTACTCTTTCCAGATCCGCTCGCGCCTACGACACTGACAATCGTCCGCGGCGCGATCTCGAGACTAACATCACGCAGGGCCACCATCCCGTTTGCGAACTGTTTGCCAATTCTTTTTAGACGCAGCATCGTCAGGCGGTGTAAACGTCCTGCCAACGGAGCCAGCGCGCGCTCAAGGCGACAAGTAGGCCATCCGTTAATTTCCCGCAAATTCCGAAAAGGATAACCGACGCGATCATAATAGCCGGGCGCCCGGTAGCCTCACCATCGATCAGCAGGTAGCCAAGACCACGGCTCGCTCCCATGATCTCGGCGGCGACTACGAACATCCAACCAAGCGCGAGCCCCTGTCGAAGACCAACCAGGTAGGCGGGCAGACTGGCCGGGAGGATAATCCTCCAGACCAATTCCGCTCCCCGGAATCCGGTCGCCAGCCCGACCTCGACTAGTTTCCGGTCAACATTTTGAACGCCGTTCATAAGGTTTAAATAAACAGGGAAAAAAACTCCCAGGGCGATCAATGAAATCTTGGAGCTTTCATTGATACCTAACCAGAGAATAAATAAAGGAACCCAAGCCATCGAAGGAATGCTGCGCAAAGATTGGAGCAGCGGATCGAGAAGCTCCCGGCTCAATCTGGAGAAACCGGTGAGCGCACCGAAAAAGGTCGCCGTGAAGACGCCGATCGCAAACCCGACCGTCACTCGTAAAAAGGTACTTTCGAGATGCTGCAGCAGAACGCCGCCCGCAATCAACTTGGAGACTTCCGCCAAAATTTGCGTGGGACTCGAATAAAGACTGAGGTCGGTCAGACCGACCCGGACCGAGATTTCCCACCCGAGAATCAAGAGAGTCGGGAGCAGCAAAGCCAGACAAGTCGGCCGCCAACGAGACCATCCGAGCGAAACTGGCGCCGGGCCGTATTTGGGATTACGCGGCTCATTTCCGGGTTGTTCCAAGCTAATTGGGGCGGCCGTGTTAGAGGAATCCCCCACTTCTAACGGGCCCGCGCGAGAAGAAAGTTCTTTTGGAAAAGCCCACATTTCTTATTTGTTGGCGACCTGGCTAGGCAAAAATTCAGGATCGATCAAATCATCGACGACCTGGTCAATGTTCACTTCAGCATCGATCAGTTGGCTCTTCTTCAAGATTTCTCCAGATGCTCTAATCGTTTCTCGTTCTTCCGGCCCGAGAACCGAATTGGTGAAATCTTGGCGCTCCCAAACTTTGTTCGCTACCGCATCAGCAAGATGAGCGGCGTTGGCAAGAATCTGCCTGGCTTCCTTAGGGTTAGCTAGAGTCCAAAGACGCGCCTTTTCGTAAATGGCCAAAACACGTCTGATCAGGTCCGAATGTTCTCTTGCGAATGCTTCACGAACATTCAGGACGCCGTAGCTGTTCCAGGCTTTGTTGCGAAAAAAGATTGGGTACCCGCCCTCTACTTCGACTTGAGCGGTGTACGGATCTAGTCCAGACCATGCATCCACGGCACCCCTTTCGAGTGCTACTTTGCCATCCGCATGCTGGAGCGGTACAAGCTCAATATCTTTTTCGGTTAAATCAACGCTCGCCAGAGCGCGCAGCAAAAAAATATGCGGATCGGTTCCACGGGTTACCGCAACACGCTTACCCTTGAGATCTTCCAATCGGGAGATACCGGACTGAGTTCGTGTCACTAACGCAGCCCATTCCGGATTATCGTAGAGATAGATCGATTTGATCGGATTTCCATTTGCGCGCCCAAGCAACGCCGCGGCGCCTGCCGTCGATCCGAAATCAACGCTTTTACTCCGAAGTAACTCGAGCGCTTTGTTACTGCCGAGACTTTGAGTCCATTGTATCTCGATACCATCGTTCTTGAACTCATCTTCAAGCCATTTTTTATCTCTTAAAACAAGGCTAAGAGGATTGTAATAAGCCCAATCGAGTCGAATCGCGGTCACACGCTCGTCCGCGCGGCCATTCGTTACCCAGAGTAAAAAGCTCAGGACCGCGGTGGCCAGAACTAGCTTCATCCAAAATTCGACGTTCGCTACCGGGATCACTTTTCTAGATTTAATGTGCATTTGCGCGGTGGGGTTCCCCAGGGTTGATTTGGTCTGGTCTGACATCGACCTCGCCGAAGGGACCGCTGAATAGGGGAGATGAAACTCCCGTCAGCCCTTCGACTGGAAGCAAAGGAAAAAGGAGCTCGGCCACACGGTGTGCCTCCTCGAGATGTGGATAGCCAGAAAGTATAAAGTTTTTAATGCCCAGGCTGGCGTACTCTTTGATCCGCTCAGCCACGGTTTCTGGATCTCCCACCAGGGCCGTTCCCGCCCCGCCTCGGACCAATCCAACGCCGGCCCAGAGATTTGGACTTATCTCCAGCGATTCTCGTTTTCCGCTATGCAGTTCCGACATTCGGCGCTGGCCCGCAGAGTCGAACCGAGCAAAGGTTTTTTGCGCCGCTGCAATTGATTCATCGGTCACGTAGCGGATTAAGTCGTCCGCCGCCGCCCATGCCTCCTTGGTGGTTTCGCGAACGATCACGTGGAGTCGCAAACCGAATTGCAAGGTGCGTCCCTGTTCAGCTGCCAGACGCCGTACTTCGTCAATTTTCGCCGCCACGTCGCTCAGCGGTTCGCCCCACGTCAGGTAGACGTTGATATGCTTGGCGGCCACTCGGTACGCTGCAGGCGAAGACCCGCCGAAGTATAAATCAGGATACGGTTTTTGCGTTCCCGGGAAGGAAACCTTAGCTCCGTGGACCTCTAGATACTGACCTTTGAAATCGACCTCTTCTCGGGCCAGGACCTTACGAAAGATGGTCAGGAATTCGTCAGTTAAATTGTATCGTTCGTCATGTTTAAGATGGAGGCCGTCGCCGGCCAGTTCGACCGGGTCGCCTCCAGTGACGACATTCACTAATAGGCGTCCTTCAGAAAGGCGATCAAAGGTGGCCACCATTCGGGCAGTCAAGGTTGGCGACATCAGTCCCGGACGCACCGCGACCAGAAAACGCATTCGACGCGTGAGCGGAAAAAGAGAAGCGGCCACGATCCAGGCGTCATCGCAGGATCGACCGGTCGGTAACAACGCACCATAATAACCAAGTTCGTCCACCGCCTCCGCCATCTGCCGCAAATAAGGGTGATTGGTGGCGCGAGATCCTTTTGCGGATCCGAGATACCGACCGTCTCCAAAAGTGGGGATGAACCAAAAAATCTTCATACGCAAAAATCAATGCCTGGACTCTCCTTTCCTGGAGTTGAGGATGGGTTACACCAGCGCGGTTTGCTCTCGTCGGCTCCGGTAAGCAGCGCCAGGATGTTCGTCATTCAGACGGGCTCCTTGGCCAAACAACTTTTCACGCAAAGTCCCCCGACGATACTCCTTCTTGTAGACACCTCGGCGCTGGAGCTCAGGGACGACTAGATCAACAAAATCTCGAAACGTTTCGTGAGTTACGGCATAGGCGAGATTAAACCCGTCGACATCTGTTTCCTCGACCCACTCCATCATCGCGTCGACGACCTGGCCAGGGGAACCGATGCGTTTCCAAATCGCTTGCCCGCCAGCACTTGTTCGAAATAAAAACGCTTTTGATCGTCCGTTCCGTCCAATCGAATCGCATCGATGACGCAGAAATGGTTGTGCGGGATTTGTCCAAGAGAAGGATCTGCAGCGGCGAGGATGGCGAAAACCTCAACTAAAGTCGAGTGCGAGACGCCGGGTCCACCAAACGCCTCAGGGATGGTGATACCCCAGAGACCGCTCCTGGTCAGAAGTTCAATCTCCGCACGAGGAAGGCGCCGCTCCCGATCTCGCGCGGACGCCTCTGCCTCCAGTTCCTTGGCAATCTGATGCGCAGTCTTGATGGCCTCTTGATCAGAGCGAAGTCGATGAACTGCCAGCGGTTTAATTGAGTCGAGGGATCTGGACGGTTGAAGCAAGTTTTCGACGCCTGTGGCTGACATGGGTTTTCTCTCCAAAGCATTTGAATTGAAGCGAGAATCCCCGACTGATCAAGTATAAATTAAGTTGGCTCACCGGAAATCGGAATATTCGGTATGGCCATGGTACTCCGGAATCCAGGTCCGACGCACCTCCGGCCTCGTTTACCTCCTGAGTGCGCTAGTCTGCGGCGTCGCCGGAATCATTCTTTCCTCTACGGTAAAGGCCTACGTCCCTCTCTCCGGCAACTAACCATATTATATTACCCAGAAGGTCGACACCATTTCGCTATTGACCATATCAATTTAGTAGACGTAAATTCCCGGCGTCGACGCAAAAGCCTTCAACTGGCTCCCTCCTTTTGGTCTGCTGGCTGTGGGGAGAGCAGCTCTCTTCCAGACGAAGCAATCGTACGACAATGAAACTACTCTGGTTTATTCCGACTCATGGCGATGGCCGTTACCTCGGTACGCCGACTGGCGGTCGTCCACTCGACTATGATTACCTTCGCCAGGTTGCGGCCGCGGTGGATTCTCTGGGATATTACGGAGCACTGTTGCCAACCGGCCGGTCCTGCGAAGATGCTTGGGTTACCGCGTCATCTCTGATCGGCGCGACAAGCCAGATGCGCTTTTTGGTTGCGGTTCGACCGGGTTTGATCTCGCCCACGCTCGCTGCCCGCATGGCCGCCACTTTCGACCGGCTGAGTAACGGCCGGATTCGGGGCGAACCGCCCTCGCAAGTGGCGGAAAAAATCGCCGCAGTGCGCAATACGGCAACTCGGCACGGGCGTGAATGCAGTTTGGCATCCGGCTCCATGTGATTGTCCGAGAAACCGAGGATGAAGCCTGGAAAGACGCCGATCGCCTGATTGGTCATTTGACCGATGAAATTGTTGAGGCCGCGCAGGCAACGTTGGCGCGACAGGACTCGATGGGCCAACGCCGTATGCTTGAACTCCAGAAAAGAAACAATGGGCGGCGCACTCGAGAAGCACTGGAAATCAGCCCGAATCTGTGGGCCGGCGTGGGTCTGGTTCGAGGTGGCGCAGGTACTGCCCTTGTCGGGAGCGCGGACACCGTCGCCTCTGGGATTCTGGAGTATCACCAATTGGGAATTGATACGTTTATCCTGTCCGGATATCCCCACCTCGAAGAGGCCTACCAGGTTGCGGAATTGCTCTTCCCTCGGTTGCCGGTCCAACCCGAGGCTGTGAACAAAAACAAATCGAATTTTTCCTCACCGATGACCGGCGAAGTTGTGGCGAACGAATTCGCGCCGGTTCAGCCTGCAGCCGCTTCGGAGACATAGGGTCAAATCTCAACAATCAACACACATGTTGATTGTTGAGATTTGACCCTTACAGGGCCCCCGGACCATTTTGGAGACGGAAGGCAAAGTTTCGAGCAGCGAAAATCTTCTCCGCATTTAGTGATTGCTACAAGTTGTAGTTTTGCGTAAACAGTTGGCCAAAATACCAACCGGATTGCCATTCATTTGGAAACGCGTGGCTGAAGCCCAAACTTTGCAGTCGCGTTGATACTGAAAACCATGAAACATATCGTTGAAGTCAGTCTACTTGCCGCTTACTTCGTTGTGCCTGTTGCCTGGGCCCAAACCGTACCTCAAAACGCTCAGAATGCCCCTGAGGAAGCGCCTCCAAAAATAGTCAATAGAAGCCAATATAATTTATTCAACCCTACTCCAGCTGCGGAAATGCGAGATTTCATGCCGGATCGGCCAAATGTCACGGACGCACCTTACACAGTCGATCCTGGACATTGGCTCGTCGAGATTGGTCTTTTTGAGTACACGTACGATCGCCGCAATAATGATGGCACGCAGCTCAACAGTTTTGCATTTGGGGACACAAATATCCGACTCGGCCTAACAAGTAATGTGGAAGTTGATTGTCTGTTTACCGCCTACAGCTATATCGTAACGACGGACAAGAGTACGGGCGTGCAATCAAAGCAGAGCGGGTTCAGCGATTTAACTTTAAGATCAAAGATTAACTTTTACGGAGATGATGGTGGTCCTCTCACCTTCGGGCTTATTCCGTTCGTGACTTTTCCAAGCGGGGCGGACGGCGTCGGGAACCGGGGTTTTGAGGGTGGCGTCGGAATTCCCGTGCAATTTAATCTCCCTGCCGATTTTATTTTAGGAGTCGAAAGCACCGTCGAATCGGTTCACGAGATGGGCGGTGGGTCACGCTTCGACTCCCTCAACTCTATCTTTATAGGACATCCAATCACTAAGCAACTGAGCACCTACATCGAATTTGCGACCGATATCAGTCCAGAGGCGCACAGTAGTTGGGTCGGCACGGTCGATACCGCGCTAGTTTATCAGCCCACCAATAATTGGCAGCTGGATGCAGGTGTCAATATCGGTGTTACAAGAGCCGCTAATGACCTCTTTGCTTTTGTTGGAGCGGCATGGCGGTATTGAGTTACGGTCCGCCTGCTTATTGTTTATGCAGCCCGGGTTGCCAGATCGTCCGTAGCGGATACGTTTTGTGAAAAAGCTCAATCTTTCTTTTCTATTTTGGCGAGGAAGCGCTCAAAGGCGAGCAATGTCTCTGTGCTGACGTGGTGCTCGATGCCCTCAGCGTCGGCCCGCGCTACGGATGGCGAAACGCCCAACGCCTCCAGGAAGGCGATCACCGTCTCATGGCGCGCCTTGGCCTTAGCCGCCAGCTTGCGGCCGGCATTGGTGAGAAAAATCGAACGATAAGGCTGAGTGGTTACCAGTCCCTCGCGCTGAAGGCGCTCCACCGTCCGAATGACGGTGACATGGGTCACGCCCAGCGAGCGAGCCAGATCGGTCGCCCGCGCTTCCCCATGGCATGCGATCAGCTGCGCGATGGTCTCCACGTAGTCCTGCGCGCGCTCCTGTGCATGCTGCTGGCGAGTGCCGCGTTGAATTATGGCCGTCTCGTCGCCGTACTCCCTCGGCGGCGGCGGAGCGCCTAGGGAAACGCCATCGTCGAGAGAAGTACGGTCGTTGAGCGCCATATTCCCTTCTGACATAAAAAAGAGAGTTTACAAGCTTTGACTTCGGCATGTAGTGAATGTCTCATAGTATAGCTGGAGCTACATCCGATGTGGAATAACCGCGGCCTTGCTGCTACTGTCGGAACACTTCTTCCAGTTCGACAACCAGCCCTGGCAAAAGCGGCGTCGTCACTTTCTCTTTGGCAGCGAACCGCTGGATTGGATTCTCGCGGTCCAGCTCGAATGCGAACCGAGAGAGTTCACACGGTTCGGGATCGATGATCCAGAGCTCGTTAACTCCCAGTCTGGCATAAGTTCTCTTCTTGTTTTCCAGATCAAGCGTGCGCGTCTTTGCAGATAATATCTCGACCAGGAAATCCGGTGGACCTTCCGCACCCGCGTCCGTAAGGATATGCCTGTTCTCGTTGAATATGATGACGATATCAGGCTGAAACACGTCCATTTCGGTCAGATAGACATCGAAAGGAGCATGGTAAAGGACTCCGATGGGGTTGCTTGCAAGATAGCGCAGAAGAATGAATTCGAGGTTACGGGCAATGTCCTGATGATACCGGTTCGGCGCTGGTGCCATGTAAAGGTCTCCGTCAATGAGTTGGTACCGAGGTCCGGTTTCGGGAAGATTTCGATATTGTTCGACCGTCAAAGGCGGGGCATCAGGTCGCACGATCATGGCAGGAAATCTATCCCCTTTATCTGTTGAAATCCAAGCCTGAGTCCTGTCCCCGAGATACGTCCACTTTTATCTCGAAAACAGCAAGGTCAAGGTCAACGAGATCGTGACTGATTCATGAGGTTGAGAGTCAAAGCTGACCGGGACCATTCAATATTGCTATTGCAAATAGTTTGCATCAAGTGAAATATTGTTTCGCCATGACCATTGGAAAAGGCCTTTTCATGTCCCTGGTGCTCGGACTCCTTTCGACTCTGTCAGCCAGCGGGGCTGACCTCCCGCAGGTCGCTGCCTTCTCGACGGTGCTGACCGAAATCGCCCAGCAGGCAGGAGGCGACCACCTCATGGTGTCCGGAGACCACCGGCGGATGAGCAGAATCTCTCGCTGTGGGCGATGCTTTGCCGAGCTTAAAAATGAAAGTGGACCCTGACGAGCCTCAGGCCAAAGCCTCTGCGAATCGGAACGCTACAATGGGCAAAATCCCCCTGCTCAGATGCACGCACGGAATAGCACTGTGAAAGCCGGCTGGCATATTTGGTGTGCTCCACGCCAATGGCTTGGTATCGGAGAGAAATCCGTCGCGGGCACCGCTCCCAAGATTGTCTCCTTGTTTTTAGCCGCCATGCTTCAATGGGCTTCGGTGCTGGCGGTCTGTCCGAGCCTGCACGAGCTCATCCATCATGATGCAGATGACGAGCACCACGACTGCGCCGTCACAATGTTACTGGCCGGCCAGCTCGAGCAGCCGGCCATCGACCCAATCGTCATCACAAAACCGGCCCTGGTCCCGGTTCCGCTCGATCAGACTTGCGAGAGCCGATCCTTTGGATCTTTTTTTCTGAGTTGTCGCTTGCTGGAACATGCTCCGCCGCTGCGGAACTAACTTCCACTATGTCGGCGGCGGTATGGAGTAATACCTCACTCCGCATATCGCCCTCCAAATTGGATCCCACGGCAAGCCAGTCGTCCGCGGACTGACTCTTGCGTCTTTTCAAACTACGTACAAACGACCAATGAAACTACATCTTATTTTTCTGTTATTACTTGCCAATTTTTGCCCCTCTCCAGCTTCCTCTCAAACAGGCCCGTCGCTCAGCCCAAACTCAGCAGCGTCTGGCGATACAAGCAATCAAAAGCAGACCGCTGAAAGCCAGCCGGAAGCCAGCCCGGCCCAGAGCGGACAGAATCCTTCTTCCACCGAACTCAACCCGGTGGTCGTGATTGGGCAGCTCGACCAGGCTCGGGACCAGATTGTTCCGTACCTGGGCGCCACGAAATATTCTATCGACCAGGAGCAGATTCAGACTCACTCTCAAGGCGCCAATACACCATTTAATCAAGTCATTCTGCGGGCTCCAGGAGTGGCCCAGGACTCCTATGGACAGCTCCATGTCCGCGACGAACATGCCAACCTCCAATTTCGAATTGATGACGTCCTTATTCCCGAAGGGATCACCGGATTTGGACAGGAAATCAGTACCCATCTAGTAAAAAGCGTCGACTTGATTACCGGTTCACTCCCGGCTCAGTTCGGTTTCCGAACAAGCGGCATTATTGACATCCACACGAAAGACGGAGTCGACCTGAACGGGGGAGACGTCTCTTATTATGGCGGTTCTCACGAGACTATTTCCCCGAGTTTCCAAGTTGGAGGGTCGGAAGGTCGATTCAGTTATTATGGACTTGGCAGTTACGACCAGAATGACCTCGGAATCGAAAACCCGACTGGCGGTTACCACGCCATCCACGACTATACCGAGCAGTACAAAGGGTTCGCGGAGCTCTCCTATCTCATCGACGATTCGAGTCGGATCAGCCTGCTAATGAGTGGTACCTACTCCGATTTTCAGATTCCCGCTAACCCGGGTCAGACGCCGCTTTTTGCACTCGCTGGGACCAGCCCAAAGAATTCTAATTCCAGTTTCCTGAGCGAGAATCAGCACGAGCAAAATGAATTTGCCATTCTCGCGTACCAAAAGTCTTTTGAAAATGTCACCTTGCAGCTGGCGGCATTTACTCGCTACAGCGCGACTTTGTTCACGCCAGATGACGAAGGTGACCTCATCTTCACCGGTCTGGCAGGACGAATCGACCGAAGCATCTTTTCCAACGGGATTCAACTTGATGCGAGCTGGGCAATCAATGATTCCAACGTTCTGCGAGGCGGGTTTCTCCTCACGGTTGAATCTGCCAATGTCCAAACAAATAACCAGGTTTTTCCAGTTGACGCTTCAGGAAGCCAAACTACCGATGTGCCCTTTACCATAGTGGCCAATCAGCGCAAGACGGGTGCCTACTACGGATTTTATCTGCAGGACGAGTGGAAGATCTTTGAACCGCTGACCGTGAATTTCGGAGCACGCTTCGACGTGGTGGACGAATACGCACATGCAAATCAACTCAGCCCAAGAGTAAACGTCGTGTTTAAAGCGACCAAGAGTACGACTCTTCATGCCGGCTACGCACGTTATTTTACGCCGCCTCCACTGGAGCTCGTTCAGTCACAAAGCATCAATAAGTTCGTCGGAACATCCAACCAATCCGCAGTGGCGCAAAGTTCCTCAGTCCAACCGGAACGTGCGCATTATTTTGATGCCGGGATGACGGAACAGTTTACCCGTGCATTTTCGATCGGAATCGACGGCTACTACAAGATCTCTCGAAACCTGATTGACGAAGGCCAGTTCGGATCCGCTTTGATCTTTTCACCGTTTAACTATGCCAAAGGAAACCAATATGGCGCCGAGGTCACGGCGAACTACACCCAAGGAGGCGTTAATGTCTATGCCAATTTCGGTTTCGAACGCGGAACCGGCGAAAATGTTGTTTCCGGTCAATTCCTTTTCAGCCCTGACGAGCTTGCTTTCATTCGCAATCACTGGGTCTTCCTCGACCATGATCAGCGCTATACACTATCCGCGGGCGCTTCTTACACCTACAAAGAGACTACTGTCTATGCTGACATTCTCTATGGCAGCGGTCTGAGAAGCGGCTTTGCGAACACGGATGAGCTGCCGGGGTATTATCCAGTAAATCTGGGATTCACCCACGCCTTTCATCTCCCGGAAAAATATGGACGGCTTCAATTCCGGTTCGATGTCACCAACCTCTTCGATCAAAGCTACGAACTGCGAAACGGTACCGGAATAGGGGTTTTTGCTCCGCAGTTTGGACCAAGACGCGGCTTCTTCGGGGGAATGAGCTGGATATTTTAAGTAGTACGGTACTATTCCGAACGTACCACAAAGCACGAGGGGATAGCTTTTTCTTGGGTGCTGAGGGAGCGGACGATCACCGCCAAAGACCCTGCCCGAGTCAAAGTTTTGTCGAACTGAGTCGATACTGAACGTGCCTCCTTGTTCGACGGCTCTTCAGGTTTGTTCGTAGCGCGCTGCAGATTTTTTCGTTGGAAAATATTTTGCGGCAAAGATTGACCTTCGTGGCACGCTTTGATAAAAGGTGCCACTATTTTAAGCATTGCTCCAGAGCGATCTGCCGTTTTGGCATTCGTTTCCTACCGCTATGATCCAGATACCCATCTGTTGTGATTTAGAGCCGCGAGTCCAGCGGACCTCAGGCAAGAGGACGGTTACGAAGAGGAGCAGCCGTTCCAGGGCTTTATGCTCCGTTTCACTCTGGATTTTGCTGGTCTTGCTGCAAGCTACTCCCACCAAAGCACAGCAGTCGAATCAGGAGTTGGCTCCACTCACGGTCACCGGAACTTTACCGGTGCTGAGTAAAGGTCAGTTGAGCCCCGACGTTGCCGCCGCGCCGGCATCGGTGACCGTCATAAATCTTTCACCTGCGGAAAGGCCGAATATCCAAAGTTACGGCGATATTCTACGGCCGATTACTTCAGTGACGGTGGATGAATACGGTCAAGGAGGAGTTGGATACGGAATCGCGCTTCGCGGTTTTGAAGCCGGCAGTCATGGCAACGTCGTTGCCTCCTTCGTCGACGGAGTTCCGATTAACCAGGTTGGTTCTTTTGATGCAGAAGGTTATACCGATCTTAATCACTTGATCCCGCAACTTGTGGGGAAAGTCGAGCTAGCTCGAGGACCTTTCGACGTCCGAGCGGGAGACTTTGCGCTCGGAGGTTCAATATACTACACGACTGACGACCAACCGGCGCCGGGGCTCTACATGAACGGCGGCAATTTTGGCACGGCAGGAGGGCTTGGGATTTACTCGTTCTCAACACCGCCGGTGAACGGATATCTATCGCTCGGCATTCAAACTACGGACGGGTATCGAGACAATGACGGACTGAAAAGTATCAACACTTTTGATAAATTCTTTTTCCATATCCTGGACGGCACTCTGGCCGTACGATTCCAGATCTACTCGAACGACTTTGGTGCTCCTGGTTATCTCAACAAGAGTCTATTGTTATCTGGGAAGCTTAGCCCTACCGAAGCCATCGATCAAAGTGACGGTGGAAGCACGGGGCAGCAAAATGTCGTTTTGACCTACCGGGAGGATGGCACCGACCAACCCTTCACGGGCACTCTCTACCTGCTCCATGACACCTTCAAACGCTGGGCATCATTCGAGGCTGTGCCGACGCCGGTTGACGAGTCGGGTCAGGCACTCAATTATGCCAATCGAATACAGACCGGGGGTACGCTCCAGAAATACTTCCTCTGGAATCTGCCTTATGGGATGGCTGCCGATCTGCTCATTGGTGTGGGCGATCGAACAGACATCGCGCGGATGCGTGACTACAACACGATTAATCGCCAGCCGGTAGGCCCCCCGAACCAGATAAACGATTTCACCGAGAGCGATCTGTTCGGCTACGCGCAGCTCGATTTTAAACCGGTTTCCTGGCTAAAACTTACGGGCGGAATTCGCTACGATTATTTTTTCTTTGATATCGACGACCAAACCAACCAGCGCGCCGTGTCGCTGGACACCGGCATCCCGAACCCGAAGGTTGGCATCACCATCACGCCTTTAGCGGGGCTCTCTTTCTATGCAAACGCCGGCCAGAGCTTCACGACGCCGAATGCCGTCAATGGAGAGTTAAGTCTGAATCCCAGCCTCAGACCCTTTAAGCTTAAGAGCGCGGAGATTGGCCTGGCCTACGACTCTCCTGATTTGGTTTGGCATTTTCTCGCCGATGCTTATTATACGACGTTTCAAGAGGAGCTTTCAGATAATCCCTTTCCGATATCACCTACACTCTTAGGTCCTTCCATTCGCAAAGGCGTCGACCTGGAAGCAAGCTACAGTATCGTCACCCCACAACACGTGCAGGCGCTAACGTTCTTCTCGAACTTCAGCACCGTGGCCGCACGTCTGGTCGACTCTACAAATGATGGTGGCGTGCGCTCTGGCAATGCTCTCCCTGATGTCCCGGATTTTATCTTTACCTACGGACTAAAAGCGACGTTTCCACTGTTCGGCAGTGATTCACCGAACATTTTGACCTTGTCCTGCTATCAACAATGGATCGGACCGAAACCGATTACTTCGGATCGAACTGAAGTAACCAAGACCTACTCACGGATCGCATTCGATGCCAGTTACACAAATAAGAATTTGAAGGGGTTTAGCGCATATGTAGGAATCATCGCCTATCCCGACCGGCGGTACGAGGAAAGTGATTTTAACTTCGGGCCCGGGATCATCGGCGTCAGCCCAGACGCTCCTGTCTCTATTCGCGGAGGCGTTTTCATCCCGTTTTAAAGCTTCGAATAGCTCGAGTTTTAGAGGACTAAATCAAAATCCGAGAGAGGCTCAAAGTCGCAATCGAATCGCACCAGTGCATCGCGAGAATTCGGTCGTGTGTAATGAGCAGGACACCCATTTTTCGACGATCCTGTTCAGAGCGTATGGCCGCGAGGAGCGAGGCTTGTGTGGAAACGTCAAGCATCGAAGAGAGTTCGTCGCAAATCAAGTAGCGGGGTTGAACGATCAAGGCGCGAGCGAGGCACGCGCGCTGCAGTTGACCTTCTGAGATTTCATGCGGATAACGGTCCAGAAGTTCGTCAGTGAGACCAACACGCTCTGTCCATCTCCCCAGCACCGTGGCGCGTTCGGCTCTCTTGACCGGCACTAGGTTCTGCACTGCCATCGGTTCGAGAATGATTTGCTTGATTCGCATCCGCGGGTCGACAGCCAGCCGCGGCGATTGCCATACGAGTTGAACCTGCCGCCGGAGCGCGGGTGGCGTTTTTGTCCGCCATCGCAGCACTGGTGCGCCGTCCAGGACGACCGTCCCGGAATCGGGCCTTAGCAAAAGCGATAGAATCTTTCCGAGCGTCGACTTACCGGAGCCGCTGGGACCCAGGAGCGCAACGCGACCCGTTTCCGGCAAACAGAGCGAGACGTTGTCTAGAGCTGTCACCCAGCCCTTACGGGTCCAATAACGTTTACTGATTCCGTTCGCTTTCAGCATACAAAACACAGCGGGCGCGGTGATTGTCGCCATCGACAGGGTACATCGGGGGAGATTCCCGGAAACAGCGTGGCTTCCGGACCGAGCAACGCTCGGCAAAAACGCAACAAGACGGCAAGGCAGTCAACTCGACGGGCGAACCCGGTATCGGGATTCCCCCGTGCTCCGGCAAAGCCTGCAGAAGACCCCGACCGTATGGATGCGCGGGCAACGCAAAGAATATGCCGGAGGGTGCGCTCTCGACCAAGTAGCTCGCGTACATCAAGCCGATTTGTCCATCGAGCTTTTGCGCGAAGCGCAGATCATGAGTAATGACCAATATTGCAGCCCCCCGACCGCGTATGCGCTTTAATTGCGCAACTGTCGCGTCTACCAGATCATCTTCTAAACCCGAAGTCGGCTCATCCGCAATCACCAAATCGGGCGTCCCGACAAACGCCAACGCGTTCACTACGCGCTGCTGCATTCCGCCCGAAAGTTGATGCGCATACATCCGGCTGATGCTGTCCCAGCCAAGTCCTACTTCGTCCAATCCGCGAGCTAATCCCTCCTCCCCTTCTTTCGCCGAGAGGCCTCGCGCGCGTGCGACTTCCAGCAGGAGCGTTCCGATCCGGCGCACTGGATTCAAAGCCGTGCCCGGGCTCTGCGGTATCAACGCCAACGACCTGCTGCGAACAGACCGCATTGCGTCCGGAGAAAGAGTTAGCAGCTCCTTCCCGTCTAATCTGACCGAACCCCGTACCTCGGAATTCAGCGGGAGCAACCGGAAGATTGTATCCGCAAGAACCGTTTTGCCGCTGCCGCTTTCACCAACAACAACTAACAATTCCCCTGAGTGGATGGTTAGCTGCACATCGCTTAATGCGCGGACTATCCCGTACGGCGTGCGAAAGCGCACGCTGAGTCCGCTGACCTGAAGCAGAGGCGCCACAATCAGTCAAAGCTCCAATTCCGAGCGCCAGCGCGGACTCAGCAAATCGCGCAAATATTCGCCCACCGTTCCGATTCCAAGCACCACAATAAAGATCAACCCACCCGGGAAAAAGCTTGTCCACCACGCACCCGCGAGCAGTGATCGTCTTCCGTCAGCTAGAATATTCCCCAAGGAAGCTTGATGCGGTGGCAAACCTAAACCCAGGAATGAGAGCGCCGACTCATGAAAGATGGCATGAGGCACAAGAAGAACCAGACCCAGCCCCATCGACGGCAATAGGTGCGGCAAATAATGTCGCCACCCTAGCCGTAACCGATTGGCTCCGCCGTTGATTGCCGCTGAGATAAACGGGCGTTCCCGCAACGATAAAAGTTCGCCGCGGACAATCCGAGCCATCGTCGTCCAATGCGTCATTCCGACGGATAACACGATGGCCGCTGCGCCCCCCATAATGGGCCGAAACAAGACGACCAACAATATTCCGAGTAACAAATGATTTTGCGAAGAGACAAAGTCGACGATGCGCATAAAGAGACTGTCGACCCAATGACCGAGAGTCCCCGCCACGAGACCGGCCAGCCCTCCGATAAGAATCGCAACAATTGCGGCCAGAATGCTTATCGCGAAAGAAACGCGCAAACCATGGAGGAGCCGAATTCCCAAATCTCGACCGACCTCATCGGTGCCAAACGGGTGTCCGAAAGAAGGAGCATTTAAAACCCTTTGCAAATCCACGGAGCGAGCATCGACCGGTCTGATGAAATATGCTCCCAAAGCGAGGAAACCGAGGATGAGGATTCCAACGGCAGCCACGGCTACGCGTAGCGGTACGCGGTGCAGAATCCCTCGGCGAGTTTGCTCAGCGACCGACGGATATTCGTTGATGATGAATTTCATTCCAGCGGCTCACGGATTCGCGGGTCGAGCACCCGATAAAGCAAGTCGGCCAGCAAATTGCCGGCGATCACAAAAAACGAGCCGAGCAAGGTAATTCCCAAAAGCAATGGAAGATCGGCAGACAATCCGGCTCGTTGAGCAAGATTTCCGAGACCCGGCCAGTCGAAGATCGTTTCAACCAGTATCGATCCCGCCATCAGCTCACCGAGGTGGCTGCCGATCAGCGTGGCGAAAGGAAGAAGCGCATTGGGTAGGGCGTGGCGAAAAAGAACGGCAAGCTCATCCATGCCGTGCGCCCGCGAAAATTGGACGTAATCCTCGCGCGAGATCTCGAGCAGGCTGTTTCGCACAAAAAGCGTGAACCAGGATTGCTGGGTAACGGCGAGCGTCAGCACAGGGAGAATCCAATAGCGCAAATCCAGAGTCCCGCTGGTCGGGGCACGGAGGTCGTTTGTGCCGCCTGCAGGTAACCAGCGAAGTTGGACAGCAAACACTTGCAACAGGAGCAACGCGACCCAAAAAGAGGGCGCCGCCGTCATAACATATCCGATGCTTCTTACGCACCAATCAAACCAGCTGTCCCGGAACATCACCGCAAAAGTGCCAAGGATGAGACCACCGATTAACACGGCAATGAAGGCGCATCCCACCAACGCAACCGAGGGCCCTAGACGAGAACCGATCACCTCGAGGACCGGCCGCCCGGCGACGAGACGGCTGTTGCCCAAGTCGCCTTTTACAATATGCCCCAACCATGTAAAAAACTGTTGGAGCGGAGGCTGATCCAATCCCCATTCGCGTGCGATCTCGGCCTTCGTGGCTTTGCTGACGCCCGTCTCCGCGCCGACATACGCCCGAATAGGGTCAAATGGCGAAAGAGCAACCAGCGTGAATGTAAAAGCGGCGACTCCAAAAAGAATCAGAGGCAGCGTGAAGATTCTGCACAAAATTAGCTTGATCATTGGCCGGCCAATTCCCATTTCTCAAGATTCCAGAGCACTCCTCGCCCAACGCCATGCGCATGACCTTCATATTGAGGCGAAATACCTTTAATTCTGGCAGACGCAACAACAACATGCCTTAGCCGCACCGTATAAAGCCAGCTTCCGTCTTCGCGGATGAGTTCTTGCAATCGAGCGTACGCGGAGGTCCGGGCCGCTTTACTTGCCGTCCCACGCGCCGCATCTAACACTCTATCGATTTCGGGATTCTTCATACCGGCGGGATTATCCGATACGTCGTCGCTCGGCGATTCATTGCTGTGAAACAAACGATAGAGCTCAATATCGGGGTCGAAGGGTAAACCCCAGCCGAAGAGCGTGGCGTCAATCTTGTAGCGTTTGTAGATGACATCCCACCCCACGCCCTGGACATCCACCTCTACGCCAATTTTTCCCAAGTCAGACGCCACAGCAAGCGCCACTTCCTTGCGTAAACTGTCGTCCGCAGGATACATGAGACTGAAGGCAAGTCTCCTACCGGCATTATCATAGCGAATACCAACCCTCCTGATGTCTTTCCAACCTGCATCGTCGAGCAAAACACGCGCCTGCGCCGGGTCGTATGGAACGATCGATCGATCGAATGAGAGTTGTGTCGGATCGATTGGGCCGTAAGCCGGTTCACTGGCTCCGTCCAAAATTCCTTTAACCATCGCGGCGCGATCAATCGCCATGGAGAATGCACGACGCACGACTGCTTGCTGGAGAATTGGATTCCCGTTTGGTAATACCACCACGCGACAATCGGCACTCGGCACCTCGATAACCTCAAATCGCGGATCATTTCGAAACCGCTCGGCTAATTTGGGCGGCAACCCGCCAATGTCCACGCTGCCATTCGCCAGTTGCGTCGCGATCCCATTCTCATCTTCTATGAAGGCGAATACCACCCGGGGGATCGATGGCGCCCCGCCCGCATATTTCGGATTCGCGATCAGAACCAAACGCTGACCCGGAATCCATTCCTTGAACGCGTAAGGACCAGTGCCAATGGGAGCCTTATTGAACTCGGCTGTCCGCAAGTCTTTGCCTGCGAGAGCTCGCTTTGGAACTATTCCTACCCATAGTTTCTCAGAAAACGCCGGATCGACGCGCTTTAATATAAATTGCACGGTGAGTGGACCGACCGCGTTGACTTCTGCCAATGAGTCGTATTGATCGACTAACGGGGTTGCCGTCTTCGGATCAAGTAAGGCGCGATAAGTAAACACCACATCATCGGCGCTCAGGGGAGAGCCGTCATGAAAGAAAATGCCCGAACGGAGTCTGACTGTTACCGTCTTCCCGTCCGCACTGACCTCTGGAAGCTCGTCGGCTAAATCAGGCAGAAGGCCAAGCTGCTGATCGTATTTCACCAGCCCATCGAAAATTTTCCAGTTGCCCTCGTGGATGTCTCCGAAAATTGGGTTCAGATTCTCGGGTTCAATGCTTGCCACGACAAGAGTGCTGACCGTAGAGAGGGTCGGAGGCGAACACCCGGCGAGAAACCCGAAGCAGCACAGAAGGCGCAGGAGCGCAGGCCACGAAGCTAGATGGAATCGGGAATAAGCTAGAACTGGAATACCGTCGCATTTGGACCTCAATGTCTTTCGCGACGGATGAGCGGGGTCAATGCTTGGACTGTGAATTTGGACCATGACACAGGAAGCGAGCCACGGAGACTTACCGGAACGTCAAAGCTACGCCCGACCAGTTAGCTTGGTAGCACCTTTCTGCGTTTCGTGATATTCGATGTTGATCTTCGTGTCGAGCTTGAAGCGGCAGAGAGGACTGCTCGCCTCGATAGGGCCGGCTCAAAAACAGGCCCAGTCTCACCTCAGGGAGGGATCTCGACGTCAGCGGCAACATGAAGCCGATCCGACAGCGAATATTCGCTTTGCAGCGCGGATACCGGATGAATGGCATGGGCACGGCGGATGTTGGCGATGCCCGCCTCGGAAAGACCAAAGAACCGTACCTTACCCTGTTTGACCAGATCTCCCACAGTGCCGGCCACGTCCTCAATTGGCACAGCTGGATCAACGCAATGCTGGTAAA
>Ga0302325_10002031_pt1 | contig 50022 bp, 41 predicted proteins | sample Palsa_T0_2_FD_201948 | JGI IMG/M metagenome (GOLD analysis project Ga0302325, IMG submission 201948) | Peat permafrost microbial communities from Stordalen Mire near Abisko, Sweden - Palsa_T0_2 | ecosystem: Environmental > Terrestrial > Soil > Palsa > Peat permafrost | place: Sweden: Abisko...
CGAGCCGTGAATAGAATCCGGGGGGCGGCGTCGGCTCCAAAGCCTCTTCGTCGCTCATGACTTCCAGGGCGGATTGGTAATCCTCGCGATCCGAAAGAATTCCCGACGCATCGCGGAATGTCGCGATCGCTTCGGGTTTGTATTTTGTGCGCGACGGCCGCCGATCGATCTCCGCGACGAGATCGTGAAAATCGGTCAGCCCGGCATCCGTTTGCTGCGACATGATCCGGCAAACTCCCCGGCCCAGCAGCGCAAGCGGCGCCGCCTTTGACTCGGGATGCGTCGTGAGAACGGCTTCATAAAACGACATCGCCGTGGCGGGATCGTCGCGATCCTGGTAAATCCGGCCGAGATAGTACGCCGCATCCGCGTCCAGCGGATGACTGACGCGCAGCTCATCCCGAGCCAGCCGAAAATATCGCTCGGCATCATCGGGCAAACCTTCCCGATACGAGCAATATCCCAATTGATAATTGAACGTCCCCTGATCGACCGGATCGGAATCCAGCCGGGTCGCGTCCGCCAGCAGCTTGCGGGCATCGGCGAACTTTCTGGAATCGATCAGAACTCCCGCCCGCTGACCCAGCGCCCAGGCACGCTCCACCTCGGTCAATTCCGGCTGCCTGAGATAATCCTCCAGCGAGACCTCGGCATTGGCGGAATCCTCGTCGCCTAACTCCATTTCGATCAGCTTTCGGCGCAGACTCACGGACTGTTTCGGATCCATCGAGATCGCCTGGCGATAATGCTCGGCGGCGTCCGCGGTGCGGCCGAGGGCCGCATAGCTGTCGCCCACCCGCCGGTGCATCTCGGCATCGGGCTGAACGCCCAATTGCTCGGCAAGCTCGGTCTGCTCGATGATCCGCTGATCGTTGGCGGGGATGTCGATCTTCAACTGTTTCTGCCCGGCCTCCAGCGCTTCGGCAATGAGAAGGTGGATGGTTCCTTCCTTAGCCGGCTCGGGCCTTTCCCCATCCAGAATCCGCGAAAGCTGCTGCAGCGCCGCATCCGGACGATTTTGTTTCAGATAATCCTGCGCGACCGCGATCTTCTGATCGATCGTCGCGCCCGGACCGGGACCGATGAACAGATACCCGGCGTACACGAACAGCGCCAACGACAAAAGGAACAGCGGAAGCTGCCAGAGCTGCGAAAGATTTCGAGACGAGCCGCCCGAACGAGATTTGGCCATGGCATCCTTGCCTTCCACACCATTACGGTCGTCCTGACCGATGTAAAAGGAAGTATAACCATCCACTCAGGGAAGGCAAGTAAACGATCCAGGCGAAATGCCAAGGAAGTGATTAAGTTTAGAACTTCCAATAACAGAATCGCCTCGTCGTTGCGATGCGACGAGGCGATGCGGAGAGAGAAATAACGGGAGAAATATTCAAATTCATTTCGACATGATCGGCTGCTGATCGGTCGCGGCCTCGGTGTCCTTGTCGAGATGCCGGGGGGCGATGCGCTCGGATTGGCCGCGCCCAACGCCGCCGGAGCTGGCCACGTTGCGCGGATGCGTCGGAAGAATGACGATCTCCACGCGACGGTTCTGCGCCCGCCCGGCCTCCGTGGAATTGGAGGCGATCGGCTGCTGATCGGCATATCCCGCGACGCCCAGGCGCGTCCTGCTCACGCCGTTTTTCACCAGTTCCGCCGCCACGGAAATCGCGCGATGGGCCGAGAGATACCAATTGTCGAAGTTGCCCTGCTCGATGGTGGCCTGGCGGGTGACGCGCTGATTGTCGGTATGACCGGCAACCATCAACTCATATCCAACCGCCGCCGGTGAATTGAGAATGCTGGAAAAACGCTCGAGTGTGCCGATGGCGCGTTCGTTGAGGTCGGTGCTGCCGGAAGCGAATGTGACATCGCTCTTGAACTTCACCACGCCGCGGGCGGCGTCGAACGTGACGATGTCCGGATTGGCGTTGGCGAATTCAGTGAGGGCGTTGCTGAGATCGGCTGGGAGGGCCGTTTCTCCGAGTTCGACCACCTGCGGCGGGCGGTTCAGCACGTCCTCGTACTTCTGCGTGATCGCCGCGTTCTGCGCCTGCAGCTGCGCGACCTGCTGCGAATAATTCGCGAGCATGGCCGTCTGGGTATTGCCGGAATTGGCGATTTCCTCAAGCTGAGCCTTGTAGGCGTCAGACTGCGACCTGGCGCTTCGGGCGTCGGCCTCGGCTTGATTGAGCTGCTCGACCGCCTGATCGCGGCTGAGCTTCATCGCGTTGTATTGTTCCCCGGAAACGCAGCCTGTCAGAGAAAAGGCGAGTGCGGCTAATCCAAGCCACTTGTGCATCCTTGCCATGAGTGAGCCTCCATGCAAATAAGTTTTCTGCGCGGAAAAAGCGGCTAATCTTTAGTCCGCTGGATTCCGTTATCGCGCGGCATTCTGCCAAAAAAAATTCACAATGCAAGGGCAATTCAAAAAGAAATCAGCGAATTTTGCGCCCGGCCGGAAATTTCTGCGCGTTCAGCGCGCCGTGGTTTTGCCGATGATCAGGCCGACAACGAAGAAGATCAGCGTGACAACCAGCCCTCCGCCGATGACGCCGATGAATCCGTATTTGGTGACGTTTTGAAGAATTTCCGGGCTGGTGTCCAGGATGCCGGTAACCAGGGCGTAGGCGCCGAACATGACAACCAGGGCAGCGCCCAGCGCCGCCGCGCCGAACGCGGGCGCCATCGGGTCCGATTCCTCCTCCGTCGTCAGCATGGTCGCCGGGCCTCGGCCCGCGCCGCTGCCGGAAAGCGCCCCGCGCAACTCGACCACGCGTGAACCTCCGGTGGATGCGCCGGCGCCGGTCTCGCCCGGCATTCCGCGCCGTCCGGTGGATGTGCCGCCGGGGGCGATTTCGTCCAGAAGCTCCGCCCCCAGAGATGTATCATCGCTTTCCCGCGTCAGATCGAGCAGCCCCGAACCGGAGCCGACGCTCTCAGAACCCATTTCGCTGGCGCTGGAAGAAATGGCGGTCTGCGCCGAGGGGTCAACCCGTTCGACTTCATCGTTTTGAAAGACATCAATGCCGGGCTTGCTCCCTTGCGAGCCGGTGAGTCCGGTGCCGCTGAGCGTGCCCGACGAGGAGCGAACCGCCGGAGAAGGCACGCCGCCGATGGAGCCGGACAGCCCCAGATCCGCCGCGAGCGCGGTGTCTTCCTTCAATGTCATCCCGCCCGTGGAGCCGCCGGCGCTGGAACTGCGACCGGCATCGGTATCAACCAGGCTCAGACCCGTTGCCGAATTACTAAGTCCGCTGCCCAAGCCACTACCGACCGCGCCGCCCAAACCGCTGCCGATGCCTTTGCTGTCGGCCAGTCCGATGGACATTCCGCTGTCGCTGGCGCCGATATCGACCGGGTCGCCGCCGGCCAATTCCGCCTTGAGCGCTTCCACCTGGTCGGCCTTGTACATGAGCCGCGGCCCATCGCGAAACTCGCGCAAGCGCCCCTCGCGGGTGTACTGTTTGATTTCTTCTTCATTTTTGCTGAGGGCGGCCTTGGCCTCGTCCAGGGTATAAAACATCTTTGCCATGGGCGTTGTCTCCTAAGGGTTACTATCTCGCGGCGGCGGGTTCAGCGAGGGAAGCTGAGATTCATTGCTTCGCTGATTCTTGGCCGCATCTTCCACGGCCTTCTCAATATCATACCAGGCCGGAAACGTATTATAGTTCTTCAAATCCAAATCGAAACGGAAATTTCGCGCCGCCGACAACACCAGCGCCTTTTCTCCCGCCCGATATTCATACACCGCCAGGGTCTGCCGTTGCGTGTCGAGGAGATAACATCCCCATACTTCCGGATGAAGCTGGCAAGGCATGACGAATACCCCGTTGCCGCCCGCGATCGAGGGCTGGTCCGGCACGGCTTGAGCGGCGGCGGTCTCTACCCCGGTGCGGACCCGGCCCAGCAAAGTGATCAAAATCGCCAATAATATTGCGCCGTTCACATAAAGGGCATAGACTATTGGTTTGCTGAAGGTAGAAGAATTCATCCGGTTGGCCGCCAATCAAAGGCGAAATCTGGCAAATACGGCGATGTCCGTTTATTTTAACCGATTCAGGGAGGTTGCTGCAAGGTGAAGGCGTGCTAAGTACAACGGATCTGATGCTGGGGCTCAAGCCGAATTCCGACTGCGCGCCAACCCCCAGTTTCAGCCACCCCCCGCCGTTGCGGGCGATTATTCGCGTGGACCGCGCCGGACCCCCTTTGCAATGGATTTCGGCCAAGGGATTTGAATGGGTCGATGCACAATTGCCGATTCCCGGCCTACCTTTGGAACTCGACGGATTCCGCCTTCTGCACCTCAGCGATCTGCACGCCCGGCGATATTGGGACCCGGCCTATGATGATCTGCTCGCCCGCGTCCGTGCCGACCCGCCGGACCTCATCGTCTTCACCGGCGACTTCGTGGAAGACAAGCACGATCACCGGAAGGAATTGCCGATTGTCCAGCGCTTTATCAACGGCCTTCAATCTCGCCTGGGAACGGTGGCGATTGCCGGCAACCATGATGGCGATCTGCTTGGGCTTCCGCTGACCACGCTGAACCTGACTTCGGTGGACCATCGCCGGCTCTCGCTGCACTGCGGCTCGGCAATGCTGGAGCTGATCGGAAGCGCGGGCGTGGAACGCGAGGATTTTGATCCCGTTTTCCTCCGCTCGCTCGGACCCAAGCCGGCGAACTCGGTGCGCATTGTCCTCTCGCATTATCCCGACCTGATCCGCAAGAGCGGGTTTCTCCATGCCGATCTTTATCTGACCGGACACACGCACGGCGGTCAGATTTGTTTGCCGGGCAGAATCCCCATCATGCACCACGATTCCCTGCCGGCGAAATTTATCTCCGGCATCAACCGGTTCCACCACACCTGGCTGGTGGTCAATCGCGGCCTGGGATTTTCTTCACTGCCGCTTCGGCTGTTTTGCCCGGCGGAGGTGATTGAAATACGTTTGCGGAAAGCGGGTGCAGCATAGGCCGTCATCTGATTAAACCGGAATCTCCCGCCGCCCCGCCACCGAGCCACGCCCAGCGTCTGGCGGCCTCAAAAAAATTCGCCGTCGAAGCCGCCCGCTTGGCGCACAACACGCGCTGCCACGGCATCATCATCCTGGACATGGCCGGCATCTCGGCCGTGACCGATTTTCACCTGATCGCCACCGGCACCAGCATCCGCCAGATGCGAAGCGTCTGCGATGAGATCGACGAGCTGGCCAAAAACATGGGATTCCCCAGCTTCCACCGCTCCGGCTATGAGGGCGAAACCTGGATCGCCGTGGATTATGTGGATGTCGTGCTGCACATCTTCAATCAGGACGCCCGGCTGTATTACGATCTCGAAAATCTCTGGGGCGACGCGAAGCGCGTGGAATGGAAATGAAGGGACGATGTCCGATGAAAAATGGAAATATTGATCAACGCATGGGCCTCGCATGTTCTTTTGCAATCCTGTTCGCCCTGACCGGCATCGCTCGGGCCGATGACACGCTGGTCGCGAATCCCGTGTATCAGAGCTGGGCCAAATTCAAACCCGGCACAACTGTCGAATATTCAACCGAAACCAACATGATGGGCAACGCGACTTCCATGGAAATCACGCAGACTTTGAAGGAGGTCAATGCCGACAAGGCCACGATTGAAGTGAAAATGTCATTATTGGTGGCGGGAAGCAAAACCGAAATGCCGGCCGCGACTCGGGAGATTCCGGTCCTGATGAAGCCCGTGGACCCCGCAGCGACGCAGACCTCGGATGTGCCCGAGACCGAGACGGCCACCGAGTCCGTGCAGGCCGCGGGAAAAATGTACTCGTGCAAAAAGACGACGGTCACTTCCGATGCGAACGGGATGATCACCAAGTCGATCACCTGGACGCGCGATGATATGCCCGGCACCATCGTCAAGACGGTAGCGGAAACAGCGGGGTCGGGGATGACGATGTCCTCAAAAATGATTTTGACGGATTTTGAGCCGAAGTAATCACGCTCGGTATTGGGTGGATTTCGAATGGTTTCTATTTTTATTGTAATTACTATGATTGCGATACTGACAGCAGATTAAAGGGTAAAAAGATTTTTATCGTTACGATTCTCGTGCCGTCCGAGTTCCCTTGCTCGAATACGGGAAATGGCTGCCGCCGCGAACGCCGTCGGCTGGCCTGATGAAATTCGCGCCTGCCATTTGCAAACGGGACCGAAGCCACGCCCGCTTGTCCGACCTCGGCTTGGCACTGCGGCAACGCGGCGACGCCATCTTCGCTTCGTCGCAGAGGGCAGGCGCGAATCCTATCGGGCCAGCCAGCGGTGTTCGCAGCGGCAGCCCGTTCATGTATTCGAGCAAAGGAATTCGGACGGCACGAGAATCGTAACGATAAAAATCCTGCAATTCGGATTCGTAGTCATCGAAAAAAAAGCACTCGATTGCAATTTCTATTGTCTCCTGCGTTTTACGTCCGATAATTTATTACATGGATGTCGTCTTGATCGGCGCGGGCGGGCATGGGCGGGTGGTGCTCGATATTCTGCGCGCGGCGGAGGTGTATCGTCCGGTGGGGTTTTTGGATGCCGATCCGCAGCTCACGGGGCAGAAGGTCGGCGGGTTGCCCGTGCTGGGTCAACTGAATTTCCTGCCTAAACTCAAGGCTCAGAAGATCAGGGGCGTCATCATCTCGATCGGAGATAACCGTCCAAGGCGGCAGTATTTCCGAAAAATATCCGATCAGGGTTTTGAGATCATCAACGCGATCCATCCGGCCAGTCATATTTCGGCGACCGCGCGGCTCGGGCGAAACGTCGTCGTGGCGGCCGGGGCGGTCATATCAACCGATGTGAAAATAAGTAACAGCGTGATCGTGAACACATCGGCCGTGATCGATCATGAATGCCGCATTGGTGAGGCGGTTCACATCTGTCCGTCGGCAACGCTGGCGGGCCGGGTGAGCATTGGAGATGAAACTTTTGTCGGGATGGGATGTAGTATAATACAGTGCCTGAAGATCGGTTCACACGCGGTGATTGGGGCGGGAGCGGTTGTCCTGGAGGATGTGCCCGACGGCGCAACCGTCGTGGGAGTCCCCGGACGGGTGGTCAGGATGGGCCGGCCAACTCTTGAGCCGGCCGGTATTTAGCCGATATATCCTTGCTTGGGTTTGCTTCCCGCGGTCCAGCCAATTAGAATTCATTGGATCGCATACATGGAGGCTGGCGATGAGCGCAGTTTATAATCCGGAGGCCGATCTCATTGCCGAGATCGAGCGTCTTGAACTCGACGCCCGGCGGATTCGCCGGAGCATCGAGCATGTGCATGGTCCGGAGGACCGTCGCGTGCTCAATCGATTGTTGCAGGAGCAAAAGGACCAGATCGCTTTTCTTCGCATGCGGATTCCGTGAATCCGCGGCGGCGATGAAGCGATTTGTCAAAAACAATCGGGACCCCTTTGACGGGGTCCTTCTTTTTCGCCTTTCTCGCCGCTGGTTTTCGCATACATGATACGGGTGATCCTCTGCCTGATCGCGGTCAGTTTCGCCATTTCCTGGCTCGTGACGCGCTGGATGCGGGGACTCGCCGTCCGGATCGGATTCGTGGACCGGCCCGGCGGAAGAAAGACCCACGAAAACCCCAAACCGCTGGGGGGCGGCGTGGGAATTCTCGGGGGCCTGGCGCTGCCAATTGTTTGCGGGTTGGGATATGTGTCGCTCGCGCAGCCGCCGAGCTTTTTGCGGTCGATGGCCGCCGGGCAATTGGACGCCTATTGGTCCGGCGCCCGGCTGCAGGCGCCGCTCGGCTGGGAAATTCTCGCCGCGGGGGTGCTGATTCATCTTCTGGGTTTGTGGGATGACCACAAGGCCCTGGGGCCGATGTTCAAGCTGCTGGCGCAGCTTTCCATCACGACGGCCTTGGTGCTGCTGGCCAATCTCCGAATCCTGACATTTTTGGATACCGCGATCCCCGGCGGCCATTTTATTTCGGTTGCCCTGACCATCCTGTGGATCGCGGCCGTGACCAACGCATTTAATTTTCTGGACAACATGGACGGCCTGTCCGCCGGCGTCGCCGCCGTCTGCACCACCGCATTTCTGGTCGCCACGCTGTCGATCGGCCAATGGTTCGTCGCCGCGGGACTGGCCCTGCTGCTGGGATCAACCCTCGGATTTCTCTGGCATAATTTCCCCCCCGCGAAGATCTTCATGGGAGACGGCGGAAGCCTGTTAATCGGCCTGATCCTGGGCGTTCTGACCGTTCGGACGACCTATCTTCCGCCGGGAGCGCGCTGGGAGAACGATTGGTACGCGGTATTCGCCCCGGTGATTGTGCTGGCGTTACCGCTGTATGACCTGGTCGTGGTCAGCGTCATTCGCCTCCTGCGCGGCAAAAGCCCGTTCGTGGGCGACACCAATCATTTCAGCCATCGGCTGGTGGCGCGGGGGATGTCACGCCGAACGGCCGTGCTGTGCCTCTATCTTGTGGCCGCCGCGACCAGCGTGGCGGCGATCATGCTCCCCCATGTGCAAAGCGGGTTTGCGCTGCTGATAATCGTGCAAACAATGTTGATACTCGGAGTGGTCGCGCTGCTGGAACAAGTGACCGTGAAACCCGAAATCCGAACCCAGAATGACGACTAAAACGCGCTACTTCCAGACCATCCGCGATCCCCGGCCGACGATCGACTGGCGGGCGATGCTGACGCTGGCGGCGTTCGGGCTGGGATTGGCCGTCGTCGCCGGGCGGTGCATGGTGCTGGAGACCGTGCGCGATCCGTTCGATATCCGCGTCGGCGGACTGCCCAGCGTGCTCGGCGCGGGGGCCGATACCTCCATCGTGCTTGATCTGCTCTGCTGCATCCCCGCGCTGCTCGTGCTGGCGCGGCGATGTCTGGACAAAACCTATACGATCCGATGGAGCGTTTCGTTGCTGTTGATCGTGCCGCTGGCGGCTTGGATGGCCCTGAGCGCCAAATGGGCCGACGACAAATTCGCCGATGTCGTGTCCACCGGCAATTTTCTGGCGGCCATGGCCCTGCTGTGGGCGATGGCGCAGCTCGTGCGGAGCTGGGGCCGATTGCGGATCGTGGCGGGAGTCGCGTTCGGACTCCTGCTGGTTTTTCTCGTTCGCGGATTTTATTACAAATTCGTTGAAATGCCATCGATGCTGGAACAGCAGGCCCAGCTCCTCAAGCAGGGCGGACTCGATCCAGGCAGTTTCAGCGGAATTCAATTCGCCAAAAAAATCACCGAACTGATCGGGTTCAATTCATCGGCGAATTCGTTCGCCGGACTGATCGTGCTGCTCCTGACGATCGGCCTGGGCGTCGCGATTCAGCGAATCAGGGACCGTGACGATCCCGGCTGGTCGGTCACTCTTGCCCTATCAGCCCCGCTGGCGATTTGGCTGCTGATTTATACCAAATCCAAGGCGGCGCTGGTGATGCCCATCCTGGTCATCGTTCTCTTTGCGATCCTGTGGAAATGGCGTGGCCCAATGGCCCGGCAATCAAAGCGATGGTTCTGGACCGGCGTCGGAATCCTCACGCTGGGAATCGCCGCGGCCGTGGGTCACGGCTTGTATCACCATGGCCTGCCCACGGACAGTTTGAATTTCCGCTGGAGATATTGGGTGGCCGCAATGCGGATGTTTCGCCGGCATCCGCTGCTTGGCGTGGGATGGGACAATTTCGGGCCGCATTATCTGCTGGACCGTCTGCCCGCCGCCTCCGAGGAAATCCTCGATCCGCACAATTTTCTCATGCGGTTCCTCGTCGAGTTGGGACTGGTGGGATTTGTCCTCATGCTGGCATGGCTGGGCCGTTTGTGGTGGGAATTGACCCGCCCCTCCGCCCCCCCCGCGCCGGCGAATGAGACGCAGGCCCCGCAGTGGGGACCCATGCTTTTCGTGGCCGGGATCGCGGTGACGGCCATCCTCATCAATATATTCGCCGGCATCGACCTGAATCAAAGCGGGAGTTGGGTCTTCGTCGAGCTGGTCAATCGGTTGTTATATCTATGCGCCCTGCTGATCGGATCGCTGCTGGTGGCGCTTCGGTCGCTGGAAAAGCCGCGCTTGGATGTGCGGGCCGCGCCGTGGATGTTGTATGGAATCCTGATCGGAGTGGGGGTTTTTCTGATCCACAATCTGATCGAATTTTCGATGTTTGAGCCGGGTCCGCTATGTCTGTTGGGTGTGCTGATGGGATCGGCGCTGGGGATTCGTCTGGGCAATCCCCCGGTGCGAACGCCGCGGATTTCACGGTTGGCGATAGCCGGATTGGCGGCGGCGTGCATCGGTTGGCTGGCGGCGGGATACTGGCTGGCGATCCCCCTCATTCGCGCCGAGGCCGCCGCCCATCGGGGTGATGACAAGCTCCGAACCGCCGATTACGAAGCCGCCAGCGGCGACTACGCGCGTGCGGCCATCATTTTGCCCATGAACGCCGACTACGCCTTCCGCGCCGGCCGAGCCTTGCAATCATCGCTGGGACCGGCGCAACCCCTGACCGATCCCGGACAGATAGACCGGGCCCTGAAACTACGGACCCGGATTTTGATCTGGTACGCGACCGCGATCCAGGAGAACCCCAGCTTTTTGGGGGCCTATCAATGTCGGGCGATCTTCTGGCTTCAGATGATCCGCCCACAGCGGATGATCGCGGATTTCGATAAGGTGATGGAACTGAATCCAAATGAGGTCTCCCTGCGATTGGATTATGCGCACGGATTGGAGATGCTCAATTTGTTCCCCGAAGCCCGGCAGCAATTTAAGCTGGCGCTGGCGTACAACAATCAGCTGGACAAGGGCGAACCGAAACGTCTGAGCGCCACTAAGGAAGCCGAGATCGAAACAGAAATAAATTCTCTCCCGAACTAAAAGCCCACGGATAGCCATCCGTGGGTTTTTCCACCCCCGTGGCTAACTTTTTGTGGATAACCTGGGCTCCCACACTCCCCTTTTTTCCGCGACGAAAAATATTTTGTAACCTAACCAAAGATCGAGCCGTTTGTTAGCAACAGGCTTTCAAATTGTTACACCACATTTAGTGAAGTTTTCTTTGACGTCTACCAGATGTTGGGTATAGTGCCGAAATCCTGTCGAACCGGAGCCGGCTCGGGGATTTGACGCTAACTAGGGTTTTTTTGGAACGTTGGACGGTGCACAGCGCCTGTTCCGCGGTGGGTTTTCGCGCCTCTGCGATGGCTCGTTTTTGGGAAGATTGCCATGGGAATCCTTTGCGACAGCCAGATTCGGGAACTGATTGGAATCGAGCCATTTGAGGACAACATCAAGCGGCCCGGAAAAATCAGCTACGGGGTTTCAAGTTACGGCTACGACCTGCGGGTCGGATCGGTCTTCAAGATTTTCACCAACGTGAATTCCCAGATCGTCGATCCGAAAAAGTTTTCCGAGCGCAGTTTTGTCACGATCGACACGGATGAAACGCGGCAAGATCATGTGCTGATCCCGCCGAACAGTTTCGCCCTGTGCGAAACCGTGGAAGCGGTATCGATGCCGCGGGAATATCTGGCCATCTGCGTCGGCAAGAGCACCTACGCCCGCTGCGGGATTATTGTGAACGTGACTCCGATCGAGCCCGAATGGCGTGGCCGGATCACGCTGGAGATCAGCAACACCACCCCCCTCCCGGCCAGGATTTACGCCAACGAGGGAATCGCGCAGCTTATTTTCCTCAAGGGCGAGCGGGTTTGTTCCAGGAGCTACGCCGACAAGTCCGGGAAATATCAGGATCAAAAGGGATTGACACTTCCGAAGGTTGATTAAGCCGCTTTTTCGGAGCTTTGCGATGACATGCCCTCGCATGAATATGGTGATTTGCGTTTTGGCGAAAGCCGTTATTGCCGAAAATCATTGCATTTGTCTTCGTACGCGTTGCATTGGCCTTGGTTTTTTTGAATTACGCTGAAACTCAGGATTACATAGAATTTTGGGAAGGATTTCCGCGATGAAGATCACTCGACGTTTCACCAAATCAGGTCAGGACCCGCTCAGCGCAGTGGAGTACGAAAAACGCACGAGCCGGATTTCCAATCCGGACGGCAGCGTGGTTTTCGAGATGAACGATGCGGAGATCCCGCGAAGCTGGTCGCAGCTCGCCACCGACATCATGGTCAGCAAATATTTCCGCAAGGCGGGCGTTCCGCAGCGGGATGAGGCCGGCGAGTTGGTCCGCGACGGCGGCGGAAATGTCGTCACCGGGCCGGAACGGTCGGTGAAAGAGGTCGTGAACCGTTTGGCCGGCTGCTGGCGGAATTGGGGGGAGAAGCACGGGTATTTCGACGGCGAAGAGGATGCGCAAGCATTTTACGATGAGATCAGCCACATGCTGGTGCACCAGATGTGCGCCCCCAACAGCCCGCAGTGGTTCAACACCGGTTTGAACTGGGCCTACGGGATCGCGGGTCCGGCCCAGGGTCATTTTTATTGCGATCCGAAGACCGGGGATTTGATGAAGAGCCGGGACGCGTACAGCCATCCGCAGCCCCATGCGTGTTTTATTCAGTCGGTGAGCGACGATTTGGTGAATCCGGGCGGGATCATGGATTTGTGGACCCGCGAGGCGCGCCTGTTCAAATACGGCAGCGGAACCGGATCGAATTTTTCCAACCTGCGCGGAGACAATGAGCCGCTGTCCGGCGGAGGGAAATCGTCCGGCCTGATGAGCTTTCTCAAGATCGGCGATCGCGCCGCCGGCGCCATCAAGAGCGGCGGCACCACGCGCCGGGCGGCCAAGATGGTCTGCCTGAACCTGGATCATCCCGACATCGAGCAATTTGTGAACTGGAAAGTGCGCGAGGAATTGAAAGTCGCGGCCCTGGCCGAGGGAATCAAGCGTTTGCCGGACGATCAAAAGGAATTGGCCGCCAGGCTGGGACTCAAGCTGGATTACGATTTCAACGGCGAAGCGTACATGACCGTGAGCGGACAGAATTCCAACAATTCGGTCCGCATTCCGAACCGATTTTTCAAAGCGGTGGAGGAGGATGGGGATTGGAACCTCACCTGGCGGACCAATGGCAAGGTGGCCAAATCGATGCCCGCGCGCGATCTCTGGGAGCAGATCGCCTTCGCCGCCTGGCGCTGCGCCGATCCGGGCGTGCAATATGACGACACGATCAACCAGTGGCACACCTGTCCGAAGAGCGGGCCGATCAAAGCCTCCAATCCGTGCGTGACCGGCGACACGCGGGTGCTGACGCCCGGGGGAATCTGGCGGCGGATCGATCAGATGATTCACCTTCCCAGCCGCGTGGTCACGAGCGTGGAGGGCCAATCCATTCACGAAACCGATGGGGCGTTTCCCACCGGCACCAAGGACGTTTTCGAGTTGCGGACCGCCGGCGGATATGGCGTGACATTGACGGCCGATCATCAGCTCTGGACGCGGCGCGGCTGGGTGATGGCCCAGGATTTGACGCCGGACGATGAGATTAAATTACCCAGCGAACCCGCGACCGTCTGCGAGATCGGCGAGCCGCAGGACCCGAAATTCTTCCAACTGCTGGGTCTCTTCTTTTCCTCGACCAACGCCAGCCACGATTCGATCCGTCTCGACGCATGCCTCGGCGGAAACGAACTGGCCGAGCCGTTCGCGCGTTACGCCGCCCAGGCCTGGGGCGAACGGGCGTACGATGATGACTATGTGAATCAACTCATGCTGACAGACAATGACAACACCGGCGGCACGGCGACGGCGTCGCTGACCAATCGCCGGCTGCTTCGGCGGCTACGGGCCCACGTCCGCTATGAGCCCAGCGGCCGCCGCCTGGCGGAAGATGTATTCACCTCCGGGCTGGCGGCGCAGAAGCATATTTTGTGCGGACTATTCACCGCGGACGCAACTGTCCACGATGCGGCCCTGGAACTGAGAAGCGACAGCCCTGATTTTCTGCGCGATGTGCAGATCATCCTACTCGGATTCGGCATTCAAAGCTCGGTATTTGTGATGGGCGAGGGCGGAGTCCTCGCCCGCGGCACGGTCGCCGGCGCGTGCGGCGCCGGCGACTCTGCTGCCGTCGATACCACCACTCTGAAGCACAGCCTCCGGATCGATTCCGCCGGCCTGGGATTGTTTGCCAGATATATTTCGCTATTGCCCGGGAAAAAGCTGGGGCAGCTTTCGACGGCGGTGACCGTCTGCGGCAATCGAATTCCCCGGACGGAAAATTTCGACCGCGTCGCCAAGCTCACGCCCGCCGGCCGCCGGCAGGTGTTCGATCTGACCGAGCGGACAACCAGTTCGTTTATCGCCAACGGCCTGGTGGTCCACAACTGCTCGGAATATATGTTCCTGGACAACACCGCCTGCAATCTGGCTTCGCTGAATGTGATGACGTTCTTCGATGCCGAAACGATGCGGTTTGACGTCGAGGGATACAAACACGCGATCCGGCTCTGGACGATCGTGCTGGAAATCAGCGTTCTGATGGCCGGCTTTCCATCGGAGGAGATCGCCAAACTCAGCTATCGATTCAGAACGCTGGGATTGGGCTACGCGAACCTCGGGGCCATGCTGATGCAGGCGGGAATCGCTTATGACAGCGAGGTCGGCCGGGCGATTTGCGCCGCGCTCACGGCGATTTTGACGGGTGAGAGTTATGCCACCAGCGCGGAGATGTCCCGGGAACTGGGCCCTTTCGCCGGATATGAGGAAAACCGCGCCGACATGCTGCGGGTGATCCGCAATCACCGCCGCGCGGCTTACGATGTCACCGGCAACGCCGCCCGCAAGCGCGCCTTGTCGGATTATGAGGGGCTGGACATCAAGCCCGTCGGCCTGGATGAATCCCAGTTCGGCGAGAAGCATCCGCTGGCCTCGATGCAAATGGTCAAAAGCGCCCAGGAATGCTGGGACCGGGCGCTGCTCCTTGGCGAGAAATTCGGCTTCCGCAATGCGCAGACGACCGTCATCGCGCCGACCGGCACGATCGGATTGCTGATGGATTGCGATACCACCGGCGTCGAGCCGGACTTTGCGCTGGTCAAGTTCAAGAAGCTGGCCGGGGGCGGATATTTCAAGATCGCCAACCAATCGCTTCGGCCCGCGCTGTCGAACATGGGCTACATCCCGGAGCAGATTCATGAAATCCTCCGCTATGTGATGGGAACCCTCACCCTGCATGATGCGCCGCACGTCAATTACGAAGCGCTCAAACAGATGGGGTTCACCAAGCAGGAGCTCGACGCCATCGAGGAATCGTTGCCGGGGCAATTCGAGATAAGTTTCGCCTTCAGCCCCTGGTCGATCGGCAAGACGACGCTCGATCGTCTCAATATTCCGGAAGCGACCTGGCAGAAGCCGGGATTTAATCTGCTCCAGCATCTTGGATTCACCAAACGTCAGATCAACGAGGCCAACGACGTCATCTGCGGTCACGGAACGGTGGAGGGTGCTCCGCATCTGAAGGAAGAGCACCTGACCGTCTTCGACTGCGCCAGCAAATGCGGCCGGCACGGCCTGCGGTTCATTCCCGTGGAAGGCCACATCCGCATGATGGCCGCGGCCCAGCCGTTCATTACGGGAGCGATTTCCAAGACGATCAACCTGCCCAACGAGGCGACCGTGGAGGAAATCAAACGCAGCTACCACCTCAGTTGGAAGTTGGGCCTGAAGGCCAATGCGCTCTATCGCGATGGATCGAAACTCTCGCAGCCGCTCAATGTGAAGAGCGATGAAGAACTCGACGAGGTGGAAGAGGACGATGAGGAGGGCGTCGAAGCCGCCCGCGAAGAGGTGGCCGTGGAAGTGGTCCTGGCGGCGAGCGCTCTCTTCGCCGGTAAAACAGCGACCAGCGACAATCTCGCCCCGGCACACACGCACGTCGTGGAGAAAATCGTCGAGCGGATCGTCGAGCGTCCCCTGCGTCGCCGGCTGCCGGACACGCGCAACGCCACCACCCATAAATTCGACGTGGCCGGACACGAGGGATACATCACGGTCGGCCTGTATTCAGACAACTCGCCCGGCGAAATCTTCATTCGGATGGCCAAGGAAGGCAGCACCATTGGCGGGCTGATGGACACGATCGCGACGCTGGTATCGGTGAGCCTGCAATATGGCGTTCCGGTGGAATCGCTGGTGCGAAAATTCGAGCATGTGCGCTTCGAACCCAGCGGAATGACCCGGAACGCGGAGATTCCGTTCGCCAAGAGCCTGGTGGATTACATTTTCCGCTGGCTGGCGATGGAATTTGTGGCAGGATATCGCGCCAAGAACGCGCCCAAGCGTGAATCCCCGCCGGAAGCATCGACGGAATCGCCCGCCCGCAAGGGCGGCAACGGTCACGGCCCGCGCATGGAGCCGGATTCGGCCCGGCCGTTTGCGTACAGCGAAGAAGAGATCGAATCGCGAGCGGCCAACGTCCCGGCCGAAGCGCCCCCTGGATCGAATTTGCGCCTGGCGATCGTGGCCGATCCGTTGAGCCAGTTGAGTTCCGAATTGCAGGCCGACGCGCCCGCCTGCGATGTTTGCGGAAGCATCACTATTCGCAGCGGAACCTGCTACAAGTGTTTGAACTGCGGAAATTCGATGGGCTGCAGTTGACTCGGACGCCTGGGGAACTATGCCCCGACGGCGCTGCGCTGCCGGATATTTTGCCGCTGCAGCGCGGCGATCGCGCGGTTCAGGAGGGTGGCGGCGCGACGGCCCTCGATCGTGTTTTCAAGCTTTCGGAACGCGACGCCGATCCGCGTCGAGCCGTCCTCTTCGGGCGATCTTCGATAGATGACCGCTGCCTCCAGAACGACCGATTCCTTGTTATGGCTGAACTCCGCTCGGAGGCGGTCGCCGATGGCGACGGCGCCCGGCCCGACGCGATGGGCAAGCACCCTGAGGCACATTCCGCCGAGACTGAGATCGACAAGCTCGACGCGCAATTGCATCGACGGCTTGGGACGGTCCCGCAGAATCCAGTGCGTGGGGATTTTCCAGACGATGAGATCAACCTGGGAACCGCCCTGGGCGGAGGCGCGAAAATGCGCGCGGCGCTGGCTGACGGCGATCTCCAATGGAGCGCCGCAGCGAACAACGGCCGCCCCGGCGCTACTCTCGATCGAAACCACATCCGCCTGAAACTGCACGGCCGCGCCGGGGATTCCGAAATGGAATGTCGCCCGCAGGCCGCACCGGATCGCCTCCGGGCTGAGCGCCTCAGGCGGAAAATCGGTTTGAAAGATGAATCCCTCCGCCTCGCGCCCGCCAAATCGGGCGCTGAAGGAGAGAGTTTGCGCATCAGGCGCTATGGATGCAACGACCCCGCTGCATGAGTCGATCGCGCTGTCGACGATGGCCTGATGGCCGGCTTCCATGTCGATGTAATCGTCCGGATTTAACGTCCGGCTGATAAGGAACTGATAAATGGCAAAGGATCGAGATTATCGGGCGTCACTGCCCCGGTGATTTTTTGTTTCCGTTGAGCAATTGATCGAACGTATTCTGAAGCTTTGGGGCCAGTGATTTGGTGACCGTGCCGGCGAGACTCTGGAATTGCCCCTGGAAACCGGGCCCAAGCTGCCCCGACACCACGCCAAGCTCCTGGGAAAGGACCGCCTTCACCGTCGGCGAAAGCCGCGAGGCCGCGACCGCGTTGCCCGCCAGCGCGGTGGAGGTCTGCATGATGACATCCTTGATGGCAGCGCCGGTCTGATTTCCATCGGCATTTCCGATATTCTTCAGCGTCATGGAAGCGATGGGCACCTGAATCGTATCCGCCAGTCCCGGAATCCCCGGCATGAAGGTCACCTGGGCATCGGTCAAATCCAGTTCATCAATCACGAGCTTGATAGGCTGAGTCGCCTGCCCGCCGCTGGTCGTTGGCGACTGCGGCATCTGATGCAGCAGAGCGTCGAGATTGAGTTGAATATTGGATTGCTCGACGACCAGAACCGGATGGTCAATAGTAATCTGCTCGATATGAATGGGCGTGGCCGTGAGCTGCCCATACCGAACCGTCACCGCGACCCCGCCGAGGGCGAAGATATTGGGCGCGGAGAATTTCGGCGGCGAGCCGACCTGGAGATTCTCAAGATCGACTTTTCCGCCGAGGATTGAAAGATTCGCCGATGCCAGCGTCGTCTGCACGCCAAGAGACGCCGTCGCCTGCCGCTCGATCGTCGAGCGAATGATGGAGTCGAGCGAGAAATAAACAATGCCAACCGCGGCTGCAATAAGCAGCACACCCACGAGCAAAATTCGTTTGATCCATTTCATGGCCGGTCGATTGTATGCGAATCTTACGGAAAGATCAGACAATTATAAGATATAGGCTCGGGCGTACGGAACTTAAAAAATTTTGCCTTTATTTTCAGCAACCTGTTCTTTTGGGTTGACAGAGTGATCGTCGGTCCTAGAATCGCACTCGCTTGACCGCCTAAGCCTCCCAACATTTTGGGCGGCGCGGAGAACCCAGTGTGAAGCCTTGCGACGGCTTCGCACAGCCGACCCGGAGAGCGATATTTTTTGCTCCATGGGAAGGTCGGGGCGAATCGGCGTTTGTTTGTTAGGGCGAATCCTCTGCATGGGGGACATGTCCGAGCAGCCGAGGGAGACTTTCAACTCCCAGCCCGTCAGCTAACTCCGTAGGCATATGAAAGGGATCAATGCGCCTTCTGGCGTTTCGATCCTTCGGGTCTTCCCGGGTGTTTTTGCCTGGCGGTGGCGTCGTCAAGCCGCTCGACCGGGCCATTAGCGCCGATTCGGCGCAAGGAGATCTGCCATGGTTCAGTCTGAAACGCTGCGCAAAGCGATCGAGAACCTCATCGATGCCAAGCTCGTCGACGCGATGGCTCGCCCCGACGGCTTGAACCGGCTTCTGGCCCATCGCCGGACCGGAGTTGCCGCCCCCGACATCCGCAGTGCCGAACGGCGGTTGGAAGAAACCCTCGGTGAGTTGCTCACTTCCGCGGAGCTTGAAGCGGAGCAGGCCGCCTGAATTGGACGGAGAACGTTCAGAACCGGCGTGTTTCGCATTAATCAGGGGACGGGTTGACGGGACGGCCGACTGGTCCTTAACGGACGGGTCGGCCGCCATCGTTTGGCCAGCGGCGGAACGACCGCCCCGGCGATGTTCGGAAGCTTGAAATCCGGCAGCGGCGGCCGCTCGGCGCGGGGATCAAGCCCGCGCACCATCGCTCCCAGTAACCTCAATATCGCTCCCACCTTCTGCCGGAACCGAATTCGCGGCCGCAGCGCATTGGGCCTGAGCAACATCACCGTGACATCATCCTCTGAAAGATTTCCCGAAAACTCCGCGGAGATTTTGTCCAATAGCGATTGAATGAAGGTCTCGCTCGGATCGACGCTGACCGACTCGACAAGCCGCAGCAATCCCTTCGGCCCCAGCATCTCCCCATCGGAACCCCGCGATTCCACCAGCGCATCGGTGTAACAGAGAACCAGATCACCCGCATCCAGCTCGATGTCGAATTGCTCGTAATCCATGAAGTCCAGGACCCCGAGCGGCACATTATGCGGCCTCTCATTGTCATCCTGCGGCTTTTCAAGAATCGACCAGCTTTTGCTGGAAGCGGTATACATCAGCGGCGGCGGATGCCCGGCATTGCAGACGGTCAGGACGCGGCTGGGGGCAAAAAACGTCGTGGCTATCGCCGTGGCGAACCGCCCCTGCCGCGACATCGCCACGAATTGCCGGTTGAGCGAGCGGACGAACTTGGACTGATCGAGAAAATTGACATACCGGCGCATGAGCTTTCGCAGAGCGACCGCCGCCTCCGCGACGACATCGCCGTGACCGGACACATCCGCCAGCAGCAGCCGGTTGATGCGCCCGGTGGCGCAGCTCGACGCATAATAAACATCACCCCCGAAATCAGCGTTGCCAAAGGGCTTGCTGTAAACCCAGGCGTCGAGGCCGCCAAGCTGAACGCTTTGCGCGGTCGTCTGGCTGCCGCCCCAGACCTCCATGCACTGCATATATTGTCCGTCGTCGGGCACGGAAACATTGTAGGCGGACAGGGAGAATTTGCCGATTGATAAATTTTGAGCGGAAAATTGAATTAATGCAACGCTCAACACTCAACGCTCGACGCTCAAATTTGAAGAGGAGAGGGGCATTTCCGTGGAACTTGAGTGTTGAGTGTTGCATTGAAAAAACGGCGCCGGCGGAACCCTGTGGGATTCCGCCGGCGTGTTTGTTCGCGGCCGGGTGTAAGCCGAATTCTGTTTTCCTTCGCAAGCGAAGGAAGGCGATCATTTCTCTGGGCCGGCTGTCGCCAGCCGGCTCAAGCAGCCTACCCGCGGATGTGCCGGCTTTCGCCGGCGCGCCTTGTGGCCGAGGCTCTCCGCTTATTTGGCCTTGCTGCCGGTGGGGTTTGCCATGCCGCCCGGGTCACCCCAGGCGCGGTGCGCTCTTACCGCACCATTTCACCCTTACCGGAAGAAATCCTGCGATATCTCCCGGCGGTTTTCTTTCTGTTGCACTGTCCGTCGGATTGCTCCGCCTTGATGTTATCAAGCACCAGACCCGTCAGGGCGGTGTGACCCGCCCGTCCGCAGTTCGGACTTTCCTCACCCCAAAGCCAAAGCTCCGGGGCGCGATCGCCACGTCGGCCACGATAACATGAGTATAATCGGCCAGACCGCTTAAGGAAAATGCGGTTAAAGCGTAATTCCGTTTCCGCCCGTTTGAATGTTCCGGGGGGTAATGAGGCGCTTTGATTCGCTTTTTGAGGATTTGAGCCGTAGGCGACCAAGTTATTTGTTGAACAGTGAACAAAGTGGGCAACTAAAAAGGGGGGTTGGGAGGACGTCACATATATTGAAATCGTGAAACGATGGATGTCACTAACGGCAACGATCGTTGTCGTTACGCTTATGTATCGCATTCAATTCTCCAGATCACATATTGTGAGTTGCCCAACCGAATTCAATCTTTCTTGGCTTACCATCAGCTGGTCGCCACGGATTCTCTGGAAATGGACCTCCAACCAGATCATGTATCATGAACCTACGCTTAACACGATCGTCCTGGTAAAAACGATCACCAGCGTCAAGGTCCCCTTTTGTAAGCAGCATGTACGGTAAAATATTGTTCAGGGCGGCTTTTATGTCCGTCTCCACTTTCTCAGGGTACCTGTCAGCCAAGGATGCGAGAACAACTAAGCTACCATTGCATTTTTTGGCTACGCTGGCTAATTTGATAAAACTATCCACAATCGTAGACCATATCGGCGCATCGTCATCCGGCTTTGAGTTTTTAAGCGTCTTGCATTCGCAAAATACAAGGTGGCCATCACAGCAGGCCAAAAGATCGATGTCGCCATTTGTGGAATCAAAATTATATTTGATCCCCGGCAACCAAAAGAATCCGCGAAGAGTCAGGTTTCGCAAAAAGCGACCCGTAAGCGCGACTGGAATTATTCCCTCGTTTATCGCCAGTCCGATCGTGGATTGGACGGAATAACCGATGCAGACTGATTCCGGAACAGCTATGTGATTCCCGCAGTTGTCGCAGACGATCCGTTTTTGAATGTTGAGATGAGACTTGAAAAATCGTTTTTTGCATTTATCGCAGGGTCCGATACGCCACCGCCTCTTGATGATTGAACGATAAGCCCAAAATTCAAGGAGGGAATGTACCTTTAGGTTTTCAGGGCTGCTATGGCGTGCATACGCGCGGTAGCGTTGTTCGCCGATCCGTTTGGTTCTATCTGACTCCCTAGAAAGCATGTTACGCACGAGTTGCGAGTAACTTTGTCCTGATACTTCACTGTTGCCCAATCGACAGACTCCCCTGACTTGTCTCAGCGTCATCGGTCGTTTGTGAAGCGCCAGCAGAATCTCACGTAGCTTGCCGGAAAATGCGTTGGCAGCGAGATATATCCCCCCAAAACGTCTAATTACCGGAAGATAGCTGCTTCGTTTCTCATCATGCAGGACGGTAACGCCGCAGTGGAGCATGTGCTCCTCGAGGATTTCCCGCCCGCTGGGCAGATAACAATCGCATAAGTCTGCCTCGACTCCGCATCGCAGATTTATTGACTCAATCCCATATCCGACGATCGGAATAATGGAGCGACGAAACTTCGGAGGTGAGGGTCCATTTAGGAGCTCGCCCAATATTGGACTGGATGGCAACGCAAGTTCTTTGACCGCGCGTCCATTTGACGGATCCCTAGCGAGTTCAACGTGCCAAATTGATCTGGATATCCGGTCTCCTAATATCTTGGGCTTGGGCGGTTTCATAGTAATCTTGTGACCTTGCACGTCGACCGCCCAAGTTGCCTCATATTCGATCGGAACTACAACGGGAACCCCATTCGTTGTCGGTTTGAAATCGACAAAACTAATCGTTGTTCCAGAGAGCGCCGATTGGAGCTGCGATGCAAAATTGCGACATGTGTTCTCTTTCACTGTTTCGGACTTGACCAGACAGTAGTTGGCTCGGATGCCGAGTTGATGCGCAAGAAGCCAGTCTTTTAGTTTATCGATGACCACGGGGTCTCGAGTGGCATCCTCGGGAATAGGTATTATCCATTCGGGGACGGACCCACATATGCAGGACCGCAAATTCCAGAATAAACATAGATCAGGAATGGTCGCTCCTACAAGAACTACCGTTGGAGCTTGGTCGTAGACACCTGAAAGGTGTGGGGTGAGCATGTGCCGAGTCAAGCCAAGCCAGGACTGTTGCCGGTTTTTGGCGAATTCAGTAGCCAAGGATATGAATGCTGCAGTTGAGCGGCCGACGAACGAACAGAGCTCGTGGCGAAAATCCTCGGGAAGATCGTACGCTTGTATACCGTAGACGGCACTACAATATACCGCCCAAGGGGACGATTCCTTAGAAGAGACGAGCCTAATTGGCGGCGCTTGTCGAAGAAAGATCTGGGGTTTTTCCAAAATATCGATCAACGCCTCTCCGACCGAAATGAATTGTTCGTGGTTAGGCTGCATATCCGGATTCAGCACGAACTCCGGGCGAAGGCGGTCATAGGCTCTTGGCTGACACGATTCGTGAGCGACCTTCGTCCACACATTGTCATTGAGGTCTATGCCGTAAACTATGTCCGGTCGCCACGTGGACAGACGGAATTTGGTCAGATCATCAGCGGAGCCCGGATCAACGGATAAAATTTGATTGTAACAGCCACCCCAAAGTTGGCTAAAGAACTTGAAGGCGAGCAGTAGTTGGTCTTCAGCGGCGCATTTGCTAATTAGGACCGAAATCCGCGCTGGCCGTACTTGCAAATTGAGGACCTTTTGGGCCATGTGGAATTCCGGTCATCCAGTTCGCACGAGTTATAATTATTCAATGGCTCAACGTCTATGCGTGGTGTAGTCCCTGACGATTTTCCACTCCGTGAAAAAGATGGCTGCGCGGGACGGAAAAAGAATCAGTCCGCGCGAGAATCCTTGCCCAGCGCGCGGTCGATCTTTTTCAGCGTCGGCGGATGTTTGCCGGATTCGATCCGCGAGAGGGTTTCCTGGCGGATGCCGGCGCGCTTGGCGAGTTCCTGTTGGGTCGGGCCAGCGGACTTGCGGTCGGCGACGATGTCGCGGGCGATAGAGGCGAGAATGAATGCGGCCGCGGGGCGGCGACCGGATCGGCCGCGAGGCGGGAGGGGAGATAGTCGCTGGTTTTTCATAAGCGGTGAAAAAGGTGGCATACACCAGCCTAATGATTGAACCGCCAAGACGCCAAGGTCAGGAGCAAAAATAATTCACTTCATTCTGTCCGTTTTTCAATCCCATCCAATATACGGAAATTGAACTGTGCCGAATGACGGTCATTCGCGGTGAATTCCTTGGCGTCTTGGCGGTTCAATCGTCTTTCGAGTTGAGCGCTGCCGATTCGCCGCCCTTGAGACAACCGAGCCCGGCGCATATCATCGGCGGTTTCACACGAGTTAATCAACATGCCCACAAACACAAAATCAAACCCATTTGGCGCTGAATCGAAACTTTCCACTTCGGGCGGAGATGTTTCGATCTTCCGCCTCAAGCGCTTGTCTGAACTGAAGCTCGGGGAGATCGATCGGCTCCCCTATTCGATCAGGATCCTCCTGGAAAGCTGTTTGAGGAACACCGACAACTTCGAAGTCAGCGAGCAGGATGTCCACCGTCTGGCCGCGTGGAAGGCGACCGCCGTGGAGCCGGTCGAGTTGCCGTTTAAGCCGGCGCGGGTGATTCTTCAGGATTTCACCGGCGTTCCGTGTGTCGTCGATCTGGCCTCCATGCGCGCGGCCATGAAACGAGCCGGGGGAAATCCGCAAAGGATCAACCCACTCGTTCCCGTCGATCTGGTGATCGATCACAGCGTGCAGGTGGATGATTTCGGCAATCGGTTCGCCCTGTTCAACAACGCCAAGAAGGAATTCGAACGCAACCGCGAGCGGTATGAATTCCTGAAATGGGGCCAGAAGTCATTTAAGAATTTCGCGGTGGTGCCGCCGGCAACCGGGATCGTGCATCAGGTGAATCTGGAATATCTGGCCAAGGTGGTTCAGGTGCGCGATGGCATCGCGTTTCCGGACAGCTTGGTCGGAACCGACAGCCACACAACAATGATCAACGGCCTGGGTGTCCTCGGCTGGGGCGTGGGCGGAATCGAGGCCGAGGCCTGTATGCTCGGCCAACCGATCTACATGGTCACGCCGCAAGTCGTCGGATTCCGCCTTCACGGCCAGCTTCCCGAAGGATCGACCGCGACTGATCTGGTGCTGGTGGTCACGCAAATCCTCCGGTCTCACAACGTCGTCGACAAGTTCGTGGAATTTTTTGGCGATGGCCTATCAACCATGTCCATCGCGGACCGGGCCACCATCGCCAACATGGCGCCGGAATACGGCGCAACCATGGGTTTCTTCCCGGTGGATGACCAAACCCTGACCTATCTGCGTCTGACGGGCCGGGATGAAAAGCTCGTCGATCTGGTGGAACGATATTGCAAAGAGCAGGGCCTCTGGCGGCAGACGACGGTCGCGCCTGTTTTTACTGAGGTGCTGGAACTGGACCTGGGGACGGTCATGCCGAGCGTTGCCGGACCGCGCCGGCCGCAGGATCGAGTTGATCTGCGCGGCGTGAAACAATCGTTTCGATCGACGATGGCGGATGTGTTCAAGAAAGAGGTTGGCGAGAGCGTGACACCGCGGCTGGACCGATGGTCCGCGGAAGCGCCGGTGTCGCCACTGGCCAAAAACACCGGCGGCAACGGCGACGCGGAAGAAGCCGACACGACCAAACATCTTCACGATGATATGGCGCGCGATACGGCCGTGATGTGCCTGGAAGATCAGTGGGTGAAACTGACGCATGGCGATGTCACCATCGCCGCCATCACCAGTTGCACGAACACCAGCAATCCCTCGGTCATGGTCGCGGCCGGGCTTCTGGCCAAGAAGGCCGTCGAGCGCGGATTGCGCGTCCCGCCGTATGTGAAAACATCGCTCGCCCCCGGCAGCCGGGTGGTCACCGATTATTTCAACAAGGCCGGTCTGACGCAGTATCTGGATCAGCTTGGCTTCAACACCGTGGGATACGGCTGCACCACCTGCATCGGCAACAGCGGCCCGCTGCCGGAACCCATCGCCAAAGCCGTGGAAAGCCGCGATCTGGTCGTGGCCGCCGTGCTTTCGGGCAACCGAAATTTTGAGGGCCGCGTCAACCCGCTCGTGCGGGCGAATTATCTGGCCAGCCCGCCGCTGGTGGTGGCGTACGCCCTGGCGGGATCGGTCGATGTGAACATCATGGATGAGCCGATCGGCCGCGGCAGCGATGGCAAGCCGGTCTTCCTGCGCGAAATCTGGCCAACCCAGGCCGAAGTGGACAAAACCGTCGCCGAGTGCCTTTCGCCGGACATGTTCCGCGCCCAATACGCCAATGTCGAAACCGGCAACAAGGATTGGAACGAAATTCCCGTCAAGGGCGGCGAGCTGTTCGCCTTCGATGAAAAGAGCACCTATATCCAGGAGCCGCCGTTCTTCACGAATATGACGCGCCACGCCGGGACGATTCAGCCGATCAAAAACGCCCGCGTGCTGGTGATGGTCGGCGACAGTGTCACGACCGATCACATCTCCCCCGCCGGATCGATCAAGAAGGACAGCCCGGCCGGAAAATATCTGATGGATCACGGCGTCACGCCGCTCGATTTCAACCAATACGGCTCGCGCCGCGGCAACGACCGCGTGATGACCCGCGGCACCTTCGCCAACATCCGCCTGAAAAATCTCCTCGCCCCCGGCACCGAGGGCGGCGTCACAAGATATCTCCCCACCGGCGAAGTGATGCCGATTTACGATGCCAGCATGAAATATCAGGCCGCGAAAATTCCGCTGGTGGCCATGGCCGGCAAGGATTACGGCATGGGCTCAAGCCGCGACTGGGCCGCCAAGGGAACGCTGCTTTTGGGCGTGAAGGCGGTGATCGCCGAGAGTTTCGAGCGCATTCACCGCAGCAATCTGGTCGGCATGGGCATTCTGCCATTAGTCTACAAAAACGGGCAGACGCGCACGAGCCTCGGATTGACGGGGGAAGAGACTTTCGAAATCATCATTGATGACAAGTTGCAGCCGAAGCAGGATGTGACAGTGAAAGCTGGCGGGAAAACATTCATCTGCACGTGCCGAATCGATACGCCGGTGGAGGTGGAGTATTACCGGAATGGGGGAATTTTGCAGACGGTATTGAGGAAGATGCTGGGGAACGCGTGATTTGTCTGCATTCCGGCGGGATTCAGTCGTCCCCGCCGCCGCCGCCCGCATCACCGGCGTCGGCATCGCCGGACTCCGACTCGCCGGCCTCTTCATCATCAGAAGCCGAACTCGCCGATCCGGACGATCCGCCCCCGACGTAAGTTGAGCCTCCTGAATCGCCTGAATACCGCGAGTTCCAATGGGACGATTGGTGGAGACGACTCCGGACGAGAACTACCACCCAGATCACCACGGCCACCAGAGCCAACTTGCGCCATCCCGAAGCAGTCATAGGACCTCCGGTTTGTGGACGCATTTTCCCGTTGTTGAGTTAAGATGGTGTGAATTCAGTCTGAAATTCGCAACTCGTGCAAGCGAGGGCGGTAATGAATTCCCGACCGGGCGCAACTCGATTTGCCTATTTTTTCGGAACATTTTTCGATATAAGTCCATGTATGGATCGCCGGACGCTTTACAGGTTTGCCTCGGAGGTTCTGCCGAGTTTCGGCGGTCCGGGCGAGCAATTAGCCGCAGTCGCGGGCGCCATGCGCAGCCAGCGTGATTTCGCCGCCGCACCCATGCCGCCGCGGCTTGCTCCACTTGGGCCGCTGCTCCATCACGACGATCTGCTTGGGCAGATTTACCAAGCGATCAACGCCCCCGCGCTCGAGGCGGCATACCGTGGAACGGCGCGCGACCGGCGAAAATTCACCGCCGATGAAATCCCCGCCGTCACGCAGCTTTTCACGCCGAAATGGGTCGTCGAGTTTCTTCTGCAAAACACGCTGGGAAAATTGTGGCTGGAAATCCATCCAGACTCGCGGCTCGGAAAACAATGGAAATGGTTGACCAAAGGAAGTCGGATCGGCGAAGTCGCGCCACGGCTGGCCAGTCAACTGCGAATCTGCGATCCCGCATGTGGGACCATGAACTTCGGGCTGGTGGCCATCGATATGCTTCGGGAGATTTACCGCGAGGAAATCGATCGCGCCGGCCAATCCGGATGGCCGGCCGAGTGTTGTTGTGAGGCGGACATCGACGCTCAGATCGTTCGAAACAATCTGACCGGTTTTGACATCGATCCGGTGGCAATCGATCTCGCGCGGCAAAGTCTGGAGATCAAGATCGGTAAGCCGATTGGCCTCGGGCAGCACCAACTGTTCGTAAGGGATGCGCTGTTTGACCGGCGGATCGCCGGTTCGTTCGATGTAATCGTAACCAACCCGCCATATCTCTCCGCCAGAAATATCGACCCGAAAGTGGTGCGGCGGCTTAAGGAGCGATTCCCGGCCGGATGGCGCGATTATTACGCTTGCTTCATGTTGCGATCCCTGGAGCTTCTCCAGCCCGGCGGCCGGCTCGGGATTCTCTCCATGCACTCGTTCATGTTCACCGGCGCATTCGAGCGGCTGCGGCGGGAGATTGCTGAACAGGCCGAGGTGCGGACCGTCGCTCATTTCGGGCCGGGATTGTTCGACATCGGCAATCCGGGGACGCTGCAAACAGCGGCGATCGTGCTCCAGCGGAAGCCGACACCGGAAGATTCCGCTCTATTTTTCCGGCTGGTCGATGCGGATGATAAGCGGTCAGCGCTGGCCAAAGCGGTTGCATCTTCATCTCAATTTAAGTTGCGGCAATCGGAGTTGGCATCGCTGCCGCGCTCTGCGTGGATGTACTGGATTTCGCCGGCGACGCGGCGCGCATTCGACGATTTTCCGAAACTGGGTGAGATCGCCCCGCCGCGGCAGGGGCTGGCGACAACGGACAACGCCCGCTTCGTCCGCTACTGGTGGGAAGTTGAGCCTCCCAACTTTTCAGGGACGAGGGAGAAATGGAAACCCTACGCCAAGGGCGGCCGGTTTCGGCGATGGTACGAATCAGCCCGGCACCGGGTGAACTGGGAAAATGACGGCCGTGAGATCAAGCAGGCGATCGTCGATCGCTATCCCTATCTCGACGGCCAGTGGCAATGGGTGGCCAAGAACAGCGGTTGGTATGGCCGCGAGGGGATCACCTATTCCTATCTGACCAGCGCCTCCTTCAGCGCGCGTCGGCTCGAACCGGGAACGATCTTCGACGTCGCCGGGTCATCTCTCTTTCCCGAAGATCCGCTCGGTATTCTCGGAATCTTGAATTCCAGCGCCGCTGGAGAGCTATTGTCCGCGATCAATCCAACGGTGAATTTCCAGGTGGGAGATTTGCGTCAGTTGCCCGTGCCCAAAACTTGTCCAGATGAGTTGCGCCGGGACGTGTCGCTGGCCATCGACTGCACGCGAAAACTCGATTGTTTTGACGAAACAAGTCCGGATTTTGTGGCCCCGGAGCCGTGGAACGGTTCGGAAGCCGGGCAACTGCGGGCCGCGATTTCGAGAGCGGAACGTTCCATCAACGAAATTGTCTGTCAGTTGTACGGGATCAAGCGGGCGAAGGATCAGATCACCATAAACGACATCTCGAAGGAAGAATTGGCCGGCCGATGGATCAGTTATGCACTGGGCCTTTGGCTCGGCCGTTGGGGACAGTCGCCACTGGGAGATATCGCGGCGTTGTCGCCGCTGGACTCGAAGCTGCAAGGCGATCTGCGGCTCATTCTGGCCGATCGCGCCGGCGAAGCCGAAGCAGCGGAAATCACGCGAACCGCCCTTGGTCTGGATCGCTTTTTCGGCAGAAGTTTTCTGACCTGGCACAACCTGCTGTATCGCGGCCGGCCGATATTCTGGGGATTCTCGGGAAATCATAAAACAGTTGCCGTTTGCGGATTGAGCGCCGGCCGGACCCTCATGCGCCGCGCCTTTCGGGAAATCGGTCAGACGATTCCTCCCGGCTGGCAGCAACGTGTGGACGATGGAGTCCGGATCAATCTGGCTCCGCTTTCGCCATGGATTGCCGATCGTAATTTGCGGGAATCGCTCGCCGAGGTGGTCAGTCCAGGATCGAACGCTGAATGCGGTCCGATTCGAAGGCATTCTCGCCGGCGGATTTCCGGGCTGTCAGCCGGCCGATGAATTCCGCGCCGATCAGGAAGTAGTTTTTATGCGGCGTGCAATAAGCCACCCGACAGACAAGCGGCACATCGCACTCTTTCCCGTCTTTGGTGGGCAGGCGAAGCAAAAACGAACTGCCGACATCCATCGCGGTGTTGATTTCCAGCTTGGTCCCGCGGGGCGAGATGTCACGCAAGTTCGCCTTCGACCATTCCGTCCTGGAGTCGATCCCCAGCTTGATCGAAACCGGAACCCGGATCGAAGTTCGCGCGGCGCGGCGCATGTCCTTTTGCGATTTGTCGGATTTGCGAGCCTGGATCAGCTCGATCGCCTCAACAAATTTCGTGTCCGTGAATTTCATGCCGGCTCTTTCCAGAATATACGCCGATTCTCGCCTGAACCCGTTGATTATCGACCGGGGAGTCAACCGGCTGAACACCCGGCGATCAGATTGTTATCGGCCCAAACCGGCGATGATCGCATCGGCAAAACCGTCCGTGCTGGTCGATCCGCCCAAATCCGGCGTGAGATGTTTACCCTCGGCCAGGACCGCGTCGTACGACCGTTTGATCTTGTCGGCGATTTGGGTTTCGTGGAGATGGTTCAGCATCATGACGCCGGACATGATCAAGGCCAGGGGATTGGCGATTCCCTTGCCGGCGATATCCGGCGCCGAGCCGTGCACCGCCTCGAAGATCGCCGCGTCATCACCGATGTTGCTCCCCGGCACGACGCCCAGCCCCCCCACCAGCCCGGCGCACAGGTCGCTGACCAGATCGCCGTAAAGGTTCTCCATCAGAAGCACGTCAAAGCGGTCCGGGTTTTGCACGAGCTTCATGCACCCCGCATCAATGATCAACTCGAGGTATTCGATGTTGGGATATTCCTCCTCGTGAATCTGGCGGGCGCAATCCAGAAAAAGGCCATCGGACATCTTCATAATGTTGGCCTTGTGAAACACGGTGATGGTCTTGCGGTGCCGGCGCGTCGCATAGCGGAAGGCGTATCGCGCGATGCGCGTGCAGGCGGCGCGGCTGGCGACCTTCATGCTGGTGACGACGCCGGGCACGACTTCGTTTTCGATGCCGCTGTAAAGCCCCTCGGTGTTTTCCCGCACGATCACCATGTCAATTCCCTCGTAGCGGGTTTTGACTCCCGCCAGGCTGCGGACCGGCCGCACCGCGGCGTAAAGCCCCAGCTTCTGGCGAAGCTGAACGTTGACCGATTTGAACCCCTTGCCCACGGGCGTCGTGACGGGGCCTTTGAGCGCGATCTTGTGCGCCGCGACGGCCGCCAGCGTGCGCTCCGGCAGCACGTTGTCCATCCCCTGCTCCAGCGCGCTGGCGCCGGCGAGCATCTCCACCCATTGCACGGAAAATCCCCCCGCCTCCAGCACCCGGCACGTCGCGCGGGTCACTTCCGGTCCGATTCCATCACCGGGAATCAAAACAACTGTATGCTTCGCCATCCCGGCAATATTCGCCAATCACCCGATCCAAAGCAATCCCGCCAGCGTCAGCAGAAAAACGATGATCGTAATTATCGCGTATACCCGGTCGCGGTCGTGGAATGCGAAGACCAGAAAGGAGGCGAAGACCCTCATTATCGGCGTGAAGAGCAGCAGGTAAATTCCCGCTTCCACGATGCTTTTGCCCTCGCCCCGGAGAATCCCCGCCCAGATGGCGGATGGGTGGTAATTGAATGGATCGGATTTGATCCGCGCAACCGAGATCCGGCCGCGCGAGAAAGTGAGCGCAATGCCCAGCAACATGACCAGCGTGGAGAGCACAACGCCGATTCGCAGGACCCATGCGGAAACTTCCGAGACGGCATCATTGGACGGAGATTCAGATGATTTCATTCGTGGCCTCCAATACCGCGCAACAGCATTTGTATGCCGACGACCGCAAGAATGAGGGCGAATATTTTCCGCAGAAGCGAATTGGACATTTTCTCCATGATAAGCGTGCCCAGAAATGCGCCGATCAGCACGAACACGGCGACCGGAACCACCATGTACGGAAGCACCAGGCCCCGGCGCAGATAAACTCCCGCGCCCGCCGCCGCCGTGACGCCGATCATGAAGTTGCTGGTCGCCGTGGAAACCTTCGTGGGGACTTTCATGGCGACTTCGTGGGCGATCACCTTGACCACGCCCGCCCCGATCCCCAGCACCCCGGAAATAACCCCGGCCGCGAACATGATCCCCAGCGCCCAGGGGATGCCGGTGACCTGATACGCGACGTCGCGGCCAAGATGTTTGTCGAAATACGAACTGTTCAGCCGGAGCGCCGATGCCAGGCGATCGTTGTGAACGTTTTGCGGAAGCTCCTCGCCAAGTTTTGCGAAGATCGGGATCAGCGAGACCAGGAGCAAAACCCCGAAAAGAATGTACAAGGCGCCGGGATTGATATGTCCGGCGAGATATCCCGCTCCGAGCAGCGCTCCCGCGGCCGTCGAAACCTCCAGGAACATCGCGATGCGCACATTGGTGATCCGGTCCTTCACATAAACCGATCCCGCTCCGCTGGAAACGGCGATCACGGAGACGATGCTGGCCCCGATCGCCTGCTCGATGCGGACGTGCATAAAAATTGTCAGCACCGGCACGATCACGATTCCCCCACCGAGTCCGCTGATCGACCCGAGGATTCCGCCGATCAGCGAAGCGCCGGCAACTTCGCCAAGCCAGAGAATCGATTGGGCCGCATCGGTCATGCGACAAGTGTCCGATCAGCAGCGCCGAATTACCAGTCAGGACGTTTTCAGTTCTCGATGAAATGCAAAGGCAACCGCCAAGGGCGCCAAGAGCGCCAAGAGTTCAAATATGAAAGCACGATTTTCCCCCTTGGCGATCTTGGTGTCTGGGCGATTACTTGCCTTCTCCTCGAGGACCAACCATTTCTTCCCGCCCCCACTATTGACATCTCACTTGTGTTAGGTTAATGTAATCCCATACACTCGCCGAACAGGCGGGGGAATAGGGATGGTCGCTTATGAATTTAACTCCCCGGCAGTTGGATGTGGTCGTCGCAATCCGGAATTATCGCCATTTGAACGGGTTCGCGCCAACGATGCAGGAGCTGGCGGATCAGCTCGGCACAAGCAAAGTCACCATCTTCGAACACGTCGGCGCGCTGGAGAAAAAACGCGTGATTCGGCGGGACAAACATAAGGCCCGGTCCCTCGAAATCATCTCCGAAGACAGGCTTCCCGATGAAAACCGCTCGACCAAGCTGCCGATGCTCGGCACCATCGCCGCCGGTTCGCCCATCGAAGCCATCGAAAACCGCGAGGAACTCGATCTGGAGCAGCTCTTTCATTCCCGCAGCGGCGTCTATGTTTTGCGGGTCCGCGGCGAATCCATGATTGATGATCATCTCTGCGATGGAGATTATGTGGTGATTGAACGCCGGGAAACGGCCCGCAACGGTGAACAAGTGGTCGCCCTTTTGGACTCGGGCGAAGCAACGCTCAAGCGCTTTTACCGCGAGGGGGGCAAGATCCGCCTGCAGCCCGCCAACAGCGCGATGGAGCCGCGAATTGTCAACGCCGACCAGTGCCGGATTCAGGGGGTGGTCATCGGCGTGTTGCGGAGCTATAATTAGGGGCTCGGCTGGACGATTTGCTCAACCGGGACGAATCGCTTCACCGAGGCTAACGCGTTGATTGCGTTGGTTTTCTGCAACTTTCAAGTCCGGAATCCGTTATAGAAGTAAAGGAGACCGCTTGGCCACACCTGTACGCACCACTGGTTCTGTGCGCGATAAGCACGCCGCACGTTCAATTTCCGCCCCGTCCAACGGCAAACGGATTGCGCCGAAGCCCCCGAATCGAGTCTCCGTGAGCGTTCCGGCCAACGGACGGACGGCGGCGAAGCCGGGGCCGCGGCCCGAGGCGAAACCGGAACCCAAAATCCTGTTCCAGAAGTTTTTTCATTCCGTTGGGCCGCGGACGTACGCGGCACAGGTGAAGGAGCTGGGCAACGGCAATCACCTGCTGGTTCTCACCGAGGGCAAGCGGGATGCCGAAACCGGCGAAGTGCGCAAAACCCGGCTCCTGATCTTCGGCGAGGATTTCACCGCGTTCTTCAAGCTTCTAGCCGAGACCGCCGCGTTCATTCGCGCCAATCCGCTCTCCGAAGAGATTCGGGAAAAGCGCCGCAAAATCTGGGCGAAGCGAAACAAGGAATCACGCGCCGCGGCGAGGCCGCCGGGTGAATGACATCTCTGCGGAATTGGGCCGGAGTTTTTTCGCGCGGCGAAATTCGAATGACGAAATTCGAATGACGAATCAAGTCCGAATGACGAAATTCAAAACGAATTCAGGGATCGATTCGACAATTTGTCTTGCTGTTCGAGTTTCGAATTTGATTCGTCATTCGAATTTCGTCATTCGAATTTCGCCTGGAAGGCGCCATGCTCCATTTGCTTTCACCGCGCGGCTTCAAGGCGGGCGCGGCTCACGCGGGAATTAAAACAACGCCCTCCCCGGATGTGGGACTGCTGATCTGCGATGTCCCGGCAACGGCCGCGGCGGTATTCACCACCAACAAAGTTTTCGCCGCGCCGATCACCATCGGGCGCGAGCACATTCGCGGCGGAAAACTGCGGGGAATCGTCGTGAATTCCGGAAATGCCAACGCCTGTACGGGCCGGCGAGGGGAAACCGACGCCATGCAAATGTGCCGCGCGGCCGCGCGCATCGTCGGCTGCGGGGAGCGGGAGATTCTTCCCTCGTCCACGGGGATCATCGGACGGCATCTGCCGATGGAAAAAATCCGTCGCGGCATCGATCTGGCCGGCAAGGACCTCGGCGATTCCGCCGCCCATGCCCGGCGGTTCGAGCAGGCGATATTAACCACCGATATGCGGCGAAAATCGGCGGTGACGCGCTTTCGAGCCGGAAAAAACTGGATCACCGTTGCCGGGGTATGCAAGGGATCGGGAATGATCGGGCCGCGGCTGGGGGTCAACGGAGCGACGCCCCATGCAACCATGCTGGCGTATTTGACCACGGATGCGAAGATCGCCGCCGGGGTTTTGCGAAGAATTCTGGCCGAGGCCGCGGAGGCGAGCTTTAACGCCGTCACCGTCGATGACCACACCAGCACGAACGACACGGCGGCGATTTTGGCGTCCGGTTTCGGACCGGCCGTCGATTCGCGCCAATCAATCGCTTTATTTGCGGCGGCGATGAAAGAGGTATGCCAATCCCTGGCCTACAAAATCGCCGAGGACGGCGAGGGAGCGACCAAGGTTGTTCAGATCGAGGTCCGCGGCGCCAAAACGGAAAACGACGCCAGAGGGATTGCGCGGGCGATCGCCAATTCACCGCTGGTGAAATGCGCGATGAATGGGAACGATCCCAACTGGGGAAGAATCGTCTCCGCCGCCGGATTGTGCGGCGCGGCTTTCGATCCGGACCAAGCCGAGTTGAAATTGCAGCAAACCAGCGTCTTCAAATCCGGCCGACCGATGCGGTTCGACGCAGCGCGCGTCAGCAAATCGCTTGATTCGAAACGGGTGATCGTGGATTTGAATTGCCGGCTCGGAAAATCGTCGGCCACCGTCTGGACCTGCGATCTGTCAAGAGAGTATGTGACGATCAATGCGGATTATCACACCTGATCCACAATCACCGCAACCGCTCACGACTCGCTGAGTTCATCGAGCAGCCTGTCAGCGGCTACATCGAGTTTCTTTCCGTCGGTGTCGTAAGTCCCGTCTTGAAGCTGCTGACGGATCGAGGCGACTTTGTCGGTTCGAACATCGTTGGATTTCAGCGCGGCCAGCAGATTGCCGGCGCCCGACAGTTCGAGCCGGTCGCTGGCGCGAACGGGCGCCGCATCCGGTGGAATCTCCTTTTGAATCGGGCTTGTGACGATCTTCTGGACCGGTGTGGGCTGCGATATGGGATTGATCTGGCTCATGGACAAGCTCTCCAGCTTTGGCCGACCGAGCGTGATGCGAGCAAACTGGCGACTCCATCGCCATGATCTGCCGTACGGGGCCGGTCGTCATAAAATGTATCGACTGGGGTCGTTTCGATTCTTGAACTCGGCCAGCACTGATGAAATTGATATAAATTGTTTATTGATAGTAGATTACATTGTAGCGATCGTATGGCAGCGCAAAAATATCCGAGGCAGATGCGAATTTATACGAAGAATAAACGTCCCATCTTTTCCATTTTACCCAATTTACGCATCGGTCCCGCCGCTCAAAATGGTTGTCGGCTCTATTACCGGACCCGCCGATTACCGGACTGTGAGCGATTTCCGGCTCGGGGTCTGATCGTTAACACCCCCGCCGTCGACGCTTGCTATCGCGAATTCGCACCGATATTTTGCGCACGATGACTAATTGGCCGCTGGCGGTGCTGTTCGATTTCGATGGGGTGATCGTCAACAGCGAGCCGTTGCATTTCTGTGCGTTCCAACGGGTTCTGGAGGCTGAAGAAATCGAGCTTTCGGAGGAGGAGTATTACAACGAGTTGATCGGTTTCGACGATCGCGGCGCACTGCGGCATTTGTTCCAGAAGCGCACGATGGCGATAGAGCCCAGGCATCTTTCCCGACTGATGACCCGCAAGAGCGAAGTCATGATGGAGCTGATCCGGGAGAAAAAATATCACGCGCTGCCGGGCGTTGAGGAATTTGTGCGGGGATTATGGCGGCATTATCCGCTGGCCATTTGCTCGGGAGCGCTGCGCGAAGAGATCGAAGCGATGCTGGAAGGGGTGGCGCTGCGGGATTGCTTCATGACCATCGTTGCCGCCGAGGATGTGCCGGTTGGCAAGCCCGACCCGCGCGGATATCTGATGTGCATGGAGCAGGTTTCGGGCGAGACAAAATTAACGTTGAAGCCGGGAGATTGTCTGGTGATTGAAGATGCTCCGAGCGTGATCAAGACCGTCAAAGCCGCCGGATTCCCCACGCTGGGGGTGGCCGGCTCGCATGACATTGAGAAGCTCACGGAAGCCAACTGGCGAGTAAAGACGCTGCATCCGGCTGCGGTCTTAAAGCAGATTCCAAAATTGAAGGTGGGGATTTAGAACGACTCTTCAGGCAAATGAAAAACCCGGGGAGCAAGCTCCCTGGGCTTTGGTTTGCGCGGTCGGCGAATTATTCAGTCGCGCGGGGCCGGTTGATCCGGGCTTGGGACATAAGTGTTCGCCGCCGGAGTCGGCAGGCCGGGGTCGGAATTGGGCAATGCGGGCATCAGAGGACGCGCGGCCGGCTGTTCGGTCGCGAGCAGGCCCGGACCCGGCTCCATGCCGATCCGACGAAGGGCGCTGTTGACCTGCTCATCGTTCTGGTTGATTCGGTACGCATCCCGCAGCACCTGGGCCGCCTCCTGGTTCTGAGTCAGTTGTTCCAGATACAGCCCCAATTCACGTTGCGCCACAAAATTGGCGGGATCGATCTGCACGGCCCGTCGATAGTTTTCCAAACCGCTGTCGGCATCGCCGCGATAACGGAAGACGCGGCCCAAGAGACGGAAATCATCGCTGGAATTGTCGCGGGTGGCGGCTTGAGCGATGAGATCGGTTTCACTACCGGTGGGATCGTTGGCCGCGACGATGTGGGCGAGGCGGTCGAAAGCGTTGTCGTGCATCGATATGCTGTAATGCGGCGTTCCGGCCGGCGGCATCAACTCGAGGGCGGTCTTATACGCATCGATGGCCTCATGATAAGACTGGGTTTGCTCATAGCTCATGGCAAGCCAGAATTCGCTTTCGGGATCGATGGGGTTTTGACGGATCGCGTTGCGGAAGCACCCGGCCGCCTCGGCATATCGGCCATCGTTGTACTGCTGCATGCCCTGACGCTTGGCGTCATTGGACCAGGTCAGTACGTCAACGCCCTGCATCGAACTGCATCCGGCAAGCGAAGCGCCGATGGTTCCAAGCAAAACGATACGGCCAAAAAATCGATTGTGTAAGAAGTTCATTTGGCTACCTCCTTGTAGCGCTGTGAGTGAGGATTCCTGAACAGCAGCCTAGCGAATAATGCCGAAGATGCAAGACCTGCGCGGTCTGGATTGCAATTTTTGCGCCGGGCTGAAAAATGCGCCGCTACACCGGCTGGTGAACGGCCGGGGATTCGATGGCCACGATGGGGGGGATGTAGTTTCCCGTGGAGAGGATAACCTTGAACGCCTCTTCGGTGGACATGCCGATGAACTGGCAGCGGCCGGCACGGACGAAATAGAGCCGGCCGGTAATGGGATTAGGAGAGGACGGAATAAAAACGCAATAGCAGGGTTCGTCCGCCATGATGATTCTTCCACTGCAAAAGCCCATGAGGCGCATGGTGCCGGTTTCATCGGGAATCAAGACGACGCGGGAGAATGTTCCCTCGGTTCCGCCGGGCGTCAGGGCAATCTGCTTCCAGCCCTGGTAGAGCAGTCGAATGCCGGGGAGGCGCATGATGATGGCATCCAGAAGCCGGAGGAGGTATTTGCCCAGCAGGCTGTTCGTGATCAGGCCGGTGGCATAGATCGCGGCCAGGGTCAGCAGCACACCCAGGAAATGAATTCGCCGGTGAAAGAGCCAGTCGGTGAAAACAACGGTTTTGTCGTCCACCCACCAGAGAATGAAGGCGGTGACCGCCAGGGGAATGAACGCGAAGATACCCGCGAGAAACGTCGTGCGGATGTTGGCGTAGCTGCGGGATTTGTCTGGATCGTCGGTCATAAAACGGCGGAACTCGCGATCACTTGGAAACTTCCGAGTTTTGAGGCCCTGTGGTCCACTCGCGGCGAAGCTGCTCGATGGCGAGGGTTCGCTCCGCCGGCGGTTGATCGAGTTTATACTCGATTTTCCTGCCGAGCACGCTGTCCAGCCGGCTGAGGGCGGCGGTGCGCAGCTCCACGTCATCGTTGGCGAGGCAATTCAGGAGAAAATTTACGTCGTGACCCAGTTTTTTCGTCTCTTCATCGGTGAGGGTGAAATAATCGGCGAGAAACTCGTCGATTCGCGCCGTTTGCTCGGGCGTCCGGCCGTCGCGGGTGCGGGTGTGAAGGAACAGTGCCGCCGGCTCGCCGAGCGAATGCAATGCCTTCTGGGCCTGTTGTCGCTGGGCAAAGTCGGGAGAATTCAGTTGGGCGACGATGGCCATGACCCGGGAGGGGAGATCGGGCGCTGGATGCCAATGATCGGCCAGCACCTGCCAGGCGATCCGGTCGTCCATCCAGAACACTGCTTTTTCCTGATGAAAAGCGCGAAACATGGGCCGGAGATATTGCTCGAATTCATCGGGATGCTCATGTCGCAGGATGTCGAGCGTCGGGGCGGACAAAACCAGGTTCAGCTGTGGCTTGCCGTTCTGCAGGATTTGGACACGCATGGTGATCGGCGGATCGTCGATCGGCCTGATAATCTCGAGCAACGAGACCGACTGAAATCGGTCGATGGATTCCGAATCCTGCACGACGGTCAGTCGGCTTGAGCTGCTCAGAATTTGCAGATGCCGGCAAACAAAATCAGGTTGGGTCAGGTCGTAATATTCGAAACTGGGATAGATGGCCGTGGGAAACTTCTGGCTGGCGAAGCATTTGATGATCGCCTGACCGGGGAAATCGATGATCGGAACGCGCCCGGCAACCGGGCCCGACCGAAGCATCGGCCAATCGGCGATCAGCAGTCCGCGATCTTCGCTGAAGCGCACAATATCCGTGATGGTCCGGGCGGGCAAAAGCGGCATCTTTTTCCAGGGTTCCAGCAAATTTTTCGATGCGGCGATAAAGGCGGCTGGATCATCGTCCGGGGATGTTGTCGTCGTTGCCGCTCCGGCCGAGGCGCACGCCAGGGCGATCACGATAGCTACCTTGAGACAATTGGCGGCCGGGCAGAGCATTCGATCTTTATTATAGAGTCGGAACGATCGTATGGGATGCAACTTACCCAGCGCGTATCCGTCCAAGTGGGAGCGCCCGCCGCTTTCAGCTTGTCGCATCAATCGGTGAGCGTACAATAATCATCCACACGAGGACTTTCATGAGCAGGCTTGATTACCATATCGCGACGATTCGGAACAAGCTGACGCTGGAGATTTTTCTCGACGCCCTGGCGTGGGCGGGAATGGGACTCGGAATGGTCGTCCTGATGGCCATCATCGTCGAGCGCGTTCTGGATCGGGAGCTGACCCACCCGGCCGCGCTGCTGGGGGTTGGGGCATTAATGATTCTTCTGGGCGCGTTCGTTTACAGTCTGTTTCGACGGCCGACAGCGAATCTGGCGGCGATGAAAATCGACGAGGTTCTGGGGCTGAAGGAAAAATTCAGCACGGCGTTGTATGCGCGAACGCTGGCCGATCCATTCGCTCAGGCATCGGTGCGCGATGCCGAGCGGGCGGCGGAAGAGGTCACCTTATACAAACGGTTCCCGCTGGCGTTTCCGAAACAATGGCTGGGCACGGCGGCGATTTTCCTGGCGGCCATTCTGGTGGCCGAGCTGATGCCGCCTTTGCGGTTATTTTCAAAACCGGTCCAGGCACAGAACAAATCAAATGGCAATTCGCTGCAACCGCATGCGGATGAATATGTGAAGCAGGCATTGCCGACGATTCTCGCGCCGGCGACGATGCCCAGCGCCAGCGACCAGATTCGCCGAGCCGGCGAGGAACTCAACAAGGCGATACATACCGATGAGGGCGATGAGCTTCGCAACCACCGGAGCCTGCTCTCGGCGCTGCAGGATTACAACAAAACGATGGTGGATGAGCTGAAGAAAAATGAGAAGTTCCAGACGGCGATGGACGAACAGAGCCAGATGTCGGCGATTTCCAGTGCCAAGGATGATTCCACGCCGATGGGCAAGGCGCAGAATGAAATCAAGTCCGGGAATCTGGATTCGGCCATCAACGACATCTCCGCGGCCGTGAACAAATTCGACAAGATGAGCGATGCCGATCAACAGAAGATGATCAATCAGGCGCGGGTGCTGGCGCAGGAATTGTCGAACTCGGCCAACGATCCGAAAACCATGCAGAAGGTTGCGCAGCAACTGATGCAGATGGGGGCCAGCCAGTCCCAGGCGCAGAAGATGGCCGCGGTCATGCAGCAGGCGGCACAGGGCAACAAACAGGCGCAGCAGCAAATGCAGCAGATGGCGAAGCAAATGGCCCAGCAGATGAACAACGGCCAAGGCCCGACGCAGCAGCAGCAGCAGCAGATTCAGTCCATGATGACGAAGGCGCAATCGATGATGAACAGCCAGGCGCAGGCCCAGGCGCTGTCCAGTGCCGCGCGGCAATTGGCCATGTCGATGTCGCAGGCGCGCAGCGCACAACAGCAATCGGCTTCGGGACAGCAATCCAAACCGGGACAAGGGCAGGGAAATCAGTCGTCGCAGCCGGGAATGGCAGCCGCGCAGCAGAACATGCAGCAGCAATTGCAGCAGATGCAGGCCAACGCCCAGGATGCGCAGGCGATGCAGGCGGCGGCAAACGCGGCTGCCGCGTCGGCAGCCGAAGCGGCGTCCGGCCTGAACGAGCCCGGCGGTGGCGACTCCAGCGGCGCGGACGGTTCCGGCGGCAATGGACAGGATCAGCCAAACACCGGTGGGAAAGGGGGTCAGGGTGGGCAACAAGGTTGGTCCCCGAATCCCGGCAAGGGCGGCGCGAGAATGGGAATCGCCATGGCGCCCGCCACGTTCAAGCAGGAATTGGATCCCTCCCAGGACAACGAAAACGGAAAAATTCTCGCCAGCAGGTATGTCAAAGCGGGGATCGATCCGGGTCTATCGACAGCCGGGCTGCGCGATGCCGCCGCCAGCGCCGAGAAGGACGCACCGGATGATATCGATCAGGATCACGTCCCGCGCGAAGCCCAGCAGGCTGAAAAAGACTACTTCAGCGCCATGCAGGCGCAGGATGGGAATTGACCGATTCGATCTGTTCAAACCTCACACTCGGTTATTTCTCCCTGCGGCTGGACGATTTCTCCCCGCTGGCGGCGCTGGGCTTATTCCTGGCGCTCGGCGGAATCACGGTCATTCTGGGAATCCGCTCGCTGGCCGGACTTGGCCGGGTGCGGAAATGGGTAGCGATCGGCGTGCGATTGGCGGTTCTCCTACTTCTGATCCTGATCCTCGGAGACATCAAGCTGGTGCGCAAGAACACGGATGTCGAGTTGATGATCGTCCGCGACATCAGCCAATCCACCGGGCTGGTCACTGATTTCCCGGGGAAATTCCTGCAATCCTCGATCGACGATTATTTGCTGGCAGCGACGGGAAAAGCGAACAGCCCTTCTCGGCGGGATGGAGACCGCGTCGGTGAAATCAGTTTTAACGAACGGGCCTACATCGACGCGATCCCCAGCCCGACGCTTTCGCTGGACGCTCGCGCGGTTCGCGGGGCGGGCACCGGCACGGACGCGGCGGGAGCCTTGCAGCTTGGTTTGGCATCCATGGGAAGCAACGCGATGCACCGGATGCTTCTGATCTGGGACGGCAACGCCACCGCCGGCGATCTCAGCGCTGCACTGGCCGCGGCTTCGAGCCAGCATGTGCCGATCGACGTCATGCCGCTGCAATACAATGTCGAGCATGAAGTCATGATGGACAAGTTCATCGCTCCAACCCGCCGGCAGGAGGGGCAGCCGTTCAATATCGATGTTTACCTCAACAACAAAAATGATCAGGATGTCGCAGGCGATCTGTCGGTAACCGACAACGGCAAGCTGATCCCCCTGCATGATGGCAATACCACCGAGCGCGTGACCCTGAAACCGGGACCGAACGTCGAGCGCATCCAAATGCCGGCCCAGACCGTGGGCGTGCATCAGTTCCACGCGACCATCGCCAACATCGCCGGGGTGGACGCGACGGTCTCGGCCGATTCAATGCCGGTGGCCTCGCAACTGGACAACAAATCCGCCGATTCGTTTACCTTCGTGCAGGGCAAGGGGCGGGTGCTTCTGGTGGATAATACCGATCCGAGCCACACCGTGGATTCCGGAAGATTTCTGCGGGAAGCACTGGCGAGCGAGAAAATCGATCTGGATTCGATCACCCCCGAGGAGTTTCCGAACAGCCCGATTGAGCTTCAGGCATACGATGCCGTCATTCTGGCGAACGTGCCGCGGGGTGAGGGCGGTTTGAATGATGCCCAGGAGACGATGCTCGCGCAATACGTTCACGATACCGGCGGCGGGCTGGTCATGATCGGCGGTCCGCAGACATTCGGGGCCGGCGGCTGGGAAGGCTCGCGGCTCGAGCAGGAGTTGCCCGTCACCATGGAAGTGCCCGCGCAGCGGCAGATTCCCAAGGGGGCTTTGGTTCTGATCATGGACCCGGCCGAGGCGCCCGATGGAAACTACTGGGGCGAACTGTGCGCGATCAAGGCGATGGAAGCGCTGAGTTCGCAGGATGAGGTCGGGGTCATCAGTTTCGCGTTCACTGGCATCGGCGGCGCGGGCGACCGTTGGGATGCGCCGCTTGCGGTCAAAGGCGACGGAAGCCGAGTGATCGCGGCCATCAGGAATTGGGAACTTGGGGATATGCCCAGCTTCGAGAATTCGATCATCCTGGCGCTGGACGGGACCAGCGGTCAGCCGGGCCTGATTGACTCCAACGCCCGCGCCAAGCACATCGTGATCATCACCGATGACGATCCGCAAATGCCATCTGAGGAGACGATCCAGCGTTTGATCGACCACAAGATCAGCGTTTCGACGATCACTGTTTATCCGCATCAGCCGGGGAACGTCGCGCCGGGAATTCGTGAATTGGCCAAACGAACCGGGGGGAAATCCTATGGCCCGTTTGAAGGCAACCTCGCCCCCCTGCCGCAGATCTTCATCAAGGAAGCGTCCGTGGTGAAGCGCAGCATTATTCAGGAAGATCCGCACGGCATTCCGGTGCGGCTCGCAGCCAGCAGCAGCGACTTGGTCAAGGGAATCATCCCCGGACCGATGCCCCCGCTGTATGGATACGACCTGACCGGGCGAAAGGAAAGCCCGCTGATCGAAGTTCCCATGACGGCCGGCTCCAAGCGCGATCCCATCCTCGCCACCTGGCAGGCCGGGCTGGGAAAAACCGTCGTATTCATGGGCGATGCGTTCAACCGCTGGGACGCCAATTGGGTCGGCAGCGACCTGTACGAAAAGTTCTGGTCCCAACTCGTCCGCGGCGTTTCCCGCTCGCCCGTCTCCAGCGATTTTGAAACCGAAGTCACAACCGATGGCGACCGAGGACATCTCCTGATTCGCGCCACCAAACAGGGCAACGCGTTCAACAATTTCCTCAACATCGCCGGCACGATCGCCGGCGGCGGCGATCTGACCCCGCATCCGATTCGACCCCTGCAGACCGGCCCCGGCACATACGAAGCTGATTTCGATGCCAGCGCGCAGGGCAGCTATTTATGCTATCTCAACTACAGCAGCCAGGACGGCAAGAGCGGCTCGCTGCTGGGTGGAACCACCGTCAATAGTTCGCCGGAGATGCGAAACCTCCAGAGCAACGACGCCCTGCTGAAGCAGATCGCCGACCGGACCGGCGGGCGATTCCTCAAGCCATTTGACGTGGCCTCCTCGGACCTGTTTGCGCGAGATGGGCTGACTATTACCGATTCGCCACAATCGATCTGGGATCTGCTCGTTCCATGGCTGCTGGCGCTTATCATCATCGACGTCGCCATCCGGCGAATCGCCTGGGATTGGACCGCCACGAAGAAAATGGCGATGGCGGTTGCCGACCATGTAAAAGCCTTCACGATGACCTACCGTAAGGTGGAAAGCCCGGAAATGCTGAGCAGCCTGAAACGTGTTCGCGAGGGAGTGGCCGAGCAGAAATTCAAAGCCGAATCGGAGCTGATCCGGCTCCCGTCCGCTATCGGCGACCGGCCCGATCCTCGCGCCAAATTTGAAGCGGGCGACGGTGTGGGCGGTGAACTGGCTTCAGTCGTCGGCGGCGCCGTCGATAAGCCGATTCCATCCGCGCCAAAACGGATCGAGCCTAAGGGCGCCGTTGGATTCGGCGAACACACTGGCGGTCTACTGGAAGCGAAGCGGCGTGCGCAGCAAAAAATCAAACAAAAACAGGAAGAATGAGACAGATTCAAGTTTAGCCGCGTCGCTTGACTTCGGCGAGCTCAGTCGAGCCGCGACGCGCGTTTCTTACGAGGTTAAACAATGCCCCCATCCCCCACCGTTCCCGGCATCGATCCCAAAATCCAGGCCGCGTGCGATCAGTTTCGCCAGGATTACCGCGCCGTTCAGACCGAGATCGGCAAGGTGATCGTCGGACACGAATCGATCGTGGACGGCGTGCTGACGTGCCTTTTCGTCGGCGGTCATGCCCTGCTCGAAGGCGTGCCCGGTCTGGGCAAAACCGCGCTGATCCGCACCCTCGCCAGCGCCCTGCACCTGAAATTCAGCCGAATCCAGTTCACTCCCGACCTGATGCCCGCCGATGTGATCGGCACCAATGTCATCATGGAAGATGAGCATGGGCGCCGGGCGTTCAACTTCATGGCCGGCCCGATTTTTTCGCAGATCGTGCTGGCGGACGAAATCAATCGCGCCACCCCCAAGACCCAATCCGCCCTGCTGGAAGCCATGCAGGAAAAACAGGTCACCGCGGGCGGACAGATGCGCAAGCTCGAAGAGCCGTTTTTCGTCATGGCGACGCAAAACCCGCTCGAGCAGGAAGGAACCTATCCCCTTCCCGAAGCCCAGCTTGACCGTTTCTTCTTCAAGCTCCTGGTGCAATACAGCGGAAGGGAGGAGCTGAAGGAAATCCTGAACCGCACGACAACCGCGTACAAAACCGAGGTCATGCCGGTGCTGGACGGACCCAGAATCATGCAGCATCAGCAACTGGTGAAGCGCGTGATCATCGCTCCGCATGTGCAGGATTACGCAATCCGAATCGTGCTGGCGACCCATCCGCAGGGAATGTTCGCCATTCCGATGACCAACCAGTTCCTGCGCGTCGGCGCCAGCCCGCGCGCGGCCCAGGCCATCGCCCTGGCCAGCAAGGTCCGGGCATTGCTCGACGGCCGGTTCCACGTCAGCTTCAAGGACATCAAGGAAGTGGCCATTCCCGCGATGCGTCACCGTCTGATCCTGAATTTCGAGGGGGAAGCCGAGGGCATCACCACCGACATGGTTCTGGAGAAGGTGGTGGCCGAGACGCCCACCACGATTGAGGAGGACCTTGTCACGGCTAAAAAATAGGCTCGCGGGCGCTGGTGGAATACGAGAGAAGCAATGAACAACATCGCCGACAATCCGATGGTCATCGTGTGGGTCGTGATGGGGATGACCGCGGTTATTTTTTGGCGGCTTTTCCGCCGGGAAAGCCAGCGGTTGAAAATGAAGGATCGATTTGAAAAGAGTCAATGCGTGAGCTGTGGCTACGATCTTCGCGCCAGTGAGGATCGCTGCCCCGAATGCGGATTTCCGATTCAGCCGCCGGAACTCCCGCTCACGATGCCGTTGAATTCTTCGGCACTGAAGAACGATTGGCCGCCAGCGCCGCAGGAAACGCGGCGGCCCGATCCCGCCGAATTTCGCGTCGATGTGTTTGCGTCCGCGCAAATGTCTGTTGAGGCGCTGGCCGAGCAACTGGAATTTCGCGGCATATCGACCAGCGTTTCCACCCGCCACACAAATGTCCTGGATCCAATCTCGCTCATGAAGATCGAACATTGGGACACAAAGCTCGCCGTATGGTCCGGCGATGTCGACCGCGCCACCGAGATCATCCAGAACTTCAGCGAGATTTTCGTCGGCCGGCGCTCGCAACCGTCGGGAAAACCAACTCGTGGTCAAAAGCACCAATCAGCCACATGACCACGACAACCGCACATTCCGACGCCAAGGAACTTCTGCTCACCCCGGCGTTCATGGCGCGGCTCGATCAGCTCGACATCATGTCGCGCAAGCTTCTGGCCGGAAAGCTCAAGGGCGAGCGACGGTCCAAACGGCGCGGACAATCCGTGGAATTCGCCGATTACCGCGATTACGTCGTCGGCGATGATCTGCGATTCATCGACTGGAACATCTACGCCCGCCTCGATCGGCTTTTCCTGAAATTGTTTATGGAAGAAGAGGACCTTTCGCTCTTCATTCTGGCCGATGTCAGCAAAAGCTGCGATTATGGCACGCCAAACAAGGCCCTGTATATCAAGAAGGTCGCGGCGGCGCTGGGCTACGTCGGCCTGGTAAATTACAACCGAGTGCACATCGTCGGCATATCGGACGGCATCGCCACCGAAACCGGCGCGCTGCGGGGCCGACGGCGCGTCGGGCAGATGATCGATTTTGTGAGCAAGCTCACACCCGCCGGGCCCAGCAATTTCGCGGATGCATGCCGAAAATTCGCCCTCAGCCATCGTCAGAAGGGCGTCTGCATCGTGTTCTCGGATTTTTTCGTCAAAGAAGGCTTCGAGCATGGCCTGCGCTATGTGGCCGGCGGAAAGTACGACCTGTTCTGCGTGCAAATCCTTTCTCCGCAGGAGATCGAGCCGGATTTAACGGGCGATTTGAAGCTGAAAGACATCGAGGACGACGACATGGCCGAGGTTTCGATCACGCAGCCGCTGATCGCTCAATATAAAAAGAATCTGACCGCGTATTGCCTGAGCCTGAAGGACTATCTTCGGCGGCGCGGCGGAACTTATCTGTTCACCAGCACGGCGGTGCCGTTTGATACGCTGGTGCTGAATTATTTGAGGGAACGAGGGCTGCTGGGGTAAACCCAGCGGGTGAAATTCGAAACTCGAAATTCGAATGACGAATCAAATTCGAAATACGAAGGTCAAAACGGATACTGCGGCGACGGCGGTGACGGGACCGGCTTTCGACTTGGAGGAACGCACCGCTTTGTTCGGAGAAAGGGTGATCTATCTCGTCAAGGGTTTGAAGACGAACGCCGTGACGGGTCCGCTTGTCAGCCAACTCGTTCGAGCTGGTACGAGTATTGGGGCAAACTATTGCGAGGCGAACGACGCTGAATCCAGAAAAGATTTTCGCCATAAAATGGGCCTTTGCAGAAAGGAATCGCATGAAACAAAATATTGGCTTCGCATGCTGGCGGCCGCCGAGCCGGCCACTGCGGAAAAGGCCCGGCCGCTCTGGAAGGAAGCGAAGGAGCTAAACCTCATTTTCGGAGCGATCTGCCGACGAACTTCGACTTGAAGTTTGGTCATTCGAATTTCGAATTTGATTCGTCATTCGAATTTCGAATTTCGAATTTCGAATTTATCCCCATGTCATCCTTCCCTCATTTCCTCAACGCCTGGACCGGCCTGATCGCCGCGTCAATCGCCATCCCCTCGCTGCTGCTTCTCTACTTCCTGAAATTGCGCCGCCGCGAGATGCCCGTCTCTTCGACTCTGCTATGGCGGAAGGCGGTTCAGGACCTTCAGGTCAACGCACCCTTCCAGCGGTTGCGGAAAAATCTGCTGCTGCTGCTCCAGCTTTTGCTTTTGGCGGCGCTGCTGCTGGCGCTGGCGAGGCCGGTGTTGAATTACACGCCCGGGGCGGGGCCGCGGACGATTATTCTCATCGACCGGTCGGCGTCGATGTCGGCGGATGATATGCCGGGGGGGCGGACGCGATTGGAAGAAGCCAAACGGCAGGCAAAGGATTTGGCCGGCACGCTCGGCCGGGATGGCGCGGCCATGGTGATCGCATTTGATGACTCGGCCCAGACCCTCACGCCGTTCACATCCGACCTTCGCGTGTTGCGAGATGTGATTGACGGGATCGAGCCGACCGACCGGAGATCAAAACTGGAGGCGGCGTATCAGTTGGCCGATGCCCAGGCCGCGTTCACGGCCGGTGATTCGCGCGCATTTCGCGCCGCTCCGGACGTTTATTTGTATTCCGATGGCCGGGTGCTCGATGGCGATAAAGTCAGCGTGCAGGGAAATCTTCACTATCAGCAGATGGGCACGGCCACGGCCGGCAACATCGCCATCGTGGCAATGAGCGCCAAGCGCGACTATCAGCAGCCGACCGAGGTGCAGGTATTCGCGCGCCTGGCGAATTTTGGCCCGGACCCGGTAAACGATGCGCAGGTGCAATTGAGTGTGGACGGAAAGATCCGCAGCAGCGGACGCGTGAATCTGTTGCCCGAACGATATACCGATGACCAGCGCCGAGAGGCGATCGCCGGCGGATTCCAGGAACGCAACGGCGTGGAGTTTCCCATGCTGGAATTGACCGACTCGGCGATCGTGACCGTCGAGCAGATGAATCGCGATGGGGACGACCTCTCGGCCGACGATTCCGCCAGCGTTGTCGTCCCGCCGCCCAAAATTCTCTCCGTACTTCTGGTGACCGATGGCAACTGGTTTTTGGAGCAGGGCCTCAGAAGTCAGCGCCTTCAGGTGTTCGATAAGATGTTTCCCCGGGAATACGAGGATTTGCCCGATGCCGGCGGTGGCGGGAAAAAGCTGCCCAAAGCTTACGACGTGATCGTCTTCGATCGCGATGACGATCTGAAACCCGAGGAAGTGCCGACGAGCGGAGCGGCGATTTATTTCGGATGCGTTCCCCCGGGCCTGGAAATCAAGCCGGCGCTGAATGCCGCGGGCCGGCGCATCATCATGGACGACAACTGGGTCCTCGACTGGGACAGGGATCATCCGATCCTGAGATATCTGAATCTCAGCAAACTATACGCGGCCCATGTATTCAAGATTCTGCCCACGCTGAATTCGCAGGTCCTGGTCGACGGAACGAATTGCCCGCTGGTCGTTCTGCACCGTCAGGACCGGGCGTTTCATCTGATCATTCCATTCGACATCATCAACAGCAGTTGGCCGCTCCAGCCGACCTTCCCGGTGTTTCTCTATCAGACATTGCAATTCATGGCATTAGGCACGGACATGGATGTTCGGCCTTCGTACGAGCCGGGCATCGCACTGCGGATTCCAAGGTTCAATCTGCAAAAGCTCGGAACGATTCCCGACACCATTACCATCACCGGCCCAATGGGCGCGCTAAAAGTAAAAGTACCGCAAGCGGGGGATTTTGTGCTGCCTTCGCTGGATCGGGTGGGCCTGTATCAAACCTATCCGCCGATTCCGCAATATGAGAACATCGCGGTCAGTTTGCTGGATGCCAATGAGAGCAATCTATTGCCGGCTCCCGTTGCGCCGGGTGCGGGCGGACAGATCGCTCCATCGGCGCAGACGAAAAGCCGGATGGAATTATGGTGGTGGCTGGCCGCCGCGGCGGTACCTCTGCTGATGCTGGAGTGGTGGGTGTATACGAGGAGAGTACACCTTTGAGGAAATTCGAAACCCGAAATTCGAGTGAACACTCCACCCCCATAGGGGGTGGCTTCAGGAAGCCCCCTCGAAGGGGGCGTTGACATCAAGATGCCCCCGTTGGGGGCGGACACATAGGGAAGGCC
>Ga0302325_10002032_pt1 | contig 50006 bp, 46 predicted proteins | sample Palsa_T0_2_FD_201948 | JGI IMG/M metagenome (GOLD analysis project Ga0302325, IMG submission 201948) | Peat permafrost microbial communities from Stordalen Mire near Abisko, Sweden - Palsa_T0_2 | ecosystem: Environmental > Terrestrial > Soil > Palsa > Peat permafrost | place: Sweden: Abisko...
TCCTCGGAAAGCGCCATCCCCGCCGCCTCCTTCTCGCGGCGGGTATCATGAATCAGAACAAACGCGATTCGGGAATCCCCTGCGATTCACTTCGCTAGGAAACCGCTCTAATTCGCTGACGCGCCATTGTTCGCATGCAGGCCATTTTTTTCATCCCTAAGAGCCTGTCAAGGACGGCCCCGTAGGGGCCGCCGCCTTCGGCGGTCGTCCGAAGGACGATCCTTGACAGGCTCTTAGGGATGAAAAACGCTCCGCCATGCGAACGATGGATCAGACTCGACCGATTGCTAGCCGGCGAGCGCGACCTGCGGACGCGCCGCCGTCTGCCGCACGCTCACTTCCCACAGCCGCTCCTGCACGGCGACGTCGGTGCTGAGCTTGGACGAGGCGATCGGCTTGCATTTGGCGAAATATTTGCCGGTGACATTGGCGACGTCCGGCGAGGCGGCCAGATAGATCGAGGTCGCCGCGCCTTTATCCGGCGTGATGAGAAACGGCCGCAACAGACGGAACAGCGTCTTGACGAAACCGGGCGTATTCTGGCCGAACCCGGTCGCCACCACGCCGGGATGCAGGCAATTGGCGGTGACGCCCTTGCCGGCGAGGCGCCTCGCCAAAGCGAAAGTGAACAGGATGTTGGCGAGCTTCGCCCGGGAATAGGCGCCAAGGCCGCTGTATTTCCGCTCGCCCTGCAGATTGTCGAAATCCATCGTCCCGGTCGTATGCGCGGCGGAGGCGACATTGACGATGCGGGAGGGCGCGCTCGCCTCCAGCCTGTCGAGCAGCAATTCAGTCAGCAGGAATTCGGCGAGATGATCGAGCGCCCAGGTCCGCTCGATGCCATCGACGGTGAGCTCACGCTGGGTGAAGATCGCGCCGGCATTGTTGAGGAGCACGTCGAGCCGCGCATATCGGCGCTTGAATTCTTCGGCGAGGCGCCTCACCTCGGCCTGCGACGAGAGGTCGGCGACGAGAAAATCGACGCGCGCCCCGCCTGCTTCCCGCTCGATCCAGGCCACCGTCTCGCGGGTGCGCGCCTCGTCGCGCCCGACGATCACCACATGGGCGCCTTTTCGCGCGAGGCCGAGCGCGGTTTCCTTGCCGATGCCGAGCGTCGCGCCGGTCACCAGACAGATTTTGCCCTGCATTTCCTGCGACATGACGACTTTCCTCTGGGCTTGCCCGACATTGCGCCGCAATTTCGCGCCGATGCGGGCGGACGACGCCTCCGGCCACATAGGGATTACGCGGCCGAACAACCAGAGGCGCCGGCCGGCCGCGCCGATAGCGGACCGCCCGCCGGCTTTTGCCGCTTTCCCCTCGGGCCTTTTTCCGATAGGCACCCGGCTCGGCCCATCAAACGAGAAATCCGGGGACCATGCATCGCTACCGCACGCATCATTGTGGAGACCTGCGCGAGACCGACCAGGGCCGGGCGGTCCGGCTTTCCGGCTGGTGCCATCGCATCCGCGACCATGGCGGCGTGCTGTTCATCGATCTGCGCGACCATTACGGCCTGACCCAATGCGTCGTCGACCCGGATTCGCCGGCCTTCGGCCAGGCCGAAAAGCTGCGCCATGAATTCGTCGTGCGCATCGACGGCGACGTGCGCAAGCGCCCGCCGGGCACCGAAAACGCCGACATGCCGACCGGCCTCATCGAGGTCTATGTGCGGGAGATCGAAGTCCTGGGGCCGGCCGGCGAATTGCCGCTGCCGGTGTTCGGCGACCAGCCCTATCCCGAAGAGACGCGGCTCAAATACCGCTTCCTCGACCTGCGCCGCGATAAATTGCACCAGAATATCACGCTGCGCGGCCGCATCATCGACTCGCTTCGCCAGCGCATGAAGGGGCAGGGGTTCTTCGAGTTCCAGACGCCGATCCTCACCGCCTCGAGCCCCGAGGGCGCGCGCGACTATCTCGTGCCCTCGCGCGTGCATCCCGGCAAATTCTACGCTTTGCCGCAGGCGCCCCAGCAGTTCAAGCAGCTCATCATGGTGGCGGGCTTCGACCGCTATTTCCAGATCGCGCCGTGTTTTCGCGACGAGGATGCGCGCGCCGACCGCAGTCCGGGCGAATTCTACCAGCTCGATATCGAGATGAGCTTCGTGACGCAGGAAGACGTGTTCGAGGCGGTCGAGCCGGTGCTGCGCGGCGTTTTCGAGGAATTCGGCGGCGGCAAGCCGGTCACGTCGAAGTTCCCGATGATCCCCTATCGCGAGTCGATGCTCAAATACGGCGTCGACAAGCCGGACCTGCGCAACCCGATCGTCATCGCCGACGTCACGGCGGAATTCTCGCGCGGCGACGTGACGTTCAACGCGTTCAAGAACGTCATCCAGTCGGGCGGCGTGGTGCGCGCCATTCCGGCGCCCGGCGCCGGCAAGCAGCCGCGCTCCTTCTTCGACAAGCTCAACGATTGGGCGCGCGGCGAAGGCGCGCCGGGGCTTGGCTATGTGATTTTCGAAGGAGAAGGCGAGGCGCTGACCGGCAAGGGTCCGATCGCCAAATTCCTGCCCGCCGCGGCGCAGCAGGCCATCGTCGCCAAGGCCGGCCTCAAGGCGGGCGATGCCGTGTTCTTCGCCTGCGACAAGCCCGACAAAGCCGCCAAGCTCGCCGGCGCGGCGCGCATCCGCATCGGCAATGAGCTTGGCGTTTGCGAAAAGGACGTGTTCAAGTTCTGCTGGGTCGTCGATTTCCCGATGTATGAATTCAACGAGGACGAGAAGAAAATCGACTTCTCGCATAATCCCTTCTCGATGCCGCAGGGCGGCCTCGAAGCGCTCGAGAGCAAGGACCCGCTCGACATCCTCGCCTATCAATATGACATCGTATGCAACGGCGTCGAATTGTCGTCGGGCGCGATCCGCAACCATCGGCCCGACATCATGCGAAAGGCTTTCGCCATCGCCGGCTATGGCGAAGAGGTGCTGGAGGAGAAGTTCGGCGGCATGTATCGCGCCTTCCAATATGGTGCGCCGCCACATGGCGGCATAGCGCCGGGCGTCGACCGCATCGTCATGCTGCTCGCCGGCGAGGAGAATTTGCGCGAAATCGTGCTGTTCCCGATGAACCAGCGCGCCGAGGATTTGCTGATGGGCGCGCCGGCGGCGGTTTCGCCCAAGCAATTGCGCGAATTGCACATAAGGCTCAACCTGCCCGAGCCGAAATAGGGCGGCGCTAAGACGTCATTGCGAGCGGAGCGAAGCAATCCAGCGGTCGTGCCCTATCTTGAGAGTTCACGACGCCTAGGTTGCTTCGCTCCGCTCGCAATGACAGCGCGCTAACGGCCGATGGCCTGGAGATAGCGGGGCAGGGCGGCGGGCCAGGTTAGGGTGCGCGCGAGGTCTGCCGCCGCGGCGCCGAAATTCCTGCGTAGCGCCTCATCGTCCAGCAGCCTCGTCAGCTTGCTCAGCACTTCGGCGTCGTCGGCGCCGTCGCACAACAGGCCGGTCTTGCCGTCGTGCACCGCGTCGGCGCTGCCGCCGTCTTCGCCCGCCAGCGAGGGAACGCCGTACCAGGCCGCCTCGACATAGGAAATGCCGAAGCCTTCGACGGAATTGCCGACCCGCCGCGAGGGCATGGCGTAGACGTCGCTGCGCGTCAGCAGCGCCGCCTTGGTCTGGGGATCGGTGACTTGCCCCAAGAAAACGACGCCGTCCGCGACGCCGAGCTCCGCCGCCAGGCTCTGCAGGCGGGTAAGATCCGCGCCGGCCCCGCCGACGAGATAGACGAGGCCTGGATGCTGTTTGCGCAGGGACGGCAGCGCGCGCATGACGGCGTCGACGCCCTTGCGCGGTTCGAGCCGCGCGAGCGTGGCGAGGACCGGCCCGCGGCCGGCGATCGCCGCATCGATCCTGGCGAGCGCTTCGGGCTCGGCCGCGGGCAGCGGCGGGATCGGCGGGTTGATAACGAGGACCGGCGCTTCGACGCCGACCATGAAATTGGCGACGAGGCCGGCGGTGTAGTGCGAGCTTGCAATGATCGAGCGCGCGCGCCGCAGCGCCGCATTGATGCGCCGCGCCTTGCCCGGCGATGCGCCGGGCGGGAATTCCGTGCCATGCGCCAGCACCGCGATCGACGAATTGTCCGGCGCGGCGGCGACGCTTTTCCAGGAATCGGCGAATATCGCCGAGACGCCTTCGCGCAAGCCGGCCTGAACCAGGGCGCGGCGTTTCATCCAGCGGCGAAACGGCCGGATCGATCCGAAGCGGTGAATGGGATAGGGGCGCTGGAACTCGGGCGCTTCCTTCGAGCGCACATGGTCGGCGAACACTTCGATGTCGAGGCCGGCGAGCGCCAGATGGTCGGCAAGGCCGGTCATCAGGATTTCAATGCCGCCAAGATCGGGGCTGAAGCATTGGGTGGCGATGGCGATCAACGGCGGAATCTTCCCTCATCGGCGCTGGCCGCGCGGCGCCGCGATCCCCTCTAACACGATGGGGCGCGGCCGCGATAGGCGGCGCCGGCGCCCTTGTTGAACGGACGCGGCCATTCTGCGATAGGTCGGCGCCTAGAAAGCGCGCCGACGGGATCGCATGTCGCAAGGCCGCCCTGGTTGTGGAGCTATGATGGTCTCGCGGCTCAAAAGCGCCTCCCTGCGAAGCCTCGACCTCGGCGCGGTCGATCTGCGCCGTTTCGCCGAGCCGCTTGCCGTTCTGTCGCCGATCGCTCTGGTCGTCGGCTGCCAGGAAGTCGTCATGACGCTGGTCGCGCTGCTGTTCGTCTGGCGCAGCTGGCGAGCCAACGATTTTTCCTGGATCCGGCAGGGCTGGTTCGCCGCCTTGGCGGCTTTGTGGGCCTATGCGTTACTTCGAACCGCCGTCAACCATCCCACGGCGACCGGCGTTCTCTTCGCGCTGCACTGGATCCATTTCCCGATCTATGCGGCGGCGCTGGCGCATTGGATCCTGCCCGACGAGAAATCGCGCGACCGCCTGCTGCTGGCGAGCGCCGCCGCGCTGACCTTCTATGGGCTCGACTGCCTCCTGCAATATGTCTTCGGTTTCGACATTATCGGCCGGCCGGCCTGGAACAGCCGGCTCACCAGCGTTTCGCGCAAGCCCGGCGTCGGCATCGAGATCGCCTGGCTGATGGCGGCGCCGGTGCTGGGGTTCTGGCAGAAGGGGCGGCGCGCCTTTGCGATATTCCTCGGCCTGCTCTGCGTGGTCGCGGTGCTGCTGAGCGGCGACCGCATGGGGCTGCTGATCGTGCTGGGGACGGCGGTTCTCTTGGGGCTGCTGGCGCCCGGCCTGCGCCGGCCGGTGCTGATCGGACTGCCGGCGATCGCTGCGCTGCTAGGCGCGATCCTGTATTTCAGCCCGACCATGTATCACCGCCAGATCGACACAACGGTGGAGACGATAGCCCATCTCGACCAGTCGCCTTACGGCATCGTCTTCAAAAGCGCGCTCGACATCGCGCGCGATCACCCGATCTTCGGCGTCGGCGTCCACAATTACCAGGCCGTATGCCTGGAGCCGCAATATGGGCCGCCGACCGTGGGCGCCGACGAGACGCCGCGCTGCCTTGGCCATCCCCATAATCTCTATCTGCAATGGCTGACCGAGGGCGGCCTCATCGGGCTCGGCTTGTATCTCGTCTTCGTCGTTCTGAGCCTGCGCACGCTGGCCCTGGCGATGGCGCGCAACCGCGGCGATCTCGTCTTCTACGGCCTTGCCGCCTCGCTGGCGCTGCGCTTCTGGCCGCTCGCCGCCGGCACCGGCTTTTTCTCGAGCTGGGCGGCCGAGCCGCTGTTTCTCGTTCTGGGCTGGAGCCTGGCCTATTGCGGGCCGACGGAATTGCCGGCGCCAGCCGCCGACGACGGCCGCCCTTCGTCAGGCAGGGCGTAACGCGGCCGGTCGCCCCGGCGCGTTCAGCGCGATCCCAGGCCGCCGGGCCGCTCGTCCCGGTAGGCGAGCGTGTCGAAGTCGCCGGTCCAAAAGCTATAGCCATGCGCCGCCAGTAGTTCGCGGCAGGCCCATTGGTCGGCGTAATTCAAATTGCGATGCTCATAACCGATGATAGGGGGAAGGAAGCCGCCCTCGACGGCGGATTTGACGATAACGAAGTCATGCCCTTCGGTATCGACCTGGAGGGCGACGAAACGTCCGGTTTGCCGATATTTTTCGATCAACCCGACGATTGTCACGACCGGCACGCGGACGGCCTCGATAAGCTTTTCCATCTCCGACCGGCTCAGGCCGAACCAAGCCCTATGCCCGACGAGGATCGATTTGTCGAAGCTCGCCAGCGCCTGCGCCCATTCGGGAAACTGGGTCGCCTCGGACCGGATGCGATAGATCGTGGCCACTCCGGGTTGGGCGCCGACCGCGCAATTCTCGAAATAGACGTTTTCCTGTCCATGGTAGTTCTGCCTCAATTCGGCGAACAGATCCGGCAGCGGCTCCACGAGGACTGCGGCGAGGCCGTGCTGCACAATGATCTCATGCACCGGATCGTCGAACAGGCCGTCATTCGCGCCCACTTGCAAAATCGCGCCGGGACCGTCGCGCAACAGGCTGTGTTCGATCAGTAGCCTCAGAACGGGAATCGCCGCGCCGTTTTGGGCGCGCCGGCGCCGCACTTCCACACCCTGCGTCGCCAACAGGCGCTGAACAGCGGCGCGCGCCGAATTCTTCAAGGCGTTGATCAAACCGGCGTCTCTCCTTCAGCACGCTCCAGAATTTCCTCGGCGTCCTCGATTGGGCGATCCGCAACCCCGAGGACAAGGCGGCGCTGAAGCTCGCCGGCGACATCATCGCGGTCGGCATGGATACCGCCAAGGATCCGCGCCTGCCGCAGCTCGAGGCGGACGCGGAGGCCTATATGGCGCTGATCGCGCCCGCGCCCGCGCCGACCGCTGAGGCGCCTGCAGATCCCGCGCCCGAGGCCGAGAGCGGCGGTCGCCCGGACGGCGCCAACCGCGGCGGCCTGATGCCTGCCGGCGAGTGAGGTGCGATTTGATTCACCCCAAGGAGACCGCGGTGATCGACAAGCTCGAGGACGTCCGGTTCAAGCTCGGCCAGATCGACGGCAAGGTTGACCTGCTGCTCGAGCAAGGGCGCATCCAGGACGACCGCGCCGTGGACCTCGAAGCGCGGGTGCGCAAGGTCGAGGGGCGCCAGCATTGGTATGCCGGCGTCGCGGCGGCGATGAGCGCCGCAGTGACCTATTTCCTAAGGGATTTCGTTCCACACAGCTGACGCCATCCTCCCACTCGCTATTCGCCCCGTTCCGGCTCACGCCGGGGCGGGGCTTTTTTGCATTTTTTGGCCCTCCGCAGGATCCGAACTCGAAACGCGCCTGGCACGGTTCGCGGTACAAGAAGGCTGCCCTGCGCGGGCAATCGCCGGCGAGAGCGGCGAGCAGCGCCGGCAATTGGGCGTCACCGCGGGCGGCGATGAGCGCGGCGATTAGATAGCGTCCCGATCGCCCGCATGGCGCGCAGACAATCCGCAGGTCATCGCCGGAAAGGTCGGAAAGAACGATCGCGCCGTTGCGCGGCATGGCGCCGGCTCCTGGCTCGGGTATGGCGCCCGATCGCGATCGATCGCCGTTCTCATTTTGTTCCAAACTACGAAAGCTGAGTCAAGATGCATCGCGGCGCGGCAGTGCGCGCGCCAGCGACCTGATCTTAATTTTCCCTAATATAGAGGATTCAATAAACGGCAAGTATTTTCGTAAGGATAAGGTTGGTTTTTCAACTAGCCACCATGACGCTATCGCTACGATGAGGGTCAACGGTAGCACGAACATCGCGTCTAAATACCAACTTCTGTGGATGTTGTTTACGTAAGCCACCGCCTGTTGAATTGGAAAGCCATACAAATATACACCATACGAATAATCACCGCTGAGAACAACTGTGCTACGCAATGGATTAAGTAACCCAAGATAGACGGTGACATATGCCGCCGGGAGAGATACGAGATAATCGCCATGAGGCATCAGCAACAGCGCGATCGTTGCTATGAGGCAAGCCGCAAAACACCACCGGTTGTGACCAAGCTTGTCAGAAAAAACAAATAAGACAATTCCGGCGAGGAACGATTCCACAAGTATAGTCCCATGGACGCTCACCCATCCGTCGGGCGGCCTGAGGCCATAATATGAAAAAATGGCAGCGTTGAAGACAAGCACAAAGACAACTAGAAATGCCCTGCTGCGGAATACACAAATTAAAGACATTCCGGCAATTAGAATATAACAGCGGAGCTCCCACGGAATCGTCCAGAGCTGCTCGTTGACAACATTCGGATGCGGATTTGACGCGAAAATGCCCGGCAATAGAAATTGCACGTGGCCAATGATATTAAAAAAATACATGTAAAATAATCTGTTGGAAAAATATTCCGAGAGACTAAACGTCGTCAAGAGTGGACCCAAAATAAACGCACAAAGCAAAATTTCCACCGCCAAGGCTGGCGCAATTCTGATTACCCTCAACCCAAGAAATGAGAACAGTGTTTTGCTTCGAAATAGGCTACCGGCGACCAAAAATCCACTAAGAGAAAAAAACATCGGAAGAACTATAGCCCCAATGGGGCGACGCCACGTATTCCAAAATTGGTTTGCAAAAGAATCACCGTAATCTATTGTAACAAAATGAAGGCCAACCACTGAAAGGGCCAATCCCAGGCGCATGTAATCGAAACCGGAGGGCCGACTGTCCGCTGCCGCCATTTTTTGTTTGATCAACATCCCGCCACACGCGCTTCCCGCAACGGATTGTTGAGACTGATGCCACGGGCGGTAATTTTCAAGCCAGAAACGCAGCGCCGGCGGGTAGTGGGCCAGTCTGACACTACCGTCTCTTGCTTGTCGCCCCGGCCGCGCCGTGATATTCGCCGCTTGGCCGTTCGGGACTTTGTTCGGGACTTATCGCTCCCGAACGTTCCGAAAGGTTCCCTTCCGTTCCCATCCGAGGCTCGTCACGCGTCCTCGCGCCGCGGCGGAAATGCTAGGAAATACAAGGGTTTTCTATCGTTCGGGGTATAGCGCAGCCCGGTAGCGCGGAAGTTTTGGGTACTTCAGGTCGCAGGTTCGAATCCTGCTGCCCCGACCAAGGAAGCCGATTTCCCAAAAATTGTAGAATTCTTGTTGAAATGGCGGCGTGACGAAACGAGAATCGGCCCTGTTCCCCAGCGAGCGAGATCAAACAATGACCGCACGAATCTATCGCCCCGCCCGCACCGCCATGCAATCGGGCCAGGCCAAGGACAAATGGCTGTTGGAATACGAGCCGGAGACGGCGCGCCAGATCGAGCCGCTGATGGGCTGGACCAGTTCGACCGACATGAAGTCGCAAATCAAATTGCGTTTCGACACCAAGGAGGAGGCGATCGCCTACGCTGAGCGCAACGGCATCGCCTACCGCGTCGAACAACCCAAGGAATCCATCCGCAAGGTCGTTTCCTATTCCGATAATTTCAAGACCACCCGCGCCGTTCCCTGGTCGCACTAGGCCGGGCGGCGAGGATTTCCTAGAGGACTCCGTAGCTCAGCTGGATAGAGCAGCCGCCTTCTAAGCGGCAGGTCGCAGGTTCGAGCCCTGCCGGAGTCGCCAGGAAAAAACACCGAACAATCTAACAAAAATCTCGAAAATACCTGTGGATAGTTGCCGCCCCGTGTCTCGGGTGGCTTGCTCCACATCGTGCGTGGTGATACGTCATCGTCCGTCAAGAGACACGCCAGACCGCAAAAAGTGTGTCTCGCCGAGTGTCTCCGCAGAGGCGCGACATGACGGACATCGAGCGGGCGCTTCCTAAGACCGACAAGGGCCTTCAGACCTATATTGCGAACGTTCGGCCGCCGGCGGGTCGCACATGGCTGGCGCTCGGCGGTGGCCTTTCCATCTGCCTCGAGCCGAGCGGCATCAAGACGTTTCAGGCGCGCATTCGTCGCCAGGGCGAGCACAATCCGCGGCGCGTCCGCATTGGCAGCTTCCCCACGGTTTCGGTCGCGGCGGCTCGGCGCAAGCTAGCGGAGATGAAATCTTCGGCTCGCGAGGGCCACGACCCGGCGCTCGAGCAGCGCCGCGCTCGCGCCGGCGTCGTCAAGGTGCGGACGCTCGGGGATCTTGTCGACGAGTATCTGGCGCGGCGCGAGGGCCAGGTCGCGGCGAAGACGCTCAAGATCGAGCGCGACCTGCTCGACGGCGTCCTAGCGCCAGCGCTCGGCGATCGCCTGCTCGCCGATCTCGAGCCGATGGACTTCGGCAAGACCGTCCAGGATTACGCCGCGCGGCTCAAGCGGGAAGGGCGGTCGAACGGAACGAACGCCAACAAGCTCCTGGCGGCCGCCAGGCGCATGTTCAAGACCGCGCGCAGCTGGGGGATCATTGGGGCGGTGGACCCGACGGCGGGGCTTGCCAAGCCCGCGAAGGAGCGCCCGCGTGATCGTATCCTGTTCGACGGCAAGGTTCTTGTCGGCCCGGACCCGCGCGTCAACGAACTGGGGCGCCTTGTCGCCGCCCTGGCGGCCGACCCTTGCCCAGTCCCGGCAAGTCGCGCGACGCGGATTGCATTGCTGCTGACCGTTGCTCTCGGCTTTCGGGCGCTCGAGGTCTGTTCGCTGAAATGGTCGAGCGTCGATCTCGCCGGCGACGCGCCAAGTGTCACCGTCACGGCCTCGAAAACGAGCGCAGGCCTGCGCGCGCTGCCGTTGCCACGCGCGGCGATCGCGCTGCTCGGCGAATTGCGCGCTGGCGCGAGAAGGGGCGCTGTCTTCGTCTTCCCGGCCGAGGAAGGGTCGAAGCGCGCCGAGCACACGCATCCCGAGTCGCTCTCTCGCGCCTTCGCGCGCGCTTGCGCAAGGCTCGGCATAGCGGGGGCGTCGACCCACGACTTGCGGCGCACCTGCCTTAGCGGACTGAACGAGCTTGGTCACGAGTCGATTGCCGAGCGCATCGCCGGCCACGTCCCGCGCAGTGTGATGGGGCGGCACTACGACCGATCGTCGCGGACGGAATCGATGCGCCTGGCGCTCGAGACATGGGCCGAGGCGATCGACGCGGCGCGAATTCGGCACGACGCGGCAACGACGTGAATCGCGATACGAACGCGTCGAGCAATGGCGGGCGCTCCACACTCTCAAGCAGAGCACAGGAGACCTGGGAGAGGTTCATGAAGCCCAATTTGGACCTGCTCTTCAAGATGAATATTGACGAGGACTCGGTCGGGGGTATCGCACGCGAATCCCTGCAACAGTTTTGCGAGTCAATATGGTGTCTGCTGGAAAGAATAGACGTAGCCGAGGCGCAAGATCGGAAAGCAAAAGAGGTGCTTCTCAACGAACTCGACACTGTGCTTGAGCGCTTTAGCGATCTTAAAATGTGGCTGGTATTCTACGCAATAGATGACGGATACCAAAGTGGGGCGAAGGCGGCCCCAAGGATAAAAGCGCATGAGATGAGGGAAAGGCGGCGCCCCCTGATCGACGCGCGCCGCAAGCGTCTGCACCTCGCCGTGCGCAGCGTCGTCGGGAACGTTGCTTTGGTCAATAGCGATAAATTTGCCGAGTCGATCCTCGACGGCGTGCGCGATCATTTGAAATGTGGGCCGTCGGATCCGTGGCCGAGCAAGTCCACGGTTCGGCGGGCCGTGTGCGAGCTGATCGCAGCAGCAAAGGCGACAGATTTGCCTCCTTTCTGAGGGCTCGCCGCCACCCCGCACGGCGGCGACAGTCGGCCCGATCAGTCTGCAAATATGCAGAGTGGCTGACCGCAGGATCATCGGATCATTCGACAAAATTTGCCGGATGTTCAGGTTCACTCTTCAAGCGCGCCGAAAAACAGCAGGTTCACTCTTGAACTGTGCCGCGACGCCCACTCGCACTGCTCGCGCTTTGTCGCTCAAAGGCCAAACCTGTTCACTTTTCGCGGTCGACTCGACCGTGACGGACTGGAGCGGACCGAAATGCTTAGTCGCATCAACAGAGCTTATCCCGCGGCCCTTCAAACCGAGGGCCTGTCGCCATCGGAAGCCGCCGTCGTCGCCGGCGTCGGGCGTTCGATGCTCTTCAGGCTGATCGCCGACGGCTCGCTGCCGGCGCGAAAAATCGGCAAAAAGACGATCATTCTGCGCGGCGATCTCATGTCCTTTTTGAGCCATCTGCCGCGCGCCGGCGCCGGCGCATCGTGATCCATGTCGCGAAAGCGGACGAAGCGCCGCGCGGGCGCTCAAAAACGCCTACCTCACGCGTAAGCGCATTGCGAGCAAGCGCCATGCGCCAGCGCACCAAGTATTCGAGCGGCGCCATGCCGACGAGGCTCTTGAACCGTTCGGCGAACGATGTGCGCGACATCCCCACTTCGCTCGCCAGATCGCTGACCTTCCGGCGCTTCGCGACATCGCCGTGCATGAGCCTGAGCGCGGTGCCGACATGCCGGTCAGATAGCGCGCCGAGCCAGCCGCGTGGGCGCTCGTCGCCCGCGAGGTAGGCGCGAAGGATGTTCACAAGCACGATAGAGCACAAGCCCGCCCCGATGGCCGCGCCGCCCGGTCGCGCCGCTTCGGTTTCGAAGGTGATGAGGTCGAGCGCTGAACGTAGCGCTCGCGCCTCAGGCAGGTCGCCTCGGATATGAATGATAGGCGGTAGCGATGTGAGCAGGAGCCCGCTCATTTCGTCGTTGAAGGTGAAGCGCCCACCGACGCCGACGCTCAAAAACCCAGGGGGTGAGCAATTACCGCGTCTCGCTCGGCCCTTCACGCCGACAATATGCGCAAACTTCTCCGCCGCTTGCGGATACGATCTGGACTAAGCTGAAAACGCTCTAATGCGGTCAATCATTTGTGGTCCTATTCGAAATAGTGAAACTCCAGAAGTAAGCAGCCGGTCTCGGATCGGAATGGGCCGTGATAGACGCCGGGAGGTCGGCAGGCGTAAGTGTTCGCGAAAAAGCCGGACGCGACGTTTCCCGTGCTCGGGTCGCCGACAATGAGGTCGCCCGAAATTAGGTAGACTTCCTCCCAATAGTCGTGGACAAAAGGCGTCACCGTCTTCGCGCCCGGCGCGAAGCGAAGAAGGCGAGTTCGATTTCCCTTCTTGCGATATTCATCAAGTCCGCCAGCGAGTATCTTTTGCTCGATGCCCGACGGGTAGCCCGGCGGCGGTCGCCAATCATCGCCACGCAGATCGACAAGGTGAAATTCTTTGTGCTCCTTCTTTGTCGGCATGATGCGCCTCACTCTGCTGCCTGCTTCTGCTGGGGGACTTCGCCGTCGAGCTGATACCCGTCGAGCATCTGATCGACGATCTGGGTGCAGCGATCCCAGTCGAATGTTCGGAAACTGTGCGCCTTCGTCACGAAGGTCGCGCCGGAATAGAACATTTCATATTGCGTGTGCCGCGAGGCAAATTCCGAGCCGACGGCGTCCCAGGCCAACTTGAAGAATTTCACGCGGCCTTCCGCCGATGCGACGGGGGATTGCTGGGTCTTGCCGATGAGATGACGTAACTCGTCGTTCGCGAAGTCGGCGACCGACGACGGCAGCATGATCATTCCGCCGCCAGCCAATTCACGAAGCGTCAGCATGACCTGCCCGTAAAGCTGTTGAGTGAGAACCTGCGCGGAATACAAGGTGTGGGCGTCGGGAACGAAATAAGCGCCGTGCATTCGCCCTTTGACCTCCATGGAGTGGACGAGCGCATCGACCATGGTGTTCTGCGCGGCGAGGCCGCCCAAGGTCTCCTTGACCTGAGGAAAGGTCAAGACGCCGTTGGTTTCCGCGATGCGCCTCGCGATGCCCAACAAGAAGCGCATCTTGACCATCAGCCGGATCTGCGCCTGATAGTTCTGATAGACGTGAGCCGGAGTCGCGTGAAACTGCCGTTGGCACATAGCGACGCTCTTGTTGACGAACACCCGCTCCCATGGGACCTTGACATCGTCGAAATAGAGGATCGCGTCGTTCTCGTCGAAGCGGCTGGCAAGCGGGTTGTCGAAGACGCTGGGCGCGCTCTCCTCATAGGATTTGCGCGACAGGATTTTCAATCCTTTTGTGTTCATCGGCACGGCGAAGGAAACCGCGTAGCGCTCTTCCCCGTCGCGAAGAGGCTGAATGCAGGTGACGAGCACCTCGTTCGCCATGATGCCGCCGGTCGCGAGCATTTTCGCGCCCCGGATCGTAAGACCTTCGCTATCCTCGTCCGCAACGCCCGCTGTGAGGAACGGGTCCTGCTGTTCGCCGGCGCCTTTTGATCGATCCGCCTGCGGGTTTATGATCGCATACGTCAGATAAAGCTCGTTATCGCGCGCGAAGCGATAGTAGTCGGCAAGGGCTCTGGCGCGCTCATCATCATATGCCTGGAACGTCGGCAATCCCATGAACATTCCCGAAATGCAGGACGCCACATGGTCGGGCGCGCGACCGAGAAATCCGCCGTGAAGTTCTGTCCAAGCCTCAAGCGCCCTTCTGCGCTGCACGAGGTCAGAATAATCGTGGGGAAGCTGCCAGATTCGATTGGCGCGCTGACCGTCGCGCTCGGGGCTCTCAAACGTCATCAGGTCTCGATTGTCGGGTCGCGCCTGGAAATCGTAGAGCATCCCAATCGACTGGATCGTTCGTCGGAATGCGGGATGCGCGGTGACATCTCCCGCCAAATCGCCGTTGATGTAGACTTGGCGGCCATCCCTTAGCGTAGCGATATGGTTTGAGCCCGTTTTGATCATGGACCGATCTCCAATGTCAGTAGTGGCTATCCAGCGGCCAAAGCGGCGCTGCAAACTCCGTCGGTTCAAGCGATGCGTAATGTCCTTGGCTGAATATGAGCGGCTTGCGGTCGGGGTTCGACCAAAATTGCGTCACTCTGGCGAGGAACAGTTTATGGTCGCCGCCGTCGTGTATGGCCCATGGCGCGCAATCGAAAATGGCGGCAGCGCCAGCCAACGCAGGCGGCCCGTCGCCTTCCCTCGCCAATCGCGCCCCTTCCCATTTGTTCGAATGCGGTCTTGCGAACCGGTTGGAAACCTCGCGCTGATTTTCCGCCAAGATATTGACGACATAGCTTTCCGCGCGTTCCCAAAGTAGCAAGCTCGCGGCGCGGCGGTCGATGCTGAAGAGAATTAGAGGAGGATCGAGAGACAACGAGTTGAACGAACTCATGGTCATGCCGACCCGCTCGGAATCCGCTAGGCATGTGACGACGCAGACGCCGGTAGGGAACTGTCCGAGCGCGCGACGGAACGCTCGAGGATCGAGGGCAGATTTCAGCGCGATGGTCACCGCCGCTCCCTTTCCGCACGACCCAGGATCGCGCATATGACGTCGCCGCTACACCGGTGCTATCCCTCGCCAACGACGCGGCGTGGTTACAGTCCGCGCCCCCAATCATCATCAAAATCCGCTGCCTTGCGGGAGCGCAATACCCTTCGCCCAACTCGGCGCCGTCGGCAGTCGTAGAACCGTTAGCGTATTCGAAAGGTGCAAACTGGTCGCGGCTGCCGCGCGTTCGGCGTCTTCCGCGCGCACCCCCGCCGCAATGCCCTCGTGTTCGGCCAGCACGCTCGCGACGCGATCTTGCGCCGCAAGGACCGCATGCACCCCCATCCGTAACTGGCGATCTCGCAAACTCTCATAAAATTCTGCCAGCACGGGGTTCCCCGCCGCGTTCACGATAGTCCTGTGGAACTCGCGGTCGCATTCTATGAAGCCGACCGGGTTATCCCGCATTTCGTCTTGCTGCCGGATCAGTCGATCAAGTTCGTCCGCCAGAGGCTCGCCAATTCCCGCAGCACGGCGCGCGCACCAATCCTCGACTAGAGCGCGGGCTTGCATGAGCGAATTGATTTGCGCTTCAGTAATCGGAGCGACATATGCCCCTTTCTTCGGTACGATTTGCAGCAGACCGTCCGCTTCCAGCCGAAGCAGCGCTTCGCGCACTGGCGTTCGTGAAGTGCCAATCGCCCGGCAAACCTCCGCTTCGGTAAGAAAAATACCTTCGTCACGAGGCAGCCCGAGAACATGCTGCTTCAGCCGCCGATAGACCATGTCCTGCGCGGCCTCGGCCTTTTTGCCGTCCGGAGAAAAAGCTTGCTCAGGTTGCATCCACGTCATAGGCAACATGCATACATGTTGTCGGCGACGAAAGCAAGTGGTGTGGCTTCCACGTCCTGCGCAATCCCGCCCCTGACAGCGCTTGAACGGCGATCCGTTTGGCGTGCAATTCGTCCTCGAAGCGCTCCCCAACCCACCGCAACACCATGTCCGCCCGAAAATCCCCGACCCGCATCGATGCCCCGGCGATTCAAAAATCGCGGCTTTTGGCGCCTAGATCATGGCCTTCTCGAGTCAATTTCAAATGAGGGGATTCCTGAGGCCACTGCCCTCTGATCTCATCCGGAATACCGTATTCCATCAAGCGTCGAACTATCCCGCGCACGTACAGGAACCGGCTTGCGCGGATGGCCTCTATCAAGAATATTGGCAGCGTTTCGACACTGGCTGCCTCGAGATCACGCCACCGTAGACACTGCGCCTGGGCGACAGGCCGTTGGCTTCCATTAATCGACATACCGCCGGTCTCCGCTCGAGACCGGCGTTAGACCGGACGACCCGGAGGACCTAACCCGCTGCATCCTCGCAGCTGATATGGCGGGCAACGGCCTGAATATGAGCGTCATCCGTGCCGCAACAACCGCCGAGGAAGCGCAGTCCGAATTTGTGCCTCATGTCTGCAACCCCGTCGGCGAACGCCTCGGCTGGCTCAGTGCGCAATTCCTTGCTGCTGTCGAGGTCTTCGACTTCCATGTCCGCCGTGTTGGCCTGGAATGAAATCAATCGTCTGATGGCTTCCGGATGACGTTGAACCACCGTGTCGAGCGCGGAATTCAGGACGCGGGAATGAACGCAATTTATCGAGAATCCGGTCGGCCTTCGCGCAGCCCGCGCGTCGATCACCGCGATAGCTTCGCCCAGCGGTGTGCCGTCCAACACCACCCCGGTACGCCGGATAACGAAGCTGATCATATAGGGTAGGCGGGTCTCACTCATCGCGTCGGCGACGCCAAGGGCTTCGAGTAATGAGGGCGACGTGGAAAGGTGGAGGAAATCAACCCCGGCAGCCGCCAGGGCTTCGATCTGCGGGCGATGGAAATCCCGCGCGGCTTCCCGACCCAAGGCGGCAAGTGGCTGATACGCATCGCCGGACGGCCCCAACTGGCCACCGACGAAAATCGGAGGACCGGCGCCGAAGCGATACCGAATGTCGGCGAGAAAATCCGCATTGTCCTGGTTCACCGGCCTACCACGAAATCGCGAGGCTTCGATCCGGGCTCGACTGCACCGCCAGGTGTCGGTGAACATCAATATGGGCAGCGCCGCCGCTCTGGCCGCCGCGACGTATTCGTTATGGATAGCCGAGAGCCGCGCGCGTCCAAGGGGGTCGTAGACAAGTCCGCCGTTCAGAATATGCGGATCCAGTTGTACCAACGGATCGCGCGAGAGTCGTTCAACGACAGCGCCTTCGGTTACGGCGACAGATCCACGTAATACGAATTGCTCAAAGTCCACGAGAGGCCCGCCCGCACCTGCGCCCGCCGGTCTTATTTACGCGCAAGATCGTTTCGGGCAAAGCGCCCCATCGCGATTTGACGGGTCAGATTCCGCTTTCGTGGTACATGACGAATTTCACACCGAGTCGAAGCGGTCATCTTCAGGGACCTACGGATGCGGAAGGCGGATGATCGAGCGGGGGCACTTCCGGCGCGTGTCGGGCAAGTGCTCGGGAGCGAGCTTCACGAAAAGCAAGTCGGTGTCACAAAAGTCACGATTGTTAGCAAAAGCAACCGCAGTCACTTGTTGGACTGCAGATGTAATCTCAGGTCCCATGAAGTCTTGACAGGGTGTTACAACAACGAGTTGACCGACAAGTGGTGCCGCTCGGCGCCTCACTATGTCAAGCACGCTTTTGGCGGCCATTCTACGGTATCATGATCTGGGTGTTGTTTGCAGCTCAAGCGAATTTTTTCAAACCTTTCGGGCGTATCGCCTACTCCATTGTCACCTTCGCCGGTAATCGAACCAGGAAGAGATAGTACCTCAACCAACCACGGCTCGCGTGATTCAAGTCCGTACTGAAATTCTGGTTTCATTTCAGAGTGCCGATCAAGTGAGCCAATCGAAACCGCAATTCTTGGTTGCGAGACAAACTTGTAGGCGAGGGGCGTTCCGCAGTCTCGACAGAACCCGCGCATTGCATCGTTGGAACTCTTGAAGTAAGTAATTTCACCTCGGGTCAGCTTGAAGTATGTCGTATCCACGTCAGCAAACGCTGCGAAAAAATGTCCAAATTGTTTTTGGCACATTCTGCAATGGCAAAGGCAACGGTTGGCGGGTTTTTTTAACAGCACATAGCGCACTCCGCCGCACTGGCAACCGCCACTCCAAAGTTCATCAGTCATGCACCTTTCTCCTCTTATTCATTGGCTAAATAGGCGATCATCGCGCTCCAGTGGTCTGGAAGATAGCCCTTTCAAGGTGTCGTCGGTCGTCACGTTCGTTTTCTCCTTCTTGGTTTCATTTCGCCAACGGCAGCAGCAACTTGCCATGTCGCGCCTATTCTCTCTGCGCCGCCTCAACCTACCGCCTGACATTCCCGTCCTCATGGCGGCGGAGGGCAGACTCGAGCGCGCGCTCCGATACGTCATGAACGTTTCAGCGCCGTTCCGTACTTCGCGGGACAGGTCTTCGCCGCAGCGGACATTACGACGGTATTTTCGCTTACGACCATGCGGGCATTTGTGCCCGTAGCGCTCACTCCCTATTCGGCCATCATCGCCTATCTTTAGCGTATCGGCAGCCGCGAAGGATACCGGCGGGCGATGGAAAGGGGGGATCACGGCCTTCCGCCGATGCTCACCCAAACGCTGGCCCTCGCCGACATCCTGCGCATGATCGCCGAACTGAGGCCGTCACCAATAACGCCAATACCATAAGGCGCTTGGCTGTCGTTCGTCTGACTGAAAACGCCGGGAAAGGCGTGTCTAGACGACGGCAAATAGGCGATTTTCGCCGCTCAGCGACGCGGCTGTTGATTTCCACTGAGAACTGACCCAGGCAGCTCAAGTTTTTCCACCGAGAACTGACCCATGTTCGAACCTTACCCCCTTGGCTTGGCCGGGGGGCGACGGAGTGATCGACATGGAGTTATTGAGCGTCATCCGGCGCTGGCATTTTCGAGACCATCTCTCGATCCGGGAGATATCGCGCCGCACGAATCTGTCGAGGAACACGGTCCGCAGATACCTGCGCTCGGACAGCGAGGAGCCGAGGTTCAACCTTCCTGACCGTCCGAGCAGGCTCGATCCGCATGCTGATAAATTGTCGCACATGCTGCGGCAGGAGGCGGGGAAGTCGCGCAAGCAGAAGCGCACGATCAAACAGTTGCACGCCGATCTGGCGGCGCTGGGCTATGACGGGTCCTACAATCGCGTAGCGGCCTTTGCTCGCGATTGGAAGGCTGCGCGGCATCTGGAGCAGAAGACCACCGGCCGTGGCGTCTTCGTGCCCCTGGCGTTCTCGACTGGCGAGGCGTTCCAGTTCGATTGGTCAGAGGATTGGGCGATTATCGCTGGCGAACGCACCAAGCTGCAGGTCGCCCACTTCAAGCTCAGCTACAGCCGCGCCTTCTTTCTTCGCGCCTATCCGCAGCAGACCCACGAGATGCTGTTCGACGCGCACAACCATGCCTTCCGCGTGCTGGGCGGCGTGCCGCGACGAGGCATCTACGACAACATGCGAACCGCCGTAGACAGGATCGGGCGCGGGAAGGAGCGGCGGGTGAACGCGCGCTTCTCCGCCATGGTCAGCCATTTCCTGTTCGAGGCGGAGTTCTGCAATCCGGCGTCGGGCTGGGAGAAGGGGCAGATTGAGAAGAACGTCCAAGACACCCGCCATCGGATTTGGCAGCCGACGCCCAGCTTTTCCTCCCTGGCGGGGTTGAACGACTGGCTGGAGGCCCGCTGCCGGGAACTATGGGCTCAGACGGCGCACGGCTCACACCCGGGCTCTGTAGCTGACGCCTGGGCCGAAGAGGCGCGGCGTCTGATGCCGCTTCCCCGGCCGTTCGACGGCTTCGTAGAGCACCCCAAACGGGTCTCGCCGACGTGCCTGATCCATTTCGACCGCAACCGCTACAGCGTGCCTGCGGCTCGATCGCGAGCTTGGGAAGCGTGACGAGCGGCGGCACGCAGACGATCGGGGCGACCGGAGCGATCGGCTTTACGACCTTGCTGGCGACAGCGGGCGACATCGACGTGACGGGCGCGACGATGACGGGCGGGACGCTGACGACGCAGGCCGGCGCCGTGACGCTGGCTTCGACCGGCACGGGCGATACATCGATTGACGTCTCGACGGTGAGCGCGGCGACGACGTTCGGCGCGACAGCTTCGGCCGGCGGGATCACGCTGGGTTCGGCGACGAGCCAGGGGACGCAGACCCTCCTCGCCAACAACGATCTCGCCTTCACGACGCTGACGACCAAGGGGGCGGGCTCGATCGACCTGACCTCGACGGTCGGCGCGGTGGAAGGGCAGGGCGGCTCGTCGCTGATCGCTTCAAACGCGGATGTGACGATCTCCGGCGCGACGGTGCAACTCGATACGGTGACGGCGGTTGGCAAGGCGTCGATCGACGCGGCGACGACGCTGGCCGGAACGAGCCTGACGACAGGCGGCGACGCGAGCCTGGTTGCGGGCGTCTCGACGAACCTGACGCCGACGAATCCGGTGTCGCTGGCATGGACGACGGTGAACGCCGGGACGACCTTCGAGGCGCAGGCCTATGGCGGCTCGATCACGAGCTTGGGGAGCGTGACGAGCGGCGGCACCCAGACGATCGGGGCGACGAAGGACGTCGGCTTCACGACCTTGCTGGCGACGGCTGGCGACATCGACGTCACCTCGAGCGCCGGTTCGATCGCCGGGACAATGGCGACGGCGAACGGGGCGGCGGACCTTTCGGCCTATGGCGACAATACGGGCGCGACCCTGACGGCGCAGACAAGCAGCGTCACATTGTCCTCGACGGTGGGTAAGATCGACTGGGCGAGGGTGAATGCGGCGACGACATTCGGCGCGACGGCGTCGGGCGGCGGCGTCACGCTGGGTTCGGCGACGAGCGGGGGCTCGCAGACGATCGAGGCGATGAACGATCTCGTCTACACGACCTTGACGACAACGGGGACCGCGACCGATCCAGGCGATGTGAACCTGCGATCCCTGGCCGGCGCCGTGCGCGGCGGCTCGATCTACGCGCATGGCTTCGTTACGGCGAATGGCGTCGGGATCGACTTCGATCAGATCGACGCTCTGGCGGGCCTCACTCTGAATTCGTCGGCCGACGTTTTCGGCAATGGGTTTACGACCTCGGGCTCCGTCATAATCAACGCGGCCGGCTCGGTCGAATTTGGCGATGTCAACGCGGGGAGCATCTCGCTGTCGACGCCGGGCAATATGACGTTCAACAAGCTCATGGTCGCGACCGCGATGGATCTGGCCGCAAACAACCTCAGCATCGGGTTGGTGACCCAGGACCCGCGCGCCAAGGGCCCCCTGGAGCTGACCATCACGGGTTACAAGGGAAGCGTCGGGACTTCGGCAGAGCTTACCATCGACGCTTCGAACGGCATCGACATCTCCCAGCTGCGCGAAGTGAACGCGACGATCACGACGACGGCTCTCCAGATCACGATGGGCGATCCGACCATCACCAACACGCTGCTGCTGACGACGCCGGATCAGGTCCTGGTGTTCGACGATGCGTCATCGCGACCGCAACTCGGGAACAACGTTCAATTCTATCAGCCGAGCGACGACTTCTATTTGATGTTGAACGGCCGATCCATTCTGACCAACAGCTTCATCGTTCAATATGACGCCGAGGCGCAGGTTCAACAGGACTTCGAAGGCGCGCTGATAAACGGCCCGAGCTTTGTGCGGGATTTCGATCGGCTGGGCCGCGTCGGCGAGGAGGGATTCGGCTATTCTTCCTCGGGCGACGACTCGACGGCGACCTGGTATTTCCCGGTCGAGGCGTTCGATCGGCATCTGGCGGCCATGAAGTGGCGGCCGGTGGCCAAAGTCGGCTCGGAACCGGCGGTCAATATGAACGGGGCGGCCCTTATGAACCCGAGGCCGTTCACCGCGGTTTTCACGCGAACGAGAGATTGAGGCTGGATCATCAGGGCAGATCCGCCTTTGCGCGGGATCGGCGAGGAATCGACAACATGCGAGGACTTGGGCGATCCGGCCTCAATCGTCGGTCAGGCGCTGAACCTGCTGCCTCAGGAAGCTGAGCTCCGCCTTGAGTTTGGCGTTTTCCGCTTCAAGGCTCTTCATCTTGTTCTGCCGTTCGTCGCCGCCTGGCGTGAGCGGGCCGACGTTGCGCTCGAGGAATTCGATCCCCGCCTGGCCGTCCTTGCGCCAGACCAGTCTGGCGCGACAGCTGATGTCTTTTTGGGGAATCGTCACGTCGAACTGGTCGGTCAGCCCGATGGAATGCGGCAGGCTCACCTGCGCGCCGTTGGTCGATAGATTATTGACCGTGCATTCCGTCGAAAAGGCGCCGTCGCCATAGGCGATGCGCGCGGTGATGAGCGTTCGATGGCGAACGGCGGCGCGCTTTATATGTTCGGCCACCCGCGTTTCTCCAAAAAAGCCGCTGAGATCAAATAGCTGGCTCCGTGTGAACGCCACAGGCTACGCGCATATTGTTGACCGGAGATGAAGGACATCGGGGCAATTGGAGGGATAGACGCCCATGGCCGTCGCTTCCTGGATTGGGCGCCGTCCGGGTCCCCGTCGCGCAAGCGCGCCGACGCAGCGAGCGGCCGGCTGAAGCGAGGCTTCAATACGACGCGGCACGCGATCGGTCGCAATGGTTAAGACGGGCGGCCCACCGCGACGACGATCGGCGCCGGGAGGCGGTCGCCGCCTCTTGGCTTCGCGTCACTCGGCGGCAAACGTGGACTTGCATCAGATTTGGCTTGACGCCTGGCCGCGCGATGGGGGCCCGCCATCGCCCAAAACGTCCGCCTCAGTCTTCACGCCCAAGCGCGCGAACGCCGGCGCGAGGTCGGTTTGTCGCGGCGCCCGTGGCGGGGCGCGTCCGGCGCTTCATCGGGCGTTCAGGTTCGGCATGCTCGTTTAGCGGGGTATGGGCACACACGGAGGAATGAACCATGATGTTCCGTAAACTGACGAACTACTGCCTGGCGGGCGCCGTCGGCGCCTCGATGCTCGCGCTCTCCTTGAGCCCGGCATCCGCTTTCACCCTTTCCGGACCGTCCCTGGAGCAACCGGTGGCCAGCGCGCAGATCGAAAAGGTCTGGTGCAATCACTGGGGTTGCCACGGCGGCTGGGGCTGGCATCACGGCTGGGGTGGTGGTGGCTGGGGCGGCGGCCGTTGCTGGATCAATCGTTGGGGCAATCGGGTCTGCCGCTGGTAAGACCGGCGACCTGACGATTCGTCAGCGCAATTCAACGACCTCGGCGCCTGGCGCCGAGGTCAATTATGCGGTTGAATGATTCAACCGCGCCTGGTCGGCGCATTGGCGCGTCTGCCCCACGAGAAACAAAATCAGCGTCGCCACTGCCGGCGTCGGCTTTTGTCGCGCTGTATCGGCCGCTTTCGCAGGAAAGGCCGTGGATTTCCGCGATTGCATTGCTGCAATGCGGCGAGCGCGGTTGCTGTTGGTCGCGGTCTGTGGCAAGAGCTTGGCCCCGCCGCAAGTCAAACGGAATGCAATGTCTTTTTCTAACGGAAATAGCTTTCTAGATCGACAGACCGCCGCCGCGAACGCCAGAAAAGCGCAAGCGGAGAAATTCCTAGCCAGGCCGAAATACGATCCCAGCGATCCCGCGATCGTCGAGCGCGAAGCCAAGCGCCGGGCCATCGTCGAAGCGCGCGAGTTGCGGGCCGCGGAGCGTCAGGCCCTCAAAACCGCCGCCGAGGCGGAGCGAGCCGCCAAACTGGCGGCCGAGGAAATCGACCGGCAGGAAGCCTTGAAGGCCGAGGCGATCGCCCGCGAAATCGCCCATGCCGAGAAACTCGCCCGCGAAGAGGCGCTCGAAGCCGAGCGCAAGATCGAGCGCGACGCGCGATACGCCGCGCGCAAGGCGCGCAAGACGCAGCGCAAGAGCGAAATCCAGCGCTACCGCTAGGCGCGCCGCCAGCCCGCCTGCAAAAGACAAAAGCCCAGCCACGATCCGCGGCTGGGCTGTCTTGCGACGCGCCCGCGCGTCAAATCCTTACGCTCCGGGTCTATTTCGTCGCCTGGATGCTGTCGGAAATGGCCTTCAGCTCAACGCCATTGGCCTTTTCCCCCTCGCTCGAGCCCCAGTAATAAAGCAGCAGGAATTTGGTCGGCGAGTTCGTCTTGACCAGCGTCAGGCTGATATTGGCCGGGCCGTCCTTGTCCTTGCCGGTGAAGGACAGATCGAACGCATCAAGATTGTTGATCTTGATGTCCTTGGTCTTCATGCTGGCCGGATCGATCACGACGCCGTTTTTCACGTAGTATTTTAGGCCTTCCTCGGTCGCCGTCTTGACGTCGGCCGCATCGACCGATTCGAAAGCGACATAGAGCGCGCCGTCGGCCGAGGTTCCTTCGACGCCGCCTTCATACGCATTGGGGCTCCAGGTGTCCGGGATGCTGACCGTCGCGATCGGGTTTTCCGCGGGGATCGGAAACGTGCCGGCGATCGCCAGCGACGGCGCGAGGCACAAAGCGAACAAGGCGAAAGCGATGCGGCGTTTCATGGAATCCTCCGATGGTGAGCGGGGCGGCCCGCGCGGCGATTGCGCGCAGGAACATCCCGGAATTATCCGGGGAAGTCGAGCCCAAATCGCGCGCCTTCGGCTTCTTTTCGCGCGGTCGAAATTCAGGCCTCGCCGGCGGCGGCGCGCAGCCGCGCAAAGCCTCGGTCGAGATCCTCTTTGAGGTCTTCGATGTCTTCGAGGCCGACCGAAAAGCGCAAGGTCGGCCCGCCCGGCGCCCAGGGCGTCGCGGTGCGGTATTTCGTGCAATCGAAGGCGATGACCAGGCTTTCGAAGCCGCCCCAGGAATAGCCCATGCCAAACAATTCGAGCCCGTCCAGCATCGCGGCGACGGCCTGATCGGAGGCCGGGCGCAGCACGATCGAGAACAGGCCCGACGAGCCGGCAAAATCGCGCTTCCAGATCGCATGGCCGGGATAGGCGGCCAAAGCCGGATGAATGACCCGCAGCACCTCGGCGCGCCCCTCAAGCCAATGGGCTAGCGCCAACCCCTGCCGCTCGGCCTCGCGCAGGCGCAGCTCCATCGTGCGCAACCCGCGCAGCGCCAGATAGACGTCTTCGGGACCCGGCTGCACGGCCAGCGTATCGACGGTCTTATGCAGGCGCGGGAGCCAGGCTTCGTTGGCCGAGACGAGGCCGAGCAGCAGATCCGAATGGCCGGAAAGATATTTGGTGCCGGCCTCGACGGCCAGATCGACGCCATGGGCATGCGGGGCAAAGAACAAGGGCGTCGCCCAGGTATTGTCCATGATGACGCAGACGCCGCGCGCGCGGGCGGCCGCCGCTATCGTCGGCACGTCCTGCATGTCGAGGGATTGCGATCCCGGCGCCTCGACGAATATCGCGCGCGTATTGGGGCGCATCAGCGCGCCGACGCCAGCGCCAAGCGCGGGATCGTAATAGGTCGTCTCGACGCCCATGCGCCTGAGGATGGTGTCGCAATAGATGCGGGCCGGCTGATAGGCGGCGTCGGTCACCAAGAGGTGATCGCCGGCGCTCAGCGCCGTCGTCAGGGCCGCAATGATCGCGAACAGGCCGGAGGGGACGAGCACCGTCCCGGCCGCGCCGGCGATCTCGCTCCAGGCTCCGCAAAGCGCCTCGGTTGTCGGCGTGCCATGCGTGCCGTAGGTGTAGCGCTGATTGCGCGTCTTCATCGTCTCGACGTCGGGGAACAGCACGGTCGAGCCGCGATAGGCGGGAAAATTGACAAAGCCGTGCGTCGCCTCGGCATCGCGGCCGAGATGCACGAGGCGCGAACGCGAGCGCAGTTTCTTGCGGGATTCGGGCGTCAGTTTGGTCATAGCCGGCGGTCTCGTTGAGAAGCCGCGGCAAAGTGGAGAGCCCGCCGGGGCGCGTCAACCGAAAAGAACGATCGCCGGAACCAATTCAAGCCGCGTGCGTCATGGTCGGGCTAGTCACTGCTCCGGCATCGCCCTCCCGTTCACCGTCACCGCCCCGTCGTCGCCGATCGCGATATCCCAGGCCAGCCTACCGTCGCCGCCCTGCTTGGCGAGGCCCTTCAGGAAGGTGAGGCCCTGCACCGCCGCCTGCATCTCATCGTCGGCATCGGCCGCTTTGGCGAGGACGGCGAGCGCCTTGTCGAGCGTGTCGGCCGTCACTTTGAATCGGCCGACGAGTTTTGGCGCCAACGCAAGCTCGCCCTCGAACGTCAGATCGAGGCTCGGCGAAGTCACACGGCCCGGGGCGAGAATCAGCTTTGGCTCGCCGGCGGCAAGAATCGCCTTGATTTTTGCCTGGCTGAAGCTCGACAACGGAGGCTGCGCCGTAGAGTCGATATCCTCGATCGCCACGCGCGCGGCTTTGTCGAGGCCGGCGACCGACATATTGATGTCAAAATCGACCGCCGTCGGCATCAGAGGCTCGACCCATGCCGGAATCAACGGCGATTTGAGACGGAGATCGTCGAGTTTCAATGCCAGCTGGAAGTCGCTACGCGCATCGAGGCCGCCGATCGCCACAGTCTCGGACAAGGTTTTGATTGCGATCGCGAGGTCCGGCGCGTCCGTCCCGACGTCGTGAACCGTCGCCGTCGCCTTGAGATTGTCCCATAGCGGCAGCGCCGCCAGAAGCTTGGCCCGCAATTCGCTCTGCGCCCCGATCGCCGCCTCGGGATTCGCCTGATCGCCTGAGGCGACGAGGAAACGCCAGAGATTGAGCAGTTGGGCTGTACGCAACCGCTCAAAAGATCCCTCCATCTCAGACGGTCCCTGTCTGTAGCCGTCGCTCGTCAGCGCTGACGCCGGCGCGGCGCCGACGCTCGAATGCGTCAGCGTCACCGTCTCGTGCGCACCCTCGTCCTTTTCGCGGAACTTCGTCGTCACCGCGCCGCCGCCCGCGTCGGCCGCTTGCGTCTCGAGCGTCACTCCGAGGTCATGAAGTTGAGTATCGCTAGATTCGGATTTCGTACGGTCCAGCGTATAGAATTTGAAATCGACCGATGCGGCGCGCCAGGCGGAACTGCGGAATGCGCCGAGCGTGGGGTCGTAGACGCCCTCGAGGCGGAAATCATTGGTCCTCATCGAACCGCTGACCGAGCCGGTGTCGCTCGACTCGTTGAAGGCGATCCAGGGCAAATTGTCGGCGGAGATTTTCCACGCTCCGTCCGCCATCGGAACCATGAGGATCGACCACCGTCCGACCGCCAGCTGGCCTTCGGGCAGATGCAGCCGATCGACGGCGCGCTGGAAATCGACCGTCGCCAGATAGCCCTCGCCCTGCGGGTCGATGGCGATGACGCCGAGATCCAGCGCGGACTTGCCGAAATAGGCCATGGCCGTCTGGCGAAGCTCGTCGGCGCGGTCCGGCGCCGGGCCGTCGGCGAGCGCCGGCGCGGCGGTCAGCGAGGCCGCGCAAAGGAGGGCCAAACGAGGGAGCGGGCGCATTGATTTGGCCATGAGCGGCAAGACCCCGGACGGTCGCGACGATCCCATCTTTTACGGGACGCGCCGATAAATGTCTTGCGCGCAAAGCCCTTCCGCCGCACGTTTGGACCGGCTACGATCGCTCGGCCAATGTGGGAGTTGATGCGATGAAACGACTGCTGCCCTTGCTCGCCGGCGCCGCGCTGCTCTGCGCCGGCGCGACCTTCGCCGCCGCCGGCACGCTCGATCAGATCAAAGCCCGCGGAACGCTCAAATGCGGCTCCAATGTCGGGCTTGCCGGCTTCGGCCTGCCCGACGACCAGGGCGTCTGGAAGGGGCTCGACGTCGACGAATGCCGCGCGCTCGCCGCCGCGATCTTCAACGATCCGACCAAGGTCCAGTTCGTGCCCATCAACGCCAAGGATCGCCCGACGATCCTGGCCTCCGGCGAGATCGACGTGCTGGTGCGCAACACAACCTGGACCTTGTCGCGCGAGGCCGCCGGCATGTTTTTCACCGGCGTCAATTATTACGACGGCCAGGGCTTCATCGTACGCAAGAAGGCCGGCATCGACTCGGCCGTGAAGCTCGACGGCGCCTCGGTCTGCGTCCAGCAGGGCACCACCACCGAACTCAACGTCGCCGATTTCTTCCGCGCCCATAACATCAAATTCGAGCCGGTGACTTTCGCCACCGACGACGAGACCGTGAAGGCGTACGATTCCGGCCGCTGCGACGCCTATACGACGGACGCCTCCGGCCTCTACGCCGAGCGCCTCAAGCTCGCCGTTCCCGACGACCATGTCGTGCTGCCCGACATCATCTCGAAGGAGCCGCTGGGGCCGTCGGTGCGCAAGGACGACATTCAATGGTTCGAGATCGTGCAATGGACGCATTACGCGCTCATCACCGCCGAGGAGGACGGCGTCACCCAGGCCAATGTCGACGAGAAGCTGAAATCCGACAATCCCGACATCCGCCGGCTGCTGGGCGTCGAGGGCGATTTCGGCAAGAGCCTCGGGCTCACCAACGACTGGGCCTATCGCATCATCAAGGCGGTCGGCAATTACGGGGAATCGTTCGATCGCAATGTCGGCGACGGCTCGCCCATCAAGATCAAGCGCGGCCTCAATGCTTTATGGACCAAGGGCGGCCTGCAATATGCGCCGCCGATACGGTGAGGGCGGGCGTCACAGCTGCGCGCGCGCCAGCGCGAGGAAGCCGCGCTTTGCCTCTTTCGCGCACGCAAGGCCTCGGGAAGAAACGTCAGCGTTTATGGCGAAGCGACTTTTGGCTAAAAATCGGGGGCTTATGAGAGAGGCTCGTATTGGGGTCATGATGGAATCTTCCCGAAAGAGCAGGGTAAGGCTTCGAGGCGCTTTCTCGGCGCTCGGACTTTGGATATGAAACGAGAGACAGCGTCGCAGTGAATTTTGAACAGCCGCGCCATTGCAGCGGCGTTTTTGCCACCCGATAGCACTATTTCGGCGACTTGCTTGCGGTCTCAAGTCCGCCGAGCGAATGGCCGGTGGCGAAGAAGAACGGCATGCCTGGAGCGATCCGAAGAATCGAGTCCCCGTCATGGTGGGCGATCTTCTCCTTGCTGTCCGGTACGGGAGGCGACTCGTTGGGGTCGATTCTTTCGGGCGCGCAGCGTTCGTCCGGCCAGCCGTGTACCGACTTTGGAGCGAATGCGCTCAGGGGTTTGTTAGGTGCGTCGGTTGGGAAGGCGCAGCACGCCGTCCTGTGCCGCGGCCCAGGCCGGGCGTTCGCGAAGTCGCGACCACCACATCGACAGATGCTCGAAGTTTCCAAGCGGAATATGCGCCGGGTCGGCGTAGACGAGATAAGCGCCGAGCGAGAGGTCCGCCACCGTGGCGTGCTCCCCGCATACCCAGGGTCGACGTTGCAACTGTGCTTCAAGGATGCCCGCGAGCCTCTCGAGCTTTGGTAAAGCTTCCGTGACAATTAGTGGGTCCGCGTCGCCAAGGCCACGCAGCCGCTTGAACAGATTTTGATAGATGAAGGTCTGCAGAACCGGCTGCCAATGTGCGAGCCCCCAAGCTTGCCAACGCGTGACGTCGGCGCGACCGCGCGCATCGTCCGGGAACCATTCGCGGGCGCCTTCCGCGGTCGCGAGGTATTGCAGAATTGCCGTCGTCTCCCATAGTGCGAAGTCGCCATCGATCAAAACCGGAACCAAGCCGTTTGGATTGATCGACAGGAATTCGGGCGCGTTATTGGCGCGCGCGAAAAGATCAACGGTCACCGTCGCAAGCGGCGCGCCGAGTTCACGGGCGAGCGCCAACACCGCTACGCAATTTGGCGAGGCGGGATGTATGTAGGCTTTCATGACAGCATTGCCCTCTCAAGATGAACGGAAGATTCCAGTAGCAACCCGGTCGAGTTTGAGGGGGACGGTCAGACTCGCTTAACTGTCGATCGCGCAAAAGACAGCAGGGCTCATGTCAACCGGGTAAGCCCGTCATCGCTCCATCCCTCGCTGCCGACGCCGTGGCGAACAAAAAACAATCCGTTTGGATCATACCTTTGCTTCGTCGTCAGCAGGCGCGGGTAGTTCGCGCCCCAATAGGCGTTTTGCCAGTTCGCTTGAAAGTAACTGCTCTCGGCAAGATAGGCTCCGCCGTCAGGGGCCACCCTCGACAATTTTTCCGTCGCCCTCGCGATTGCGGCCGCATCGCGTCTCGCGTCGTCAAACCTGGGCATATGATGAAAGAGGCCAGCGTAGGCCGGAGGCTCCTCGCTTGCGATAATCGCCAAGGCGAACGACTCGGTCACGGCGGGATTCATCGGTGTTTCGATCGCGGCCGCAATCACCTTCTTCGGAGCGCCGGCCAAGCCTTTCTGAAAGTGCAACTCAATCGCCCATTCGCGGCTGGCGTCCATCAACGCGTCTGCGAGCGTCGCTTGCATTGCCGGCTTAAGGAGATTCGCAGGGAGCCACAGAGAGTTAAAACCATGGATGTAGTGTCCGGCTTCCGCAAGATTCGCGGCCCAGAAGAAATTCTCGGGCGAAGCTCCTGGACGGTCGTCATGGAGCACGGATCGGGGGGCAAGCCTCTCGAGAGCGTCTGCCTCCCAGCGGTAGCGCCCGGGCCCTGCGAGGACCATGGGCGATGTCATGGTCAAACCATCTGTCGCCGCGACCCAGGATAAAAACGGTTTCCAGATCTCAGACGCCTCGGCCTTGTCGAGACCCTGGAAGTTCATCCCCACTTGCAGTTCATTGCTTGGTAGCAGTTTCGCGAGTTCTCCCCAGTGCGGCGTGCATAGCTTTTCGGCATAAAATGCAACGAAACGCTCTAGAAGCCCGCGAAAGGCTGACTCCGATTGGGCTTGGATCGTGGTCGCGACAATTCCGAACGAGTCCGGCAGTTGCCAAGTCTTCAAAGTCAAGCGCGTGACCACCCCGAAAGTGCCGCCGCCCCCACCTTTCAAGGCCCAAAACAAGTCCGGCTCGCGACATGCGTTGGCGATCCGCACAACGCCGTCGGCCGTCACGATTTCGGCCTCCAGCAAAGACGCTCCTGCTAGGCCGAACTGCTTCGAATAGGTCCCGAATCCGCCCCCTTGCACCAGTCCGGCGACGCCGACTGTGCCGCAGCCACCGCCCTGCACGTAGCGGCCCCCCTTGGTGGTCACCTCGTTGTAAGTATGCATCCAGATGGCGCCAGCGCCCACAGTGACCGCCGGCTGCGGAGCCAAATCTGCTTCGCACCCCTCGGGCGTAAATGTGTCATGCAACGTGATTTCGTCCAGATGACGCGTCCAGATGAGTAATGAATCAGGCGCGTTGGAAGTCCCGAGATAGCTGTGACCGCCGCCCTTTACGACCAACCGCAAATTGTTCTCCCGCGCGAAATTGACTGCGGCGACGACGTCCCCTGCGTTCGACGCCGCGACGGCGTAAGCGCTCGGTTGCGAAGTCCAAGCATCAACCCAACCTGTCGTCTGGGTCAGATTGACTTGATCGCGAATGTAATAGGGATTCTTGAGCTCCTTGAAGAGCGCATCGCACTGCGCGAATTCGGAGGGTCCCGACAAACATCAAGGGGTGAGACGACTTTTAGCAATCTTCCACGAATTGCATCGTTTAGTCGATCCCAACTCGATTGGGGCGGCCATGATGGGTCGCCTGGACGCGCGCGCTCCAACGCCTTGGACCACGCCGCATTCGCAGGCAGCGCACATCCGATCAGTGAGGGACGAGCACAAAGCAAGGGGATCGTCCCGGCTCTGAGGAGAAGCTGCCTTCTGTTCACCGTTGCACTCCGGACCTTGGTCGGTGCACGACCGCTATTTCGCGCCGATAAGAAGCAGTAGGCCGAACGCTCGATCCAGTGATCTCAGCGACCTGGACATCTTCTTACCCTTTGTCGGTCAGATAATTGGCGAGCCAATTCAACACCGCTTCCCAGCCTTGCGAATGTGAACCGCAGGCGTCAGGTCGATCCTTAAATCCTTCATGGCGAACCGTCAGCTTTGTTCCTTCCGAGGTAGGCTGAAGTTGGTAGGTCAACTTGGTCACGTGTCTCTCTCCCCAATCGTAGGACCAAGTTTGAACCAGCTTATGAGGTGGATCGATTTCCAGATACTCTCCTTCGACGCTAAATGGTGCGCCGTCTGCGCCCTTGCCCTCCGACCGCCACGTACCGCCAACCCGCAAGTCCGACGTCCAGTTCGTGACGCGATAAACTTGATCCGAACCCCACCACTTGACGATCTCATCGGAGGTGAGAGCGCGAAAAACCCGTTCGGGCGGCACGCCGATTGTCACGGTCGCAAGAACCAAACCTTCATCGATATCGGCAACAGCGCGTGCGGATGTAGTCGAGCTCATGACTCTGCCTCCAGGTAGTTTTTGAGATTTTCGAGACTGGACTGCCAGAAGGAACGATAACCTTCGATCCAAGTCGCGACTTGATGAAGCTTCTCAGGCCGAATGCGGTATATCCGCTCGCGGCCGACGCGCTGCTCAACGACAATGCGCGCCTCACGGAGGACGCGCAAATGCTTCGAAATTGCCGGCCGGCTTTGCGGGAAATCCCCGAGGATCGCGTTCACCGCCGCAGGTGCGGTCCGCAGCTTATCCAAGATTGCGCGACGGGTTGGATCGGCAATGGCATGATAGACGTCAGAGCTGGCTTGGGCGCGATGCATATTGAGTAACCAATTGGTTACTCATTCATACGACGATCATTTGTGAACGTCAAGATCGGAATTTTGACGGCGCACGGAGGTCGCATTGGCATTAGCGGACTCTCGAAATTTGTTCTCGATTGCTGACCTCTCAAAAGGTCGCAGACCCAAGAGGTTCGAGCGGTGCAGCATCCAAGATATTTGCAACAAATCTAGATCGCTGATCGGACTTCGCTTTTCCGTTGCAAAAATTTGTTGCACAACGGCGCGCCTTTGACGGCGGCGAGGGACTATTGATCGACCAGGCGGTCGAAGCCGCATGGGGCCTCGCCCCCGAACGGCAGGACGAAATCGCCCATATGATGCTGTTCTATGCCGACGCGCCCGTGATCCAGCTCACGCCGGAGGAGGATGCCGATCTTGCCGCCGCTATTGCCCGCGCCTCGCGCTGGTGGCGAACCGCACCGCCTCCTCGGCCGCGCGGAACAGCGCCCTCGCCTTGTTGACGCATTCGCGCTCCTCGTAGCCGGGGTCGGAATCATAGACGATGCCGGCGCCGGCCTGCACATGCATCTGCCCGTCCTTGACGATCGAGGCGCGCAGCACGATGCAGGTGTCCATGTCGCCCGAGGCGCCGAAATAGCCGATGCAGCCGGCATAGATGCCGCGCTTGTCCTTCTCCAATTCGTCGATGATCTCCATCGCGCGCACTTTGGGCGCGCCCGAGACGGTGCCGGCGGGAAAGCCGGCGGCGAGCGCGGCGAGATTATCGTGCTTCGCCTCGATCTCGCCTTCGACATTCGAGACGATATGCATGACATGGCTGTAGCGCTCGACAAAGAAACTGTCGGTCACTTTGACCGTGCCGATTTTGGCGACGCGCCCGACGTCGTTACGGCCGAGATCCAGCAGCATTAGATGTTCGGCGCGCTCCTTGGGATCGGCGAGCAGTTCGGCGGCGAGGCGCTGGTCCTCCTCGCGCGTCTTGCCGCGCCAGCGCGTGCCGGCGATCGGGCGGATCGTCACCTTGCCCTCGCTGACCCGCACCAGGATTTCCGGGCTCGAAACGACGATCTGGAAACCGCCGAAATCGAGATAGCAAAGATAGGGTGACGGATTGACGCGCCGCAGCGCGCGATAGAGCGAGAAGGCGGGAAGGTCGAAGCGGCTGGTGAAGCGCTGCGACAGCACGACCTGGAACACGTCGCCCGCCACGATATATTCCTTGGCCCTGACCACCATCTCGTGGAACTCGGCCTCGCTCGTATTGGACTTGGCTTCGCCGGCCATCATCGAGGGATCGATGGCGGGCGGCGCATGGGCGAGCGGGCCTTCCAGCACCGCGACGATCGCCTCCAGCCGCGCCTGCGCGCTCTCGAAGGCGGCTCTGGCGGTGACGCCGGCCGCCGGGCGGACCGGCGTGACGATCGAGATTTCATCGCGCACGCCATCGAAGATCACCATGACCGTTGGGCGGATCATGATCGCCTCGGGCACGCCGATCGGATCGGGCTTGGCCGGCGCCAGGCGCTCCATATGGCGCACCATGTCATAGCCGAGATAGCCGAAGATCCCGGCCGCCATCGGCGGCAGGCCGGCGGGAATCTCGATGCGGGATTCGGCGAGCAGCGCGCGCAACGCTTCGAGCGGCTTGCCGGGGCAGGGGACGAAGGCCTCGCCATCGTGCAGCGCGCGCCGGTTGATCTGCGATTGCGCGCCGCTCGATCGCCAGACCACATCCGGATCGAGGCCGATCATCGAATAGCGGCCGCGCTGGGCGCCGTCCTCGACCGATTCGAGCAGGAACATATTGCCGGCGCGGCCTTGCGCGAGCTTCAGATAGGCCGAGACGGGAGTCTCGAGGTCGGCGACCAGCGTCGCCACGCAGACGCCGGCGCGCCCGCTTTGATAGCGTTCCGAAAACGCCTCGAAATCCTGGGCGGCGATCATGTCGGCTTCAGCCGCCCTCGGCCGTCTGCAACGCAGTCTCGTCGATGCGCACGCCGAGTTTCTGCTGCAGCGCGGAAATATATTGACCGATGAAATCCGCGCTGAGGCCAGCCGCCGCCCGGCTCTGCAGGGCTTTCACATTGGGATCGGCGGCGTCGAACGGCGGCGTCGAATCGGCGGTGATCTTGAAGACGACGCGTCCCTCGGGCGTCTCGGTCGAACCCGCGCCGTCGGGCGGCGCCTGGAACAGGGCGGTCACGACGCTCTCGTCGAGCCCGCCGCCGCCGCGCCGGTGAATGTCGGTCGCGCTCTTCACCTCGAGCTTGTCGGCCTGCGCGAGGCTGGCGAGCGTCGCGCCCGCGTTGAGTTTTTGCACCATGTCGGCGCCCTTGGCCGATAGCGCCTTGGCGACCTGATCGTCATGCCATTGCTTTTCGACCTGGTCCTTCACCTCGTCGAGGGGGCGCTCGCGCGGCGGCTCGATCTTGGTCACTTCGAACCACACGAAGCCGCGATCCTGGGTCGCCAGCGGCTGGTCGTCGGCGCCGACTTCGGAGGCGAAAATCGCGCGCAGCAAGGCCGGCTTTTCCTCGAGCCCTTCGACCGCCGCGCCCGACTTGTCGAGGCCGGAATCGTCGAGACCCGCGATCGCGCGCGTGTCGAGACCGACCGATTTGCCCGCTTCGGTCAAGGACTTGCCCGACGCCCGCGCGTCCTCGATCCTGTCATGCAGGTTGAGGGCGTCGTTCGCCGCGCGATCCAGCGCGATCTCTTTCTTGAGATCGCCGGCCACTTCTTCGTAGGGTTTGAGGCTGGAGGGCGTGATCTCGCTGACGTGCAGGATCGTCGGTCCGAACTGGCCCTTGACGACCTCGCTGACGCCGCCCGCCGCCAGGGCGAAGCCGGCGTCCGCCGCCACTTTGTCGAAAATGCCGGCCCGCGTCACCTCGCCAAGATCGATGTATTTATCCGTCGAATTGCGCGCCTTGACGATGTCGTCGAAGCTCACGCCCGTCTTGATCTTGGCGAGCGCCTGGTCGGCTTGCGCGTCGGTGGGAAATACGATCTGCTGCAGCTTGCGTTTTTCGGGCCCGCCGAAGCGGGCGTCCTTGACTTTTTCATAGAGCGCGCGCGCATCGTCGTCGGTGACTTCGCCTGGCTTGGCGAGCGTCGTCGGCAAGACCGCCAGCACATTGACGGCGCGATATTCGGGCGCTCGATAGCTCGCCTTGCGATCATTGTAAAAGCTTTGCAGCGCCTCTTGCGTCGGGGCCGCGATTTCGCCGACCGCGGCCGGCGGCAGGATGAGATAATCAATCGAGCGGCTTTGCGTGCTAAAGCGGGCCAGAGCTTCAACCAGCGCTTTTGGCGCGCTGAGGCCATCGGCCAAGGACACGCCGATCTGTTGGCGCAGATAGGTGTTGCGCTGCCGGGCGATGAAGCCGCGCTCGCTCAAGCCGGCGTCTCGCAAAGCCTGGTTGAAAAGATCGCGGCTGAACGCTCCCGACGGGTCCTTCAACTGGGGATCATTGCGGACGGCGTCGGCGATCGTCTCGTCGGATATGGCGAGGTCCAGCGAGCGGGCCTGCACGTCGAGCGCGGTGTCGGCGATGAGGCGCCCAAGCGCCTGCGCGTCGAGACCCATCGCATGAGCCTCCGCGTTGGTCAGGGCTGTCTTGGTCTGGCGCTGATATTGCTGCATGAGCTGCTGATAGGCGTTGCGATACTCGTCCGGCGTGATCGTCGCACCGCCGACGCTGGCGATCTTGTTGGAGCCGAAGCCGCGGAAAACGTCGCCAATGCCCCATACGGCAAAGCTGACGACGATCAGGCCGAGCACGACCGTCATGATCGCCCTGCCGATCACTCCTTGCGAAGCGGCGCGGATACTTTCGAGCATTTCCCTCTTATCCCTTTGGATTCTCGACCCTGACGATGGTTCGACGCGGCGGCCCGCGCGGCCCTATCTAGCGACGTCGCGGCTCTTTGCATAGGCGGGCGGGGGGTGTTAATCGGCTGGCGCGCATTCCCTTGAGGCTGACGAGGCGAAAATATGTCCCGAAATCTGCGGCCCCTGGTGGCGGGCAATTGGAAAATGCACGGTTTCCGGGCCTCGCTCGCCGAAATCGTCGCGATGCGCCGGGCGGTGGAGGCTGGCGAAGCGGGGATCGCCGAAGTGCTGGTGTGCCCGCCTTCGACGCTCACCATGAGCGCCGCCTCCCTGCTCGAAGGCGGCCCGGTGTCGCTTGGCGCGCAAAATTGCCACCCCGGCATAACCGGCGCCTATACCGGCGATGTCTCCGCGGCGATGCTGAAGGACGCCGGCGCCACCCACGTGATCGTTGGGCATTCGGAGCGGCGCGGCGGCTATGGCGAGAGCGACGCGATGGCGCGGGCCAAGGCGGAGGCCGCCAACCAGGCCGGCCTGACGGCGATCGTCTGCGTCGGCGAAACCAAGGGGGAGCGCGAAGCGGGCGACGCGATCAAAGTCGTCTGCTCGCAGCTCGAGGGCTCGTTGCCGCGCAAGGCGACGCCAGCCGAGCTTACGATCGCCTACGAGCCGGTATGGGCGATCGGCACGGGCCTGACGCCGACCGTCGGGGATATCGCTGAGATGCACGGGGAGATCCGCGACCTCCTCGGCAAGCTTTACGGCGCGGCGGGCGCAAGCTTGCGCATTCTGTACGGCGGCTCGGTCAAGCCGTCCAACGCGCGGGAGATTTTAGGCCTGCCCAATGTCGATGGCGCGCTGGTCGGCGGCGCGAGCCTCAAGGCCCACGACTTCATCGGCATAGCGGCCGCTTACCTCTAAAGCCCGTCGGGTCTGCGCCGAAAGGGCGCTGCAAAGCCGCGGCGGCGCGGCGTCAAAGCGCCGCAAGCGTGGACGCGCCCCTTGCGCCATGCTACGAGCCGCCCAACTTAAGGGCTCAGCGCCGGCCGCGCCTGGAATTCGCAGGGTTAGAAGATGCAAACCGTTCTTATCGTCATTCACCTTCTGGTGGTGATCGCCCTTGTGGCGGTCGTGCTTCTGCAACGCTCGGAAGGCGGCGCGCTAGGCATTGGCGGGGGCGGGGGCTTCATGACCGGACGCGGCCAGGCCAATGCGCTGTCGCGCGCCACCGCGATCCTCGGCGCCCTGTTCTTCGCCACCTCCCTCGTCATGTCGATCATCGCCGGCTGGAGCCGCGCGCCGCGCTCGATCATCGATACCGCGCCCGCATCGACCAGCGCGCCGGCCCAGAGCGGCAACCTGCTCGATCAGCTCAAGAGAATGGAGGATCAGCGGGGCGGGTCCGCGCCGGCGCCCGCGCCTGCCCCGGTCGCCCCCGCCGCTCCGGCCGCGCCGGAACCCCCGAAATAAACGACGCCCAACGCCTTCCCGCCGCGTTTGGCGGCGGGTTTTCGCCGACGCGCAGGAGCTGGCATGACGGCCCCGATGTCGATCGCGGTCTATTTCACGATCTGGTGGATCGTCCTGTTCGCGGTGCTGCCGTTCGGCGTGAAATCGCCCGACGAGACGGCGTCGGCGCTGCCGCCGGGCGTCGACGCCGGAGCGCCCGTCGCCCCGATGCTGGCGCGCAAGGCGCTGTGGACGACGATTATTTCGGCGCTGCTTTTCGCCGCGCTTGACGCCTATATGGTCTGGGCCGGCTGACCCCAATTTCTTCCGCCGCTGGCGCCGCGCCGACATCGGGCGGCCGGAGATTTCGGGTCGCCATGCCTTCCTTCAAGACAATGCGGCGGGTGCGCCATTCGGCCGCGGAAATGTTCGATCTCGTCGCCGACGTCGAGCGATATCCCGAATTCGTGCCGCTCTGCCAGTCGCTGCGCGTGCGCCGGCGAACGAGCGGCGCCGGCGCGGAACAGGTGCTGCTCTGCGATATGGCGGTCGGCTATCGGGCGATCCGCGAAAAATTCACCAGCCGCGTGACGCTCGATCGCCCCGAGCTGAGAGTTCTCGTCGAATATGTCGAGGGGCCGTTCAGCTATCTCGAAAACACCTGGAATTTTCGCGACGAGCCGGATTCGCAGGAGTCGAAGATCGAGTTTTTCATATCCTACGAGTTTCGCAGCCGCATTCTGGCGGCCCTGATGGGCTCGATGTTCGATGTCGCGTTCCGAAAATTCGCGCAGGCTTTCGAGGCCAGGGCCGACGTCGTCTATGGGCGCAGGCCGGATTAGCCGGCGGCTTGTTGCAAGAGGTCCAGCGCCGTCGCGACCGAGGCCAGCCGGATCGCCGCCCGGCTCAGCGCGCCGTAGCGCCGCTCGATCGCCACGATATCGCCCTTCGTCCCGGCGCAGGCCAAGTGAACGAGGCCAACGGGCTTTTCGGGCGTGCCGCCGTCGGGGCCGGCGATGCCGGTGATCGCCACGGCGAAATCGGCGTGCGAATGGGCGAGCGCGCCCTGCGCCATGGCGCGGGCCGTCTCTTGGCTGACGGCGCCGAAGGCGGCGAGCGTCGGCGCCGACACGCCGAGCAGCTCCTGCTTGGCCGCGTTGGAATAGACGACGAATCCCCGCTCGACCACGGCCGAGGAGCCGGGAATCTCGGTCAGCAGGCCGGCGACGAGGCCGCCCGTGCAGGATTCGGCTGTCGCGATCTTGAGTCCGCGCGCCCGATAAAGCGCGATCAGGGCGGCGGCGCGTCGTTCAAGTTCGGGCGGGAACATGGCTTCCTCCAGGCCGGTCACGGCGCGCCGCGCCAGGGCAACCGCACCGTGGCGCTCGCCAGACAGGCTATGCCTTCGCCGCGGCCGGTGAAGCCGAGGCGCTCGGACGTCGTCGCCTTGACGCCGACCCGGCCGATGTCGAGGCCGGCGATTTCGGCGATGCGCGCCCGCATCGCCTCGCGATAGGGCCCGATCTTCGGGGCTTCGCAGACCAGCGCGACGTCGATATGGGCGACCAAGCCGCCGAGCGCCCGCACCCGCCGCGTCGCGTCCTCGAGAAAGATGTGCGAGGCCGCGCCTTTCCATTGCGGGTCGCTGGGGGGGAAATGCGCGCCGATATCGCCATCGCCGATCGCCCCAAGTACGGCGTCGGTCACCGCGTGCAGCGCGACATCCGCGTCGGAATGACCGGATAAGGCGCGCGAATGGGGAATTCTCACCCCGCAGAGCCAGACATGGTCGCCCGCGACGAAAGCGTGGACGTCAAAGCCCTGGCCGACGCGAATGTCGGCGGCCTGATGGAATAGCCGCGCCTCGGCCTCGGCGAGGTCCTGTGTGGTGGTGATCTTCACATTGCCGGCCTCGCCCTCGAATATATGCGAGCCGTGGCCGGCCCATTCGGCGATCGCCGCATCGTCGGTGAGACCCTCGACGCCGCCGCGCGCGGCGGCGAGATGGGCGGCCAGAATGAGATCGAAGCGAAAGCTCTGCGGCGTCTGGACGGCGCGCAAAGCCGCGCGCGTCGGGGTGGCGACGACAAGCCCGGCCGAATCCACCTCCTTGACCGTATCGGTGAGCCGGGTTCCGGGCGCTGCCGCGCCATATTGCTCGGCGGCGGCGATGGCGCGCCGAACAAGGGTGGTCGACGGGAAAGCGCGCGCTCCGTCATGGATCAGCACCAAATCGGGCCGCTGCGCCGCTTGCGCCTCCAGCCCCGCCAGCACGCTCGCCTGGCGCGTCGCCCCGCCCAGCGCCGGCGGCCCCAATGTCGCGGCGCAGGCTGGAGAAAGCCCGGCGATGGCCTTGTCGTAGCGCGCGCGATCGTCGGGATGGATGACGATCGTCGTTGGGCTGAAATCATGGGCGGCGGCCAGCGCCTCCAGCGTATGGCAGAGCAGCGGGCGGCCGGCGCAAAGCCGGTATTGCTTGGGCTCGTCGCCGCCAAAGCGTGCGCCGCGCCCGGCGGCGACCACGATCAGCGAAACTTTGGGCGGTTGCGACAACAGGTGGCTCCTGGGGACCGGGCGACGCTCTGTCGCGTTTTGATCGCCCGGCGTCAACTGCGAGCTTGCGGGATTCCGAAGCGGAAGCGGCGGCGAGGCGCATTCGGCCGTTTCCAGCCGGGCGCGGTCGCATTTGTCGCGGGCCTCAGCGGCATTGAAGGCTTGCCGTCGCGAGGGAATTGATTAGAATGTGTGCAGAATGGCAATTGCACAAAATATAGGCACATGACGCAAGCAAACCTGCGCATAGGTTCGCTGCTGGTCGGCGGCCAGGCGATGCTGGCGCCCATGTCGGGGGTCACCGACGTCGGGATGCGTCGCATCGCGCGGCGTTTTGGCGCGAGTCTCGTCGTCACCGAGATGGTGGCCTGCGACACTTATCTTGCCGGCGAGGACGAAAGCAACCTGCGCGCGGAAGGACAGGGCGTCGCGCCCCATGTCGTGCAGCTCGTCGGCTGCGATCCGGCCGCGATGGGCCGCGCGGCGCGGCGGGCCGAGGCGGCCGGCGCCGACATTATCGACATCAACATGGGCTGTCCGGCGAGGCGCGTCGCCGGCGGCCTCGCCGGCAGCGCGCTGATGCGCGACCTCGACCACGCCTTGCGCATCGTCGAAGCGGTCATGGGCGCCGTCGCCGCGCCCGTCACGCTCAAAATGCGCCTCGGCTGGGATGAAAACAGCTTGAACGCCGCGGACCTCGCGCGCCGCGCCGAGGCGGCGGGCGTCGCCATGCTGAGCGTCCATGGCCGCACGCGCTGCCAGTTCTACAAGGGCCGCGCCGATTGGGCGGCGGTGCGCGCAATCGTCGAGGCCGTCGCCATTCCGGTCGTCGTCAACGGCGATTGCGGCGGCGTCGAGGACGCCAGGGCCATGCTGGCGCTTTCGGGCGCCAAGGCGGTCATGGTCGGCCGCGCAGCGATCGGCGCGCCCTGGATCGCCGGGGAAATATCGCGCGCGCTGGCGGCCAATACGGCGCTTGGCGAGCCGGCGATGGATTTGCGGCGAGAAGCCGCGCTCGAACATTTCGATACGTTGCTTGGCCTGTTCGGCGCGCATGCGGGCCTGCGTCATGCGCGCAAGCATCTGTCGGCCTATGCGCAGAAGGCTGGCGCTTCGCCGGCGCTTCGGCTGGCGCTGGTGACTTGCGAGCATGCCGCCACGGCGCGCGCGCTGCTGGCCGAGGCGTTCGCGCCCTCCGAACAGAGGGCGGCGGCGTGAACCCGCGCGCCAAGGTCCCGGCGGCCCATCAGGAGGCCTTCGCCGATGCGATGCGGCTGCTCAACGCCTTGTCGCAGCCGATTCTGGCGCTCGACGCGGCCGGAAACATCCGCGACGTCAATAATGCGGCCGAGCATTTCTTCGATATGGGGCGCACGATGCTGCAGCGCTCGCGCCTCTCCGATCTCCTGCCGTTCGGCTCGCCCGTGCTCGACCTTGTCGAAGAGGCGATCGGCGCGCAGGCGCCGATCAGCGGCTATAAGCTCGACGTCAGCACGCCGCGCACCGGCCTGGGGCGCGTGGTCGACGCTTTCGTCTCGCCTTTGCCGGAAAGCGGCGGCGGCGTCGCGCTTCTGCTGCAAGAACGGTCAATTGCTGAAAAAATGGACAGGCAGCTGACCCATCGCGGCGCCGCGCGATCGGTCACCGCGCTTGGCGCAATGCTCGCCCATGAGATCAAAAACCCGCTTTCGGGCATCCGCGGGGCGGCCCAATTGCTCGAAAGCGCGGTCGGCGACGAAGATCGCGCCCTCACCCAGCTGATTTGCGAGGAGACCGACCGGATCGTCAAACTCGTCGACCGCATGGAATCTTTTTCCGACGAACGTCCGGTGCCGCGCGAAAGCCTCAATATCCATGCCGTGCTCGACCACGTGAAGCGCCTCGCTTTGGCCGGCTTTGCCCGCCACATCCGCTTTCGCGAAATCTACGATCCCTCCCTCCCGCATGTCCTGGCCTCGCGCGACCAGCTTATCCAAGTGTTCCTCAATCTCATTAAGAATGCGGCGGAAGCCATTGGCAATGAAGGGTTTGAAGGGGAGATAACTCTGACCACCGCTTTTCGCCCCGGCGTGCGGCTGCGCACCTCGGGCTCCATCGAGCCGGTCGGCCTGCCGCTGGAGATCTGCATTCGCGACAATGGTCCGGGCGTGCCCAACGACATCGCCGGCCATTTGTTCGATCCGTTCGTGACGACCAAATCTTCGGGCTCTGGCCTCGGTCTTGCACTTGTCGCTAAGGTGATCGGCGACCACGGCGGCATCATCGAATTCGAGTCCCATCCGCGCCTGACGACCTTTCGGGTGTTGATGCCGCTGGATTCGCTCCGATCGGGTCGCCCGGCAAGCGCGCCGGGGTAGACTTTCTTCCGGCAGGCTCCTTCGAGCATCCGCCGAAAGGCCGCCCAAGAACAGAGCGTTTGGGCATTTTCAAGCAAAGCGGACGCCGTTTCGCGTGAAGAAAATGCCGCAGACTGAGACATGGGAGCTTTGATCCGTTGGTTGGAACGGATCCGGCTCATGGAGCAAAGTGAATGCCGTCAGGGCATATTCTGGTCGCCGACGACGACGCGGCGATTCGCACGGTTCTGAACCAGGCGCTGTCGCGCGCCGGCTATGAAGTGCGCGCCACCGGCACGGTCGCGGGCCTGTGGCGATGGGTCGCCGCGGGCGAGGGCGATCTGGTCATCACTGACGTCGTCATGCCGGACGACAATGCGTTCGAACTGTTGCCGCGCATCAAAAGATTGCGGCCCGATCTGCCCATTATCGTGATGAGCGCCCAGAACACTTTCATGACGGCGATCAAGGCGTCCGAGCGCGGCGCCTATGAATATCTGCCCAAGCCGTTCGATCTGAAGGAACTGGTCGGCATTGTCGGGCGCGCGCTCGCCGAGCCCAAGCGCCGCAAGGCGGGCGAGCTCGACGCTTACCCGGTCTCCGATTCGATGCCGCTCATTGGCCGCTCGCCGGCCATGCAGGACATTTACCGCTCGCTCGCGCGCCTCATGCAGACGGACCTGACCGTGATGATCTCCGGCGAGTCCGGCACCGGCAAGGAGCTCGTCGCCCGCGCGCTGCATGATTACGGGAAGCGCAAGAGCGGTCCCTTCGTCGCCATCAACATGGCCGCCATCCCGCGCGACCTCATCGAAAGCGAATTGTTCGGCCATGAGAAGGGCGCCTTCACCGGCGCCAATGTGCGCTCCGTCGGCCGCTTCGAACAGGCGGACGGGGGCACTTTGTTCCTCGACGAGATCGGCGACATGCCGATGGAGGCGCAGACCCGGTTGCTGCGCGTGCTGCAGCAGGGCGAATATACGACGGTCGGCGGGCGCACGCCGATCAAGACGGATGTGCGCATCATCGCGGCCACCAACAAGGATTTGCGCTATTCGATCCAGCAGGGCTCGTTTCGCGAGGATCTGTTCTTCCGTCTCAACGTCGTGCCGCTGCGCCTGCCGCCGCTGCGCGAACGCACCGAGGACATCGCCGACCTTGCGCGCCATTTCTTCGCCCAGGGCGTCGCGGACGGCCTGCCGCCGAAGCACCTCGACGCCGCCGCGCTGGAGCGGCTGCGCCGCTATCCCTGGCCCGGCAATATCCGCGAATTGGAGAATCTGGCGCGTCGCCTCGCCGCCCTCTATCCGCAGGACACCATCACCGAGGCGCTCATCGAGACGGAGCTTGGCCTCAACGCGCCGCTGCAATCGATGGGGCCGGCCGGCTCGGGCGCCCTCGCCAATGGCGCGCGCGCCGCGTCGGGGGCCGGCGCCAATGAATCCTTCGCCCTGGGGATGGAGCGGCACGTGTCGGAATTGTTCCGCTCGTTCGGCCATGATCTGCCGCCGGTCGGGCTCTATCACCGACTGTTGCGGGAACTGGAGGCGCCGCTGATCGCCGCGACTTTGGCGACGACGCGCGGCAACCAGATCAAGGCGGCCGAAGTGCTCGGCCTTAACCGCAACACATTGCGCAAGAAAATCCGCGACCTCGACTTGAGGACGATCCGCACGATCCGCTGATTGGCCGCTCGCGCCACCTTCGCCCGCTCCCCGCCGCCAATTTGTCGCAATCTTGCAACATCGTTGCATTGTTGCAACTTTACGCCCAATAGAGCCGGCGTCGACCGGCAAAGGAATTTGGCAGGACGTGGACAGCCCAGGCCCTCGAGAAGGCGCGGAAAACGCGCGTCGCTTTGAAGAAGGCCGGACAGCGGGACGCTTTGGGCCGTTGGCGGTCGCGGCCGCCCTGCTTCTCGCCATCGCGACTTTCGTCGTCTTCGCCGGGTTCACGCCGGTCATTCCGACGCCCTTCGTCGTTTTGGCGATTTTCAGCGGCAACGGCCTCATCATCCTCATTTTGCTCGTGCTGATCGGGCTCGAGGCGCGCAACCTCATCGCCGCGCGACGCGCCGGGCGGGCGGGCGCAAGGCTGCATCTTCGAGTGGTGGCGCTGTTTTCGCTCGTCGCGGCGATCCCGGCGCTGGTGACGGCGGTCGTCGCGACGGTTTCGCTCGAGCGCGGCCTCAATCCCGTGTTCATGAAGGATATCAGCGTCTTCATCAGCGAGACCACCCAGGCCGCCCATTTCTATCGCGAGTTCCAGTGCCGCACCTTGCTGCGCGACACCGCGGCGACCGCTTCGGACATCGCGCAAAGCGCGCCCCTTTTGCATTCCGATAGCGCGCTCCTGCACGATTATCTGACCTCGCGCGCGCAATTGCTGGGGTTCAGCGTCGCGCTCATCATGAAGAGCGACGGCTCCATCGACGATCGGGCGGGCGGCTCCGATCCCCACCAGGTCGCCACTCCCGACCCCGCCGATTTTGAGGACGCCAAAAAGAGCGAGCCGCTTTGCCTGCTGCTCGCCGACGGCAAGGTCTTTGTGGCGCTGCGTCCGATCCAGGGTCTCGAGGACAGGTTCTTCTACGCCGGGCGGCCGATCGACCCGTTCTCCGATCGCTTCTCGCATGACGCAACGGATGTTTTGGCGACCTATAGCGCCTTCGACGGCGCGCGCCACAATATCGAACTCGGTTTTGGCATCATGTTCGTGCTGCTGGCGCTGACGATGGTGTTTTCGGCCGTTTGGCTCGGCCTGACTTTCGCCAATCAGCTGGTCGCGCCAATCCGCCGGCTCATCCGGGCGACCGACGAAGTCGCCTCGGGCAATCTCTACGTCCAGGTGCCGACGCGCCGCTCGGAAGGCGATCTTGGGCATCTCGGCGAAACGTTCAACAAGATGACGCTGGAGCTCAGCCAGCAGCAGAACCGGCTCATCGCCGCCAATACGCTGAACGACGAACGGCGCGCTTTCACCGAAGCGGTCCTGTCGGGCGTTCCGGCCGGCGTCATCGGCGTCAATGCGCTAGGGATCATCACGGTCAGCAACGCCGCCGCCGAGCGGCTGCTCGGCCCCGGCGAAGGCGGCCAGGGACTGGTCGGCGCGCGTATCGAGAGCGTCCTGCCGGCGCTCGCGCCGATCCTCCAGGAGGCGCGCGCGACGCGCCTGCGGCTGCATCAGACGCAGGCGAAACTGCAGCGCGAGGGGCGCGAGCGCATCCTCAACGTGCGCGTGACCAGCAATCCGCAACGCGCCGATCAGGGCAGCGTCATCACGCTCGACGACATTTCCGATCTCGTCAGCGCGCAGCGCACCGCGGCCTGGGCGGATGTGGCGCGCCGCATCGCCCACGAGATCAAGAACCCGCTGACGCCGATCCAGCTTTCCGCCGAACGCCTCAAGCGCCGCTATGGGCGCCTCATCGTCGAAGGGCGCGACGTGTTCGATCAATGCACCGACACGATCATCCGCCAGGTCGACGACATCAAGCGGATGGTCGACGAATTCTCGTCTTTCGCACGCATGCCCAAGGCGAGGCTGATGCGCGACGATCTCGTCGATTGCGTGCGCCAGGTGCTGTTTCTGATGCGGGTCGGGCGCGCCGACATCACGATCGAGGAAAGGCTTCCGACCGAGCCCCTATTGGCCAAATTCGATCGGCGGCTCATTTCGCAAGCGCTGACCAACGTCATCAAGAACGCGACGGAGGGAATCGACGCGCTTGAGGGCGGCGCAAAGGGCAAGGGGCGCATCCTCGTCGAGATGAACGTCGATCCCGATGCGATCGCCTGGATCTCGGTGAGCGACAACGGCAAGGGCTTTCCGAGCCAGGACCGCGACAAACTGACGGAGCCCTATGTGACGACGCGCGCCGAAGGCACCGGGCTCGGCCTGCCGATCGTCATCAAGATCCTCGAAGACCATGGCGGCGGCGTCGAATTGCTCGACGGATTGCTGCGCGAGGACGGCGGGCGCGGCGCCCAGGTCCGACTGAAACTGCCGATCGCCGGCGATCCCGGGCGATCCGAAGCTTCCCCCGCGCCTGGCGCGAACGAGCGAGAATTGATGTAGCGATGGCCACTGACATTCTGATTGTTGACGACGAGGACGACATCCGGGAGATCGTCTCGGGGATTCTCTCCGACGAGGGTCACGGAACGCGCCTGGCGCGCAATTCCGACGAAGCGCTCGGCGCCATCGAGGCGCGGCGTCCTCAGTTGATCCTGCTCGACATATGGCTGCAGGGCTCGCGGCTCGACGGGCTGCAATTGCTGGAGATCGTCAAGCAGCAGCACCCCAATGTTCCCGTCGTGATGATTTCCGGCCATGGCAATATCGAGACGGCCGTGTCGGCGATCAAGCTCGGCGCCTATGATTTCATCGAAAAGCCGTTCAAGGCGGATCGGCTGATCCTCATCGCCGATCGGGCGCTGGAGACTTCGCGCCTCAAGCGCGAGGTCAGCGACCTGCGCGCCCGCTCGGGGGCGATCAATCGTCTCGTCGGCTCCTCGGCGACGATCAACAATCTGCGCCGGGTCATTGAGCGGGTCGGCCCGGCCAATTCGCGCGTGCTCATTTCCGGCCCCGTCGGCGCCGGCAAGGAATTGACGGCCAGACTCATTCACGAACATTCCGGCCGCGCCGACGGCCCCTTCCTGGTGATCAATGCGCCGACGATGACGCCGGATCGCATGGAAAGCGAATTGTTCGGCGTCGAGGCCGGCCCCGATCGCGCGAGGCAAGTCGGCGCGCTCGAAGAAGCCCATGGCGGCACGCTCTATCTCGATGAAGTCGCCGATATGCCGCTGGAGACGCAGGCCAAGATCCTGCGCGTTCTCGTCGAACAGAATTTCCAACGCGTCGGCGGCTCGGCGCGCGTCCATGTCGACGTGCGCATCATCTCCTCGACCAGCCGCAACCTCGCCGAGGCGATCACCGAAGGCGGCTTTCGCGAGGATCTCTTCCACCGTCTTTCGGTGGTGCCGATCCGCGCGCCCGCGCTGTCGGAGAGGCGCGAGGACATACCCGAACTCATCGAATTCTTCATGGAGCAGGTTTCGACGACGATGGGCATCGCGCGCCGCCGCATCGGCGCCGATGCGATGGCGGTTCTGCAATCGCACGACTGGCCGGGCAACATCCGGCAGCTGCGCAACAATGTCGAGCGCCTGATGATCCTGGCGGCCGGCGATCCCGAGGCCGAGATCACCGCCGCCATGCTGCCTTCCGAAGTCGGCGCGCTCGTCCCCTCGATCCCGACCGGGGTCGGCGGCGAGAAGCTGATGAGCCTGCCGCTGCGCGAGGCGCGCGAAGTGTTCGAGCGGGAATATCTCGTCGCGCAGATCAGCCGGTTTGGCGGCAATATTTCGCGCACCGCCGAATTCATCGGCATGGAGCGCTCGGCCCTGCATCGTAAGCTGAAGTCGCTGAACGTCGACTGACCCCTCGGCCAAACCGCCTGTTTTTCGAGCCCATCATGAGCCGCATCGCCTATGTCAACGGTCGCTACCTCCCGCATGCCGCGGCCGGCGTTTCCATCGACGATCGCGGCTATCAGTTCGGCGACGGCGTCTATGAAGTGTGCGAAATCCGCGACGGCGCGCTGGTCGACGAGGCCCGGCATCTGGCGCGCCTCGAGCGCTCGCTCGCCGCCCTGCGGATGGCGGCGCCGATGTCAGCGCCGGCTTTGCGCTTCATCCTGCGGGAGATCGTGCGGCGAAATCGCGTGCGCGACGGCCTGGTCTATGTGCAGGCGACGCGCGGCGTCGCCCGGCGCGATCATGTCTTTCCGGAGCCGGCCGGAACCGCCAGCCTGGTCGTCGCCGCAAGGTCGATCGACCGGCGCATCGGCGAGGCGCGCGCCGCCAACGGCGTGCGCGTCGTCACAATGGCCGATCAGCGATGGGCCCGCCCGGACATCAAGAGCCTGCAGCTCCTGCCCAACGTGCTCGCCAGACAAGCCGCGCGCGACCGCGGCGCCTATGAAGCCTGGCTGGTGGATGCGCAAGGCTATGTCACGGAAGGGGCGGCGACCAATGCCTGGATCGTCACGCCGCAGGGCGGGCTCGTCACGCGCCGCGCCGACGAGACGATCCTGCACGGCGTCGCGCGCGCCACCCTCCTGACGCTTGCGCGGGCCGAAGGGCTGGCTTTCGAGGAGCGCGCGTTCTTAGCTGAGGAAGCCTATGGCGCCCGCGAGGCCTTCCTGACGAGCGCGATCAATGTGGTGATGCCGGTCGTGGCGATTGACGATCGGTCGATCGGCGATGGGCGTCCCGGCCCGGTCGCCCTGTCGCTGCGCGGCAAGTTCCACGCCTTTGCGGAAATTTCCAGCCTTACGCAGCGGGCGCCATAAGCCGGAAACCCCTCCGATCGCTGTATTGCAAGGGGAAGCCGATGATGGATGGCGGCGGCGCGATGCTCGCTTAAGTCACATTCCTACGAAGCGCTTAATATATTCAAAAGTCTTTTCCCCTAGTGAGGGTGTGGGATGCAAGGCGTCATGACAATGCAAGGGCGAAAATAGGCAATGACCAACCTCATCAAATCATACCTCGCCAATGAGGCCGGGGCGACCGCCATCGAATATGCCCTGATCGCCTCGCTGATAGCCCTTGTGCTGCTCAGCGCCGACATGTTGCTCGCTGGCAAGCTCAACGCCGTCTTCAACGAAGTATCCAGCAATCTACAGTAAGGAGTCGTCACGAGCCGCCGGAGAGCGCTGGTCGGTCGCGACTTAGGCTTTGCCGCCGCCGCCGGACGCGCTGGCTGCGACCTTGGCGCTCATGGGCGCGACCGACGTGGCGGACAAAGGAGCGAAACGGGAAGAACGATCCCGATGGCGCGGGCCCGGGCGTCCCGTTCCGAGGCGGCTAGAGCGGTTTCCTAGCGAAGTGAATCGCAGGGGATTCCCGAATCGCGTTTGTTCTGATTCATGATACCCGCCGCGAGAAGGAGGCGGCGGGGATGGCGCTTTCCGAGGATCTTCGCAAACGGGT
>Ga0302325_10002033_pt1 | contig 49959 bp, 46 predicted proteins | sample Palsa_T0_2_FD_201948 | JGI IMG/M metagenome (GOLD analysis project Ga0302325, IMG submission 201948) | Peat permafrost microbial communities from Stordalen Mire near Abisko, Sweden - Palsa_T0_2 | ecosystem: Environmental > Terrestrial > Soil > Palsa > Peat permafrost | place: Sweden: Abisko...
GGACGGCCTGTCGAGCAAGACGGTCCAGAACCACCTGAACTTCCTGCACGGGGTCTTCGCCTTCTCGCTCAAGCGCGGCTGGGTGCTGACGAATCCGGTCGCGCATGTCGATCGCCCGAAGAAGGCTCGCTCGCCACACCGGCGCATTCGCTTCCTGCAACCCCGCGAGCTCGACGAGCTCATAGACGCGGTCCCCGACGACTCACTGGGCGCCGTCGAGCGACCGCTCTACCTGGCCGCCGCCTTGACAGGGCTGCGTCAGGGCGAGCTGCTGGCGCTGAAGTGGATGGACGTCGATTGGCTGGCGAGCAGGGTGCGGGTCGCCGACAACTTCACCCGCGGGAAGTTCGACAGCCCGAAGTCTCACGAGGGACGCTCGGTGCCGATGGCCGACCGTCTGGCACGAGAACTGGAGCTTCACTCCCAGCGCTCGGCCTACCGCACAGATGACGATCTCGTCTTCTGCCATCCCCACACCGGCAACGTGCTCGACCCGTCGAAGATGCGAAAGCGCTTCCGCGAGGCCATCACACGAGCGGGCGTGCGTGAGATCACCTTCCACGAGCTACGCCATACGTTCGGCACGCAGATGGCAACCGCAGGCGCGCCGCTGCGTGCGATCCAGGAGTGGATGGGCCACGCTGACGCAAAGACGACCGAGATCTACCGCCACTACGCCCCCGACCCGACCAACGGAGCGCAGCTAGTCGACCGGGCTTTCAGCACGACCTCGTCCGAGCCCCAACGTCAGACGGTCGTAGACGAGGGCCACTGATGAACGCGGTAGCCGCCGAGACCGTGATCGAGCGTGCCGGCCGCGCGCTGGTCGATGCTGCGTCTGCGCCGGCCAAGGTGATCTTGTTTGGATCGCATGCTCGCGGTGACGCTGACGAGGGCAGTGACTTCGACTTTCTGGTGATCGAGCGTCAGGTTGAGGATCGCCTCGCGGAGTCCGTCAAGCTTCGTCATGCGCTGCGAGGTCTCCGTGTTCCCGTGGATGTGATCGTGATGGACGAGGCGCTTGCTGCGCGACGCGCGAAGGTTAAGGGCACGATGGTCGATCGCGCGTTACGCGAGGGTCGCGTTGTCGCCCAGTCCTGAGCAGATCGAGTACGCCGAGATGCTCCAACGCCGGGCGGCGGGTGATCTCGTTGTCTGCCGGAAGCTTGTCGACGACAATGATATCGACGACAGCATCATCGGATTTCATGCTCAGCAGTGTGTTGAGAAGGCCCTCAAGGTGGCGCTCGTCTTGGCGGACGTCGAACTCCCGCGCACGCATGATCTGGAGTCACTTGTCGAGCAGGTCGAGGAGGCGGGAATCAAAGTGCCAGAGGAGTTCTCCAGTGTCGATTGGCTGACCCCCTGGGCAGCCGAGCTGCGCTACGACGAGCCGACTGCGCTTGACCGCACGGCTGCCCTGGCGGTTGCCGAAAGCGCCACCCGCTGGTCGGGCGCGCTGCTTGTCACTGACTGAAAATCACGTCAGCGGTCGCTAGTGATGATCATTCCGGCGAGCTTGTCGGGAAGCCCTTGCTGCAAGGGTGTCCACAGGGCGGGTGCCTCGATCGCCAAGCCGAGCGGCAGTTGCGCGAGTGCCGGGAGACACGACACGTATGGGCGCACTTGGTTTTCCTTATACATCTTCATCATCGCGTGCTGGAACGCGTCGTGGTCATCCTCATGAGCGCGTTTGAGTGCCTCGATCTTCGACTGCAGATCGCGGTGCTTGAACTGCTCGGCTTTCCCGAGTCGAGCAGTCAGCCTCCTGACTAGGAACAGCCACCCCTGCCGCGACCCTGCACGTAGGGTCGCCTGTCTGAGGCTCAACGGCCCTCCCGTGCGAGCGTCCACGAGTCGGATTCCAACGATGCGAGATCCCGGTCCCCGGCGTCCGGTGAGGAGCACGTTCAGCACGAACGTGAACACCCGCAATGCATTGCTGACCCGTTTGGAGCTCGTCAGCTTGGTCAGCGAACTCACTCCTGGAGCATCTTTCCTGCCGCGCATGGCGATGACACCGGTGACGGCGCCGATCGCTAAGATTCCCGCGACGAGCGCGAGTGCCAGGTCGATCAGCGATGCCAGCAGACGACGGCGAATCGGTGCGACCGGCAGATCTCGTCGTCGGTTGCGGATCACTGGCTGATCCCGATAGTCTGCGGCGGCGATGGCGAGCGGATTGGGTGGATGATGTCACGCGACCAGGACTGGCGCCTGCGGCTCGATCTGGACGAGTCCACTGATCTCGATGGGCTTGTCGGTCACGTGCGCGACCGTCCAGATGACCTCGAGGGTGAGGCACGGTCCGTGTTGAGCGACGATGTCGTGCTGACCCATGACGACGATACGTTCTTCGCCTACGCCGTGAATGAGCGGGCGATCGACAGTGCACGTGACGCGATCGAATCGGTGTTGCGCAGCGAGCAGCGCAAAGGAGCGATCCGCGTGAGTCACTGGGATGAGAACCTCCGGGCGTGGCGCCAGATCGATCCTCCCCTCACGCCCGCCGAGGAAGAGCAACTGCGGCAGGTCAGCGCGGTGGATCATGCCCGACTGTCCACCGCTGCTGATGCGGAATCCGAGACCCGCACCGTGATGTGCGTGACGGGCAAGCTGATCCGCAAGTCGTTCGAGCGGCAGATGCTCGCGTTCGCCCAGGAGCTGGGGCTGCAGTGCGTGATCGTCGAGCATCCTCATCTGCTCTCCACCCAGGTTGCGTTCAACTTGACGGGCCCATCGAGCAGCGTCGAGCAGTTCGACCGGTACTTGAAAAGCGAAGCGAAAGCCACCGCCCGGCTCGACCCAGGACTCATACCCTATGGGCTGCCGTAGCGAGGCGAGCTCATACAAGTCAGGGTCCGCCATTGTTCCATTCGTCGTTCCAATTTGAGCGAAACCGGCCCGAGCGAACCATCCCCAACCCCAATAAGCACGCGCATCCCCACCGTACCCAACCTACCCGCCGCGATCTCATAACCCGAAGGTCGCGGGTTCGAATCCCGCCCCCGCTATCCAAGAAAGCCCTCCAAATGGAGGGTTTTTTTGTGGGTATGAGGGGGTCGGTTGGGAGGCAGCGCTCTCGGGTCAAGCTCAGGGTCAAGGTGTTGCACGGGCTGCCACCTCCGGGCCAAGCGGGCCGTATGTGTGCCCGGTACGACAACCATGCCTGAACGTGCGGCGGTGGCGCCGGGTTTTCGCTTGGGCCGCGCCTACGCCGCCGAGAGCCGCTGAGCCCGGAGGCGGGGCCGGGGGTGGCCCGCGTCGGCGATACCGTGGGCTGGTGGTCGCCATCGTCCCCTCGTATCTGAAGAAGCTCACCAAGGCCAAGGAGAACCTCGCCTCCCTGGAAGAGGACATCGAGCGCTACGTGATGCGCGACCCCTACCGCGTCGTCGAGAGCGCCGAGGGCAAGCGCCAGCCGAAGGTGCGCCGCCTGGAGATCACCTCCGACCCCGCGAACACCGAGATCCCCACCATCGCGGCGGGCATCATCTACAACCTGCGCTCGGGGCTCGACCACTTCATGTCGGCGCTCGTCCCGAAGAAGCAACGCGGAAGCGTGCAGTTCCCCATCTACTTCCAGGGCGTGGGGGAGGAGCCTGTCGGCGAGGAGAACGAGCAGCGGGCGAAGGAACGTGGTCGCTGGCGCTCGGACACGAAGGCCCTGCCGGAGCCGGTGCTCGACATTCTGAAGGGCTTGCAGCCGGCGGATGGCGCCGAGCAGCCCGATGACGAAATGCACGTGCTGCAGACCATCAACCAGCTCGCCAACGCCGACGACCACACACGCGCGCCGGTGGCCGCGCTCGGGCTGAGCGACTGCATGGTCAAGTGGGTGCTCCCCGATGGCACCGTCCAGTACGGAACCGGGCACGGGCAGCGGGACGCGCGGGGGCGCCTCGACACCTTCATCCAGGACGGCTCGAAGCTCAAAAACATCCCCTTCGACGCGACGAGCGTGGAGATAGCCGGCGTGCCCGTGGTCGCGCTGCATATCGCCAGCCAGGGCCGTTACTCGCCCATCCCGCACCTGCTCGCGCACGCCGCGGGCCTCATCGAGAAGCGCGTCGTCACGCCGCTCATCCCGTTCGTGCGCTCCGACGCGGAGTAGATCTCGCTCGACGAAGCCCGAGCACGGCGAGCCCGTGCCTCAGCGCTTGGTGAGCGGCGGCAGGTACTCCCTCTTCATCGCCTTCTCTAGCTCCACCGCGGCGGCCTCGGTCGGGCACTTGCGCCAAGCGATCTCGCAGCGGTCGAGCCAGGCGCGCACGCGCTCCGCCTCCTCGGCGCTCACACGGGTAGAGCCCCTCCTTGATCTCGTTGGCGGTCGCGATGCCGAGATGCTCGGCGACGTTGCGGCGCATGGCCGAGGTGCCCATCCCCCGTCCGCGCCCAGTGCTTCGCGACGCCATTTCCCATGACGAGGAGGAGATAACGATCCAGGCTGGCGCGTGGCGCCGCGGGGATGAGCTCATAACATTCCGGCCTGTCGAGTACGACGCGCGTTTCTCGCAGCTGGCTGGCGCAAAAGACGAATTCAGCCTGTCGGTGTCCCACCGGGGAGTCGAGCGCCCGGCGCCATGGCGAGCGCTGAATCACCGCTACCCCTTCCCGCTACTCGCCCAAGACGTCGAGGTCCCGATCATGGATCCCGACGAGATCCTGGCCGAGAAGATCGTCGCATGGTGGCTGTTCGGACACGCCGAGCACTACAACGACATCGCATTCCTCGCCGCACGAATGGTCCGCGAGGGCCGACGTGACAGCGACCCAAATGTGAAGAAGCTCATCAGCGATCTAATCGAAATCAAGCTTCAGCGCAATCGGGAAATCGGTGCAACCCAAGCCGGTCGTGTCGACGCGCTCAGCACCCCAGAGCGCCACCGCCGCCTAGCGCAGCCCGCAGACCACGTGAACCCAGGCGAACAGAAGGGCTTCAACAGCCTCGCCTATCTCCACGGGACGCGACCCGACCGCGCAGAGGTCGACCGACTCGTGCAGCGCGTCTTGCTGCCGCTGCTATTCGACTGACTAAAGCAGGCGGTACGCGCTCGCATCTCGCGCGACGCACAGCGATCAAATCGGGGGCACTCCGCTCCTCCTAGTCGTTTCCATGCAGGAGGTCGAGCGGGCTATGCAGCCGCGCTCGCGTTTACGTGAAAGTGGCACTAATCTGTAACAACCCCACGCCAGACCCGAGTGATGGGCGACCCCTATGGCAATCTCGAGCTACTGAGCTTGTTGAACAGCCGTGCGTCGGCTAGGGCATAGAGGGTCGCTGGCCGGCTCGCTTTGAAGCGTGCCGCGATTTGCTGGAAGGCGAGGTGCTCGTTGACGGCCTTGCGTAGTTCTTCCCGCGGCAGGAGCAGCTCAGCGGCGAAAGCGTTAGCCTCGATCTCGAGCTTGTCATGGGGCACGGTGTGGCGGAGGATCGAGTGACCGAGCTCGTGGGCGACGGTGAAGCGCTGGCGGGCGACCGCGTCGGTTTCGGGGATCTCGATCGTGTGGCCTTCCCGTAGGCGGCCGGCGTGGGCGAACGGGCCGGCTACGACGGTGAGGCCAGCGGCGCGTGCGATCGCGACGACGTCGACCGGGATCCGCCGGCCGTGCTCGACCCATAGCTTGTGTGCCGCTGCCCGCGCCGTCGGAGTGTCGGGTTGCGCGCGGGGGGTCTTGAAGCTCTCGAGCGGCACGATCTCGCCCCGTTCCTCATCGGTACTGCAGAAAGGGCAACGGTCCTCGACGGTGTAGCGCCCCTCGTGGTCCTCACCGGCGGCGCCGGCGCCGACTGGGCCTCCGTCGAGATGGGCGCGACAGTCACAGCAGATCAACTCAAGCGGCTCGGGGTCATAAGCGTCCTCGGCAATGAGGGCCTCCTCGGTGCCACATTCGGGGCACTCCCCGTCGAGCTCGAAACTGCTGCGCAGCGTCGAGCGTTGCCCACACTCACGGCACACGGCGACGGTCATAGCTTTGCCTCGAGTGCCTTTTCCACCGCCGCGACATAGTCGCCAGCGGCGCGTTCGCGGCTCTCCAAGGATGCCTTGGTTCGCCTGGCGCGCTTTGTTCGTTGGCCACGGCGACGTCCTAGCGCGCTGCCTTGGACGAGCTCGACTGGGTTGCAGCGATCCAAGACGAGCTTGTAGAGCCCGTCGCGGATGCGCTCGCTCCATTTGATCTGCAGCTTCTGTAGGAGTGCTGCGAGCCTGCGGGCCGGGATATGCTCGAACAGATCGAGCTCGTCGAGGGAGATCTTCCGGGCCCAGTGAGGGTCGATCAGTGAGTCCAGTTCCACGCCGATCGCACGGGCGTGACGCAGCAGGATCGACCCGAAGGACAACCACTCGCTGCTCGGGTCCTCATAGGCGGGCTCCAGGTAGGGCACCAGCGCTTGGGCCGCGGCTTTGCGTACCTGCAGACGCTCATCGATCTCGCTGAGCACCCATGGTCCAACGGGCAAGTGTGCTGGAGGTATCGAGGCTCCCTGCTCGGCGGCGTACGCTAGCTGCTTGAGCTCTTCCATCAGGTGTGCTGGTAGCGAGCTGAGACGCTGGTCGAGCTGGGCGGGCGTGACCGTGCCTGCGAGCTTCACTTGCGCGATTGCCTGGTATCCGAGCACGGCGGAGGGGATCGTGAGGTCCCATTCGGTGGCGTAACGTGTCTCGCTGGCCAGGGGAACGATCGCGGCAGCGTCGTCTTGCGGGGGGCCGGTGATCACCGCGAGCAGCAGCTCATCCTCGGCTGTCGCGTCCTTGGCGATGATCGTCCAGATCTCGCCGGGCACGGCGATCGCGCCTCGGGTCTCGGCAAACAGGGCGTAGTGAGTGCTGCTCGCCGCGCGCCAGCCGGCATCCGGCTGACACGTCCGCTCGGGAATCTGTGGTTGGTTGGGCGTGGGCTTGCTCATTGAGGTGTCCCGTCCAGGAGTTTGATGGTTGTGCTGATCACAGCTGTTTGCTGCTCGGGTTCGGCCGCGCACTTCTCGAGCGCCGCAGCGATCGCGCTCTTCTCGCTTGAGATCGTCGCTTGCGAGCAGCCCAGCTGTCCGGCGATGTCAGCCTGCGTGCAACACCCCGTGTGCAGCAGCTTCAGTAGCTGTGTCTGGCGAAGGGTGAGGGCTTCGATAAGCGCTCGTGCCGCCAATGTCGCTTCGCTGTCGGGCGGTTCGGGCGGGTCGCCGGTCTGGATGCGCTCGCGCTCGCCGGCGAAAGGGTGATCGTCGAGCAGGTCCTCGTCGGCCAACTCTTGCAGCGTGGGCTTCAGGCCATAGGTCTGCACGAGGCCGAGCACGAGCTGGTCCAGTGACAGTCCGCGCGCGGTGCGCTCGAGCATCTGGTAGGCGTAGCGGCGCAGTTCGGTGGCGGAGAGGAATTGGGTCTGCTTCTCGGCGTCAGGGTCCTCCGGGAGGATCGTGAGGCCGATTGCGAACACGTGCGCGCGCAGCTCCTGCTCGCGCTCTGAGAAGATCGCGCTCGCGGGGCGATTGGCGAGCGTCCAGTAGGTCGAGCCGCGCTTTTGGGAGGGCACCATCACCTGGAAGCGCTCTGTGCTGGCGCGCAGGAGCTTGTCCAATCGCTTGAAGAGCCGGGTCGGAAGCTCGCCTTGCCGCTCATCGTTAGCGTACTGCTGGAGGTCCTGCGCGGCGATCGCCCGCAGCGCGCGTACGGACCTGGCCTTGTCGATCATCGCCGCCAACCGCCCGCGGGCCAGGCGCGTCTCGGTCCATCCGCCGAGAATTTCCTCGCGCCCGTCGGTGAGGAGCCAGTGGATCTTCTCTTTCGGGTAGCGCTCGACGATCTCGGTGAGCAGCGCGAGGATCTTCGGGTCGTTGCATGCAGCCGCGCCGCCAGCGCGCCGCAGTTGGCGAAGATCCTCGTCACTCAGCGCCTCGCTCATGCCGCTAGCCCCTGTCTGCGTTCCTGACGGACCTGGGTGATCGTCTCGGCGCGCTGCTGACAGGCGCAGGCGGGGTCTGCGCGGCGACGCTGGCGGATCGCGGCGTGCGGGCCGATCAAGGTGTCGTACTGGAAAAAGTTCGGCAGGCCCTCGTCGATGCCGGCCGTGATCGCCACGAGACGTCCGACGGCCAGGCACGCCGCCTGCTGGCTGACGAATGGCACCGCGGGCATGTAGTCGCCGCTGTTCAGCTCAGTAAGGTCGGCGGCCCGAAGCAGCCCACAGATCGGGGTGCCGCGCTGAGCGCTGAGCAGCAGGCGGGCGTCCTCGCTGGCGGCGCGCGCGATCAGCGCGTCGTCGACGACGGCGTCGCCGGGGGCGCGTGCGAGCTCGAGCGGTATCCCGAGCTTTGTCAGCGCGTCGGTCGGGGAGGGGCCGCCCGCCCGCGGCAGCATGCACGCCAGACATGGCCCTGTGGCGTGCGTGTCGCGCAGCCCGACGGCGGTGTCACCGGTCGCAGCGTCAAGCAACCGGTCAGCCTGCAGCCGCTGGGCGTCGCGGCGCGCATCATGGTTGTCGAGCCCCGCGAGCGCCACTGGAGTCCAGGGCAGCCGCTGGGTGTCGACGGCGTGGACCGCCTCGGAGAGCTCGCCTTCGTGGGGGTGGTGGCGCCAGCCGGGCAGCGCTCGCTCGGCGAGCTTCACCTTCTGGATCCTGGCCGCGACGTCGAGCGTGTCGCCGAGTGAGTAGGTGCCGAGGTTCTCCGCCGCGTAGCGCTGGCGGTCGATCAGCACCACGCCGCCACGCTCGGCGAGGCCGCCGAGGATCAGCGCGTGCGCGGTGCCGATTGCGCCGAGCCCGGCGAGTGTCACGATCGGCTCCCAGCTGGGGCTCATGGTGGGGGCGGTGCCCAGGTCTCCTGCGAGGGTGACCGGGCAGAACACGAGCTGTTGATGGCGCACGCAGTGTTCGTCGCTGATCTGTGCGGCGTCCTTGAACGCCTCACCGGCGGCCACAGACGCGGCGAAGACGACGCCGAGCATCGACGGCGCGCGCTGCTGCACCGGACTCTGCCCGCGTGACAGGCGCACCCCGTGAGCATCGGGGACGATTACGATCTCCCCCGTGGTGTGACCGATCGCGATCCGGGTCGCGCCCCGCGGGGACGCGCCGAGCAGCAACGGCCGGGTGGGTGCGAGCGCCGCGGCGCTCCGCTGCAGACGCTGCAGCTGAGCGGAGGTCAGCCCGGCTGGGTCGACCGAGACCTGTCCGGGGCCACGGCGCATGGTGCTAATCAAGACCTCAGCGCAGGCAAGTGCCCCTGGGGTTGCAGCGTCGACGCGGATGTGGGTGCGGGCTGCCGCGAGGCGCTGCTGAAGCTCGCTCTCGCTGCCGCGGGCGGCTCGCGCGGCGAGACGGACGGTTCGGGTTTCCTCAGCACGCACGCACGCCGTCCTCGTCGAAGATGATCGTCTCCCCGGCGCTGGGGGTGTCGGTGGGCGGGTAGGGGGTGGTGCCCGGCCAGCCGCGCCCGTCATAGCGCCACCATCCCCAGGCTGCCGGGTCACGCGGCGGGCAGCGGTAGCTGGGGATCACCGCGGTCGTGAAGCCCTCGACCGCGAACCCGTGGCGCAGGTCGGAGGAGGAGAGGAACGCGCCCTCGCGGTGAGAGTGCACCTGCGCGAGGACGTGCAGGTCGCGTTCGCGAGCGTGGCCGAACAGCCGTGCAAGCGCCTTGCCGCTGAGCGCGAAATGGTCGCGGCGACGTCTCACCCCCGCTGTGCCAGCGAGCGCCAGGGTGCTGACGGTGTCGCCTTCGCGGGCGCCGAGCAGGAACATCCCGCTCTCGACGCCGAGGATGCCATGGTGCGCGACGTCGGCGTGCAGCGTGTCCAGCACGCCGCGCGGGATTCTTGGTGTGTTCATGGTCGGTACCTGCCTTCGTAGGAGAGGCTATTCAGGCTACGTTGCAGTTCGCGCACGACGGCCAGGAACGGGTTGCCGTGCCCGGTCCACGCCTGGTTGGTCGACGCCCAGTCGGGGTGCAGGGCGAAACCCTCGGCTGTGAACGGCATGCAGATGTCAAGTTGGGTCGGGCGGTAGCCGGTGACCACTGGCCACGCGGTGGGGTCGCTCAGGGTGCCCCTGAGCGTGGTCGCGAACTTCACCGACGGCGGCGCGCCAGGGTACTCGCTCCAAGAAATCCGCGCGAAAAAAGTCTCGGCTGGTTCGGCCGCGGGATGCATCTGTGCCCACCAGGCGTCTGGGTCGCTCTGCAGGGACTCGTGCAGACACCCGCCGCGGCCGGCGAGAAACTCGGCCGCGACGGGCGCGTCGCGTGCGATGTTCAGCTCGCTCTCGCGGTCCATCGTCATCCCTGAACGAGATCCTTGACGAGCGTGAGGTGAAGCTCGTGCTTCTCACCGGCCGCCTCACCGATGCTCTCGCCGTCCTGCAAGCGATTGTCGTCGTGGCGGTCGTCTGTGAGGTAGTACTCACTGCCCGGTTCCTCGTGTACGCCGAAGTGCTCCATAGCGGCGACCCGGACACTTCCGATTGTGTCGTGCTCCTGATAGTGGTGGTGGTAAGTAGGACGGTGCGAGGGGGGAAAGCTCACCCTGACCTCGATTGTCTTGACCCTATGTGCGGCGGTTGCCTCCATACTCGATCTCCTCGAATTCTGGGGCGGTGCGGAGCCCGCCCAGCCTTGCCTTACACCGCGGCTACACGCGGGATCAGCAAGGGGCCTTCAGCCCGCCTTGGTCGGATGTCGGCCTGGTCGAGCTCCGCGAGCGGGAAGGAAACGCTTCCTCACGGCAAGCTGGTGGCCCACGGCTCATTAGAAGCTCTCCGCTGGCGGCATCAGTCGCGTCCGATCGTCCCGAGCGCCAGCGGGCTGCGCTTCTGTGGTCACCTACGCGAGCGAGCTCCGAGTGCCGGTGACCGGATCGCGAGCAAACCACCCCCACCGGACCATTCTGGGCGCCAACCCGGCTCTTACACCCGGCGACCTCCTGCGAGTCATGAGATCGCGGGTGGCGAAGCTGGCGGCTGACCTTCATGCCGACATGTTCATCCGCTTGGAGGAAAGGGACATGGCAGCCTTTGACGCGGAGCGCCTGCTTGCGTTGGTCGAGCGGGAGGAGCGGCTCGTGAAGGAGTCGCGGTGAGAAAACGAGAACAACCTCACCACCCAGCACCCAGAGGTTGCCCTATGAGCAAGACGGAGGGGAGTGAGCGCGCGGGCCGAGCGCTGGGGAGCCGCGTGCAGGCGCCTGTTCGCTGAGGCCCTCTCGCGCTACTCGCCCCACGAGCGCAGGGGATGGCCTACGCGGCGCTTCGGCATCGGCAACCGCGTGGCGCAAAGATGTGTGCGTGAGGTTTGAGCGCATCGAGATCCGCAACCTGCGCAGCTTCGGCTCGGAGAAGGCCGTGATTGAGCTGCCGGCGGACCGGAACCTGGTGGCGGTGGTCGGCGCGAACAACGCCGGCAAGTCCAACCTCATCGCCGCTGTCCGCCTGGCGCTCGGCGCTGCCCGCCGCGCTGACCTTGACCCTGCCGATTTCCACCAGCTCGACATCACGCAGGAGGTACGCGTGGAGATCCACCTGCGCACCCCGCTCAAGAAGGAGAACATCTTCCGCACGACGGACGAGATCCACGGCTTCTTCTACCGCGCGTGGCGCGGTGACCGTGGCGAGGACAAGGGCCGGCTCAAGTTCGAGAACTACTGCCTCGACGCCTCCGGCCACACCTACCGGCCGCCAGCGGCCATCAAGCGCGGTAGCGCCCCCGCTGACCCCGACACCGACCCGGTTCGCTTCCTGCCTGCGCCCGCAAGCCGGATTGTCCCGTCGCTGGGGCGTGTGCACTACCTGACTCCGAGCCTCTATCGAGCCTTCGACACCAGCGGCTACGGCGTGCTCGCTCAGCTCCTTGACCTCTATCGAGAAGACTTCCGCTCGGCGGCGAACACCTACGAGCTACCCGACGGAACCACCGTTTCCCGTGAGAACGCCTACGAGCGCTTCTCCGGGCGCATGGAGGAGATCCTCCGCACGCCAAAGCTCGCGTCCATCGAGGCGTCGCTGAGCGAGAACTTGCGCTCAGTGCTCGGGCCGAGGGCGACCGGAGCTGAGGTGAGCCTGTCGATGCCGAGCGCGGAGGAGATGCTCGCCGACATCCTCACGCTGCACGTCCAGGACGATGTGGCGAGCCCTGCCCTCGCCGTCGAGCGGCTCGGCGATGGCTATCGCAGCCTGGTCCGCCTGGCCATCCTGCGCACCTACGCCGACTTCGGGGAGCACACGCGGCCCGCCGTGTTCCTCATCGAGGAGCCGGAGGCGTACCTAAACCCTCATCTGCGCCGGGTCTTCGCCGCGACGCTCCGAAGCCTCGCCGAGCTGGGCAATGACGTGATGGTTACGACCCACGACGCCGCCTTCGTATCGGTCGATGACTACCCCAGCGTGCTGAGGGTCGCCAAGGAGACGGGCTGCAGCAAGGTCTATCGCTGCACGGCGCAGCTCGACTTCTCCTACGAGCGGGTCGCCGAGAAGCTTCGCCGTGGCAGCGCCGCCGAGGTGCTGTTCGCGCAGCGGGCGGTCTTGTGCGAGGGCCAGGACGATGTCGCCGTCACGCGCACGCTGCTCGACCGCCTCGGCGTCGATGTCGACCGCTGCAGCATCAGCGTGGTGGACTGCGGAGGGCGTGAGAATCTGCCGGACTACATCCAGCTCCTCGACCAGCTTCACATCGAGCTGCTCGTCGTCACTGACGGGGACGCCAGCAAAATCGCAGCGGCGGACGATGGCACGGCGCAGAAGGTCGAAGCGGTCGAGAAGGCGGCAGATGGCCGCATGTTCCGGTTCGCCGAGGACATCGAGGCGGCGCTCGGCACGAGCAAGACGCGCAACAACGCTAGGAGCCTCGTGGAGCTGGTCGAACGCCTCGACCTGGATGGACTGCCCGCCGAGGACGAGGTTGCCCAGCTCGCCGAGGCGCTGAAGCGGTTCTGCGGGGACGGCTCCGCCATCGAAGCCCAGCCGGCGACACAGCAGCAAGACCCCGGAGATGGGCACTCTGCAGCCAGCGCCGCTCCAACGCCAGCCCCGCCCTCGCGATGATGACGCGCGTGGCCGCGACGACTGATCTTTCCAAGATGCCCACCCGGCAGCTTCTAAGCCTCGATCCACCGGCTGGCTGGCTGATCGGGGGTGGTTGATGGCGTTGGCGGGGTTTTTCGGGTGTTCGGTGGGTAGTGGTCAGCGTGGGGGCGGCGGGGTGCGTGTCTTGAGACCTCGGGGGCATGTTTTCGGGTAGCTGAGAGCGCGCTGACGTCGATTGGTGCCTCGGCTGGTCCTCTGGTCGCGGCGGTTTGTGCTCAGGTGAGTTCTGGGAGCGAGCGGATGCGGGCGAGCGCGCTGGTGAAGTCGTGTTGCCATGGCCAGCGGGCGGGAAGGTGAAGCGTCCACTGGCGTCCCGTGCGGGTCAGCCGGCCGGGAATCTGAAGCAGCCGGCGGCGCATGGTGCGCGCGACACGCACGGTCTCGCCCGCCAGCCCGATCACGTTGGTCCAGCGCAGCAGGTTGTGCGCGATCGCGGCGATCACTGTCCAGGCGCTGTTCGCGTTGAACTGGCCGGAGGGAAAGTGCGCGAGCGCTTGGTCTTTGAGGTCGCGAATCGTGAGCTCCACGACGGCGTGCTGGCGGTGCTCAGCCTCCACCACCTCCAACGTCTCGGTGCGGTTGGTGATGAACGGGAAATACCGCCAGTCCGGCCACAGCTCTGCTTGCGGGCCGACGAGCCGGGTGCGGCGCACGATCAGCCGCCGGCCGTGAGCGGCTATTTCGGCGATCTGCGCTTCACCGTCATCGGGGTAGTCCTCCAAGGGCTGCCACGTCGACTCCGGGATCTGTTTGATCGCGGCGGGAACCCAGAACTGCAGGCGCACGCTGATCGAGTAGCCCCAGCCCGCCTGCTCGAGCCTCGCGATCAGCTTGCCGTTCCAGAACCCCGAGTCGGCCCTGAAAAGCTTCTCGCCAGTCGCGCCTGCCCGCGCCACGCGGGCGATCAGCTCCTCGGCGAAGCGCACGACACCGCGCTGGGTGTTTGCCTGGCCCTTGCGCAGCCGAACGTGCAGAACCTCGCCGGTACCCGCCCGGCTCGCGAGCAGCGGATGGTAGCCACGCTGTTTGGTGTACCCAAAACCGACACCCTCCTTCTGCTTGCCGTAGGCCTGGCCGATAAAGCTGTCCACGTCAACGATCAGCCGCTCAGCGCCCGGCCCGGCGCCCGCCCGCCACGCGCGCACCAGCGCCTGGTCGAGTACCCGGTCGAGCTGGCGCACATGCCCGAAAGTGAAAGCCCGCAAAAATGTCCCAAGCGTTGACGGCGCCGGGAGCCAGCCACCCAACAATCGGCGCGTGCGACCAGCCCGCAGAACATCACAATCATCGATGCAGTCAGCGCCGAGCAGCATCGCGAACACGAGCGCCATCACCTTCCTGCCCGCATTCGCAGCGCCCGGCCGGTCACTACGAAGCGTCACGAACCGGCCCACGAGAGCCTCGATCCCGAGCCGCCCCGCGAGCGTCGCAACGAGCGCGACCCCCGCGTCCGAAACCACGCGCTCATCGTCAAAGACGACCCGCACCCCGTCCAGTCCGACCGCCGCGTCATCCTGCACCATACGAGTGACCTCCTGACCCCGGGCCGCGACAGCCGCAATCTGTCGCTACCAAGCCCGATTCAGGAGGTCATTCTTTGCTCACCACCGGACAACACCGGTGGATCCAGGCTAAAACCCTACACCTGATGAGCGATCAAGCAGAGCCTGCGAGCGCTGAGCCAGGGCTTCATATCCCGCGCATCCTTGAGCTCAAGAGAAGCGAGGATCAAACGGCGCTGCTCGCGGCAGCTGAGCACCGCCCGGAGCTACGGGCTCTAGTCGAAACTACACTTGACGACTACCTACGATGGTTTACCGCGCCTGAGTGGCAGCGCATCTATAGCGGCGGTCTGGTTTCTAGCCCGTCCACAACAGGAGGAGTGGGTAGGTCAGGTTTCGGCATCCAGCGTCTACTCGAAACCACTGCACGCCTGCAAGAGCTTCGACGCTACGATGGATTCGATCGGCTGCTTTCGGGTCTTCGTAACCCAACGCAGATAAGCGCCACGATGTTCGAGATAGCGGCTGCAGCCTGGTGCGCACAGCGGGAGACCCATCAAGGGCTGGTCTTCTCGCCGGCGATTAGCAAGGCCAGCGGCGTGAAGCGACCCGATTTCCTTTGGGAAACCTCGCTCGGCGACCTCACCTGCGAGTGCAAGGAGGCCGGCCAGTGGGAGCAGCAGGAGAGTCGCACGATTGGCCACTTGCGTGAGATCGCAGTCGCCGCACTAACAGAGGCCGGAGGGTTGCCCGACGACTTGCGTCTCGACATCACCGTAGATGGCCCCCTCAGTGCTGCTTATGAACGTCAACTCTCCACGCTTGTCTGCGAAGCTGTTGCTTCAAGCGGGGGAGGATCATCAGCTCGAACCTTGGACCGGCCGTTTGCAGGGATCGTGGTATCTCGTGAGACCGATCCCGAGCGCTTGCCCGACAGCATACTCGCCGGTCAGATGACCGTCGGCACCAAACCAACCCAACTGACGCCACAGAACGGTTTCCTGACCGTGTCCCGATCACTCGCGGCGACACGCGCGAGGCGAGTCAGGGATCTAGTCAAGCAAGCGAAGACGCAACTACCGGATGCGGCGCCCAGCGGCATCTTCATCCAGATCGGCGGGGCAGGATCAGCGGCGGCGCAGCTCGAGCAGATGATCGGGCACCCTGCACACCAGACCATCGTGTGGGCCGCAACCTGGACGGGTCTTGTGCCGCAGCACGCGATTTGGCGCGAAGGCCAACCATTCGATAAGCGCCTCCTGAACGAGCAACCCTCAACACGCATCAACGGCGCCAGCTAAACATGCGCGCTTAGAGGCCATTGACCGCTCCTACCTACGCACGTAGGATTAGCTCATGGCGAACGGGTTCGACTCACTCAAACTGCACGACTGGCGGCAATTCGCCGAGGTGGATCTAGACCTCTCGAAGCGCCTGACTGTGCTTACCGGAGCCAATGGCGCCGGTAAGACGACCATACTGCGCCTACTGACCCAGCACTTTGGGTGGGAGGCACAGTTTCTCGCCGAACCTCAGCTGCGCCGGACAGGTGGCTTGCGCTTTCTTAGCGGCCTGAGGCGAAAGCTGTCACGTCAAGCAGGCGATGACTCCGAGGTGCAGATTGGCGAGCTGAATTACGCCAACGGCGAGACTGCGACTGCCCTTCTTCCGGTAGAGCAGGGCAATGCCGTATTTCAGGTCTACTTCCGCCCCATGCAGTCTGTGTACGGAGTGTATGTACCATCGAACAGGCCCAACAGCGCATACCAGCGTGTGGAACAGATCCCGACGGTGGTCGAATCACCGGAGCGCTTTATCGACAACTACGAATCTGATTTTCGCAATCGCTGGTCGGGCGCCCATACGCAGTTCTCGCCAACATATCGGCTTAAGGAGTCTCTCATAGCTCTCGCAACGTTTGGGTACGAGAGCAAGGTCGTGCGCGAAAATCGTGAGTACGTCGCGACCTTCGAGGGCTTTCAGGACGTGCTGCGCAGCGTACTACCACGGACGCTCCGGTTTGAGCAGATTCGGATTGCCAGTCCTGAGGTGATTCTTGAAACCGGAACAGGCAATTTTTCCCTTGACGCCGCATCCGGCGGGATCACGACTTTGATCGACCTGGCCTGGCGCATTTACATGCGTGCCCGGACGAATCCGCAAGTTGTAGTCACCATTGACGAGCCAGAGAATCACCTCCATCCAGAGCTTCAACGAGAACTGTTTCCTGGCCTGCTCAAAGCTTTTCCAGATGCACAGATCATCACTGCTACGCATAATCCATTTATCGTGGGGTCGGTCCCCGACTCCAATGTATACGTGCTCCGATATGGCGAGGATGGACGAGTTTACTCGCAGCTTCTAGACACTGTAAATAAGGCGGGCACTTCCAACGAGATCCTACGGGACGTGCTAGGTCTAGAGTTCACGCTGCCTCTTTGGGTTGAGCATCGTCTGGACGAGGTGGTGTCGAGGTATCAGGCTACTCCTATAACTGATGACTCTCTCAGAATGCTGCGCGCGGAGATGAATACCTTGGGGTTGGGTCACCTGTTTCCGGAGGCCGTGGCCGCCGTAGTGGAGCACCAACAGTGATCAAGCTCGAGAAGGGTGAGCGACCCTCGGTCATTGACGAGAAAGGCACAGAATGGACCAAGCGGTTTGTTGAGCACAACGGCTCGCTCACCACTATGGCCCCGAGTATTCGATATTGCTATCGAGAGCGGACGATAAAGACCGCAGTGCGGCGCGACAGCTACGACAAGTGCATTTACTGCGAGAGCTTTATGACGCAAGTGCACCCAGGTGAGATCGAGCATATCTTGCCGGTCTCAAAGAGGCGCGATCTCGTGGTCCGCTGGGAGAACTTGGCCTTCGTCTGCACCGAGTGCAACCGCGAAAAGGGCGACTACCTTGAGCCGGACCTCCCGCTCGTGGACCCATATATAGATGAGCCGTCAGAACATCTAGCGTTTTACGGGCCTGTAGTGCATCATCGCACTGGAGCGACTCGCGGCGAGGTTACCGTGCGACAACTAAAACTCGCGAGGGGAAGCCTGCTTGAGCGACGTAAGGAACGGATAGAGCAACTACAGCTGATCTTGGACCGAATCGCCGCTCAATCAGATGGCCCACTACGCGACGTGCTTGAGCGAGCCCTCGCTGATGAGCTTGCCGACGACCGCCAGTATGCCGCGATCAGCCGTGAATACGTTCGTCAGGCGCGAGCGCGGGCTATCTAGCCGAGATGATCACCGCCAACGCCCGCTTCCGGGCCTGTCGAGCTACCGGCTCCATGAGATCCTCTAGCAAAGTCTCAAGGTTGGATTGACGGTTCCGACGTTGTTCCCGGGTCCGCACCAAACGTTCGCCCGTGCTCAGGCCTTGGATGCCGCTTGAAGGTAGACAAGGCGGTCGGTGAGTTGCTGGTCCGCGACATCACCGATTGCGGTGACAAGCGGACCGATGCCTGCCGCACGGCGCGAGAATCGCGATGAGAGCGCGATCAGCACGCCGGGGTGGTGTTGGCTGGCTACGAGATGATCGGCAGAGATGCGCGTGAAATCGGCGACGTTCTCCGTGAGCAGCGTACGCCCGTCCGCGATTGCCTCGGCAAAGACCTCGGGGTCAGAGCTTCCTGCGAGCCCAAGCTCGATGACGGTGCACGCATCGACACCGGCCGCCCGCAGTGCCTCGGCAAGGCCCGGCGAGTACATCTCGTCCAGCAGCAGCTTCAATGCGTCTCAGCGGCCGCCGTTTCGCGACGGTGCAACTCGATACGTGCAGCGATCTCATCCGGGTAAGCGGCGCGATAGCGAAGCGCGGCGTCCACCTGCGAACGAGTGAGGACCGAGTCCTCAACAAGCGCCGGGACGGGATCGGCCTCCGCCGCCAGATCCTCCACCCACATGACGACCTCCCACACGTCGGGGCCACCAAGCAGCCCCGCCCGTCGGCCGGCCGGGCCGTCGCGAAAGGTGATGAGCGGATGTTCGTCGCGGCGGGCCCCCTCCTCGGCATAGCGACGCAGCCGATCCGAGAGGGTCTCACCGGCGGTGCGTGCTCGCAGACGAAGGCGCTCCGCAAGAGCATCGTCGAGTCGTACCGACACGTTCACCGACACGTTTTCAGCGTAGCACAACGTCCGCACAGTCGGCTCCGTGAAAATCTTGACAAATGTGACGAGTGTTGATTTTGGCAGCCATGACTACTGCCATTGGGGGTCTGTACGGAGAATGTCGAGGGGTGGCCGCTCGTTCGACCTGTGCAGTCAGACCAGCGCGTCTGGGAGTGGTTTGCTCACGGCGATGTCGGCGGGTCGTTGTGGGAGTGTCTCGGCGATGCGGGCGGCTTGTTGGCCGCGTTTGCGGGGCCGCCAGACGCGCATGTATTGCGCGAGGAAGTATGAGCCGAGCACGAGCAGCAGGGCGATCGCCTGGCCGATGAATGTCTCCCAGTTGTTGAACAGGCTGAACCAGGTGCCCATCCAGCCGGGGATGTACAGGCCGTGGATTTCGGTGGTCCCGATCCAGCCGGCGAGCTGCATCTCGTTGACCTCCTCGCCGACGGACACGAGCAGCACGAACAGCAGCATCACCCCTGTGATGATCAGCAGGCGCTTGTACGGCAACCGCTGGTGCAGCCCGAAGGTCAGCACCCCGGCGGCGGCCGTGAACAGGCAGCCGATCACGACGCCCTCCAGCACGACGCTCGAGCCGTACAGCTCGCGCAGCAGTTGCAGGAAGATCACGACCTCGAAACACTCGCGGTACACGGACGTGAAGCCGAGCAACGCGAGCCCGAGCAGCATCCGCCGCATGTTCGTCTCCGGATCGGCTGACAGCAGGCTGCGCCGGCGCTTGTGGTGGTTGGCGATCCAGCCGGTCCAGTAGACCTTGTGGAAGAACCAGTTCATCACGAGCAGCAGCACGATCAACGAAGGCAGCCCGGTCGCCGCCTGCACGTCGAACTCGCCGCCGTGGAACTGGCCGATGAACCACACCACCGCGAACCAGGTCGCGATCCCCGCGCCGATCGCCGTCGCCCCACCGATCGCAACCGGGCGACGATAGACGCGGTTGCCGCCGAGGAAGCTGGCCATCACGGCCGCCAACACCAGGATCGTCTCCAAGCCCTCGCGCAACACCAGGATCGCGCTGTCGAGCACCACGGTCGTGCGGCTCAGACGGTGCCCGGGCGGCAGCGCGGTCGGGTCGGTGGTCCCGCCGCGGGCGTGCCAGCCGAGGACCACGGCCACCACAGCGATCGCGAGCACGATCGCGGTCCACAGGTAGAAGCTCGCGCGTTCGTTGGCCCGCTTCGTGACTGGTTGCGAAACCGCTGACGCTGCCTGGTCCCGTGACATCCAAACGACCTCCTGGGAAACCCGACCCGGACACTCGGCTATTGCGCGAGCCCGAGACTAGCATAACTTAGGGCACCCTAATTAGGGTGCCCTAAGTTATGGGTGGTCCGGCCCGGAGGTTGGCAAGCCCTCCACGTACCAACTCGTGACCCGGCAGCTGGCTCGATATGTCTGTCATGGCCCCAATAGTGGCCTGAAGCCGTCGGGTACACTGCCCGCTTGCCCCCGACCAAGCTCGTCGAGGCCGTCGACTCCCTCGGCGTGGTCGCCGACGCGGTGGCGCGTGGCGGAGAGACGTTGGAGCTGGCCGCGCGCCATCTCGATCCGTCGCTCGTCGACGTGCTGGCGATCCTCGGCTTCGACAAGCAGTACGCGTGCGCGCGAGGCTCCCACCTGTACGACGCCGACGGTCGTGCGTATCTGGACTTCCACACCGGCGAGGGCTTCGCGAGCCTCGGCCACAACCACCCGGACGTGCGCGAGGTGCTGCAGGCGACGCTCGCCGCCGACCTGGTGGACGGGGTGCAGCTGCACTACTCGACGCTGGCGGGCATGCTCGCCGAGGCGCTCTCGCGGCGTCTGCCGCAGGGGCTGGACGCTGTGTTCTTCGCGAGCGCCGGCGCCGAGGCCGTCGATACGGCGATGAAGTTCGCGCGCGCGGCGACGGGCCGCCCACGCCTGATCTCCTGCGAGAACAGCTTTCACGGGGTCACGCTCGGGCCGCTGTCGCTGGTCGGCGACGAGTTCTTCAAGGAGGGCTTCGGCCCGCTGCTGCCGGGCTGCGCGCGCGTCCCGTTCGGCGACCTCGCGCGTCTGGAGGCGGAACTTCGCGCGGGCGACGTGGCGGCTTTCATCGTCGAGCCGATCCAAGGACGCATGGTCACGCCCGCGCCCGCGGGCTACCTGCAGGCCGCGCAGGCGCTGTGCCGGCGCCACGGCACGATGTTCGTCGTCGATGAGATCCAGACCGGGCTCGGACGCACCGGCAGGTGGTTCGCGCTGGAGCAGTGGGGCCTGGAGCCGGACTTCGTGCTCGTCGGCAAGGCGCTCAGCGGCGGCTACATGCCGGTCGCCGCCACGGTCACGCGCCGGGAGATCTACCAGAAGGCGGTAGGGACGCTCGAGCGCTGCTACGTGCACCAGTCGACGTTCGGCCGCAACCGCCTGTCGATGGCGGCCGGCCTGGCGACGCTGCGGATCATCGAGCGCGACCGCCTGGTGGAGCGTGCCGCTCGCATCGGCGCACTGCTGCTCGACGGGCTCGCCGAGCTACAGGGGCGCTATGAGCTGATCAAGGAGGTCCGCGCCAGCGGGCTGATGATCGGGATCGAGCTGGGCGCGCCGAGCGCTCGTGTCGCGCGCCTGAACTGGCGTCTGATCCACACGGCCAGCGAGGGGCTGTTTCCCCAGCTGATCGTGATCCCGCTGCACCGCGACCACGGCGTGATCACGATGGCGGCCGGCAAGAACGATGTGATCAAGCTGCTGCCGCCGCTGACGCTGTCCGAGAGCGAGGCGGCAAGCTTCCTCGCCGCGCTCGACGCGGTGCTCGGCGAGTGCCAGGGCGCGGCGAGCAAGAACTGGGGGGTAATCAGGGAGATCGCCACCACGACGCTCCGTCGCCAAGCGCGCGCGAAGCTGCGGTGAGCGAGGATCCCTGCCTGGTCACGGGCGCGACCGGGTTCATCGGCGGGCGCCTCGCGGAGCGCCTGGCGCGGGAGGGCCATACGGTGCGCTGCCTCGTGCGCGCCGGCAGCGACACATCGCGCCTGGCGGAGCTAGACGTCGACTGCGTCGTCGGCGACCTCATCAGCGCGCATACGCTCGCTCGGGCCGTGCAGGGATGCCGCCACGTGCTCCACTGCGCGGCGCTGGTGTCGGACTGGGCGACCACGCGGGAGATCGCCCAGACGAACGTCGAGGGCACGCGCAACCTGCTCGACGCCTCGGTCGAGGCGTCGGTGGAGCGCCTGGTTCACATCAGCACCACCGATGTCTACGGCCACCCCGGCGGCGCCGGGATCGAGGAGACTCACACCGCCGGGCGTTTCAGCAACTGGTACGCGCAGACGAAGCTGGAAGCCGAGGCCGAGGTCCGCCGCGTCCAGGCCACCCGCGCGCTCGACGCCGTCGTGCTGCGCCCAGCCACCGTCTACGGGCCCGGCTCGCGGGATGTAATCGGCGAGATCGCGCGCGCGATCCGCGCCGGCAACATGCTGCTGATCGACAGAGGCCGCGCGATCGCCGGCCTGTGCTACGTCGAGAACCTGATCGACGCCGCCGTCCTCGCCCTGCGCCACCCGGCCGCCCCCGGCCAGGCGTTCAACATCAGCGACGGCCTCGACGTCACCTGGAGGCGGCTCACCGACGACCTCGCCGAGGGGCTCGGCTGCGCGAAGGTGCGCTGGAGCCTCCCCTACACGCCGGCGAGCGCGATCGGCTTCTCGCTGGAGCACGCCTACCGATTGCTTCGCCGCGCCACCGGGCTGACGCTGGCGCCGCTGCTGTCGCGACAGGCGGTGCAGGTGCTGGGCATCGACCAGGACTTCAGCAGTCGCCGGGCGCGCGAGACCCTCGGCTGGGAGCCGCGCGTCGGCTACGCGGCCGGCCTGGAGGCGACGCTCGACTGGCTGAGGACCGAGTACCTCGCCCGTGTGTGACTCGCCCGTGTGTGACGCTTGCGCCCGCGGGAGTTTGCGCCGGCGGCAGGATCACGCCCGCGGCAGGAACACCGCGCGGCTTCGCAGCGCCTCCACGCGCGGGCCGTCGAGATCGAGCGTCGCTCCGAGATCCTCGACCGATGAGAAGCCTCCGCTCGTCTCCCTGATCTCGACGATCCGCTCCGCGAGGCTGTCGTCGACGCCGGGGAGCGTGGCGAGCACGGCGGCGGGCGCGTTGTTGAGGTCGATGAGACCGGCGTCGGCCGCACCGGGAATGTCGGGTCGCCCGACGCCGACGTGGAGCGCCAGCTCGGGCTGCTCGCGTGCGAGCGCTCTCGCGCGTTCGCGGTCGGCCAGCTGCGCCTGAGCGCCTTCGACGGCGGCCTCGAACGAGGACCCCATCGCGCGCGCGTAGCTCGAGCGGATGCCGAACGACGACGCGATCGCGCCGACCCAGCCGAGGATGATTAGCCCGCCGCCGGCGCTCCCGTTGCCGTTGTCGGCGATCGCGATAGCCCAGCCGACGATCGTGATCAGCGACCACGCCGCTCCGAGCGCGCACCACGCCCGCCTGCGCGCGCGGATGCCCGCGTATAGCGGCGCCCACGCGCCGAGCCCAAGGGGGATCAGCGACAGCCAGCTCCAGCGCGTCTGGGCTCTTGTGAGGGCTTCTTGATGCATGACTTACCTGGGCCTCAAGTACGCGCGCAAGTCTTCCGATGGGGGCCGGAATCACTGCAACTCCAACGAAGGAGGGATCTCATGGCCAGGATTATCGTGACTGCCGACGCGAGCGAGCGACGTGACGCTCCGGTGGTGCTCGAAGAGCGCGTCTATCCCGTGCATCTCGCCAGCGACCATTCCGCGGCACAGCTGATCGAGCGGCTGACGTGGGCGGTCAGCGACGCGGAGCGTGCGGAGCGGACGCCACCGCCGGCGGCGTCGTAGCCGCCAGCCGGCTCCAGCCGGCCACGGCGCCGCTAGAGACCGCGTGGGGCGCCCTCGCGATCCGCGCATCGTTCATGCGCAAGAGGTTCGACTTCAGTACCTTCACGACCGTGACCCTGCAAGAGCTCACCGACGCGGTGGCCTGTGGCGAGCTGGACACGGTGCTGCTGGCGATGACCGACATGCAGGGGCGCCTGCAGGGCAAGCGCCTGACGGCGACGCACTTCCTGGAGGAGGTCGCCGAGCACGGCGCGGAGAGCTGCAACTACCTGCTGGCGGTGGACGTGGACATGCGCACGGTCGACGGCTACGCGATGTCCTCGTGGGAGCGCGGCTACGGCGACATGGTGCTGGTCCCGGACCTGGAGACGCTGCGGCCGGTTCCGTGGCAGGAGGGCACGGCGGTGTGCCTGGCCGACGTGGCCTGGCCGGACGGCACGGACGTGGTCGCGTCGCCGCGCCAGATCCTGCGCGCGCAGCTCGCGCGCCTGGCCGAGCGCGGATGGCGCGCGAACGCGGGCACGGAGCTCGAGTTCCTGGTGTTCCTGGACACCTACGAGCAGGCGCAGATCAAGGGCTACCGCGACCTGCGCCCGGCGAACCTGTACAACGTCGACTACTCGCTGCTGGGCACCGCGCGCGTCGAGCCGCTGATCCGCCGCATCCGCAACAGCATGGTGGCGGCGGGGATGGTGGTGGAGGACTCCAAGGGCGAGTGCAACTTCGGCCAGCACGAGATCAACTTCCACTACGCGGACGCGCTGCGCACCGCTGACGAGCACTCGATCTACAAGAACGGTGCGAAGGAGATCGCGGCGCAGGAGGGCGTGGCGATCTCGTTCATGGCGAAGTTCGACGAGCGCGAGGGCAGCTCGTGCCACATCCACTTCTCGCTGGCCGACGATTCGGACTCACCCACCCCGCTGTTCGCGCGTGATGAGCGGTTGTTCCACTCGTTCCTGGCGGGCCAGCTGGCGTGCCTGCGCGAGATGACGCTGCTGCTGGCGCCGCACGTCAACTCCTACAAGCGCTATGCGGCGGCGAGCTTTGCGCCGACGACGGTCGCGTGGGGTCACGACAACCGCACGTGCTCGCTGCGCGTGGTCGGCCACGGCCCCTCGCTGCGTTTCGAGAATCGTGTGGGCGGCGCCGACCTGAACCCGTACCTCGCTTTGAGCGCGCTGATCGCCTCGGGCCTGCACGGCATCGACGCGGGCCTCGAGCTCGAGCCGGCGCTGGAGGGCAGCGCGTACACCGCCAGCGAGCGTCCGCATCTGCCGGTGACGCTGGCGGACGCGCGCGAGCTGTTCGCAGCCAGTGAGGTAGCGCGCGAGGCCTTCGGCGAGGAGGTTGTCGCGCACTACCTGAACGCGGCGGACGTCGAGCTACAGACGTTCGCGGCGGCGGTGACCGACTGGGAGCGGGTGAGAGGGTTCGAGCGGCTGTGACGCTGACGCTCCCCGACGCGGTGTTCGCGCCGGTGCGCTCGCAGACGGCGTTCGAGGAGACGGTCGAGCGGCTGGGGACGGCGATCAAGCTGGGGCTGCTGGCGCCCGGCTCGCAACTGCCGGCCGAGCGCGAGCTGTGCGCGCGCCTGGGGATCGCGCGCTCGACGCTGCGCCAGGCGCTGACGGCTTTGAGCCAGAGCGGCCATGTGTTCGCGACCCGCGGACGTGGCGGCGGGACTTTCGTGTCGGACCCGCAGCCGCCGTCGGATCCCCCCTCAGCGCAGATGCTCGCGCTGTGGCGCGAGACGTGCGACCGGCGCCTTGCGGTCGAGCTGGGCGTGGCGGTGCTGGCGGCCGAGCGCGCCACGCGCGATGACCTGGACGCGCTCGACGACATCGCCGAGGCGCTCGAGCAGGCGCTGGAGGACTTCGCGGCGTACCGCCAGGCGGACATCCGCCTGCACGTGGGGCTGGCGGAGGCGACGCGCTCGGCGCCGCTGGTGCGCGCGATGACCGAGGCGCAGGGCGCGATGACCGGCTTGATCGCCTACATCGCGCACCCGCCGCAGGTGCTCTCCTCTTCCAACGCCCAGCACCGCCGGCTGCTGGCGGCGGTGCGCGAGCGCGACGCGATGCGCGCTGCGCGCGTGATGACCGAGCATCTGCAGGGCACCGAGCACATTCTCGCCGGGCTGTTGCCCGACGGCTGAGGGCGCTTTGGCCACGTGTCCGGCGCGAAGCCCGCGATTTGCGGCAACTGCACTTGACACCCGCCGGCGATCGAGCGTAATGTCACGATTGAAGGACGGATAACCAAACCTTTTCTTCTCAAGGGGGGCCGATGAGCGCAACCGGGACTTTGAGCACCGACGAGCAGCGCCTCGCAGAGCTTGGCTACAAACAGGAGCTGAAGCGCGGCTGGAGCGGGTTCTCCAACTTCGCGATCTCGTTCTCGATCATCTCCGTGCTCGCCGGTTGCTTCACCACCTACGGGCAGGCGTTCAAGAACGGTGGCCCGATCGCGATCTCGATCATGTGGCCGCTGATCAGCGTGCTGATCCTGATGGTCGCGTTCTCGATGTCGGAGCTGGCCTCGGCGATGCCGACGGCAGGGGGCATCTACTACTGGGCGTCCAAGCTCGGCGGCGCGGGCTGGGGCTGGTTCACGGGCTGGTTCAACCTGATCGGCCTGGTGGCGGTGGTCGCGTCGGTCGACTATGTGTGCGCGAGCTTCCTGATGAACCTGCTCGGCCTGTACAACGTGCACTTCATCTTCAACTTCACCAAGGCGGCGGCCGCCACCAACGTGCACTACTCCGCCCATGTCAACTTCGCGCTGTTCGCGATGCTGCTGATCATCCACGGCCTGATCAACGTCTTCTCCAGCCACCTGGTGTCGATCTTCAACGGCATCTCTGTGTGGTGGCATCTGCTCGGCGTCGCGGTGATCGTGGTGATCCTGATCGCCGTCCCCAGCCACCACGCGAGCCTGTCATACGTGTTCGGCCACCGCGCCAACGTGTCGGGCTTCAGCGGCCACATGTACTGGTTCTACGTGCTGCCGTTGGGCTTCCTGTTGACGATGTACACGATCACCGGCTATGACGCCTCCGCGCACGTCTCCGAGGAGACCCATGGCGCCGCCGAGCAGGCGCCTAAAGGCGTGTGGCGCTCGGTGTTCTACTCGGCGGTTGTCGGCTGGATCGTGCTGCTGGCGATCACCTTCGCGATTCAGAAGAGCAAGGAAACGGAACTGCTCAGCGCGGGCTTCCCGGCGCTTGCGATCTTCGAGTCCGCGCTCAGCACGGCGGCTGCGAAGGCGGTCATCCTGATCTCCACGATCGGTCAGATCTTCTGCGGCATGGCGTGCGTGACGAGCGCCTCGCGCATGACGTTCGCGTTCTCACGCGACGGCGCGGTCCCCGGCCACAACCTGTGGCGGCGCCTGGGCAAAAACCGCACCCCCACGTGGGCGGTGCTGTTCGTGTGCCTGATGGCGATGATCGTGACGATCCCGGCCTACTTCCCCAACCACATCGGAACGCCTGTGGCGTTCCTGGCGGTCACGTCGATCTCGGTGATCGGGCTGTACATCGCGTACACGATCCCGGTGTTCCTGCGCTGGCGCATGGGCGACCAGTTCAACGCCGGGCCGTGGACCCTGGGGAGCAAGTACAAATGGATGAACCCGATCGCGTTCAGCTGGGTGGCGATCTGCGTGGTCATCTTCTGCCTGCCGTTCGCACCCGCGGGCGTGTTCTTCAAATCGGGCTTCGAATGGTCGGCAGTCAACTACGCTCCGCTCGTCACCATCGGCGTGATGGCCGCCGTCACGATCTGGTTCGTGGTCTCCGCGAAACGGACGTTCACGGGCCCGATTCGCACGATCGACGATCTCGACTCCTCGGTGGCGCTGCCGGACATCGCGCAGGCCCCATAGGGGAGGTTTTGATTTTGATTAATGGGCTCCGCCTGCCGGCTCCGCCGAGTATGGGTTGCTGAGCGCTTGACCGAGCATCTGTCAGTCCTCGAGCCCGCCACCGAGGCGGTGCTCGCCGAAGTCGCGCGCGCGGGCCTCGAGGAGGTCGACGAGGCCGTCGCGTGCGCTAGGGCGGCGTGGCCCGCGTGGCGCGCGCTGGCGCCGGGCGAGCGCGCGCGCAGGCTGCACGCGCTGACGGACGTGCTGGCCGAGCACCTCGAGGAGCTGTCGCTGCTGGAGGCGCGCAATGCCGGCAAGGCGATCGCCGACGCGCGCGGGGAGATGGGCATGGTGGTGGACACCTTCCGCTACTACGCGGGCGCGCCCGAGCGGCTGCTCGGCGACACGATCCCGGTGGCGGGCGGGCAGGCGTTCACGGTGCGCGAGCCGGTGGGCGTGGTGGGGCTGATCACGCCGTGGAACTTCCCGCTGACGATCGCCGCGTGGAAGCTCGCGCCGGCGCTGGCGGCGGGCAACGCGGTCGTGCTCAAGCCGGCGGAGCTGACGCCACTGACGGCGCTGCGCTTCGCCGAGCTGGCGCGCGACGCGGGCCTGCCGGACGGCGTCGTCAACGTTGTGGTGGGGCCCGGTCGCACCTGCGGGCAACGCCTGGTCGAGCACCCGGACGTGGCGAAGATCGCGTTCACGGGCTCGACCGAGGTCGGGCGCTCGATTGCGGCGGGCGCGGCGGCGTCGATCAAGCGCGTGACGCTCGAGCTGGGCGGCAAGTCGGCGAACATCGTGTTCGCCGACGCCGACCTCGAGGAGGCGGCGGCGGCGGCGCCGCTGGCGGTGTTCGGCAACGCCGGCCAGGACTGCTGCGCGCGCTCGCGCATCCTCGTGCAGGAGAGCGCGCTGGAGCGCTTCCTGGAGCTGCTGGAGCCGCAGGTGAAGGCGCTGCGCGTGGGCGATCCGCTGGCCGAGGACACGCAGATGGGCCCGCTGATCTCGGCCGCCCAGCGCGAGACCGTCGCCTCGTTCCTCGACGGACAGGCGCCGGTGGCGTTCCGCGGCAGCGCGCCGGAGGGCCCCGGCTTCTGGTTCGCGCCGACGGTGCTCTCGCCGGTGCGGCCGAGCGACCGCGTTGCCCAGGAGGAGGTCTTCGGCCCGATCGCGGCGGTGATCTCGTTCACCGACGAGGCCGACGCGATCCGCTTGGCCAACGACACCATCTACGGCCTGTCGGGCTCGATCTGGACGCGCGACGGCGCCCGCGCGCTGCGCGTCGCGCGTGCGGTCGACACGGGGGTGCTGTCGATCAACGCGAACACGTCGGTGCGCGTGAGCACCCCGTTCGGCGGCTTTAAGCAGTCGGGCTACGGGCGTGAGCTGGGACCGCACGCGCTGGAGGCATACACAGAGGTGAAGACGATCTACTACTCGACCGAGGAGCGATGAGCGCATCGGGGAGGCTCACCGGTCGTGTGTGCGTGGTGACGGGCGCGGGCGGCGGCATCGGCGCGGCGACGGTCGAGCTGTTCCAGCGCGAGGGCGCGACGGTGGTCGGCGTGGATGTGCAGGCGCAGACGCCGGGTGACCTTGCGCTGCAGGTGGACGTCACCGACGAGACACAGGTGCGCGAGAGCTTCGAGCGCGTGCGCGGCGAGTACGGTCACATCGACGTGCTGTTCAACAACGCGGGCATCTCGCCGAACGACGACGGCTCGGTGCTGGAGACGACGCTGGAGGCGTGGGAGCGCGTCCAGAGCGTGAACCTGCGCAGCGTGTTCCTGTGCTGCAAGCACGGCATCCCGCACCTGCTCGAGAACGACGGCCCGGCGCGCGGCTCGGTGATCAACACGGCATCGTTCGTGGCGGTGATGGGCGCGGCGACCTCGCAGATCTCCTACACCGCCTCCAAGGGCGGCGTGCTGGCGCTCTCACGCGAGCTGGGCGTGGAGTTCGCGCGGCGCGGCGTGCGCGTGAACGCGCTGTGTCCTGGCCCGGTGGACACGCCGCTGTTGCGCGAGCTGTTCGCGAAGGATCCCGAGAAGGCGGCGCGCCGGCTGGTGCACGTGCCGATGGGCCGCTTCGCGCATGCGCACGAGATCGCCCAGGGCGCGCTGTTCCTGGCGAGCGAGGAGTCGAGCTACGTGACCGCGTCGACGTTCCTGATCGACGGCGGCCTCAGCGGCGCGTACACGACGCCGCTGGAGTAGACACGCGATGCTCCAGCTCACCTACACCGGACCGGACCAGCTCGAGTGGCGCGAAGCGCCCGAGCCGAGCCTTAGCTCGGACGCGGCCGCGCTGGTGCGCCCGCGCGCGGTTGCCACGTGCGACCTGGACGCGCTGATCATCGAGGGCGTCTCGCCGTTCCCGCCGCCGTTCCCGCTGGGCCACGAGTGCGTGGCGGAGGTACTCGACGTGGGCGACGCGGTCACCACGCTCCAGCCGGGCCAACTGGTGAGCGTCCCCTTCCAGATCTCTTGCGGCGAGTGCGCCGCGTGCGGTCAGGGGCGGACGTCCAACTGCTCGGGCGTGGCGTTCATGTCGAGCTACGGCTTCGGCCCGGCGGTGGAGCGCTGGGGCGGCTTCCTGTCGGACGTGGTGTGCGTGCCCTACGCCGATCACATGCTCGTGCCGGTCCCGGCGGGCGTCGATCCGGCGGCGGTGGCGAGCGCCTCGGACAACATCAGCGACGCCTGGCGCGCGGTCGGCCCGGCGCTGGAGCAGGAGCCGGGCGCGCCGGTGCTGGTCGTCGGTGGCGCGGGCCCGGGCTCGATCGGGCTGTACGCGGCCGGCCTGGCGGTGGCGCTGGGGGCGGAGTCGGTTCTGTACGTGGACGCGGACGAGCGCCGGCGAAGCACGGCGACGGCGCTCGGCGCGCAGACGTTGGCCGAGATGCCCAAGCGCGCTGGCCCGTTCCCGATCACGGTGGACTCCAGCGCGGACGCGGCCGGCCTGGCGCTGGCGCTGCGCTCAACGGCGCCGGACGGCGTGTGCACGAGCACGGCGATCTACTTCGGCGAGCAGCCGGCGCTGCCGCTGCTGGAGATGTACACGAAGGGCATCACCTTCAGGACCGGCCGCGTGAACGCGCGCCCGGCGATGGGGCATGTGCTGGATCTCGCCGCCACGGGCGCGCTTCACCCCGAGCTGGTGACCACGCGCACGGTCGGCTGGGCGGACGCGGCCGACGCGCTTGTGGAGCGCGACTGGACGAAGCTCGTGATCGAGCGCTGAGCGCTCAACCGCCCTGCGCCTCGGCGATCGCGTCGGCGAGCGCGAGATGTCCCAAGCCCGCGAGGTGTTCGCCCGGTAGCGCTCGGCCAGCTCCTCGCGGCTGCGGCGGTGCCAGTGGATGGTGGTGAGGATGGTGACCGGACGTCCGGCGACGCGCTGGTCCAGCCAGCGCATAAACGGCTCGCGTCCGTTGGAGGGCATCAGCGGATCGATCAGCACGACGATGTCTGGCAGCTCGTAGAGAACGCACCCGACCATCTGCTCCCAGTCGCTCGAGCTCCCGGGCTGTGCCTCGGGATTCCAGTCGGGGTGCGGCGCGATCCAGCGCAGCAGGCCGGGGACGATCTCGGTGGGCGGCGTGGCGTCGATGGGGCCAGGCTAGCCTCCGATTGGGGCGCGGGGGTTGCCGCCCCAGAAGATTTGGGTGCCGACGGCGTCGATGACGTTGACGAGGACGAGGTTTAGTGCCATTGACTTGGCGGTGGCTCTGCCGACGCCGACTGGTCCTCCGGAGGCGTTATAGCCGTAGTAGCAGCCGACGAGGACGATCGCGGTGGCCATGCTCATGCCCTTGATCACGCTGTAGAGGTAGTCCCCTGGGTTTTGGAATTGCCAGAAGATCAGTAGGTAGCCGCCGGAGGAGATGTAGCCGACTTGGTCGACGATCGCGATGTAGGAGCCGAGGTAGGCGACGCCGATCGCGCCTATGTACATGAACGGCAGTACCATCCATGCCGCGAGTAGGCGGGTGGCGCAGAGGAACGTCATCGAGTTGACGCCCATCACCTCGAGGGCGTCGATCTCCTCGCTGATGCGCATCGCGCCGAGCTCGGCGACGATCCCGGTGCCGACCTTCGCGGACATCATGTACCCGAATACCAGTGGTACCGCCTCGCGCAGGTTGCACCACGCGGCGAACACGCCCGCATACGCGGGCGCACCCGCCGCCTCGTTGAAATACGCCGCCTGCACACCACAGCCACCGAGGCCGGTGATGAACACCAGTCCCCAGATGACGCCGGTGGAGCCGACGATCAGGATCCCCGACTGGCGCAACGCCTCGCCGAAGAACCTGAACACACGCAGGGCGAAGACATCGCGCAGGACGCTCGCCATGAAGCTGCCGATTTCCCCCGCGCCGGAAAGCCACACTTCGGGGCTCACTTGAGCACCAGGATCTGTGGGTGGGTGGCGAGGAGTGTCTGTGTGAAGACGGTGTTGAACGCGCCGAATGCGAGGAAGGAGACGACGACGGCCTCGTTGACGGCGCGTCCGACGCCCTCGGCGCCGCCGGAGGCGGTCATGCCTTTGTAGCAGCAGACGATCGCGATGATCGCGCCGAAGATCGTGGTCTTTAGCACCGACCCCCACAGGTCGGTGACGGTGGCGTTGGAGAACAGGGTGTTCCAGAACGGGCCGAGGGATCCGCCGTTGGTGACCTCGGCGATCAGCCCGCCGTAGAGGCCGAACAGGATCGAGTAGATGTTGAACAGGCCCGTGACGAGCATCAGCGACAGGAACCTGGGGACGACGAGGTTCTTCACCGGGTCCACACCCAAAACCTGCAGGGCGTCGAGCTCCTCACGGACCTTGCGCGCACCAAGATCGGCGGTGATCGCGGTGCCGCCGACACCGGCGACGACGATCGCGGTGATCAACGGCCCGATTTCCCGGACCACCTCGATCACGAAGAACCCACCAAGGAAATCAATCGCGCCAAACAGCTTGAGGAAGTTGGCGGCCTGCAGTCCGGGGGCGCCGTAGTTGATGGCGACGGTGGAGACGAGCAGCGGCAGCCACACGAGCCGCAGCACGAACAGGAACTGCGACACGAACTCGCCGCCGTACGGGTAGGGGGGTCGCAGCGCGGAGGAGATCGTTCGGCCGGCGAGGATCATCATGTCCCCGAATTCCTCGAGCGCATGCCTGGCGGGGGCGAGCGCCCGCTGCGATGACCCAAGTGTGGTGTCACGCCACGACACACCTATAGTGTACTAGTTCACCAGTACACTATGCAACCACCGGCTGGCGGGCTACAGTTTCAGGCGTGAGGCGCGAGGCAGTTCAGTCGCCCGGCTTGGACATCGCCGTCGATCGCGACGCGGAGATCCCGATCGGCGTGCAGCTGGCGTGGGCGCTGCGCGCGCGAATCCGCGACGGCGAGCTGATGCCGGGTGAGCGGCTGCCCGGGCTGCGCGAGGTGGCGCAGGCGACGGGCGTGAACGTGAACACGGTCCGCGCGGTCTACCAGCGGCTGGAGCAGGAGGGCCTGATCGACAGTCAGCAGGGCAGCGGCACGTTCGTCGCGGCGACGCCTCAGCGGCGATCGACGGTTGCGGCGATTGCGGCGGATGCGGCGCGCGAAGCGCACGAGACCGGGGTGGACCCCCGCGAGGTCGCGGCGGCGCTGTATGTGGCGCCGGCCACTGTGGCCAGATCGTCGACCGCGGCGGTGACCCGACGGCGCGCGCTTCGCGAGCAGATCGCGGCGCTGGAGCGAACGCTGGGGGAGATGGAAGCCAAACACCCGGGTGTGGCGCCCGCCTCGACGGTGACCCGCCGCGACGTCGGCCCGGCGCTGCTCGACGCCGCTGAGCTCGAGCGCGTGCGCACGCTGCTGGTGCGCCGCCTGACGGTGGTGCAGGCGGCGGTCGACCGCCTCGGCTCCGCCGACCCCGACGAGGGTACTGAGCGGCCTGGCGCCGAGCTGGTGGATGAAGACAGGCGCGACGCCACGCGAGATGCCGCGCCGGCCGCCAAACGCAAGTCTCGTGCGCGGCCGAGCAGCCGCCCGGCGCCGGCGGGAGCGTGAGTCCAGTGGCGCAGACGTACTTCCTCGCGATGGTGTTCGGATTCCCGCTGGTGCTCGTCGCGATCGCAATGCTCGCCGGCTACGTCCACGGCGATGGCTATTCGGAGTTCCTGGACTGGAAACCGACCCGCTCTCCTGAGCGCGAAGCGGAGCTCGAGCACGGCGAGGTCGAGCAGATGCTGGCCGCTCAGAACCTGCACCGTCGCAGGCGCGGCGCGCCCGAGCGCACGCTCGAGGAGGTCACTGGGCAGGCATGGGCTGGGCTTGAGCGCTACGGCGAGGCGCTGACCGAGGACTAGGCAAAGTGGGGTCGGCGTATAACAGCAATCGTTCGACTTATACGATGGGAAAGTCACCAATTTCCGGGCCTGTGAGCGGCCAGAGTGTGCCCGGCGGCGTGGTGCATAAGCTGCCTGCGGACCTGCGTAAGGCGCTGATCGCGAACGGCACGGCACTCGATGCCTGGAAGGACATCACGCCCCTGGCCCGCAACGAGTTCATCTGCTGGGTGGAGGATGCCAAGCACGACAGGACCCGAGAGCGGCGCATTCGGCGTACCCAGGAGGAGCTGGAGGAAGGCCAGCGCCGGCCCTGCTGCTGGCCGGGCTGCAAGCACCGCGACCGCACCGGCAGATAGGCAGGGCGGCCGCTACCGGGTTGGACCCGGTGAGATCCAGGTCGATGCGGTCGAGCTTGTCCCGTTCGCGACGGTCACCGCCGCGGACGCGAAGGCTCGACGATCGCTTTGGACGCTACCGTGAGGGCCTCAGAGGCCGAGTTTGCGAACGCCTGCCTCGTCGAAGCCGAGGTGGTGACCAACCTCGTGACGCACCGTCTGGATTACGTGTGCCCGCAGGCGGCTGGGATCGTCGCCGAAGTCGCGCACAAGTGTGTCGCGAAAGATGAGGATCTCGTCTGGCAAGCCGCCGCCCCCGAAGTACGGGGTGCCACGCAGCTTGGAGCCGATGTACATGCCGTACGCGTGGTTCTCGGCACCGCGGTCGGAAACGACGATCGCTACGTGCTCCAGCGCTCGCTGGAACTCGATCGGGAGTTCGTCGAGCGCTGAGCTTACGAGTGCCTCAAATTCCTGCTCGCTGAAGTGTCGTGGTTTGCTCATGGCTTCGTGACCGCCCCGAGCGTAGATCACCCGGCCGCCGTCGCGTCCTTCACGCCAAAACCAGCTCATTTGCAGAGGAGTTCTGCGAGGGGTGAGCGATGGGGCTCGAACCCACGACCGCCTGGACCACAACCAGGAGCTCTACCAACTGAGCTACGCCCACCACGGATCCGACTCGGAGAGTCTAGCGTCGCCTCGGCGGCTGCTCAATCGGCGGAGCTGATCGCCCGTTCGGCCAGCGCGAGCGTCTCGCTCGGCGCGAGGCCCGGAGTGCCGGCAGCCGCTGTCCGCCAGGCGTCGAGCAGCCGCATCGGGTCGGGCCCGAGCAGCGCGGCCATCTGCACGCCGAGGGCGAACGGGTCCGCCGCCGGCACGGCGCCCGCGTTCGTCCCGGGCGGGGTGCCCTGGGCGCCGGGGCCCGCGGCGAGTCCCGTCGCTGGTGCCGGGGCCGCGGACGCCGCTGCCTGGCGGGCGGCGGCGAGCACGCGCTCGGTGACGTCCTCGCCCTGGCGCTGGGCGTTGCGCCAGCCACGCCCCATCGTCAGCTGCCCGAGCGGGATCTCCGGCCCTTCGAGAATCGTCAGCGCGGCCTCCTCGGGGTTCCACTTGTGTTCGCCGAGCTCGACGGTCTGGCCGCGCACCCACGGCGCGAGGATCGCGCCGAGCTCCCGTTCGGCGAGGTTGTAGCGCCACACGCTGTGCGGGAAGTCACGGAGCTCCAGGTGGTACATGCGCCAAAGACTCGCACGTCGCACCTGCGGACGGCGCGCTGCACCCGGCCGACTGCTACCCGGCTGACCCGCGCGCGGCCTTGGGGAGGGCGGCGCCGCGCGCTTCGGGCAGGCGTGCGCGCATGATCTCGACGGCCTGCGGGTTGGAGTCGATCAGCACGTAGCGGCGAGCGAGCTGCGCGGCCGCCGCGCCGAGCGTGCCGCTGCCCGCGAAGAAGTCCAGGCACCAGTCGCCCGGTCGCGTGGAGGCGAGCACCATGCGGCGCAGGATGCCCTCGGGCTTCTGCGTGGGGTAGCCGGTCTTCTCGCGCCCGCGGGTAGGCACGATCGTGTGCCACCACACGTCCGTGGGGAGCTTGCCCCGGGCGGCCTTCTCGGGCGTGACGAGGCCGGGCGCCATGTAGGGCTCGCGGTCGACCTCCTCGCTGTCGAAGTGGTAGGCGGCGGCGTCCTTCACGTACACCAGGATCGTGTCGTGCTTGGCCGGCCAGCGGCGCCTGGTACGCCCGCCGTAGTCGTAGGCCCAGATGATCTCGTTGAGGAAGCACTCGCGCCCGAAGATCTCGTCGAGCAGCAGCTTGCAGTGGTGCGCCTCGCGGTAGTCGATGTGGAAGTACAGGGTGCCTTCGCGCGCGAGCAGCCTGCGGGCCTCGCGCAGGCGCGGCTCGAGGAACGCGAGGTAGTCCTCGAACTGGTCGCGGTAGCTCGACTCGGCCAGCAGGCGGGTGCTGTAGCGCCGGCCGCCGAATCCGATCCGCTCGCCGTCGCTGTCGCGCACGGCCTGCATGGTCCTTCGTGCCTGCACCTTGCCGGTGTTGAACGGCGGGTCGACGTACACCAGCTGGAAGGCCCCGTCGGCGAACGCGCCGAGCAGATCGAGGTTCTCCCCGAGCAGGATCTGATCAGAGACCGGGGACTCGCGCTCGTGCTCCACACGTCGGAGCCTACGTCGAGGCGCCGATGGAGCGCACGAGCTCGACCCACTCATAGCCACGGCCGCACAGGCTGCGCCAGTCGCCGGGGGCCGCTGTGCGCAGCGGCCCCTGCGGGTCGCCGTCGGCGGGCGTGAGGAAGATCGCGTCGAGGACCGCGGCGCCACCGGCGCCGGGCGCGAGGCTGAAGCCGGGGCGCGTCAGCGTCAGGCGGTGCTCGCCGGCGCCGAGCGCGACACGGATCGGCGGGACGGTGTCGGGCACCAGCGAGTTGCCGTCGAGCTGCCCGGAGATCGACGCGATCTGGCGTCCGTCGACGCTCAGGTGCACGCTGGGCATTATCTGCCCCTGGACCCACACCTCCCATACACCCGAGGACGGCAGGACGACGCTTGCGGACAGGCTTCCCGGTGCGCCCATCACGAGGCCCTCGCGCTCATGTCCCCAGCTCGCGGGATGCGAGGCGCGCGCGAGCGCCACGCGGACCAGCTGCGGCGCCTGCGCTGCTACCAGCCGCTCGCCCGTGCCGGTGGCGCGCGCGGCCAGGCCGCCGATGCGCGCGCACTGCTGCGCGGTAGAGCCCGAGAGCGCGACGTGCGCGAGCGCGGCCGGCGCGTCCGCGCGCCGTCGCCACACCTGGTAGTAGGCGCCCTGCCACACCAGCGCGTAGGCGGTGGGAGGGCGGCTGGCGGCGGGGTCGCGGCGGGTGACGATCAGCGGGTAGGGCAGCAGCGCGGCGGGCGCCACGCGGTCGAGCTCGACGGGATCGCCGTAGCCGCGCGCGGCCCCGGTGAGCGCAGGCGGGGGGTAGACGAAGTCCGGCCCGCCGAGGTCGAGGTCGCGCAGCTCGTACATCGAGTATTCGTCGAAGTCGGTGAACAGCGTCGGGCCCTGCCCGGCGAAGCGCGACCCCAGCGAGGCGAGCTCCTGATAGCGCGCGGTGGGCGCGAGGTCGGAGCTGTGGTACTGGAGCGCGTCAGAGGTCAGCACGCCGCCGGCGAGCGCCAGCGCCAGCGCGCCCGCCGCCAGCCGCGAGCTCGCCACCGGCGATGACTCGCGCAGCCACGCGACCCCGCCCCAGGCGCTCAGCACGACTACGGGGGAGGTCAGCATCAGCGTCTTCGCGCCGGCCCACGTGGTGACCGACTCGCTGACGAAAAGCCACACGAACAGCATGCACGCGATCCACGCGAGCAGCGCGTGCGCGCGGATACGCAGCATGTGGGCGGCGCCGAGCAGCGCGGAGAGGAACGCGAGCGCGATCAGGACATGGGTGGCGGCGAGCGCGGCACCGGTGGGCGAGAGCTTGTAGCTGCCGAGCAGCCACACGCCGAAAACCTGGATCGCGCGCAGCGGTGCGTGCAGGTTGCCGGGATTGCTGGTCGAGGCGATGTTCTGGGCGACCTGCAGCGAACCGGACAGCTGATGCCAGGTCGGCCACGCTGCGACCAGCAGCGTGAGCGCCGCGAGCGCCACCATCGTAAGCGGCGAGCGCCACGAGCGTCCCCGCCGCGCGCGCATCTCGCCGGCTAGCACCACGGCGAGCACGGTGACCGCGGCGAGCGCCCAAGCGCCGAACGCGGGTCCGAGCGCGGAGGCGCCGGCGCCGAGCACCAGCGCGAACGGCACAGCGCGAGCCGGCGCGACGAGCAGCCAGCGACGGTGCGCCACCGCGAGGCAGCCGAGCGTGAGGATCATCGACAGCGCGGTGATCTCCTTGACCGACGCGAACAGCTCGTAGGCATACACGAGCGCGGGCAGCACCGCTGTGAGCGCAGCCAGCGCGGCCCACGCGCCGTCGAGGCGCATCCGCCGCGCGAGCAGCCACGCAGGCCCGGCGGCGGTGGCGAGCATGAACGCGTTGAACGGCTGGAAGGCCCAGATCAGCGGCAGGCGCAGCAGCAGGGCGCTGCCGCCGAACAGCGTGTCGGCGCCGGAGGGGTAGTTGGTGGCGTAGTAGTCGTGGATGAACTGGCCGTAGGAGTTGCGCAGGTCCAGGTGCGCGTAGTCCTGGCCGTGGCGGATCAGGAAGTCGGCGCCGATCATGTGCACGGCGGAGTCCGCGAGCGCCATGTAGGAGGAGAAGCTCGGGCGGCCGGCGAGCAGCACCGGAGCCAGGGCGATCGCGTACGCGAGCACCGACACGCCCGCCGGCCACGGGCTCCGCAGGCAGCGCCGCACGATGCCCCGCGCTCTACCCCGCGCGAGCGCGAACCCGGCGAGCGCGAACGCAAGCATCAGATACGGCGTCGCGGGCGCGAGCGGCGTCACGTAGGTGCTGAGCTGGGAGAGCGCGATCAGCGCGGCGGCGCCGACACTCAGCAGCAGGGGCGGCGGCAGGAAGCAGCCGCTGAGCCTGTCCACGAGCAGGCCAGCGCCGGCACACAACGCCGCGAGCCCGCACGGGTACAGCAGCGCTGTGGCGAGGAACATCGGCGCGATCCTAGAGTGCCGCTACGCGACCGCGCCTACACCGCGCCGGCGCCACCGAACGGCGACCCCCGCGCGCCCAGCGAATACCATGCTGATAGTCCGGCGATAAGGAGATGAGATGGCTGTAAGCGCGAACATGCCCAAGGCGGTCGCCCATGGGATCGAGGGGCTCCGCGGGCTCCAGGACCAGGTGGTCGGCCCGAGCGAGTGGCGCGAGGTCACGCAGGAGATGGTCGACGAGTTCGCCGATCTGACCGGCGATCACCAGTGGATCCACACCGACGTCGAGCGCGCGCGACGCGAGAGCCCATTCGGCACGACGATCGCCCACGGCAACCTGACACTGTCGCTGATCGACGGCCTGCGCGGGGGGCTGAGCGAGTGGACCGGCTTCAAGCTGGGCGTCAACTACGGCTGGAACAAGGTCCGCTTCCCCGCCCCGGTGCCGGTGGGGTCGCGTCTGCGCTGCTACGCGCAGCTGGTGGAGGTCTCAGCGGTGGGCGCTGGCTGGCACCAGGTGGTCACCCGCTTCACCGTCGAGCTCGAGGGCGGCGAGAAGCCAGTGTGCGTGGCCGACAGCGTCGGTCGCTTGCTGGCGGACGTGGCGTAAGTCCGCGGCGTCCGGCGCTCGCTTTCGGCCGGCGGGCCGAGCAAGCGAGTGCTAAGCGACCGTCACGGGGGTCCCCACGGGCACGTGTGTGGCGATCCATTCGATCGCCGAGTCCGCAAGTCGCACGCAGCCGTGCGAGCGGGCGGTCCCGAGCGGGTCGCGCAGGCTGGCGCCGCCGCGTCCGTGGAGCGCCACCTGGCCGTCGCCGCCGTCGAAGCTCCTCAGCACGTTGGAGTGCGCGGTTAGGGGCAGGACCCACGAGCCGACGAACTGGCTGGGATCGGGCTGGCGCAGCTCGGCCGCCACGGCGAACAGGCCCGCCGGAGTGGGCGTGGAGGGCTTGCCGACGACGGCGGCGAAGGTGCGCACCCGCCGTCCCGCCCGGTAGACGGTGACTCGGCGCTCGCGCAGTGAGACGCGCACGTGCCAGCGATCGACGCGCAGCAGGGTGTCTTCGGCGTTGAGCCACACCGAGGAGCCGTTGGGCCGCAGATCGAGCAGAACCCTCAGCCACGTGCGCCCTTCCGGGCCAATCCTGCTGGCGAGAACGAGCAGTTCCATCGTGGTTCCCCATTGAGAGACGGCCGACACGAGCCCGCGAGAGTGCGCGTCCGCGGAAGCAGCTGACCGCGCCCGGGTACGGTAGATCACCTTCGCCACCCATGCGCGGTCGGGTCCGGGTGGGCGGGGCCGCGCATGCGACGAGGGGCCTTCGGGATGGCGCGCGAGGCCGACATCGGCGCGCGCGAGGACCGCGGTTGAGCTCAGTGTCAGCGCGGCGGCGGCTGCGAGGACGCCGCCGCGGCGATGCCGGCGCGGGCGCGCGCTAGCCCGTGACACCGCTTTCGCGGAGCGCCTCGGCGCCCCCCTTCACAGCCGTGCTGACGTGGGCGTGGACCGTGTCGAAGTCGGCTCCGCTCGTGCTCGCCCGATTGAGGATCGATCGGCGGGCGTTGGAGTCCGCGCGCAACGTGATCCTGAACGTGCGCGAAGCGCCGGCGGCGAGCGTGAAGCGCGCGAAGCAGATGCGCTCTGATGCCAGATGACCTCCGCCACGGCCGAGGACCGTGGTCTGCGACGGCAGCGCGTCGCAGACCCGCACGCTGCCGGCGGGCGCGCTGCCGACGTTGCGCACGACGAGCCGGTAGGCGATCTCCTCGCCCGGCCCGACGGTCGTCCTGTCGGCGAGCTTGCGCAGGGTCACCCGTGTGCGTTCGCCAGCCGAGTCGCTCGCGTGGATCCCCGCGGCCGGTGCGGGCAGGACGGCGGTGGTGACGGTCGAGGAGTTGTTGGCGGGCTCGGGGTCGGGCTCGAGGGCGCTGACCGTCGCTGTGTTGGTCAGCGTTCCCGACGTGGCGGTGACTGTGCCGGTCGGCCGGATTTCAGCGCCGGCGCCGTCGGCGAGCGTGCCGAGTTCGCATCTGAGCACGCTGCCGGCGCTCTGGCAGGTTCCCTGGGTTGAGGATGCGCCGGTGAGCGTCACGCCGCTCGGCAGCGGATCTTCGACGGTCACGTCGTGTGCCGTCGACGGTCCGTTGTCGGTGACCCTCAGCGTCCAGGCGATGCTCGAGCCGCTCACCACGCTGGCGGGTCCCGTCTTCTCGATCGCCACATCGGCCGTCGGGCCGGTCTGCAGCGATGCGCTCGATGCGTTGTTGGCCGGGTTCGGGTCGTAGGTGGCACTGGTGGCCGTCGCGGTGTTGGTGACGGTCTGTTCACCCAGCGACACTCCCACCGCGACCGCCAGGTGGATCGTGCGTGTTTCGCCGTCGGCGAGCTCGCCCAGTGCGCAGCTGACGGTCTGTCCGGCCACCGTGCAGCCCGCGTCGTCGCTGAGATAGCTCTCACCCAGCGGCAACGGGTCGCTGACGAGGACGCCGAGGGCGGCGTCGGGTCCGGCGTTTTCGACGGTGAGCGTGTAGATGACCGTGCCGGGCAGCGCCAGCGTCGCACCTCCCCCTTCGATCGCCGCGGTCTTGGTCAGCTTCACGTCGGCCGCCGGTTCGACGACTACTTCGGCTTTGGCCGTGTTGTTGGCTTCGTTTGGATCGGGCGTTTCGCTGCTCGCCTCGGCGGTGTTCGTGACGGTCTGGTCGGCGAGCGCGAGCCCGATGCGCACGACGATGTGGATCGTGCGGGTGGCGAGGTCGGCCAGATCGCCCAGTGAGCAAGTCACCGTCTGCCCCGCATCGGTGCAGCCCGCGTCGTTGCTCAGATATGTCTCGCCTTCGGGTAGCTGGTCGGTAACGGTCGCGCCTTTGGCGGTGTCCGGTCCGGCGTTGGTGGCGAGCAGCGTGTAGGTCGTTTCGCCGCCCACGTCGATGCTCGTCGGCGTGGCCGTCTTCGTCAGCTGCAGGTCGGCCGCCGTTTCCACTTGGACTTCGGCCTGCGCCGTGTTGTTGGCCGGATCGGGGTCGAACGTTTCGCTCGTCACTTCGGCGGTGTTGAGCACGGTGTGTTCGGCCAGCGCGACTTCCATGAGCACGGTCAGCTCGACGGTTTGTGTCTGCCCGCTGGCGAGTTCCGCGCCGCCGACTTCGCAGCTGACGTCCTGGCCGTGGCCGGGCGGCGTGCAGCCGGCCGAGCTCGTGAGGAGCGTCTCGCCCGCGGGCAGCGCGTCGCTGAGGACGACGCTCTTGGCGGCGTCCGGGCCTTTGTTTTCGACGGTGAGGGTGTATGTCACTTCACCGTTCGCTTTTATGAACGTCGGGGAGGCCTGCTTTTCCAGCCGCAGATCGGCGCTCGGGAGGACCTTGACTTCGGCTTTGGCGGTGTTGTTCGCCGGTTCGAGGTCTTCCTCCGCGCTTGTCACGGTCGCGGTGTTGACGCGGGTTCCCGGCCCGCTGGTGAGGGTCAGGAGTTCGACGCTCGCGTGGGCGCCGACGGCGAGGGTGCCCAGGGTACACGTGACTTCATGGCCTTTGGCCGAGCAGCTGGCGCCGGTGGCGCTGACGTAGGAGAGGCCGGTGGGAAGCGTGTCCGTGATCTTGACTTCGGTGGCTTCGCTCGGGCCGCTGTTGGTGGCGGTCAACGAGAAGCGCGCGTGTTCGCCGTCGTGGACTTCGGGCGTGAGCGATTCCTTCGCCAGTTCCAGTTCGGCCTGCGGGCTGGTCGTGACTTTCGCGGTTGCTTCGTTGTTCGCGGGTTCGGGGTCGGGCGTGGTGCTTTCGGCGCGCACGGTGTTCGAGATGTTTCCCGTGAGACCGGACGCGAGCTGGACTTCGATCTGGAAGGCCGCGGTGTGGCTGGGTTCGACCGTGCCCGCGTCGCATGTGACGACGCCGGCGGCAACGCTGCAGCCAACGGGCGTCGAGCTCTTGTAGGTGAGGCCGCTCGGCAGGTGGTCGACGAGCTTGACTTCACGCGCGGTCGATGGGCCGTGGTTGGTAGCGGCGACTTCGTAGGTGAGCGTCTTGCCCGGCACCGCTTTGCCGGCGGAGGCGATGCTCTTCGCCGCCGAGACGTCAGCGCTGGTGGTGAGCGTGATCGTGCCCGAGGCTTCGACCGGCGTCGTTGCGGCGCTGGCATGCACAGCCACGCTGTTCGTGAGGTGCGTGCCGCTGGCCAGCGTGGCTTCGGTCTCGACGGGAACTTTGATTTCGACGGAGGCGCCGGCGGCGATCGATTCGACTTCCCATACGATCGAGGAGCCGCTCGCGGACTTCTCCGAGAAGCCGCTCGACGGTAGGGCGGTGGCGGATTTCGCTTTGTAGCTCATACCGGAGGGCAGTTTGTCTTCGGCGATGACTTCGCGTGCGACACCCGCACCCGAGTTGTTCACGGTGATCACGTACCCGTCCCCTTCGGCCCCGGCGGCGACGGATTCTTTGATCGGGTGCTTGCTGACTTCGAGCACGGGCACCTCGAGGATCCCCTGCGCCTGCGCGGGTCCCGCGGCGAACGGGCCTTTGGCGTCTTCGGCGTGGCCCGCGACGTCCACGACGCTGACGCTCGCGGTGTTTTTGTTGGGATGCGCTTCGCCCGTGCCCGGGCTCGTCTCGGCTTCGAGCAGCGGCTTGGCCTGATAGGTGAGGATCGTTTCGGCGCCGGCGGCGAGTTCGATGGACGTTGCCCACGTGAGTTCCTCACCTGCTTTGACGGTCCCCGAGACGGTCGGTTCGATCGCGCCGCCTTTTGAGAAGCTCGCGCCTTTGACGTATTCCCAGTTCGCGGGCAGCGTGTCGGCGACGTGGACGTTCTTGGCGGCGACGGTCGAGGTGTTCTTGACGAGCACCCGCCACGTGAACGCCTGGCTGACTTCGGCGGGGGCGCTCGCCGGGAAGCCGGCGGCGCCGGTGGTCTTCGTAACGGTGATCGTGGGCAGCGCGACTTTGGCTTTGACCGCCGCGGTCGGGCCGGTGTATTCTCGGTAGGCGATTTTTTCGCCAAGGTAGTTCTCGTAGCCCGCTTCACGTTCGGCTTCGGGGACGCCGAAGTAGTGGCCGGGCACCGATGCGGCGTTGGCGAATTCCTGACCGGGTTCGAGCGATTTCACCGACACGAGCTTGGCTTCGTAGCCGAGTTCGACCGTTTCGGCCCCGCCGGCGGCCAGCGATCCTTTGAGCTTCCAGCGGATTTCCGGTTTGCCTTCGTTCCAGCTCTGCGTGACGTCGGCCGAGTTGGTCGTTTCTTTGACTTCGGTCAGCTGGGCGGGGATGACGTCCTTGACTTCGACTCCGTAGGCGACGCCGCCGCCGCTGTTGGTGAGCTTCAGCCGGTAGCGCACGCTGCTGCCGTCGGTCACGGTGATCGGGCCGGCGCTGTAGGTGCCCCCGTTGACGGAGGCTTCCTTGGTGAGCGTGACGGCGGGCTCGACGACCGTGCTCGTGGCACTTGCGGGACCGTTTTTGGCGTCGAATTCGGCGGGGGCGGGGATGTTGCCTTCTTCGAAGCTGCGCTTGTTCGTCTTGTCGTAGTAGACGTCCGCCGAGTTGCTGATTTCGGCCGCCGCTTTGACCGCGACGGCCCCTCCGCGGTAGGTGGAGCGCACGTCGGCGCGGTAGACGATCGTGATCGTGCGTGGCGCGCTCGCGGCTTCGAGATTGCCGAGATACCAGGCGACGCTCGTGGTGTTCGAGGCGTTGGCCTTCGGTTTGTAGGTCTGGACGGTCACGGCCGGCGGGCACCCGCTGGTGCATTCCGCGCTGACGTATTCGTCGAAGTCGAGGCTGCTCGGCAGCGTGTCGATGACCGTCTCGTTGTAGGCGACGACATCGGCGGGCAGCGTGACGGTCAGCGTGTAGGTGATGCGGTGCCCGATCGTCGCTTTGGCGCTGTCGGATTTCTTTTCGATCGTCGCGCCGGCGACTTCGAGCGAGCTTTCGGATTTGGCTTCGTAGCCGGTATCGCCCGAGGCTTCTTCGGCCGTCCGCTTGCCGCTGACCGCGCCGTTCATGCTCGTGGTCTTCGCGACCGCATGGTCGGTGAGGATCGTCGAGGAGACCGGTTTTTCGTTGACGGTCGCGAAGTAGACGAGGGCGGTTTCGTGGCTCGGTTCGATCGTGCTGACGCTCCAGGTGATGGTTCGGGTTTTTTCGTCCCACACGCCCCCGGATGCGATCGTTTCGCCTTCCGCGTAGGGTTCGCCTGCGGCGTTGGAGACGGTCATGCCCGTGGGGACGGTGTCGGTGACCGTGGTGTCGAACGCGGTGCTCGCGCCTTCGGCGTCCTTGGCCTTGAGCTTGTATTCGACGAGCTGGCCGCCGTGGGCGGGTTTGCCGCCGGAGTTGTTGGTCTCGGTCAGTGTGATCGACGGCTCGACCACGGGAACCGAGTCGCTCGCTTCACGCGCCTGCGCGCCGGTGATCGGGTCCGTCCAGGTCAGCTTTCCGGTGTTGGCGATGCTTTTCCCGCGCACGTTGGCCGCGACGTTTTCGATGGTCGTGACGAAGCGCATCGTGACCTTGACGCTTTCTTCGATCGGCGCGGCATAGCCTTCGGGGAAGACGACGAGCGGGCTGGCGCCCGATTCTTCGGCTTTGAAGCCGCCCGGCGCCGCTTTCCCGTTCACGAGCCCTTCGACGGACCCCGCTTTCAGGGTCAGCTGTTCCTTGGGGAGTGAGGGATCGGTCAGTTTTGCGACGCCGCTGAGCGTGGTGCCCGCGGGGATCGTGACCGACACTTCGAAGGTCACCTGCTCGCCGATCGTCGCCTGCGCCGCTGTGTTACCGGTTTCCACGACCGAGCTGGTGTGCGTCTTTTCCAGTTTGACGTCTTCGGTCTTCAGCTCGGCGTGTGCGCCCGCGGCGGCCACATTGGCTTCGCTGTCGCGCAGCGCGTCGATGTTTTCGGCGGGCACGTACAGGTACTGGCCGCCGGTGTTCGTCGCGCTTTCGTACTTGACCACGCCGGCGTCGTCTTCGAGCGTGTCGGCGGGGTCGATCGTGGCGGGGATGCGCACCGTGAAGTGCAGGACCGTCTCGCCTTCGGCGGCGACCTTCACTTCTTCCTGGCCGAGGTGGGTTTCCCCCCATTCGATCCGCCCTGAGCCGCATGCGCCTTTGGCGGAGATCGCGGTGATGTCTTCGCAGCTGATGCCATCGGGGAGTTCGTCCCACATCTCGACCCCGTCGGCGTCGAGCTTGCCGGCGTTGCTGACGGTCAACGCGAACGTGGCTTCGTCGTCGGCCTTGATCGTCGCGGTGCCCGTCGGCGTGACGGCTTTTTTGTTGATTTCGATGATCTGCTTGGCGAGGCTCAGCTGTGGGAACTGGAGCTTGTAGTCGGCTTCCGCGCGGTAGGCGAAGGATTGTCCGGGGGTGTTGACGTTCGCGAACTTCATCAGGTTGCCCTGCAGCTCGCCGAGGGTGGCTTCGTGCGGGAGCTTGGCGATCGTCGCGTAGACTCGTTCGAAGCGCTGTTTTTCGTTGTTCACGTAGCCTTCTTCAGGCAGTTTCCAGGCGATCGCTCCGCCCGGTTCGCTCGAGCTCGCTTCCGAGTGATCGAAGGTGGTGTTCGGCAGCGTGTCGCCCGGTCCCCGCGCCTGGCCTTTTTCGGCGTTTTCTTCGAAGCCTTCGTCGAAGGTGTCCGCGATCGGCAGGAAGTCGGAGACGTTCAGGCCTTTGGTGTCGATCGTGGCGGGAAACGATGCGATCAGGCGCCAGCAGACGAGGTCGCCGGGATGGAAGACGGGCGCCGACGTCGTGTATTCGTCCGCGAGGCAACCGGTGCCGGACTTGGCGATTTCCTTGGAGATGGATGGCCCTTCGGAGGTCTGGGAGGCGCTGGACCCGTCGGAGACCGGTTCGCTGAGCGGCCGTTCGTGGTCGATCGGCGCTTCCGATTTATCCGAGCAGTCGGTGTCGTCGTCGCAGACGACGTTGGTGGTCGCCTGCGCGAGCACGCTGTTGGTGACGGTGTCGTCGGCGAGGATCGGGCCGGCGGGGGCGTGTTCGTGCTGGTAGTGCGTTCGGGTCTTGGTGTCGTAGGTGATGGTGGTCGCCCCGTTGGGGGCGACCTCGGCGAGCGCTTTGTCGCTGGCTTGCTCCCAGACGAGCTTCCATGTGCCGTCGGCTTCTTCGACCGCAGTGGCGTATGGGGAGGAGGGCGCGGTATCCGGTTCGCATTCGCTGCTGCCGGTCAGGTTCGTCGAGCTGAGCGGGCACAGCCCGTTGGGCACCGTGTCGGTCACGACGGCGCCCGTGTTGTAGCGATACTCAGAGGAGCGCAGCGTGAGCGTCCACAGCGTGACCTGTCCCTCGGCGAGCGTTTTGGAGCTCGCGCTCTTTTCAATCGTCAGATCCTTGGCCACGCGCGTGAGGTGGTCGCTTGCGGACACCGGCACCGTTTCGTCGTAGTCGCCGCCGACCTTCGCAAACGTGGTCACCGACTCGCCGTCGGTCGTCTCCTTGCCGGAGTTGTTGTCCAGGTTGGCCGCCTGATCGCCACTTGCGACGGTCGGTTCTGTCCCGCTCCACGCCGTCGTGTTTTCACGCAGCGGCACGGCGGCGCGGAATTCGAACGTGCGGGTTTCGCCGGCGGCGAGCGTGCCGAGGCTCCAGCTGACGTGTGTGTATACGGCCTCGGGGTCTTCTTCGCCGCCGTCCGGGTCGGTCGTGAGCGTTTCGACGCCCGCGGGGGCCAGGCACCCGCCGAGCGTGGGGACGATGATCGGTCCCGCCCCCGGATACTCTTCGGTGCTGCCGGGGTTGGTCGGCGCGTCGGTCGTGTGGTCGGCGCCCGCGCCGCCGCAGCCGAGGTACTCCAGGTCGGCCGGAAGCCAGTCATCGACGATCACTTTGCCGGTGGCGTTGACCGAGGTGTTGGTGACCGTCAGCTTGTAGGTGATCTGGTGATCGTGGACGCCTCGCAGGATCTTGCCCCCGGCGGATTCCTCGGCCTGGGTGATCTGCAGCGCGGTGATCGTGGTCGTCGCCGATCCGGTGGCGTAGCCGGTGTAGGAAGTGGAAGACGGGCCTTCGGGAGCGCCGGCGGCGCTGAACTTGGGCAGGTAGCGCGGCTGTTCGGAAACGTAGGCGCCGGCTTCGACGGCATAGCTGTTGCCGATCGTGAAGTGCGAGGTCGAGGGCTTGACCTGGAAGCTGAGCGCGTTGCTGGAGCCGGGCGAGAGATCGGCGACGTTGGACCAGATCAGCGTCGTCTTGCCGCTTGCCGGCTCGTTGGCGATCGCCTGCGGTTCGAGCGCTCCGGCTGAGGAGTGGCCGCTGCCGGCGACGTAGCTGACGCCTTCGGGCAGCACCGCGCGGTAGCTGAGGTTGTAGCCGTACGGCTGGGACGGGGGGTTGGTCGCTGTCAGCGTGACGGTGGCGTTCGCGCCGTACAGCACGCTCGCCGGCGCCGCCACCGACAGGCCGATCGACGGGCTGCCTTCGGCCCGCGCGGGGGCTGGGAGGAGCGCCGGGCCGAGCACCGCGGCAGCGGCCACGGCGGCCGTGAGCCCATGCCACCGTCGGAGGAGATGCATCCGGCGAGGCTATCGGCGTCGGCGAACGGATCTTTGGCGCCGCCGCCCTGCCGGCTGCGGCAAACTCGAGCGCCGAGAAGCACTCCGTCACGGCCAATGCCCCCGGCAGGATTCGAACCTGCGACCCTCGGATTAGAAGTTGCTCCGAAGACCCTTGTTTTGGCCCTGTAGAGCCATATCCGGGCTCCTGATATGCCTCGAAACTACCTCACATTTGCGGAGTTCGGGACACGGTTCGGGACACGGTCTGGCCCAGGTCGCCGACAGGCACCGAGTTTATGCGCGTCCGGGATCGTCTCCCCGAGGAGGGAGAGATCGTTGAGCGGGGCCGCCGCCGCTGCGTCGTGGCGGCCCTAGTCGGGTGCGGAAGCGTTCGATTCGGTGCTGCCCAGCTAGGCTGTAGGGAACCCGACGATTAGGACGGTTCCCGTGGTGGACGTGCCTGTTTTGCGGTTGGATGGGGTGTGGAAGGGGTTTGCGCGTGGCGGTGTGTGGGTGTCGGTGTTGGAGGATGTGTCGTTGGAGGTGCGGGCGGGGCAGGTCGCGGCTGTCGTTGGTGGGCGTGGTCAGGGCAAGTCGACGCTGATCCGTCTGGCGACGGGGATGCTGCGCGCGGACCGCGGCAGCGTGTCGATCGACGGTCGTGAGCTGGGCGGCCTCTCAGACGGTGATCTTGAACGGTTGTTGGCGACCGAGATTGGGGTCGCCACGAGAGCCGGGGAGGACCTTCTGAATGTGCACGACTATGTGGAGATGTCGCTGGCGGCGACTCGCGCGTACAGCGGCAGGGAGCGCGAGCGGCGTGTGAAGGATATCTTGGCGGAGCTTGAGATATCGGGGTGCGCGGGCTCGCGATGGGTGGAGCTGTCGGACTGGCAGCGGGTGCAGGTGGAGTTCGCGCAGGCGATTGTGCGGCGTCCGAAGTTGCTGCTGGTCGATGACGTGGTGGACGGTATGGGCCTCGACCAAAAGCGGGCGGCGATGGATCTCATGGAAGGCTTCGCCAAGGACCGCGCCTGCGGGGTGCTGATGGCCGTCTCCGATCACGTCGCCGCGCTGCGCTCTGCGACCGTCTGGCAGCTCAGCCATACCAAGCTCGAGCTGATGCACCAAGACCCCGACATCACCTACCTCCACCAACGCCAGCAGGATCAGGCGCTCTAGCCACCCAGCTGACTACCGTTTGCATTCGTCCTGCGAGCCGGAAACGTTCCGTCGAGCGACACAGCGCATCGCCGTTTCGGTTAGCGTCTGCGGGCGATGTCTAAGCTGAACCCTGCCGAGCTACCAGGCAGCATGGTGGTCCTCGGACTCCTCATCGAGCAGCCAGGCCAAACGGTAGCGGAGGTCGCCCATAGTCTGGACAAGCGGTTTAAGAGATCGCGTTTCAATCCATCTACCGCGCACGTCGCGCTGCCGCAGATGGCCCGCAGTGGACGACATCGACCGCGCGTCACATGTATTTACCAGGCGCCGGGCCGGGGACAGAAAGCCCAGGACCGGTACGACCCAACGCGCGAGGGCGTCAGGGTGTATCGCGCGTGGATGCACGCTGTGCCGAGCGAAAGTGGGCCGCCCGCGCTCCGCGAGGCGCTGTACGGTCGCATCGAGCTATGCACGCTCGAGGATCTACCGGAGCTGATCCGCATCGCCCGCGAAGAAGCCTTGATCGCGCAGGATATGTACTCGCGAGCATCGGTTACGCTCAAACAGCACATCGAAGACGAGCGCGAGAAGAAGCG
>Ga0302325_10002035_pt1 | contig 49936 bp, 40 predicted proteins | sample Palsa_T0_2_FD_201948 | JGI IMG/M metagenome (GOLD analysis project Ga0302325, IMG submission 201948) | Peat permafrost microbial communities from Stordalen Mire near Abisko, Sweden - Palsa_T0_2 | ecosystem: Environmental > Terrestrial > Soil > Palsa > Peat permafrost | place: Sweden: Abisko...
TTTTCCATAGGGGCGCTTCGCATTCACAACCGCAACCGCGTTAGTGTTCCGGGTGCGGAAATTCTTCACCACAGAGGACACTGAGGGACGCTGAGGAAGGCGAAGAACTTTTTTGTTTTCGGCTTGTTTTCCATAGGGGCGCTTCGCATTCACAGCCGCAACCGCGTTAGTGTTCCGGGTGCAGAAATTTTTCACCACAGAGGACACTGAGGGACACTGAGGAAGGCGAAGAACTTTTTTTGGTTTCGGCTTGTTTTCCATAGGGGCGCTTCGCATTCACAACCGCAACCGCGTTAGTGTTCCGGGTGCGGAAATTCTTCACCACAGAGGACACTGAGGGACGCTGAGGAAGGCGAAGAACTTTTTTTGGTTTTCGGCTTGTTTTCCATAGGGGCGCTTCGCATTCACAACCGCAACCGCGTTAGTGTTCCGGGTGCGGCTGGAGATTTTCTGGGGAACTGATTTGGCGACTATCGATTACAAGATCAGCATGCTGCCGGCGAATGTGGAGGCGGAGCGCTCGATTCTGGGGGCGATTCTGCTGGATAACTTTCTGTATAACCAGGCGGCGGAGCATCTGCAGGCGGAAGATTTTTCGCTGGACTCGAACCGGCGCGTCTATTCGCGGATGAAGGAACTGGCGGAGTCGGGGCGGCCGATCGACATGATCACGTTGATCGAGGAACTGGACCGGCACAAGGATCTTGAGGCGATCGGCGACGTGGCGTATGTGTCGAGCCTGGTGGAGGGGGTGCCGGAGCGGCCGTCGATTGAGCACTACGTGCGGATTGTGCGCGACAAGGCGCTGCTGCGCGGGCTGATTTCGGCGGCGAATACGGCGATTGCGCGGGCCAGCGATCAGTCGGACACGGCGGAAGAAGTGTTGGGCGAGGCGGAAGCGGCGATCTTCCGTCTGTCGGAAAAGCGGGTGGGGCGGGGATTTCAGAATTTCGAAGATATTTTCAAAGAGCATTTCGGGTCGCTGGACGCGCTGCTGGACCGCGGGCAGCAGATTACGGGGCTGGCGACGCACTATGAAGATCTGGACAAGCTGACGAGCGGATTTCAGCCGTCGGATTTGATCATTATTGCGGCGCGGCCTTCGATGGGCAAGACGGCGTTTGCGCTGAATATTGCCGAGAACTGCGCGGTGAAAGATAAGAAGATCGTGGGGGTGTTCTCGCTGGAAATGTCGAGCGAGGCGTTGCTGCTGCGGCTGTTGTGCGCGCGGGCGCAGATCGATTCGCACGCCATGCGCACCGGGTTTCTGCCCAAGGAAGACTATCGCCGAGTGGCGCGGGCGTATGGGGAGCTGAGTTCGTCTCCGATATTTGTGGACGATACGCCGGGGATTTCACTGAGCGAGCTGCGGGCGAAGGCGATGCGGCTGAAACATAAGCAGGGAGCGCTGGATTTGATTGTGGTGGATTATCTGCAGCTGATGACTACGGGCGGGAAGCAGCGGGCGGAGAATCGGACGCAGGAAGTGTCGGCGATTTCGCGCGGGCTGAAGGGGGTTGCCAAGGAGCTGAAAGTGCCGCTGGTGGCGCTGTCGCAACTGAGCCGCGCTCCGGAATCGCGCAGCTCCAAGGATAATGAGCCGAAGCTTTCGGACCTGCGCGAGTCGGGCGCGATTGAGCAGGATGCGGATGTGGTGATGTTCATTTATCGTCCGGAGATGAATGACCGGGGGAATGAGGAGTTGAAGAACAAGGCGAAGCTGATCATCGCCAAGCAGAGGAACGGGCCGACGGATACGGTGCAGCTGGCGTTTTTGAAGTCGTCGACGCGGTTTGAGACTTTGGCGCGGGAGGATTGGATTAAGGGTTAGAGTTCTTCGCCGCGGAGTTACGCGGGCAAAACCTTTCAACACCGAGGGCACAGAGGGCACAGAGGGAAATGCTGGTGGGGCGAGAGTTGGAACGTCCTCACTTTTTTCTACTTTCCAGCGGGTTCCTATGGATGTTTTTTGTTGCGCCTCCGCTGGCCGGTTGTTGTAGGTGGACGCAGTAATCAATCCCCGAGGTAGAAAAATCGAGCAGCCCATCGTTATTGAAATCAGCAACGGTAAGCGCAGTGCCGGCATACCCTCCGGCATTTACTTTCTGCCGCTGCTGGAAAGTGCCTTCGCCGTTGCCCAGCAGCATCGAAAACTCGGTGCTGTTCGTGTTCTGCTGAAACGGGAGGATTGCATATTAAGAAGAGCTGGTTCGGTACCTACACGGATCCAAAGCTTTCAACACAGAGGACACAGAGGGCACAGAGGTAGCAGATTGTGGTTCGCGGAGAGGCCCGTGCGGCCTTGGATCCTCTGGCTTTTCGCGGGCGGGGGATTCGGAGAAATATCAATTGCTGGTTTCCGCTGACGATGCTTCGTTTGGCGAGTTGTATCGGATTTATGCCGAATCGATGCCTTTGCGGGAGCAGAAGCCTCGGGCGGTGATTGCGAAGATGGTTGGGCGTTCGGAGTTACGCGGGCAAAACCTTTCAACACCGAGGGCACAGAGGGCACAGAGGGAAATGCTGGTGGGGCGAGAGTTGGAACGTCCTCATTTTTTTCTACTTTCCAGCGGGTTCCTATGGATGTTTTTTGTTGCGCCTCCGCTGGCCGGTTGTTGTAGGTGGACGCAGTAATCAATCCCCGAGGTAGAAAAATCGAGCAGCCCATCGTTATTGAAATCAGCAACGGTAAGCGCAGTGCCGGCATACCCTCCGGCATTTACTTTCTGCCGCTGCTGGAAAGTGCCGTCGCCGTTGCCCAGCAGCATCGAAAACTCGGTGCTGTTCGTGTTCTGCTGAAACGGGAGGATTGCATATTAAGAAGAGCTGGTTCGGTACCTACGCGGATCCAAAGCTTTCAACACAGAGGACGCAGAGGGCACAGAGGTAGCAGATTGTGGTTCGCGGAGAGGCCCGTGCGGCCTTGGATCCTCTGGCTTTTCGCGGGCGGGGGCGCCCGCGCCACATTTTGTCGGAGTTTCGCGGGGACGCTGTTTTGCGAGAAATTTAAATGGATTTCGTCGATTCGGAGAAATATCAATTGCTGGTTTCCGCTGACGATGCTTCGTTTGGCGAGTTGTATCGGATTTATGCCGAATCGATGCCCTTGCGGGAGCAGAAGCCGCGGGCGGTGATTGCGAAGATGGTTGGGCGATCGGACTACAAGGTGCTTTTGCAAAAGAAAAGCGATGTGGTGATTGGGTTCAGCATTCTTTTCGTCCCCGAAAAAGAGACGTTTCGGTTGTTGGAGTATATGGCGGTGGAGCGGGGCTTTCGGAACTCGGGAGCGGGGAGCAGATTATTTTCGCGCGTGTTGCAGGATAGCGTTTCGCCCCGCGGCGAGCGGTTGCCTTTATTGCTGGAAGTGGATTCGGACCGGGAGGCTTCGGCGGATCGGGAGATGCGGAGACGGCGGCAGCAATTTTACCGGCGGCTGGGATGTTGGCGGGTGCAGGGGCTGGCGTACATACTGCCGTTGCCGGGGGAAGGCGCGCCTCCGGAGATGGACTTGATGATGCATGCGCCGGCTGATTTTATTTCGATTCGAAAGGCGCAACTGCGGCATTGGCTCGAGGCTATTTACGCGGGAGTCTATGATTGTGCACCCGGCGATTGTGCACCCGGCGATTGTGCACCCGGCGATTGTGCACCCGGCGATCCGCGCATTGCGCAGATGATGGCGGGGGTTTCCGATCCGGTAACGCTGGAGTGAGGTGCGGCAGAGAGGATGACGAATGGCGGATACTTTCTTGCATGGGGGAGTGGCATTCTGGACTGCAGTGCTGGTTCTTCTGCAGTTCGCGGCTACGGTGGTCGCGATTTATGTGCTTTACGACTCGATCACCTCGTTTGGGAAGTCCCTGACCGAATCGAACTACAGCGAGATGGACAGGATGTATTTTGAGTTGCTGAAGCTGGCGGTGGAGAAACCTCACCTGGTGGATGCGAGCCTGCGGGATTCCGCTCAGGAACCGGAGTACGACACTTACGCGTTCATGGTGTGGAATTTTGTGGAGACGATCTATGACCGTTGCCACACCGGGAAGTGCGATGAACATTTGCGGGTGACGTGGGATCCGGTAATCGATGCGGAGAACCGGCGGCACCGGGAATGGTTTGATGCTGCGGAAAATCGAGCGAAATTCAAGGAAGAATTTCAGCGGTTTATGGATCGGAAACGGTATCGTGGGGCGGCTCATCTTGACTGAAAAGCCCGAGTGAGATTGGGGTGTTTGCTGATGAGTCAATCCCCCCTGGGGGATACAGGAAATCCCTTAGGAGAACGAGGTAAATACTGTAGGAAATTGGGGTTGCGTTGGTGGTCGTGGCTGTGGAAAAGATTGTGGAAGCGCTTGGCTGGCGGACCGGGCTGGCGGCGGACATTTGGCGGTGGGAGGCTGAGGGACGCCACTTTCGTGCAGTTAAATGCATATATAGTAATCAGTTAGACAATTCACGGTTCGTTAATATGCGGCTGGCGGGTGAGGGAGCGGGGGGCGTTCCTGATTTGAGATTTGCACATTCTTGGGTGTTTGGCCTCCTGGAATGAACTGGCCGGCTTGGCCACTGTTGTAGCGTGCAGCCAGCGCAGGCTCTGCTTCTTGTGGCTCTTTCTTTACCAAATATTTACTCGATTGCTACGCTGCTTGACACCGATGCGGAGTATTGTTTTGGCCGACGCCAACGTGCGATGAAATTGAGGGTCCCGTGCCCCGCGTTTCGTTCGGTTGGTCGGAGGTGCTGTATGCGGCTCTCCGTCCTCGCGGTTTCGCTGATTCTGCTGTTCTCACCGTCAATTCAGGCCCAACATTCCGCGGGAGGAGGCGGGGGTTCGTCTGGCGGAGGTGGAGGCGGCGGCCATTCTGGTGGCGGCGGGGGTGGTTCGTCTAGTGGCGGTAGCTCGCACGGCGGCGGTTCGGGTTCCCATGGATCGGGTTCGTCGGGCTCAGCGCATAGCGGGACCTCGTCGCACGGCGCAGCGTCTGCGCAGGGCGCGGCGAAGACTGGTGTGGCGCACGAGGGCGGCGCTTTGGCGGGTGAAGCGAGGGCGTCCTATTATTCAAGCGTGCCCGGCGATTCTCCGGCGGTGCGCGACCCTTTGCTGGATGAGGCTTTGGCGGGGATCCGCATTGAAGTGCCTGCCGGTGGTAAGGTCGAGCAGCCGGTTCGAGCGGAAATCGAGAAGCGCGGTTCAGAGGCGAATAAGAGGAACAAAGCTGAGCCGGCGCTGACGATACGATTCCCCAAACATTGTCACGGGAGAAAATGCGTCGCTCCGCCGCCGACATGCGCCCCAGGCAACCGAATCACCAGCTGTCGCCCAACGCAATGGCGTCTCTCCGAGGACATGTACGAGTCGATTCACAACCAGTGCGGAAACCTGGCCCAGCGGCTGGCTCGCGAGGAGAGCAGGGCGGGTGCGCTCAGAGATCGACGGGAAAAGGCTTGCTCTGCGGGGTCGGTGAGCCCAGAATGCGCGGCCGCAACCGGCTCCGTCGCACGATCGGACTCCAGAATTGCCCGCTTGCGAGACCAATATCAACGCTGTGTGTTTTCCGATTTTCGTAACACCGCGGCGGTCTCAGTCTCGCAGCGGTGAAGGCTCTTCATGACAAGCGAGTGATGCCGGGGAAGCCGTCGGATCCTCGGTCGAAACTGAGAATGCGCTGGATGCCGTGCTGCTGCATGAAGAAGAACTCGCCGCGATTCGCGTGCATCCTCTAGACTGTCAGAGTCATTATCCACTCATGATCATCAACCTGGCGGAACGCGCGCACAATCATAATTGGGAACTGGATCCGGTGGTCCGGTCGCTGCTGGATACGGACTTCTACAAGCTGCTGATGCTGCAGTTTATCTGGAAGAACTTTCCGGCGACGCGGGTGGAATTTTCGTTGTACAACCGGCATCCCGCGATGCGCATGGCGGACCTGATTCATCTGGAGGAACTCAAGGTGCAGTTGCAGCATGTGCGCGGGTTGCGCTTTCGAAAATCGGAACTGGTGTGGCTGGCGGGCAACACGTTTTACGGGCGGCGGGGAATTTTTGAACCGGCGTTTCTGGAGTGGCTGGAGAAAGATTTTAGGCTTTCGGATTATCAGCTACGGGTGACCGACGGGCAGGTTCGGCTGACGTTTGACGGGCCGTGGACTGAGACCACGATGTGGGAATTGTATGCGCTGGAGATCATCGACGAACTGAAAACGCGGGCGCAGTTGAAGACGCTGAGCGAGTTTGGGCTGGACATTTTATACGCGCGGGCGAAGACGAAGTTGTGGAACAAGATTGAGCGGCTGCGGGGCGTGCCGGGATTGAGTGTGGCGGATTTTGGCACGCGGCGGCGGCACAGCTTTTTGTGGCAGGAGTATGTGGTGGTGGCCATGGCGGCGACTCTGGGCGGCAGTTTTATTGGGACTTCGAATGCGTTCCTGGCGCACAAGCATGATCTGGAGGCGATTGGAACCAATGCGCATGAGCTTCCGATGGTGATGGCGGCGCTGGCTCCTGACGATGTGGCGCTAAGAGCTTCGCAGTATCGCATGCTGGATTTGTGGCAGCAGACTTATGAAGGAGCGCTGCGGGTGATGCTGCCGGATACGTTTGGGACGACGCAGTTTCTGGAAGGCGCTCCGGATTGGGTGGCGGATTGGACGGGGCAGCGCGCCGACAGCAAGGATCCGTATATAGCTGGAGATGAATATATCGAGTGGCTGGAGAAGCGCGGGCGCGATCCGCGGGATAAGTTGCTGATCGCCTCCGACACGCTGGATGCGGACCAGATTCTTGCATTGCATGCGTATTTTGCCGGGAAGATGGGCAAGGGTTTCGGGCCTGGCGATTTTTGCAGCGCGGCGGATTTTCACGGCCAGAAATGGACCGAGGAGCCGAGGATCCGGTTCAGCGCGGGATGGGGCACGCTGTTGACCAACGATTTTCGGGGATGTAATCCGAATGAAGGGGATGGGTTCGATCCGATTGGGCTGATCTGCAAAGTGTCGAGCGTGGAAGGAAAGCCGGCGGTGAAATTGTCGGACAATTATTCGAAGGCGCTGGGGCCGGCGGAGGAGATTGAGCGATATCGGAGAGTGTTTGGGACTAAGGGGATTGCGAATGCGCCGCTGGTGGCGTGACGACATTGAGTGATTGAGCGATTGCGTCATTGAGTGATTGAGTCATTGAGCCATTGAAAATACTCTTTGACGCAATGGCTCAATCACTCAATGGCTAAATGACTCAAAACCCTTCCGAGGTTAAATCTGCCGACGTGCGCGCGGGACGGGCTGCGTTTACGCATCCCGGGTTTGTGTTGTTTCAGACGGCGCGCTTTCTGATGGTGGCGGCGATCGAGATGCAGGCTGTGGCCGTGGGCTGGCAGGTGTATGAGATCACGCGTAAGCCGATCGATTTGGGGTTTGTGGGGCTGGCGCAATTTCTGCCGGGGATTCTGTTGTTCCCGATTTCCGGGCATGCTTCGGACCGGTACGACCGGAGGACTGTGCTCTCGGTTTGCTATGCGGGATTCGCGGTGTGTTTTGGATTGCTGCTCTGGCTGACGCGGCTAGGATCGCCTTCCATCATTCACATTTATATTGTGCTGGCGCTGCTGGGGGCGGTGCGTTCGTTTAACAGCACGGCGAGCCGGGCGATTCTTCCCCAGTTGGTTCCGCGAGAACATTTTCCCAACGCCGTGGCGTGGAACTCCAGCATTTTTCAGGCGGCGACGATTCTGGGGCCGTCGCTGGGTGGGATCGTGTATGCGGCGTTCCACGGGCCTTCACCCGTGTATGCGATCGCGATGATTACGGCGCTGGCAGCGATGGCTTCGACGTTTCGCATCAAGACGGAAGTGCAGGCGCGGCCGCGCGAGCCCATGACGTTTCGGACCGTGTTTGCCGGGCTCGACTACATCTGGAGCAAGAAGCTGATTCTGGGAGCGATTTCGCTCGACCTGTTTGCGGTGCTGCTGGGCGGAGCGGTGGCGCTGCTGCCGGTGTATGCGCGGGAAATTCTGCATACCGGACCGTGGGGCCTGGGACTGATGCGGACCGCTCCGGGCGTGGGCGCGGCGCTGATGGCGGTGAGCCTGGCACATTGGCCGCTGCGCGGGCGTTCGGGGCCGACGTTGTTGTGGGCGGTGACGGGGTTTGGTGTGTTCACGATTATCTTCGGTGTGTCGCGCAGCCTGACGATTTCATTGATTGCGCTGCTGTTGCTGGGGGCGAGCGACATGATCAGCGTGATTATCCGCGCGACGCTTACGCAGTTGGCGACTCCGGATGAAATGCGCGGGCGGGTGACCGCGGTGGATATGATTTTTATTGGCGCGTCGAATGAGTTTGGGCAGTTTGAGTCGGGCGTGACCGCGCAGTGGCTTGGGACTGTGCCGGCGGTGATCTTCGGCGGAGTGGGGACTTTGGTGGTGATTGCGCTGTGGGCCTGGTGGTTTCCGGAGTTGCGCCGGGCGGGGAACTTGGAGGAGATTGGGAGCGGGTAGTAGGCGGGGCTACCCGATAGCGACATGTATCTTGCAAACACGAGTTTCGCGGCCGGGCTAGTCGGAGACGTGCCGAGCGCGATTGGTAATCGCCAACTCAAACTTTTGTTCGTGGTGCGTGTTTTTCATCGGTACTCGTTCGACGCTGAAAGCGAACTTTTTCGCTAAGGCTTCCGCTGAGGGATCATCGTCGTAGGTCATCAGGAACGGTCCGGAGCACCCTGACATCATCCGGAACAGCTCCTCGTGGTCCAGTTCGTTATGGGTGTAAAGGCGCCTTCCGGCTCGTTTTCCGTTCCCCGCTGTATAAGGTGGGTCCACGAAAAAGGCCGCGCTGCTGTCGTGGGCATACTCGCCGATGGCCTTCAGTCCGTCTCCGCACTCGAAATCGATGAACTCGGACAGATGGCCCAGCTGCCTTATGCGCCGGACCAGGGTTTCCGGGTACCACCGCGACGCTACTCCCCGTCCATTTTCTCCGACTTTCATGAGGCTGGCGCCTCTAGCGAGGATTCCGCCTCGGTAGGTTCGGTTCTTTAGGATTGTGCGGAATGCGCGACCTGAGATCGTTCCGCGCTCCGTCTTCAGTGCTTCGATGACCGTTTTTCGGGACATACGAAACGATGAGATCTTCTTGCAAAGACTGTCATTCTGCCTGCTAAATGCGCACTCCCACACCACAGCTACCTCTTCGTCAATTTCACGCAGCACCAATCTGTCTATCAGGCCTTCACTCAAGGCGCTCAGCGGGACACTCCCACCGCCCAGAAACGGATCAACGAGCAGTCGCGGCCGCTGAGGAAGGCTCCTGAGCCACCCCTGAGCGAACGGGACTAGCCACGTTTTGCCTCCTGGGTAGCGGAAGGGCGATAATTGCGGGACCGACGCCACGTTTATGATTTTCGGAGGGCTGACGGACTCGAGACCTTGAAAGGAAAGCTGCATTGTCGCTTCTTAAGATTGCTGAAGTCTTCGGGAATGATAGCGCGGTTCCACTCGATTCCCCAAAAAGAAAAAGAGCATTCTGCCCCTTTCGAGCGAGCCCATGTACCAAGCAGGGGAAGCGTTCTCCTTTGGGAATCTGTTCTTTTTCCGACGGGCACAACGCGACGGTTACCTGCCCGGTACGGTTCCTTCAGGGGAACAGAGTGCTCGTTGATGCCGCGCGCCTGGCTTTCGGCAGTGGCCGGGAGTTCATCGCCGTTCCGGAAGTTCGACTTCTCGAGGTTCCAGGTACCGTACGAGCTCGCAAGATCGGGAAGGTTGATTTTCTGCTCGCGAAGGTCAAAGGCCAGAAGGCTACGGACTTCGCCGCACTCGAGATTCAGTCGGTTTACATTTCTGGCCGTTCGATCCGCCCGGCATTTAACCAGTACCTGGCAGAGGGAGTGGTGCCCGAGGATGCGCTGCGACGTCCGGACTTCCGCTCATCCGCTCAAAAGCGTCTCATGCCCCAGCTGGCGCTCAAGGTGCCCATATTCCGCCGATGGGGCAAGCGTTTCTTCGTAGCGGTAGACTCCACCCTGTTTGCGACTCTTCCAAAGATGCGTACTCAAACGGAGGGCAACGCCGAAGTGACGTGGCTGGTCTACCCCTTCGCTCGGCAAGTTGCGGGAAGCTACCTGATGGGAAATCCGACCGTTTATCATTCCTTGTGGGAAGACGTTTTGGATTCGCTGCGAGAGGGAAGGCCACCGGAGAGACATGAGTTACTCGAGGAGCTCTCAAGGCGGCTCCATAAACTGGTTGTCCTTCGCACCTAGGCGGGGAACAGATCTCTAGCGGGCGGCGCTCTTTTTCCCCACTGAGGTAGAGAGGCTCAACTGGACTCATTTTCCCTTCAGTACGGTAGTGGCCCGTTTACGGCAACTAGCCGTCGGGTGAGAATCTATGAAGCCTATGACGGTGGGCCAACGAACTCGTTTTCGGACTGGCTGTGGTATCCCAATTCAGGTATGAATGACGCCTCGCTCAGTGTCGTGCTCTTCGATGTTGGCGGGGTTCTGGTCGAACCCTCTGGGGTCGCGACCATGCTTGCCTGGATGAACAACCGCGTTTCGGCCGAAGAGCTCTGGAGGATGTGGCTTACTTCTCCGACTGTCCGGTCATTTGAAACCGGCAAGCTGCCGGCGGAGGAGTTCGCCGACCGCATCGTCGCCGAATTTGAATTGCCCATTCCGGGGTCGGAGTTTTTGCGCGAGATGCCTCGTTGGTCGGTTACGCTTTTTCCTGGCGCTCTCGATTTGATAGAGCGCCTTCCCTTACGCTACCGGCGGGCAACTCTCTGCAACACGAACCCCATCCACTGGTCATGTTTCACGCAGAACGAGCGATTGTTCAACGCCTTCGAACGCCACTTTGCTTCGCATCTCATCGGCAAGATCAAGCCCGATGAAGAAGCCTTCGGCCACGTTACCGATGCTTTAGGTTGTAAGCCTGAAGAAGTGCTGTTCCTCGACGACAATCAACTGAACGTCCTCGGCGCTAGAGCCATCGGGATGAACGCCGTACGAGTAAAGGGGATCGGAGAAGCGGAGCGTGCCTTGGCGGCTTTTGGTGTCATCGCGGAATGACGGCCGGTTCAAGCTGCTGGCGGAATCTCGCATTGCGCTCATCGACCAACGGGCAAAATGTGCAGGCACCCGATTTCATCGAGCGACATTCCGCGCGCGATCATGCCTCAGGGTATACGATGCTGCATGGACCGAATTCATCCTTGGCTGCGGCCGCTCACCACGTTGCTGCTCGCCATGCTCGTCCTCGAAGGCTGCAACGCACTGAATCCCCTGTGTGGAAGCTCCCGTCCTGCCCCGTCCATTTCTTCTCTCTCGGCCACCACGATCACCTTCGCGCAAGTGCAGCAGGGATTTCTGCTGACAGTGAATGGCAGTCACATCGTGTCGTCCTCAGTCGTCGTTATCAATGGGACGACTCTTAGCGCCCAGGTCGTAAGCAGTTCCCAGCTGCAAGTCACCCTGACCACCACACTCATCACCGGTCCAGGGACAGTCAGCGTTTCCATCAACACCCCCAGTGGAAACACGGGCGACCTGGGATGCACCAGTGGCGGAACCAGCCAGGCCTTGACGTTGACCGTTACGTAGCCGCGGGACGTCGGAAAGCATCCTCGCCAAGATGCTTTCACCACAGAGGTCACAGAGGTGCACAGAGCTTCCAGCCCTGGACTTATTTTCCCTTCAACACGGTTTTGGCGGCGCCGAGGTTGTCGTATTTGTCGAAGACGCGGACGACTACTACGTGCTCTGATTCGGTGTCTTTTTCGACGGGGACGCCTACTTTGAAATCGTAGTCTTCGATCTTCGAGTCGGAGAGCTGGCCGACCGGTTCGACGTATTTCCATTCGCCGGCGTCGATGGAGAATTCGGCGCGCTTGATGGTGGAGAAACCGTCTTCGGCGCGGAAGCGCACATGAATCTGTTTGCCTTCGGGCGAGTTTCCTTCGACCGAGGCGGTGAGATTTTCGATGCGCGGCGGGGTGGTGTCGACTTCGAAGCGATGGCTCTCGCGCGAGGCGCTGAGGGCTTCGCCGGGAGAATGCGAAGGCGCGTCGGAGGCGACGATTTTCACGGTGTAGCCGCCGTCGGGAAGCAGGCTGGCGTCGAAGGAGTAAGCCTTGTCGGTGAGATTGTCTTTGAGCAGCAGCCAGCGCGACTCGCGGTCGCCGCGGTAGTAGACCGAATAGACGAGTTGATCGTCATTCTCGTCGTGCGCGTTCCACTTGATGCCGATGGAATCGCGGTCGTGCGAACTGGGAATGGGCGAGTCGAAGTGCGGGATCAATGCGCCGGTATCGCCGCCGAGATTCGGGCTCGCTGATCTGGGCAGAGGCTGATAGCGCACGCCCACCTGCACGGTGATCTCGTCGATTTCGGGGGCGACGTTGCGGGGAAGATAGTTCAGCGTGACGGAATCGACCGCGGGCTTAGGACTTCCCGCGTGCAGCACGGCTTTCCATTGAGCGTAGCGGGCGGAGGGCACGCTCATTTCGGCGCCTCTGCCGAAATCGACGTGCATCCAGGGGCTCCAGTTGCGGTCGGGGTTGTCCACGTTGCCGCTGCGGGCTAGCAGTTCCACGTTGCCGCTGCCGCGAAATTCAACGCGGCCCCAGCGGGAGAAAGTTTTGGCATCGAACACGTCACTCTGATAAGACCCTTCGCGTTCGAGATCGGGACCGAGCACGAAAATCTTTCCCAGGTTGCTGCTGACCGCGTAGAGACCACCGTTCGGCGACTTGGCGAAGCCGGTGATCTGCGAGGCGGGAGCTTTCAGCAGGTCGGAGTATTCGTCGGCGTTGTCGATGGCAAAAATGTGGCCGCGATTGCCGGTTCCGGCGAGCAGGCGCTCGTGAGAGTCGAAGGCGAGCGCGTAGACGATGTCTTCATGAGAAGTCCAGACGCGAGAGGGTGAGCCGTCGGCGGCGATGCGATAGACATCGGAGCCGCCGGATGCTCCTGCGCCGGGAGTGGGGAAGGAAAGCATGGGCGCCGGTGGAGTCGCGGCCTGACCGGACGGATTGGTGGTTGCGGGCGCGGTTGTGGGAGGAAGCGTGAGCATGAGCGAAGGAGCGGAAGATGCCGCGCTGGCGCGCTTTTCGCCGACCGCGGCTGCGTAAATGTTGCCGTGAGAATCGAGGGCGAGCGCGGTGATTTCTTTCTTGGGGGCGCTGTAGAGAACGAATCCCTCGCCGGCGGGAGAAATGCGGTAGATGAGGCCGCTGCCGTCGGTTCCGGCAATGACGTTGCCCTGGGCATCGAGTGCGAGCACGCGGATGTGGGTTTCGTCGCTCTTGAAGAAGAGCGTGTGTTCGCCCTTGGACGTGACTTTGTAGATTTCGCCCTTGTCTCCGGTGGCGACGAAGACATTGCCGTGCTTGTCGAAGGCGAGATCCCAGATGTATTTGGTGCCGGGGGCAAAGTATTCGGAAGAATGCCAGGAGGGATCGAGCGCGGGCTTGGGGGAGTCTTTGTCGGAAGATTTGGCGTCAGGCGTCTTGGTCTCAGATTTTGATTGGGCTGCGGCCGGCGATTCCTTTTTGCGCGGCTCGATTTTTCCTGGCGAGTTGTGTTCGATCCTGTAGACCTTGCCGTCGGGCGCGGTGGCGGCGTAGATTGCGCCGTCGGGACCGACCTTGAGCGCCTGCACCTGCAGTTCCTGCGGCTCAAAGATGATGGACGAATTGCCGTCGGGAGTGATGCGGTAGACGCGCGCGGGTGAGCCGGTGGCGACGTAGACGTTGCCCGCGTCGTCAGAGGCTACGGCCCAGATGTAGGTGGAAGGCGTGGCGTAGAGCAGTTTGAAGGCGGGGGCGAGTTCGAGGCCTCCGGAGCTGCGGACGGCGACTCCGTCGGGCGTGCCTTTGATGAGGTCGTCGAACTTGGATTGCTCCCAGGTGCGCGTGCCATCGGCTTGAACAACAATGAGTGGAACGGCGATTGCGATCAGGGAAAGGATGAGAATGCGAATGGTGGAAGTATGAGCTCTACGAACACGCTGCAATGTAAAGACCTCGATTTTGCGATCGGAAGAAGATGGCTGCGGCTGGGTGGCGATAGCCGCAAGATTCAGGGTAACACGCGGTGCTGCTGGAGCGAAGAAGCTCTGGGGCGCCTGGAAATTGTCGATGTCGATTGTTGAATGAAGAACTTCCTGATCAACAATCAACAATCAAAATTCAACCGTGTCGTTGGGCGGGTCCAAGGAAGGGCGGCTTGCGTGGTATCGTTTAATTACTTCCATGTATTCTGCGCGTCAAAAGCTGCTGACTTTGCTGGCCCGGCAATCGTTTCGGCTGGGGGCGTTCAAACTGTCTTCGGGAGCGACCAGCGATTACTACATTGATTGCCGGGCGACGACGCTGGATGCGCAGGGCGCGCGGCTGACCGGGGAAGTGTTCTGGGAGGAGATTCGGCGGCGGGGATGGAAGGCGCAGGCCATCGGCGGATTGACGATGGGCGCGGATCCGATAGTCGTGGCCGCTTCAGTGGTGAGCGGAGAGTTGCACGGATTTCTGGTGCGCAAGGCCGAGAAGGCGCATGGCACGGGGCAGCGCATCGAAGGGTTCCGCGAAAAGGGCGCGTGGGTGGTGATTGTGGACGATGTGTGCACCACCGGAGCTTCGACGGTGCAGGCCATTGAAGCGGCGCGAGAGTTCGGGTTCGACGTGATTGGCGTGATGTGCCTGGTGGAGCGTGAAGAGGCGAAAGGGCGCACGAATGTTGAGCAAGCTGCTGCGCCGGCGCCGTTCGTTGCGATTTTCACCGCGAATGAAGTGCGTAAAGAGCACGTCGCGCAGGGATTGAGTCGGAATTGTTGATCGTTGATTGTTGATTGAAAACCCTGTGGGTCCGGACGATTTTAATCAACAATCAACAATTAAAAATTGCTTTTCTAGTCACGTGATCGGCTAATCACACAATATTCCTATGATCCAAACTTTAGAGTGGACTGACGGCGGCGTGCGCTTTATCGATCAGCGGAAGCTGCCTACAGAAGAAGTTTTTGTGAACTGCACTACCCATGAGCAGGTGGCGGAGGTGATCCGCAGCATGGTGGTGCGGGGAGCGCCGGCGATTGGCGTGGCGGCGGCGATGGGGATTGCGCTGGGGGCGAAGAATTCCGGAGCGCGATCCGTGGACGAACTGAAGCGCGACCTGGATCAGGTTTGCGACATGATCGGCAAGACGCGGCCGACGGCGGTGAATTTGTTTTGGGCAATCCGGAGAATGCAGGAGAAGTTTGAGGGACTGCGTTCGCGTCCGGTGCCGGAGATCAAGCTGGCGCTGATTGAAGAGGCGAAGCGCATGCACGCCGAGGACATTGCGGCGAATCAGGCGATGGGGAGGCATGGGGCCACGCTAATGCCGAGCGAAGGCGGCGTGCTGACCCACTGCAATGCCGGGGCGCTGGCGACCGCGGGTTATGGCACGGCGCTGGGAGTGATTCGCGCGGCGGTGGAGCAGGGGAAAAAGATTCATGTGTATGCGGATGAGACCCGGCCGTTTCTGCAGGGATCGCGGCTGACGGCGTGGGAGTTGATGAAAGACGGCATCCCGACCACGGTGATTTCCGACAACATGGCCGGGGCGATGATGAAGCAGGGAAAGATTCGAGCGGTGGTGGTGGGCGCCGACCGCATCGCCGCCAACGGAGATGTGGCCAACAAGATTGGCACCTATACCGTGGCGATTCTGGCGAAGGAGCACGGCATTCCGTTTTATGTGGCAGCGCCAATTTCTACCGTGGATTTGGATTGCCCCGATGGCGACCGGATTCCAATTGAGCAGAGAAATGGCCGGGAAGTGACGCACATCGCGGGCCAGCAGATGGTTCCTGACGGCGTGGGGGTGGAGAATCCTGCGTTCGATGTTACCCCGGCGCGGTATGTGGCGGCGATTGTGACGGAGCGGGGGATTGCGCGGGCTCCTTATGAGGAGTCGCTGCGGCAGTTAGTCCTGAGTTAGTCCCGAGTCCTGAGTCCCGAGTGCCGAGCCCCGAGTCCTGTGCCCCGAGTAAACCGTTCTACCGAGCTTCACCGCGGAAGGCGGCCGCTCAGGACTCAGGACTCAGGACTCGGGACTCTTTTCTTTACAAGTTTTTACGCAACCTTTTTTCTTCTGCGCGCTACTTATTCTTTCGGTTCGGGTTGATGTGGGCAGCGAATCAATCGTGATAATCTGGGCCTAAGATTCGACTCCACGTCAGGACTCTTCAGGGGGAAGTTATGTTGTCGCGCAATCGCCTCGCTCTCCGCGTCGTTTTCTCTGCCATCGCGCTTTTCGCGCTCGCCGTGCTGGCGGGTTGCGGCACAAATTCGACTACAGCCATGCCGCCCCCGACCGGGGGGTTCACCAACAGCGATTTGAATGGCACGTATGTTTTCTCCGCGACTGGCACTGACGTAAATGGAGCGCCTATTTCATTTGCGGGAGTTTTCGTTGCCAACGGCAGCGGTGGAATCGCCGGCACCGGCGGGGTGCTAGATGTCGTCGATCCAGACTTCGATCCTGCGGTTTCCTCCGCGGTGGCGATCACTGGCGGCACCTACAACGTCGGCGTCGACGGCCGGCCCGCGAGCACGGGCGGGCTGCTCAACCTCGTAACATCGGGCGGCACGTTCACCTTTGATTTTGTGATCGCTTCCGACCAGAACGGGCAGATTGCTTACTACAGCACCAACGAAAACTATGGCGGCACCGGTAGCGGGAGCTACATGCTGCAGTCGGCAGTTTCGCAGAGCAATGTTGACGGCCAGTCCTACGCCTTCAATGTGGTTGGCGCATCGGTGGTTTCAGGCACCCCATTCGCCTTAGCCGGCGCCTTCACCCTGGACGCAAACGGACAAGTCGGCGTCACCACCACCGGTGTAGAAGATGTCAACAACAACAATGAAGCAATATGCGGCGTCGCGGGATGCATCATCACGGGCGGCTCGATCAACCTCGCCAACACTCCCGGCACGGCTGCGTTTTCGACCAGCGCCGGCACGTTCACCTTCGACGTATATCCGATCGATGCTACAGACTTGACGTTCATCGAGACCGATGGAGGGTACGTGACGACCGGCAACGCGTTCACCCAATCGTCGTCCATCCCATCTGGCAACAACGTCTTCTCTATGGCGGGTTGGGATTCTACCGCGGGTGGGCCCATAACTGCAGTGGGACTTCTGGCGACGGATGGCAACGGTAACGTGACCACCGCCTCCGCGGAGGACGTCAATGACTTCGGGGATGCCGGCGAGGTGACTGGGTACTCGGGGACTTACGCCGCGGTTAGCGGAGGCCGCTCGTTGGTGACTCTGACAGGCTTCGTCAAGGGAGACGGCGGGCTTGGCTGCAGTGGCTGCGAATTTGCCGCTTATCCTTCCACTGGCGGCATGATCTTGCTTGAGGTCGATAACGACGGATTTGCCGACGGCGCGGCGTTTCTGCAATCAACTTCAGCCACCACGTTTGCTTCGGGCGCTGGCTACGGGATGGACCTGACCGGAGGCAACTTCTCCGGGGAGCAACCGGTCGAGGAGGACGACATCGTTGAATTTACCAACACCACTGGAGCGCTGGGCGGGATCATCGACTTCAACGATGAGGGCTCAACTGGTTTTGATGAGAAGTACACCTCGGCCTACACGGCAGACACAACCGTCCCGGGTCGCGGCACGGTTGTAGGAGCGGCGAGCAGCAGTTCGTACCAAAACTCGTACGATATGGTTACCTATGTCGTCGACAGCTCGCTGTCGCTGGGCATCGTCTCGGACAGCACCATGGTTGCGCTGGGCACGCTGCAGACGCAGGCCAGCACGGGCTCGAGCTCTTCCAAAGTGGCGGTCAGGCACATGCTGATTCCGCGGATCCCGCATGTGAAGGGCCAGAAAGCCAAGCGGGCGAGCCACTAAACAACCTTGAACACGAGGGGCGCGGCTTAGGCCGCGCCTCTTTTTGCTTTTGGCGGTGAACTAGCTCAGGATTTCTTTTACTTTGCGGGCCAGAGTTTGCAGGGTGAAGGGTTTTTGCAGAAACGCGGCGCCGTGGTCGGTTGAGCCGTCGCCGAGGATGGTTTCTTCGGTGTACCCGGAGAGGTAGAGAACTTTGGTGGTGGGGCGGGATTGGGCCAACTGTTGGACGAGTTCGCGTCCGCCTAGGCCGGGCATGACAACGTCGGTGATGATCAGATCGACGGGGCCGTCGTGGCGGGCGGCGGCGGCGATTCCGGCTTCGCCGGTGGCGGCTTCTACAACCGTGTAGCCTTTTGCGGCCAGGGTGTCGCGAACCAGTTCGCGGACCGACTCTTCGTCTTCCACCAGCAGGATGGTTTCGCTGCCTCCCAGATCGGTGTGGGACGGGCTGGCGGTTTGCTTTTCTACTGTGCCGTCGGATTGCGGCAGATAAATGTGGAAGGTGGTGCCGCGCCCTGGTTCACTCTGCACGATCACATAGCCGGCAGTCTGCTTCACAATTCCGTAGACGGTGGAAAGACCGAGGCCGGTGCCCTTGCCTTTTTCTTTGGTGGTGAAAAATGGCTCGAAGATGTGCGACTGAGTTTCGCGATCCATGCCCATGCCGGTATCGCCGACCGAAAGCATGACGTACTTGGCTGGGCGGATGAATTGCGGAGTGCGGCCATGGGATCCGTCGACGATTAAATTTTGAGTTTGGATGGTGATTCTTCCGCCGGCCGGCATGGCATCTTTGGCGTTGACCACCAGATTCATCAACACCTGTTCGATCTGGCCGGCATCGGCGCGGACGTGGGCGGCCTGGGGAGACAGCTCCATGATGAGTTCGACGTTTTCGCCGATGAGCGGGCGGAGCAGGCGGTCCATGTCCTGGACGATGGCGTTGATGTCGACGATCTTGAGTTCAAGAAGCTGCTTGCGGCTGAAGGCCAGCAGTTGGCGGGTGAGAGTGGTGGCGCGGTCGGCGGCCAGTTGAATGGCGCGTCCTTTTTCGTGGAGAGGGTGGTCGACCGGCAACTCGGCGAGAATGACTTCGGCATAGCCGCCGATGACCATGAGCAGATTGTTGAAGTCGTGAGCGACGCCTCCGGCGAGACGGCCGACGGCTTCCATTTTTTGCGCCTGGCGGAGCTGATCTTCGAGCAGGCGGCGGTCGGTGACATCTTCGGCAATGGCCTCGAGGACGTCGTCGGGCTGGTCTTCCTTGTCTCCCTGTGGCTTGTCTCCCTGTGGCTTGGCTCCCGCTGCGGCTCCTCCGGCGAGTCCCTCCGCGCCGCCCACGATGCGTCCGCTGATGCGCACAGTGATGACGCCGCTGTCTTTGCGTTTCCACTTGACTTCCATTCCGTCGAGAGCGCGGTTGCGGCGGAATTCGGCGATGAGACGCGCGTATTCTTCGGGCTGCGCGAAGATGTCTTTTTCCGGATCGAGAAGCAGGACTTCTTCGCTGGAAGCGTAGCCGAGCATGGTGATCAGCGCGGGATTTACGTCGAGGAATCTGCCTTTGAGGCTGGCGCGGTAGATTCCGTAGACCGAACTTTGCACCAGGGAGCGGTAGCGGGATTCGGAGCGCCGCAGGGCCTGCTCGTTGTGCTTGATTTCGACGGCGCTGGCGATTTGGCGGCCGACGAACGTGAGAATCTCTTTGTCGCGTTCGCCGTAGCGGTTGTTTTCCGAGTAAGACTGAACCACCAGGGCGCCGAAGGTGTGGTGGTTGACCGTGAGCGGAACGCCCATCCAGTCGAGCGATCGCGGGCCGCTGCGTGCGACTTCGCCGCGCTCTTCCATACCTTGCAGGACTTCCGGGGTCGCGAGCAGAGGTTCGCCGGTGCGAATGAGGTGGTCGGTCAATCCGCGGCTTAATCTTCGTGGGCCCGGCGCGTGATCGCGTTCGTCGACAAAATAGGGGAAGGTGAGCAGTTCGGTGGCAGGATCATAAAGCGCGACGTAGAGATTGCGGGCGGGCATGAGTTCGTCGACGATGCGGTGGACCGCGGCGAAGAATTGCTGCAGATCGTGAGCGCTGCTGCTTTCCTCGGCAACGCGATAGAGGGCGGAACTGAGGGCTTCGGTGCGCTTGCGGTCGGAAATATCGCGATAGCCGGCGGAAAAGCCGGCCAGCTTGCCGTCGATCAGGAGCGGGGCGCAGGAAAGCAACACGTCGAGCGAAGTTCCGTTCTTGCGGCAGCGTTTCGTTTCGTAGGTTACACGCTCGTGGCGCGCCAGCATGCGGGCGGTGTGCCGGGATTCGTCCCGCCGGTCGGGAGGGACCACGAGGTTTTCCAGCAACTGGCCAATCACATCGGTCTCGCGATAGCCGAACATCTGCAGGAAGGCGCGGTTGACCGAGCGCACGCGATGCGTGCAATCGGCGATGCAGAGGGCCTCTGACGACAACTCGACAATTTGCTCCAGGAATTGGCGGCGCGCCGAGAGTTCAGAGTGCTCCCCCGTGTTCGACAAAGGAGGAACGGGGCAGGAAGCGGTGAGGCAATCGGCCGAGGATGAGGCCAGGATTTCAGGAGGGACAAAGGCAGGCGCGGCTCCGCTCTCGAGAACTTTCTTGAGCCGGCTGGCGCGAGCGACGTCCGCATGGGCGGAGCGCGAGACACGTTCCCTCATCTGCGAATTCCCCCCTCTGAAATGCGCAGCGAAAGAGAATGGTAGAACGCAGCGTGCTGGCCCGAAAGTTACGGGAGTAATTGCGGGCGAGCCAGATTGGGACTCAGTTCGTGTGCGGGAACCGGCAATACCGAAGAGACCTGCGCGCCGAATCCGCGCGCGCACGGGCATTCTTCACCACTGGTATGAACCCGGCGCGGCGTTGGAAGTTTCTCTGGCTGCATGCGCGAAAAAACATGGATTGGCGTGCAGGGTGGATGCATCCTGCCCGCGCCGCTGGGCATCGAATGAATTAACCGAATGGTTAATTCGTAAAGATTCGTCAAGCCAAGTTCCTTAAGAAAGCTCGTTAAGAAAGCTCGTTAAGTAAAGACGGAGGCGAAAATGACAAGGGCAGAGAAAAAGAGTTTGGGAGTGCGGGCGGCCTCGCGGCTGGCGGTGGGCTTGTTCAGCGCGGCATTGTTCAGCACAACGTTCGGCGCGACGCTGTTCGCCGAGACGCAGAACCGCTATGACAGCGAGATTCAGAACGCGGTGGCCCAGAAGCTGGCGAAGAAGAGCCAGCTCCGCGACGTGAAGGCGAACGTTGAGGACGGCATTGTGACGCTGACCGGAAGCGTGGATCTGTATCAGCGCGAACTGGACGCGGCCAAGCTGGCGCGCAAGACCGCGCATGTGCAGGGAGTGCGCAACCAGATGACAGTGGCCGGAGCCAATGTGCCGGATGCGCAACTGGAAAACAAACTCGCCCGGCAGATGAGCTTCGTGCGCGTCGGTTATGACAACACGTTCGATCACTTCGCGCTCGACGTGAAGGATGGAGTGGTGACTATCGAAGGCCAGGATCGCACGGGCATGGGCCGAGACGAGGCGCTGGCCGACATCGCGAACACGCCGGGAGTGAAGGACGTGATCGACAACGTTTCCGTCGAACCGGTGTCGGGGTTTGATGACGCATTGCGCCTGCGCGCGCTGCGCGCGATTTATCGCGACTCGGTGCTGGGCAAGTATGCCATGGACCCGGCGCGTCCGATCCGCATCATCGTGGATAACGGCCATGTGACGCTGTACGGCACGGTCGAGAGCACGATGGACAGGCAGATTGCAGGACTGCGGGCCAATGGAATCCCGGGAGCATTCAGCGTGGAGAACAAGCTGCAGGTTGCCGGTTCGAACAACCAGCAGGGCCTGTAAGCGGAAGTGTAGTGGTGGAGGTGTGGCGGTGACGCTGGGCGCGGCTTCGGCCGCGCCCGATTTTATTGTGGCGTCTTATTTCTGCGGCGGAGTGTGCTCGAACGGGAGCTTGGTGTAGCGAGCCTTTTCCACTTCGATGACCAGCGCGACGCGTCCTTCGGGATTGCGGAAGGGGAACGGCTTGCCGGTGTATTTGTGGGAGACGGGGTCCAGGATTTTGAAATCGGAATCGGGACGGCGCTCGACGACGCGGCCGCGAATCTGGAGTTCCTCGTAGGGATTATTGAAATCGACGATGGAGAGCGCCACGCGCGGATCGCGGCGAGTATTCTTGGCCTTCAAGGAATTTTCTGCGGTGCAGATGAGGATGCGATCGCCGTCTCGGCTGACCCAGACCGGCGTGGCACTGGGCGATCCATCGGGCAGCAGCGTGGACAGGTGGGCGAAGTTGGGACGATCGATCAATTGTTTTACTTCGAGAGAAAGAGTAGTCGACATGAATCCTCCTGATTCGGTTCAAGCTGGTTCGGTCAAGGTAAACGGTTGATGAGTGAGGCGACGTAGCCGGCGCCGAATCCGTTATCGATATTCACCACGCTGACGTTGGAGGCGCAGGAATTGAGCATGCCGAGAAGCGCAGCGAGCCCCGCGAACGAAGCGCCGTAGCCGATGCTGGTGGGCACGGCGATGACGGGAACGCCGAGCATGCCTCCGACCACGCTGGGCAGAGCGCCTTCCATGCCGGCGCAGACCACCACGACTCGCGCCTTGGAGAGCGCTTCCCGATTGGCCAGCAGGCGATGGATGCCGGCGACTCCCACGTCATAAAAGTGCTCGACCTGGTTGCCCATGAGTTCGGCGGTCACGACGGCTTCTTCGGCGACAGGAATGTCGCTGGTGCCCGCGGAAACGACGGCGATCGTGCCCTTGCCATACTCGGTGGGATCGCGGTGCAACACGATGGCGCGGGCGAGTTCGCGATATTCTGCGGCACGGACTTTTTTCTTCACCGCGGCAAATTGCTTGGCGTTGGCCCGAGTCGCTAGCACGTTGCCTCCATGTTGCGCGAGGCGGGCGAAGATTTCGGCGGTGTGCGCCGGAGTCTTGCCTTCCGCCAGAATGACTTCGGGCATACCGACGCGCAGCGCGCGGTGATGATCGACCTTGGCGAAGCCGAGATCTTCGAACGGCAGGTGTCGCAGGCGATCGACGGCGGCATCGGGCGTGAGCTTGCCCTTGCGCACTTGCTCGAAGAGGCTGCGAATGGAGTCGGCGTTCACGGAGGTTTTGCGGCAGGGCCGCCGCGACTAGGGTAACACCTTGGAAGGTGGCGACTCAGCGCGAGGAGCGGTTCTGGATGGAACGCAACTTGGAAATCACGGCGATGCAGACTTTGCGAGCTAAACCGGGTTCGTCGAGGCGCGCCAGGAACAGGCGGCGCAGGCTGCTGGTGGGAACTTTCCCTGCGATGTAGGCGTCGTAGATGCGGCTGCCGATGCGGTATCCCCATGCTTTGGCGGAGGATTCGATTTCATCCGGGTCGGCGTGGCTGGCTGCCTGCGCGGCTTTTTCGCAGGCAGCGCGGGAGAGTTGAACATCGTCGTGCTCGGGTGCGGATCGGGAAGGATTGAGCACGCGCGAACTGAAGTAGGCGACGGCGTGCTCGATGACATCGACGTAGAAGCGATCGACAGCACGATTCCGGTGCGCGTTTTCGCCGGGAGTATTCTCGAGGGCTATTTTTTCGCCGGCTTCGGTTTCGCCGTTGCCATGGCCGTTCAGACGGCAGGGAAGGCCGCGGCAGGCGTGATGCAGAAAGCGGGCGGCATCTTCGGCGGCGTGCGTCATGCGAAATTCGCGCACCCAGAATGCGTTCACCGAGGGCAGGTAGGCGCTGCCGCATTCTTCGACGCGGGCGAGCATCGACTGCAGCGACGCGTCGGTAAGGCCTTTGCGCGCGAGCAGCCGGCGCAGCACAGCGTCCGACGATCCGCTATGGACTTCGGGCAGCATGTCGATGAGAAACTTGGGCTGCGTGCCGTTGTGCGGCGAATAGCGGTTGATCTCGAGAAATGTGGCCAGGCTGCCGATCAGGTTATACATGGTGGGAGCGAAGTCAGGCCCTTCGTCGTAGCGGCTCCATTGATCGAGAAAGAGGCGATAGCTCTCGTATTTTTCCAGCGGAGTGGAGTTGAACACGCACAGCACATCTTGGTTCACACGCACGGCTTCAATGCGGTCGGCACGCTCGCCGGCGGCACGCCAGTATAAGGCGTCAATGTTTTGCAAAATCGTGAGGACTCTGGCGCCGGGAATCGCTTTCGCGATCGCGCTGGGCAAATGCCCGGGGGCGAGGTGCGACTCGCCGAAGAGCACGAAGATGACGGCGTTGGGATGGCGCTCGCGGATTTCCGCAATCTTGGCGGTGGCGTGACGATCGCGGGCCCCGATCCGGCGGAGATCTTCGCGAGGCATGCAGTCGAGGCCGTAGAGAGCTTCCGCGTGGTCGCGGGCGGCGACCAGCAATTCGTAAAACGGCGCCCAGTCGTAACCCCACTCGAGATCGAAGCGAATGCGTTGGCGGAGTTCGGCGTCGTCAATGTCGCGGCGCCACCACTCGTCGAGAATGTGCTGGTCGCGGGCGAAAATAGTTTCCACGCCCAGAACCACGGGCCGTCCGCCCTCGAGTGTGCGTTGTTCAATCAGTGATGCGACGCAGCGCTGGGCCGCGGGCAGGGCGTGATAATCGCCGATTAGAACGATATCGGCGGCGCGAAGCGCGTCCTGCACCTGGGCGGAATCGAGCACGCTTTCGTAGGTGCGGAAAGATTCATTGAACTCGCGAACGTATTTTCTCCGGCTGTGGGAATCCTGAGCGCGGATTTCGCGCTCCACCCAGGCCAGCGCGTGGCGTTGGGCGGCGCTGCGGCGAATGCGGAGATTGGTTTGTGAGGCCATGGATAAGCTTCTAGCTACTAGCTTCTAGCTAGTGTTCTTGACTTCTTACTCGCTGGCTCCCTATGCTGCGAGTTCGGTTCTGTTGCCCAAAGCTTCGATGCCAAATTACCCACCGCGAAATCTGACTGTTGCGACTACCGGGGCCAGCGGCGCGCTTTTCTTGCGCCAGTTCCTGCTTGCCGTCGCGCAGGATGAGCGCATCGAAACCGTAAACTTCATCGCTTCCGGCAGCGCCCTGCGCGTGCTGGCGGAAGAACTTGGCCTTAAGGGCCGGTCGAATCTGGTTGGGCAAGTGCTTGCAAGCTCCGCCGATGCTGCAGCTTCGTCTCGTGCGAAATCCCGGTCGCTGGCATCCCACAAAATCCAAATCCAATCGAACGACGACATTGGAGCGAACGTCGCCAGCGGCTCTTACCCGGCCGACGCCATGGTAGTGATGCCATGCAGCGTCGGTACGTTGGGTCGCATCGCGCACGGCGATGCTTCGCATCTGATTGAGCGCGCCGCCGACGTTGCGCTCAAAGAAAAGCGTCCGCTGGTGCTTTGTGTGCGCGAAACGCCGCTCAACAAAATTCATATTCACAACATGCTTCAGGCCGCTGACGCCGGGGCGACCATCTTTCCGCTCATCCCGGCCTTCTATTACCGTCCTGCTTCTTTAGATGAGATGGCGCGCGAATTTGCTTACCGCGTGCTGGCTCATCTGGGACTGCCGCAGCCCGGCGCCTTTCGCTGGAAAGGCTGAAAAATCAGCGGGATGCCGCCTCAGGCAAAATCGCAAGCCGCAACTACAGGAATCGGCACAATCAGGGGAGAATTTCAGTGTAGAGGGCCCAGAGTGCCTGCGGCAGATAGCCGGCGGACATGTACCGTGGGAGTTTTTAGGTAGTCCACAAAGCCCCCGGACGCATTCGTCCGGGGCTACGCGTTTTTGGTTCAGAATCGTGGTGAGGGCCGATCCCGCCGAGATTTCCAAAGCCGTGCACCCATCTGGTTGGCGTAGAATGCGTGCAATTTCCAAAGGGGAACGCATGGTCAATCGATGGGGAGTCGTTGTGACGGCATTTTTGTGCTGTGCCATCGCGAATGCGCAGAACCCACTGGCCGGGGATGCGAAAGCGGCGAAGGCCGGCGAATATGAGTTCCGTATCAATTGCGCGCTGTGTCATGGGCTGGGAGCGCGGGGCGGCGGACGCGGCCCTGATCTGACTCGCGCACAGAAGCGACACGCTCATTCTGACGCTGACATGTTCCAGATCGTCAGCAACGGTATTGCCGGCACCGCGATGCCTGCAAACGGGACCAACGGTCAGGGAGTGGGGATGACCGACGAAGAAATCTGGCAGATCATCACCTACATTCGCAGCCGCGAGGTGAAGGCTTCGGCAGCGGCGACCGGCAATGCCGACCATGGCAAGCAACTTTTCTTCGGCGATGGGAACTGCTCGCTCTGCCACATGGTCGAGGGCAAAGGCGGCCGGTTGGGGCCGGACTTGACGGCCGTGGGCGGATCGCGGACCCACGAATCGATTGTCGAGTCGGTGCGCGATCCCAGCCGGCGGCTGGCCTGGGGACTGACCGAAGCGACCAAGGAATTTCCCCAGGAATATGAAAGCGTCACCGTGGTCACGGCGGAAGGGAAGCAGGTGAAAGGAGTGATTCTCAACGAAGACAGCTTCAGCCTGCAGATCATGGATATGAACGAGAAGATTTATCCGCTGGAGAAAGACAAGCTGCGTTCGTTTCAGAAGGGCCGGGAATCGGCGATGCCCAAATATGACGCGGACGTGCTGAGCGATAAGGAAGTGGAGGACATTGTGGCGTTCCTGGTGAGCGTGGGGGCGAGATGAGGGAGCGAGGTTGCATGGGTTTGATTGAAAAGTCGGGACGACCGTGGAAGAGCGGCCCTTTCAGGGCCGCGTCTCGCATGGTGCAGACGATGGCCTTTAGGCTCTGCCGACCCCAGGGGCTAAAGCCCGGTCAGGCTCGGACGCCGCGACGCGGCGCTGAAGCGCCACTGTTCCACGGGCCGCTCTTCCACGGAGTGGCAGGCGTGTGGAAGATCGTTATCTGCGGGATGCTGGCCTGCGGGGCCGTGGCCTTCTCGCATGCGCAGGTCACTTTCGAGCGCCTGGTCAGTTCCGCGAAGGAGCCGCAGAACTGGATGACCTACTCCGGCGACTACGCGGGAAGACGTTTCAGCGGGCTGGACCAGATTAATATCACGAATGCACGCAACCTGGCCGCGAAGTGGGTGTATCAGACGGCGGCTACGGGAAAACTGGAAACCACTCCGCTCGTGGTGGATGGGATTCTGTATGCGACCGCGCAAGACAATCGCGCCTTCGCCCTCGACGCACGCACGGGCCGGCCGATCTGGATGTATCAGCGGCAGGTGCCCGCGGATATTCGTCCGTGCTGCGGACACGTGAATCGCGGGCTGGCAATTCTGGGCGACAAGGTTTTCATGGGGACACTGGACGCCCATGTGATCGCACTGGATGCCAAGACGGGCGCAGTGGTCTGGGATGCGACCGCAGCCGACTATCGCACCGGCTACAGCTTCACGGTTGCGCCGCTGGTGGTGAAGAACCTGGTGATTATTGGAGTATCAGGCGGCGAGTACGGTGTGCGCGGATTCATCGATGCCTACGATGCCGATAGCGGCCAGCGCAAATGGCGCTTCTACACCGTGCCCGGGCCGGGAGAGCCTGGCCATGACACCTGGGAGGGCGATTCGTGGAAAGTGGGCGGGGCTCCAGCGTGGAATACCGGGACCTACGATCCGGTGACGAATCAGATTTTCTGGCCGACGGGGAATCCTGCGCCTTCGAATCGTGGCGAGGGACGCGCGGGTGACAATCTCTACAGCAACTCGCTGCTTGCGCTCAATGCCGATACCGGGCAGCTCAAATGGTATTTCCAGTTCACCAGGCACGACGAGCACGACTGGGACGCAACCCAGGTTCCGGTAATGATCGACGGGGGCGGCAAGCACTGGATCGCGCAGGCCAACCGCAATGGATTTTTCTATGTGCTCGATCGCTCCACGGGGAAGCTGATTTCGGCGACCGCCTATGGCAAGCAGACCTGGAGCGACGCGAAAGACGCGGAGGGGCGTCCGCTGGCGAATAAAACGGCGTCGCCGACGCTCGAAGGCCACACCATCTGTCCCGGCGCGCTGGGCACGACGAATTTCATGGCCCCGGCTTACGATCCGCAGACGAAGCTGGTTTATGTATCGGTGCGCGATCAGTGCGACATTTTCTCCACCGCTCCGCAGCCCTATGAAGCGGGCCATGCCTATTACGGCAGCGCATATTTTCCCTCGGAGGAGGCTGAGCCCTATCTTGGATTTCTGAAAGCCATCGACCCCGCGACGGGCGAGGTGAAGATGAAGTTTCAGCACACGTCGCCGACCTGGTCGGGCGTGCTCTCGACCGCGGGAGGGCTGGTGTTTAGCGGAGATGCGGAAGGCAACTTCATCGCCTTCGACGCGGCCACGCTCAAGCCGCTGTGGCATTTTCAGATGGGCGGAGCGGTTTATGCCGCGCCGATGGCGTTTGCGGTCGATGGAAAGGAATATGTGGCAATTGCGGCGGGCAGCGCGGTTTACGCTTTTGGGCTGCCGTAATGGAAGTTGACCGCTTCAATAGACTATGATCTAATCATATGGTCATGAAGGAAATTGCCATCTCTGAATTCAAGGCCAAATGCCTTTCCTTGCTCGATGAGGTACAGAAGACCAAGCAACCGATCCTCGTGACTCGTCGCGGAAAACCCGTGGCCGAAGTCAGCGCTCCCAAGCCCACAGAAAATCGCGATTGGATGGGTTCGATGAAAGGCACGAGCAAGATTCTCGGCGATATCGTCTCGCCAGCCAACGAAGAATCCGACTGGGAGGCGTTGCGCGATTGAGATTGCTCCTCGATACCCACATCTGGCTCTGGAGCCTTATTGATCCGGATCGACTGGGGCAGAACACGAGCGCCGAGCTTCGGGATCCCAGCAACGAGTTGTGGCTTTCTCCCATCAGCACCTGGGAGGCTTTAACGTTGCACGACAAGAAGCGTGTGTTCCTGGCCGAAGACGTGCCGGGATGGATCGCACGAAATAGCGCGCCCTTTCGGGAAGCGCCTCTCTCCCACGAGATCGCCGTCGCCGCCCGCCAGCTTGCTCTGCCCCAGCGTGATCCTGCCGATCGCTTTCTCGCGGCTACCGCGAAGGTGCTGAATCTCACGCTGGTCACCGCGGATGCTCACCTGCTGGGGCTGGGAGAAATCTCCACTCTTGGAAATCGCTGATCCCGCATTTTCAAACCGAGGTTCCCGCCGACAGAATCTCGATGCCAATCGTGGGCGCTCGCGAAGACTCCGTCGCGCCCCTCTTCAAAACCTTTGTTTGAAACCTTGGAGACGAAAACCTTGAAACCTGTTCCTCGAAACCTTGAAACTCTGAAACTTTGAAACCTTGAAACTTTGAAACCTGTTCCTGAAACTCTGAAACCTTGAAATTTGCCCCCCTCGCTAAGTTGTTGAAAGTTGGTGTAAGTTGTTGAAAGTTGGTGGAAGTTGTTGATTCTTCGTAAAAACGCGCTTAAACGCGTTCTGGCGAACTTTAAGGAGTGTTCGTGTGGGGGAGGGGGCGGCAGGTCGTTCGCGCCGCTCTACGGGCCACTGGTGACGCAGCAAAGGGCATTTTAAAAATCGACCGGACCGGCTTTGCCGCTTCCCTGGCGCGAAGGGGTATATTTTCCGTCCCAAAATGGGAATTAGTGGCACTAATGTACGTCAATGTACGTACGTTATTGTATATTTATTAGATTATCACTACAACGGTGTACGTACAGCACCCTTGGCCGTATGTTCGCCTCAGCCACGATCTCCAGACCCGCAAGAGCGGGCGCGCAAGAGGTCCTTCGCTCCGCCTGGCTTTTCCTCAACGCACACGTTTTCATAGGCCCGTTTTTCTTCAGCATGTTTTAAGAGGAAAGCTGACTGCCGACCGAGAGCTCTTTCAAAATATTGAGCCACACCCGATTGACGCGGCGTTTGGTTTCGTATTACTCTGCGATTACACCGGAAAGGAGGTGGTCTGATGACAAGTTCTGAAGGCAGTAGTATACGATGTGGCAAAAGACCAGGTGAGGTGGCTGAGACTTAGAGCTGGTTGCTCTAAGCGGGGCTTTCAGGCGCGCGATTGGAACAGCGCCGGAAGCTACAGCCCGCACACTACCGGTGATTAAGGATTGACGCGCTCGACGCAGGTCGGTCGAGTGCTTCTTTCGGGTATACCCGGAGTTGCCGTGAGAGGCCACGTAGAGTGACCACCTCTTGGTCAATCCCATACAGTCCACCGGGCGGCCCGCAGGCTCGATTGAGTCTGCGGGCCGTTCTATTTTCAAGATTCGTGATTTGTAAGCATTGAGAGGTTTTCAGGGATGGATATTGGCGTAGTATCTTGCTCATGACACCGATTGACCCGGAACAGGAACGACGCCGGTTGGCAGAGCAGTACGCGGCGGAAACCGATGGGGAACTGGCGAGCGTGGCCGAGCAGGCTCACGATCTCACCGACATTGCCCGCGAGGCGCTGCGCGACGAACTGGGGAAACGCGGACTCTACGTCGGCCAGATGGAAGAACCCGCGCCGGAAAGCGCCGAAGCGGAATTCCGCGACCTGCAGGTCGTGCGCTCTTTCTGGAGCCTTGCCGAGGCTGAACTGGCCAAAGGGTTGCTCGATTCGGTGGGAATTGAGGCATTTCTGTTCGACGATAATATGGTCCGCCTGGATTGGTTTAACGCCAACGCGCTGGGCGGAGTGAAGCTGCGCGTGGATGCGGCGAATGTCGAAGAGGCGAATCGGATTCTGGACGAGAGCACGCTTACGCCCGATGATGCCGGCTCAGCGGGCTAGCCGCGCAAGCCCCTTGCCGATCACTGCCAGGGTATCTTCCGCCAGATTGAGGGCGGGCAATTCCTCCGGGGTGAACCAGCGGACTTGCTCGGCGTCACTGGCCGCTTGCAGTTCGCCTCCAACCGGGCGGCAGAGAAAATCAATCAAAACGTAGTGATATTGCACGCGGCCATCGGCGTGGTGAAGAACGCGGTCAAAGACTCCGAGCAGTTCGCCGGGTTTGACGATCAGACCGGTCTCTTCGCGGGCCTCGCGCACGGCGGCATCGCGCAGCAGTTCGCCGACTTCGAGCACGCCTCCGGGAATCGACCACTGGCCTTGAATGGGAGGATGGGCGCGCTTCACCAGCACGACGCGGGCGTCATTTTCTCGGCCGGAATTTCGGCCGGGCTCAATGATGATGGCTCCGACGCCGACCAATGGTTGGGAAGGGAACTCTCGGTTCATCTGTTGAAGAGTCTAAGCTCAAGGATTCTAGTGTAGTGCGTCGAAAATGGTGATCGTTATGTTGCGCCTCGATCCGGCGTAAGTTTTGGTGTTCGACGAAGAAGTTAAGGGCTTTCACCACAGAGGGCACAGAGGATCACAGGGGAAACCCACGATAAATAAACGTCGATCTGTTTGACGCACTACACTAGCGAATTGGAATTTTTCCGGTACAGGCAGCCTGCCGAGCTTCGCTCGGCCGGACATCCGAGGATGGCCTGTCCCCACATAAGGCGGGCTCGCCCTCCCCATACAAACCGGGCTCTTATGCGTTTCTCTGTGCCTCGGTGTCTCCGTGGTTAAAATAGGGTCGAATGGCTCTTGAAGAATACAAACGGAAGCGACGGTTTGAAGAGACTCCGGAGCCGCCACCGAAAGTGGAAAAGACTGGCGGCAATCGCTTCGTGGTGCAGAAGCACGATGCTACGCGGCTGCACTACGACTTTCGTCTGGAGATGGAGGGCGTGTTGAAGTCGTGGGCGGTGCCACGGGGGCCGTCGCTCGATCCCGCAGACAAGCGGTTGGCGATGCAGGTGGAAGATCATCCCGTTTCGTACTTCGATTTTGAAGGCAACATCCCCGAAGGCAACTATGGGGCGGGAACCGTGATGGTTTGGGATGTGGGCACGTGGCAGCCCTTGTCTCCGGTGCAGAAAGATGGAAAGTACGTGCCGGGAACGGAAGCGGAAGCCGACGCGATGCTGGCCAAGGGCGATTTGAAGTTTCGGCTGAACGGCAAGCGGCTGAAAGGCGACTTCGCACTGATCAAGATGAAAGGCCGCCGTCCGGGGAGCAAGGGCAACGAGTGGCTGATGATCAAGAAGCACGACGACCAGGTCGAGGAGGGATACGAGATCGAGGCGATCGACACCTCGGTGTTGAGCAAGCGCACTATGGAAGAGATCGCCGGCGATGCAGGATCGAGAGAGTGGAAGAGCCGTCCGGCTGGGGGTGGAAGGCTGAAAGCTGCATGGCTTGCGGATGCGATCGCACGCGTTGAAAAGAAAAAAGCGCTCACCACAGAGGGCACTGAGGAACACAGAGGAAAGACGCGGAAATCTACGCTACCCGAGAAAGACGCTGCGCCCAAGCATTCTAAGAATCAAGGCCCGGCATCCGAATCCTCTGTGACCTCTGTGTCCTCTGTGGTGAAAGGAATTTCTCCGCCGGCCCCGGTCAAGCGGCCCATGCCTTCGACCATTCATCCCATGCTGGCGGAGTCGGTGGACGATCCCTTTGACGGCGCCGATTGGCTGTTCGAGATCAAGTGGGACGGATATCGGGCGATTACTTTTTTGGAAGATGGAACGGTGCGGCTGGTTTCGCGGAATCAGAACGATCTGACGCCGCGCTATCCGGAGTTGAAGGACCTGGGCAAGTTCGTCAAGGCGAAGCAGGCCATCCTTGACGGCGAAGTCGTGGCGCTCGATGACGAGGGCCGGGCCTCATTCACGTTGATGCAGCAGCGTACCGGCTTCCGTCCCGGCGGACGCCGGGCTGCGGCCAAGGCTGATGTTCCCGTGCTTTATTACGCTTTCGATCTGTTGTATCTCGATGGCTACGACTGGCGCCGCGTGCCGCTTGAAGAGCGCAAAGCGAAACTGGCGTCGCTGCTGACGCCCGGCAATGTTTTGCGTTACTCCGATCATTATGAAGCGCAGGGCAAAGCGTTGTTTGAGATGGCTCGCCAAAAAGGGTTGGAAGGGATTCTGGCAAAGAAGCGCGGCAGTTTTTATGAAGAGCGCCGCAGCCGGGAGTGGCTCAAGATAAAAATTCGTCTTCGTCTGGAAGCCGTGGTCGGCGGCTATACCGAGCCCGAAGGCAGCCGGTCGCACTTCGGCTCGCTCGTGCTCGGGCTCTACGATAAAAAGGGACGCCTGATTCACGTGGGTCAAGTGGGCAGCGGCTTCGACCAGAAGTTGCTGGATGAGATCGGGAGCATGCTGAAGAAACTCGAAAGCAAGAAGAATCCTTTTTATGGCGAGGTGGAAGCGCTGCGCAAGGTGAGCTGGGTGAAGCCTGAGTTGGTTGCAGAAATTGAGTATGCGGAATGGACTGGGGGCGCCGGCGCGGGAAGCGGTCCCAAGCTGCGCGCCCCGGTTTTTCTTGGGCTGAGGAGTGATATCGGCCCCAAGGAGTGCGTGTTCGAAGGCGAGACTATGAGCAAAGAAAAATAGCGAGGGCCGTAAACGGAAGGCTTTCGCTGCTTATTGTCTTGTTTTCATGAGGTTGGGCGAGTAATCGCCGCATTGTGCCATATCCCTACAGGCTGCAAGACGGTAATCTGGATACGTTCCATAGGGTGGGATTGGAGGCTGCCGGGAAATATGCCCTTTTCGGTGTAGAATTCCCGATAAGAGTCGCCGAGGCTCCCACCGCGAACAACTCAAATACGAACAACGGCAACCAAGATACGCGGGCGAGAGCGCCCGCGCCACATAAAGCTAAATGATAGTAAAGAAATGACGGTGAAGAGATGGTTATGAGCACAGGGTTGAAATGGAAACGGATGAGCGGCGCGTTGTTCCTGGGTGCGACCCTCCTGTGCGCTGCCAGTTGGGCAGACTCAACGGCGCATACTAATAAGAAGACCAAGAAGCCGCCGCTGCCGCCAATTTCCTCAGGTCCCATGGGGCCGGTCCAGCAGGTTCCGCTGGATTCGTTGACCGCGATTCCGCCGCAAGTCAGTTTTCAGAATAATCAGCTGACCATCGTCGCCCCGAACTCCACGCTCGCCGATATTTTGCGAGCAGTGCGCAAACAAACTGGGGCGGAAATCGAAGTTCCCGCGGCGCCTGAACGCGTGGTTACTCATCTTGGACCGGGTCCGGCCCGCGAGGTGATGGCCGAGTTGCTGAACGGATCGCGCTTCAACTACGTGTTGCTGGGATCTGCGGCAGACGATGCGGTATTGACTCGAGTTGTGCTGGTAACGAAGAAGCAGGAAGCCCTGGCGGCCACGAATCCGCCGGGAACCGAGCCCGCTCCGGGTGCGCCTCAAGCCGCAATCGCTGGACAGCCGCCGCAGGAAGCGGACCAGAATGATCCCGACGGGGAAGAGACTGCCGACGAGAATGCGGAACCGGCCGCCGAGACTCAGCCCGCTCCTCAGGATCAGCAACCACCCATAAGCCCGCAGCAGAGGATGCAGGAAATGCAGCAGCGCCAGATGCAGCTGCAACAGATGCAGCAGCCGGGGCAGCCTCCGGTGCCGGGCCCGGGCATTCCGCCTCGTCCACAGCCGCAAGAGCAGTAGGGACGCAAGCATAAAGGACGTGTTGAAAGTGAAACCGCCGGAGAAAAACAGCAGCAAAAAGAGTAAGATGGTGCCGCACGAATGAACGTATTCGCCATCGTTGCTACAACTGGTCAAGCGGTCGATGCGATTCGATCAGCTTTGGTCCAGAAGTTTGCCGACAAATACACGGAAGCTGGAGATCGATTGTGGCTTGTGAGCGATAACGGTACGACAACAATCGAGTTTGCTTCAAAGTTGGGGGTCAAAGGGAGCCCCGCTGGCGGAGATGTTACGAGTGTTGTCATTTTACCCGTTACGAGTTATTGGGGTAATGCAAATCCAGCCATTTGGGAATGGATTAAGAATAAGCTAGAAGCGTGATTGCATGCCAGAAAGACAAAAACCCGGAGGCAGTCCAGAGGGAAGGAATGCCGTCCCCGAGAGCTTGGCATCTACGAATCCACCGTCGTATAGAGGCAGTGACTACAATTTCACGCTGCAAATTGCGTTCGAACTACAGAAGAGCGTGTCGCAGCTCACGCAAGCCGTGGAGACGCTGACTGAGCAGAGCAAGGACCACGGCATGAAGCTAGACCGCCTAAGCCACATCAGTTACGCGGCAGGTGTTGTGCTGGCCTTACTCCTAGCCGTCGGCGGCTGGACACTCAAGATTGCTAGCGACGTTGCGGTTAGCTACTTCAACAATCATCAAGCAGCCCAACAATCGCCCGCCTCTAAATGAGGCCTCATCGTGGCATCTCAGCGATTCCCACTCATGGGTTTTTGTCAACGGAGAGATCCGGTAAACACGGATTGGTTCCGGATTTACTGCTGACTTCCATGCAGAGTTTCTGCATGGAATGCGGTTAGGGAAGCGACGGGGACTCTTCTTTCGGGCGCGGTGCTGCGCAGCCATTCCCAGTCACGCGCGATTTCGGCCCTGGAAAGCTCCTGCCGCGGCCGATGCAGCAACTCCGACTGCAGCCGGGCTTCTACCAACTGGCGCACGAGTTCCGGCGGAGCGCTGCCGTTGAATGCATTGTCGGCAGAAATCCCTATATCTACCGGAGCCTCGCCTAAAAGCATTTCCAGCCTGGGCCGGCCTTGCTCATCGACCGATAGCCTTCCCTTCGACTGCAATCGCTCCCACGCTTTGTCGGCATTCTTGCGGGAATTGTCGGGGTAGGACTCAACCAGGAACTGTTTCAGCCGCGTCCGATAAGCGCGAAGCTCGGCCCGATCCATCGGCGGCTCGGCGTCTCCATTTGCCGTCCATACACTGGCGTTGCGGCCAGATGCGGAGCGCTCGCTTCCCGTCCCGAGGTACAGCGCCGCCACACATCCCGCGAAGATCGGACTGAGAATCGCGCTGGGCACAATGTACTTCTTGGAGGTGAAGAAAGAATCGACCACTCCGTGCACGCGCGCGCTGCGGGGCATGCTGCCGGGCACTTGCGCGATCACGATTCGCGAGAAATTAAGATCAGGATGATGAGCGCTGTAACGGAGGAGCGTCTTCGCCATCTGTTCCGGCGTGGTGATGCCCACGTCGGCGATAACGCTGCGGTGCAGCGCCTTCGGGTAATAAAAGTTGATGATGTCTTTGGCGAAGTCGGCGCAGTTGCGAGAAACCAGCCGGAAATGCGACTCATTGGGGGACGAATTCAGTTTTCGGATCAGAGCCGCATCCTGCTCGGGTGTGGTTTCGATTTCGTAGCCGTAGATGGTGCGATCGTAGGAAGAGCCGACGAGTTCATACCAGTTGCCACCGGGAGCGTTTCCGTTTTTCAGGTCGGGGGCGAGTTCTTCCAGATAACTACGGCGATAGCGATCGCGCAGGAATGCCGTCGTTTTCGAATCGGCAACTAACGGGACGTCGTCTGGATGTTCGACCGCGTAGAGATAAGGGAGGAGCGGGATGGCAACCCAGTCGTAGCCGGCAACGCCATCGTAGCGGCTGATGACCACTCCGGTTTCACCCGGCGCGCAGGGGCGAAGAACGACCGGCGTTTCCGCACAGACGCCCGAGAGATAAACTGCGGCGTGGCCGGTGGCTGTGAAAAATCCCAGCTTGCCGTAAGGCTCTTCCAGCAAAAGCGTGGCTGAGGCGTGGGCCATTGAGCCTTGGGCCAGCGAGACATGGGCCAACGAGACGCAAGCCAGCAGGCTCAGCGCTAACCGGCTGAGCGCGCGCCGCACGCGTTGTAGCCAACCCGAAGCCATTTTGCTTTTCACTCTAATCCGTTCTATCTAAAACACCTTAGTGGAAGACTAGTTGCGCGCGATGGGGAAAAACAGTTACGGAAGTCCAAACGCATTTTGGGTTAGATGAGCGCTTGCGGCAAAGCGCGGCTACAGGGAAGACCTGAGACGGCCGATGGCCCAGCGCGCACTTTCGGCGACGACTTGATCTTCATCTGTGGATAGTTTTTCGAGCAGCGGGAGGAATTCCTCCCGCCCGCTGTTGCCCATGGCGATGACGGCATTGCGCCTCAGGCCGGACCTCTTTGTGCGGCGGATGGGCGAGCCGCGAAAGGTTGTGCGAAATTCTTCTTCCGACATTTCTGCCAGCCAATCCAAAGCCGGATTTACCAGTCCGTCGCGCGGCGCGAACTCGGGCGCGGAAGTCACCGGCGCTTTGCGATTCCACGGACAAACATCCTGGCAAATGTCGCAGCCGAAGACGTGGTGGCCGATGCCGGCGCGCAGATCTTCATTGTTCAGATCTTCTTTTGGCTGATCTTGATCGCTGAGGTCTTCTCCATGAAGGTCTTCACTGGGAAGATTGCCAGAGATCGCACCGCGCTTCTCAATCGTGAGATAGGAAATGCATCGATTGGCGTCGAGCTTGTAAGGCGCGAGAATCGCGTCGGTGGGGCAGGCGTCGATGCAGCGGGTACAGGTTCCGCAGCGATCCGGCGCGGGCAGGTCGGGAGCGAGATCCAGCGACGTGAGGATCACGCCGAGGAATAGCCACGACCCTTTTTTCTGATCGATGATGCAGGTGTTTTTGCCGATCCATCCGACGCCCGCATATTTTGCAAAGACGCGCTCAACGATGGGGCCGGTGTCAACATAGCAGCGCGTGGTCAAACCGGGCGGGCAGGCTTGCCCTGAGGCTGCCGAATGGGAGTGCCCGCCCCACACGGCTTGTTCAACCTGCTTAAGGCGCCGCATGACTGCATCGTGATAGTCTTCGCGGCTCCAGGCATAGCGGGAGATCCATCCGCGGCTTGCGTCTTGCACCTGGGTTGAGTAGGGATTGTCCGTGTTGTAGTTGATGGCACAGACCACTACGCTTCGCGCCCAGGGCGCGACCCGGGCGAGAGATGCACGCTTGAGATCGCCGCGATCATCGCGTGCGTCCATGTACTTCATTTCGCCGGCGTGCTCGGCGGCAATCCACTCGGGGAAATATTGCAGCTCCGGCCCGCCGATGGAGGGTGCAATGCCGACGAGATCGAACCCTGCTTCTTTCGCCGCCTGCTTGACGACGGCTGAGAGCTGCGAGATTGGTTCAATGTTCACAGGTTAGCGAGCTTCTGTTCTGACTTCCGCATTCTGACATCTAACTTCAGACTTCTGCATTCTGACTTCTGCATTCTGAATTCTGCGTTCTGACTTCTAACTTCTAACTTCTGCCTTCTTTATGTTCGTAAGTCCGGTTCCCAAACTGGTATCCCAAATCAGGAATCTGCGGTGTTTTTCTCGAATAATGCTTGTTACTTCAAACTCAGGGTATTACCTTCCCGATAAAGAGTCACGCAGGTTCCCTGCGCGTTCTCAAAAAAATCCGGTGAGCTAAAGGAGAATCTTGATGCCGCAAATCCCACAAGCGCAATCCGTGACAACTCAGATATCCGTCATCAACGAGAGCACCGTGCTGACCGATGCTGACGTTAACCCGGTCGTGACTGCCCTGCAGCAGCAGGTCACCAACGACTTTCGCCCCGTATGGGGCACTGACACAGAATTGAAAATGATCCCGCAAGGCACGCAGCCGCCGAGCGGAAGCTGGTGGCTGGTGATTCTCGACGACACCGATCAGGCGGGAGCGTTGGGCTATCACGATCTCACTCCGGACGGGCTGCCCATCGGCAAAGTCTTCGCTGCCAGCGATCTGAAGGCGGGGACTTCATGGTCGGTGACCGCCAGCCATGAACTGCTGGAGATGCTGGCGGACCCGAACATCAATCTTTCGGTGCTGGTGCAAAATCAGAACACCGCCGGCACGCTGTATGCCTACGAAGTCTGCGACGCCTGCGAAGACGACAGCTACGGATACACCATCAACAACGTTCTGGTTTCCGATTTTGTGTTCCCCGCATGGTTTGAGACCTTCCGGCCGCAAGGCACGCAGTTTGACCGCATGAACCAGATTCACACTCCGCTGCAGTTGCTGACCGGCGGATACATTGGAGTGTTCAACATCAGCGATGGCAGCGGCTGGCAACAGCAGACGTCGGAGAAACATCCGGTGAACCTGCGCAACCGGGGGCCGGTGGGCTCACGCCGCGAGCGCCGCTCTCTTAACCGCAACCTGTGGCTGCCCAGCCTGCCGCAGCGCAAGATTGTCACCAACGCGCAACACTACCTGGAGACCATGCAGAACATTCAACGTCGGCTCACCGCCGCCTGAGGTTTTGCTGGCGCTTCCCCCCAAAAGGCCCCGTCGTAAGCCGGGGCCTTTTTCCTGGTCAATGGCGATGACAAGGTTTGGCCCTCCAAGATATGCTTCCGGCATGCGTAAGCACATTCTTGCCGCAACCATTCTTGCTTGCGTCCTGGCCGTAAGTTTTCTCTGTGCCGGGCAAGCCGCGAGCCCAGCAGCGCAATCGGGGAAAGACAGCTTGCTGCTGACCGCCCCGCCGCATGATCCCTGGCGATTGTCGGTGGCTGATCTGAAGGGACTGCCACACATGTCGGTCACGATCCATAACCCGCATACCAATGCAGATGAGACATACTCCGGCGTGCGACTTGCAGATTTGTTAGCGAAGATGAACGCGCCTCTGGGGAGCGACCTGCGCGGCGCAGCGCTCGCCGACTACGTTGCTGCCACCGGTTCCGACGGCTATAAAGCCGTGCTGGCGCTCGGGGAAGTCGATCCCAGTTTTCATTCTGGAGAAGTGATCGTCGCCGATACGATGAATGGCAAGCCGCTGGATGAGCACAGCGGCCCGTTCAAGCTGGTGGTGACTGAGGACAAGCGTCCGGCGCGAGCGGTGCGGAATCTGGTGAGTATTGAATTGAAATCGGCGCAGTAACAGCGGCGGACAGGAGTGTCCGCCCCACACTACAAGCCCAGCTTTTTGACTTCCTCGTTGTAGTACTTGCGGTAGAGGATGTCCCACTCCTGCGAACCTTCGAGGATGGTTCGCTTCTGGCTCTCTATTTTTTGCTTGGCGGCGAGATCGATTCTTTCTTCCTGATTGAGCAGTTCTTCCAGAATCTTGCGGGTTTCCTGGCGGATGGTGTTGAAATCCTCGATGAACTCCACTTCGTCCATCTGCTTGAGGACGTCGGAAACGGCGCGCGCCAGCACGTTCGATTTGTCGCGGCTGATTCTCACAGCACCGCCTTGTACTTGCGCACCAGTTCGTTTTTCACCTTGCGGAACATTTCCTGGTAGTTGGCGCCGGAATTACGCATTTCTTCGGAGTAGGCTTCAAGGATGACGCGCACTTCATCGTTGATGCGGTCTTCGAGGGAAAGCTCCTCCACCAGCGCCGCATTGACGCGCTCATTGACCGCCGGGACCGCGGAGGTCTCGATCATCTTGCCGGCAATCAGTTTCTTGGTGACTTCGCGGGCCAAATAGCCCACATATTCTTTGGAAAAAAGCATGTGTGGAACGGAGCGTCCGCAGTGGTTCTCAAGATTCGTGAAGCAAAAAGTGTAACACAGCGTGAGGGCGGCCGGGGCGCAACGTGCAATGGAAAAAGGCTAGCGGCGTGCCCGCTTTAGGAAATAGAATGCGGTGCTGCGAAACGGGAGCGCCCCGCCAAATGCAAATTAACGTATCGAGAATCGGACGGATGTGCGTGCTTGCCCTCTTTTTCTTGCTGTGCGTCTCGCTGGCCGCGCAACAGGCGACCGGCAAGCGCAAGGTCATCATCGATCAGGATGCGGCCGGACCGGGTGGGACCGATCAGCAGGCCATTCTGCTGCTGGTTCAGTCGCCGCAAACCGAAGTTCTCGGCATCACCGTGGTGACCGGCGATGCCTGGCTCAAGGAGGAAGTCGCCCACACTCTGCGAACGCTTGAGATGATCGGGCGCACCGACATTCCGGTGGTGGTGGGCGCAGAGTATCCGCTGGTGCGGCGGAAAGACGAAACCGAAATCTGGGAGCGGCAATTTGGAAGCGTGCCGTGGGTGGGAGCCTGGACGCCCAGGTACTATCATCCGGCCGATCAGCTCGGAGAAATGCCGGAAGGCAAGCCGACGACTAAGCCGAGCGAGGAGGACGCCGCCCATTTTCTGATTCGCATGGTGCACAAGTATCCCAACGAGATCACCATCTATGAAGGCGGGCCGATGACCAATCTTGCGCTTGCCATCTCCATCGACCCGCAGTTTGCCAGCCTGGCGAAGGAGCTCGTGTTCATGGGCGGAAGCCTCAATCCGATCACGGACGATCCCGAATTCGTGAACACGCCGCGGCACGAATTTAATTTGTGGTTCGATCCCGAGGCCGCTCACATTGCGCTGACGGCGCCGTGGAAGAAGATGATTTGCACCACGGTGGATATTTCCGTGAAGACACGGTTGACGCAGGAATTGATCGACCGCGTCAAGGCCGGACATTTGCCCGCTGCGCAGTACGTTGGCAAATATTCGCAGCTTCGCAGCAAGTACAACTATTTGTGGGACGAACTGGCAGCCGTGGCCTGGCTCGATCCGAGCGTGATTACGAATCGGGAAACGCGCTACCTCGACGTTGAGTTGAGCCGAGGCGCTTCCTACGGCGATACGCTCAGCTGGGGCGATCAAGACAAGCCGAGGACGGCGAGCCCGCCGATCGAGATTCAGGTCGATTTGGACAAAGAAAAGTTTTATCGAGAGTTTGTGGAATTGCTGACGGCGCCCACTCCGAAACCATGAACTTTATTGCGGTTGCTCGTTATTGCAGTTGGTCTTTACTGAGTTGGTCGAGCATCTGCCGGGCCTGCGCGTGTTCGGGATGCCGTTTGAGCAGGTCGTTGAGCACCGCGCGCGCTTTCTCTCTCGCGCCTTCCAGTGCGTACATTCTCGCCAGATTTAAGTACGCCTGATCGAAGTCGGGCGCGACGCGAATGCACTGCTCAAAGTTGGCCGCAGCCTCGTCCCGGCGATTCGTCATGATGTACAGCACACCCAGGTTGTTTAAGGCCTCGGGATAATTCGGCCGCGCCTTCAGCGCCCGCTGCAGGTAGTCGTGGGCTTTGGCCGTATCGTTTTGCTGCGCGTAGACCATGCCGAGTCCATAATTCGCTTCGGGATCGTCAGGAGCCAGTTCGAGTGCACGTTGGAAGGTCGTGCCAGCCTCGTCCCATTTTTTTTGCAGGCGATATGCGTTGCCCAGATTGTCGAGCGACAGTCCGTGTCGCGGACTCAACTTCAACGCCTGGCGAAAGCATTCGATTGCATCGTCAACGCGATTTTCGCGGGTCGCCAGCACGCCAAGGTTGTTCCAGGCGTCGGGGAGCGTATCAGGATAACTGGCCTCGAGCTTTAGCGAGCGCTCGAACGCCCGCCGCGCTTCCGCGTTTTTGTTCTGATTCAGGTAGACGCTTCCAATGCCGTACAAAGCTTCTGCGCTCGAGGGATTGTCGCGTAGCGCCTGCTGAAACCAGACTTCCGCCTGATCCAGATAGCCTCGCTGAAAAAACAGGCTGGCAAGGGAAAGACGATTGCGACCGAATTCGAGCGTGTGTTGGGCGCCGGGGAAGGGAAGAGCTCTCGCGAGCCGTTCCGAGTCTGTGTGGGGAATGTTGCGAAAGTCGTGCTCTATGCGGTCGCCGACGATTGAGCCCTGATAGATCTTAACGATCAGTCCCTCAGCATCGATCAAGAACGACGCCGGAAGACTGAGATCGCGATGACGATCGAACAGTTGCCGATAGAGAATGTTGTAAACCGCGGCGAGGTCCTCGGATCCGCGCACGATCGGGAACGACAAATGCTGTTCGCGCATGTACTCGTCTAGATCTCGACTCTGCACATTTTGTTTCGGGCTCGAAGTGAAATTGTCCATGTTGATCGTGATCAGCTGCAGCCCTTGTCTCGACCAGCGCGAATGGCTTTTCTGAAGCGACCGCAATTGCGCCTGACATTCTGCGGATTGGATGGTCCAGAAGCCAAGCAGAACGGGCTGGCCACGTAATGCGGAAAGCGAGCGCACCTTCCCAGCGAGATCGGGCAACGAAAAATCCGGGGCGGGAACCGGCGCCAGAAGCCAGGTTTCGCACTTTGTTGGAAGAGACTCCGCATTGGGCGTCGGCTCAACCGGAACTGGCGCGACCGATGATCGGAACGGCTCCGTGCGCGATGGTTCTAGTCCTTCTTCCAGCCAGATTCGATGATTCGCGGGAAGATCTTTGAGTTCCTGCGTCAGTCCACTCGGCCAGCGAATGATCGCTCGCTGAACGGCATTCGCTTCAGCCAGTCCGAAGAAAACTTCTTTGCTGTGTTGCGAAAGAAATCCTGAGGCGGCCTGAATCGATTTTGTCTGCCGCCCGGCGCCGGTCTCGATTGTGATCGAAGCGCCGATTGCGTCGCGATTGCTCTTTGTTCCTTTTAGGCGAAATGCAATGGAGGGCGGAAGATCCTTGACCACGTTCTTCAGCAGCCGCAACTGCGGTGCGTTGCGGTTCTTCAACGCCGTTTCCAGCCGGCCATCGTGATCGAAATCGGCGAGCGCGAACGAACGCCCGTCTTCAACGAAATCCATCCCGGCAACGAACGAGATATCGGAGAACGTTCCATCTCCATTGTTTACGTAGAAGACATTGCGCTCATATCCGCTCCACGTGCAGTCGGAGCGAATCAACTCGTTGAGGGCATTCCAGCCCTGTTCATATTCCAGCGCAGCTCCGGCAACGTCCGGAGATTTCGCCACCACGTGCCGCCAGAAAAAGCTGTTCAGATCCGCGGTCTGCAGGCCTGACACCATGCCATTCGTGATGTAGAGATCTGGAAACCCGTCGTGATCGAAATCGAAAGCATCGCTCGACCATGCCCATCGGCCGATGCCGACGGCGGAGGAAGTCGTAACATCGGCGAATTTTGCGTCGCGATTTCGCAGAAGCGAATTGCCCATCGCGTGCTTCTGATAAAGCGCCCGAATCTGCTCGGGAGAATCTTTCTTGAACGCATCCTGCATCGAGACGCGCAATCCCGCCGCGGTCCACATGTTCGCAACGTAAATGTCAGGCGCGCCGTCGCGGTCATAGTCAAGCCACGCAGCGCTCATGCCTGCGCCCACGTCTTCCGCTCCCGCCTCGGCGGCCACATCGGTGAACGTTCCATCGCGATTGTTGCGGTAAAGATTCTTGCGGCCAAAGTCGTTGACCACATACAAATCGGGCCAGCCGTCCCCGTTGTAATCGTTCCAGGCGCAGCAAAAACTGTAGCGGGTATTGTTTTTGTCCAGGCCCGATTCCGCCGTCACGTCGCGAAACGTTCCATCGCGCTGATTGCGCATCAGAAAATTCGAAGGACCATTCTCCGCGGCGTAATACGGCGACGGATATCTGTACTGCCCCGTACCCTGATAGTAAGAATAAAGACAGAAATAAATATCGAGCCAGCCGTCGCGGTCATAGTCGGCAACAGCCGCGCCCACGAATGTGCCCTGTGGAACGTTGGCAAACTGGAATGCATCTTTCTTTTGCTGGAAGTGGCCTTTGCCGTCATTCAAAAAGAGCAACGGTCCGCCGTTAAGCACCAGGATGGCGTCCTGCCATCCGTCGTTGTTGAAGTCGGCGAACAACGCGCATGCGGTATTTTCCAGAACGCCCAAACCGGACGACTCCGTGATGTCTTCAAATGTTCCATCGCCACGATTGCGATACAGGCGGTTGGGCAATCCGGCAGGCTGGCAGATGTAGAGATCGTCGAATCCGTCGTTATCGATGTCGGCGGCCGAGACGCCATTGTGCCCATAGATATCGATGCCGCAGGCGCCATCGAGCACGGTGCGCCAGTAGTCGGTGCCGTGCAGAAGTTGGCTTGAATATGAGGAGTTGCCGCCCAAGGCAGCAGCGGCGATATCGACATAAATCGGAGCATGAGATCGCGCTTGCGTTTCCTCGAGCGCGCGCCACGAACGAACCCGCCACTCGCCGGAGGAGGTCAAATCCCACGCCAGCCGCCAGATGCCGACGCGCTGCTCACGATAAAACTCCCCGCCCGTCCCGGCGATTTCATAGCGAATCGCGGTTTCAACGTGGCGTGCCGAAGCGGGGTCCGCGCTGATCCAATCCATTCGCGTGATCTGGAACTCGGCAAGCTCAATGCGCGAAAATTCCACGAGATATTGTTGCCATTCGCGCAGAAACGCCTGCCGGTCGCGGACGGGTGCGTTCGCGAATGTATTGCTATGGACTTCGATCCCCGCATAAGAACGGACCAACCGCGATTCCTCGGCGCGGAGCGATAGGCCTGAGAAATTTTCGGCGAGAGAACTGGCGATGGCCTGCACATCCTGCGGAGACCGCGGAGACCGCGGGGACCGCTTCAGACTTGCGCTCCATTGCGCAAGAATCGCATCAATCTCCTCGGCCCACTTTTCGCCGATAAATTGGTCGGTGCCCGCTTCCACTTTGAGCAGCACGGCATCCAGCGGCCGCTCGCCGCGGTAGTGGGGACGTAGATAAAATTGCGCGCCCGGGGAATCGCCAGACTGCACAACCCCAGGCGGTGCGAGAGACGGGAAGTGCACTCTCCGGAGACTGGAAGGAATGAGCGCAGCCGCGGCGGTCTGACTGAAGGAGATCAGAAATTCGCGCCGGCTGACATCGAGACGAGGAGCGTCCTCGGCCTCATTTAAAGGGAGTCTCTTAGCGACCTGCGTGTAAGTCGGCCCGGGATCGTTTCGCATTCTGGTCAATCCGAGTCCGCCTGAATCCTCACCGTCAGAGTCGTTCTTCTCAGTTCGTTCTTCTCATTTCGAAATCGAGCAAAAAACAAATCGAAATCTTGATTGCGCAAGAACCTGCAACTATCGAGGGGCTGCAACCACACCAGAGTGCCAGGCAAACAAGACATTTTCGGGGTTTCGGAGGATTGTTGTTGACATTAAATTAACATTCATTTATTCCCGTAGCGGCGTAATAATCTACTACGCGGCGATAGTAATGACCACGCCGCGTGGTAAGCAAGACACCGGAATCTTTACCGATCTCATTCATGGGCCCCGATTGAACGTTCCCCCTGGAGATGGTCACTCTCGTGATACGCCTGCTGTAAGCAAGCCTAAAATTTGAAATTTTGTTTCGGAGGCTGTAAATGCGCTCTGCTACCCTCCTCTTCGTCCGGGGCTGTGTATTTGTCACATTCGCCGTGCTCTCGGCAATATGCTTTTCTGTTCAGGCATTTGCCGGACCTCTTCTGCATCCGCCGTTGAAAGCCTTCGCGGCGGAACCGCCTGCGAATGGGCAGTCCGAGAGCAGCGGAAAATCTCCCGTGACCGATACCTGGGTGGCGACGGTGAAACACATGGGCGTGACGCCTCCGCTCTCTACCATCAAGAACCCGTACGTTTCGAAAGGGCTCCACGAAGCTGAGCCCGTGAGAACGCCCCCGCAGCCTCCCTTTGTCCCGAACCCGAACTTCGTCGACCCAGTGCTGCAGACGTTTTCACCATCTACGCTCACGCTCAATCTGGGCGCGAATTACGACGGCGTAGGCAACGGATTCACCGGACCGAACGGCACTTATTCGGACGACAGCATCCCGCCGGACACCGATGTGGCTGCGGGCACCACACAGATCATTTCACTGGACAACTCGGCCTTCGCCATTTTCAGCAAGAGCACCGGCGCGGTGCTGGGTGGTCCGTACGACACCAATACGCTTTGGTCGGCGCTTGGCACTTCGAACGATTGCTATGTGAACGATGACGGTGACGGCATCGTCAAGTTCGACCAGTTGGCCCAGCGCTGGCTGATCACCCAGTTTCAGGTGACCACAACGCCGTTCCATCAGTGCATGGCGATTTCGCAAACCGCCGACGCCACCGGCAGTTGGACTGTATTCGAGTTTGTGGCCAATCCCCCGCACGGATATTTTGGAGATTATCCAAAACTGAGTGTTTGGCCGAACGTTTACTCCATGACGTTCGACTTTTTCAATACCGCGGGAACTGCATATGAAGCGGGCGGGATCTGCGGCATCAACCGCGCTGCGCTGCTGGCCGGCAGCGCCAGCGCCACCATCGTATGCGCCTCGCTTAGCTCAAGTGATTATGCGTTGCTTCCGGTGGATCTGGATGGCGCCACCTACCCTCCCGTTGCCAACACGAACGCGCTTTACCTGGAGCAGAACAGCAGTTCCAGTCCGTCGACCACTCTCTACATGTACTCAGCCGCGTACAACTTCACGGCTGGAACGGTCACTGTGGGATCCAAGCAAACCATCACGGTGGGTTCTTATACCTGGGGATGCGGCACCAGCAGCACTTACTGCATAGTTCAGCCAACCTACACCGGGGCGGTCGGTTCTACGGTGCAGAATGGAACGTTTCTGGCAAATGAAAAGCTGGATAGTCTGGAAGAGCACCTGATGTACCGCGCTGCCTATCGTAATTTTGGCAGCTATGAATCGATCACGTTGAGTCACACCGCTAAGGGAAGCGGCACCAGTCAGGCGGCCGAACGCTGGTATGAAATTCGCAGTCCCTTCGGTACTCCTAGCGTTTATCAGCAATCTACATGGTCTCCGGACAGCAGCCTTCACCGCTGGATGGGCAGCATTGCGCAGGACCACAACGGCGACATTGCGTTGGGCTACAGCGGGTCAGACAGCGCGGTTTTTCCTTCGGTGTATACAACCGGCCGTTTGAGCACGGACCCGGTCAGCACCATGGAGTCGGAAATCCAGTTATATGCGGGTTCGGCCCAGCAGGTTGCATTGCAAGGCTTCGGATCAAGCGGACCGGTTACCGGAGAGCGCTGGGGCGACTACACGGCGATGATGATCGATCCCGATGACTGCACCTTCTGGTACACCGGCGAATATATTAAGCAGACGGGATCGTTCAACTGGAACACGCGAATTTTCAGCTTCAGCTTTCCCAGTTGCTCCAGCCCGGCCTCAATCACGTTGCCGGTTTATAACTCCGCGGGCGGCAGTGCTCTGACCAGCGGTACACAGACCTTCTACTGGACGCCTGGTTCGGGCAGTCCGACCGGCTATTCATTGAGCGTCGGCAGCACGCAAGGCGGCAGCGACTATTGCGGTGGCGCGCAGAGCTATGGCTCCGGCGTATACACCGGGACGCTAAGTTGCCTGCCGACCAACGGAAGCAACTACTGGGTGCGCCTCACAAGCTCGGCCGGCACCGACGCGGGATATCAGGACTATCAGTACACGGCCCCGGTTGTAGGCAGCTACGCGCTGTCGGCCAGTCCCGGCGCCGTCAGCGTCACAGAGGGCGCATCGGCCCAGACCAGCACCATCACCGACACTGCGTCGGGTGGGTTTGTCGGCGAAGTGAATCTGACGGCCTCGGGCGTCCCCTCGGGCGTGACCGTCACGTTCGGCACCAACCCGACCCAGAGCACTAGCGTGGCGTCATTCAGCGCCAGCAATTCGGCGACGCCGGGAACCTACTCCATTACCATCACGGGAACGTCGGGTACCGCCGCCCAGCAAACGACAACGGTCAGCGTGACGGTGGTTTCAGGGCAGCAATCGCAAACGATCAACTTCACCACCAATGCGCCGGCTAGCGCCGCCTACAGCAGCAGCTTCGGCGTAGCAGCAGCAGCGACTTCCGGGCTGACGGTTTCGTTCACTGCAGCGGGCAATTGCAGTGTTGTGGATCACGGTAACGGAACCGCGACGTACACCATGACCAGCGGCACCGGCAGCTGCTCGGTGATCGCAAACCAGGCGGGCAATTCGAGCTATAGTGCGGCTCCGCAGGTCACGCAGAGCGTAGGCGCGACGTTGGCTGCGAACACGGTGACGTTGAGTAATGTGCCGGTGAGCGCGGAATACGGCAGCACGTTCACGATCTCAGCTTCGGGATTGGGCACGGGCGCCATCACTTACACGAGCGACGGCTTGGTTTGCACCAACTCGGGCGCGAGCTACACGGTGATCAGCGCCACCGGTAGTTGCACGGTCTCGGCGAGCCAGGCGGCGGACTCGAACTACGCTTCAGCCAGCAATACGGCCTATGTGACGGCGGACCCGGCGCAGACCAGCGTGGGTGTGCAGTCCAGCGGCAGCCCGTCCGTGTATGGCGCGTCGGTGACGTTCACCGCAACCATCACCACCGACACCAGCAGCGTGAAGGGCCGCAGCACGCGCAAGGGCAACGTGAAGTCGCAGGTGCTGAGCGGCACGGTGAGTTGGAGCGGGAACACGGGATGCACGTCGAGCCAGGTCACGGGTAATCCTCCGCAAACGGTAACTTGTACGACGAGCAGCCTGGGAGTGGGCAGTGACACGGTCACCGCCAGCTACGCGGCCGATCCCAACCACACCGCGGCATCGGGCAACACGAGCCAGACAGTAAACCAGACAACGAGCGCGATCAGCGTGACCAGCGTCAGTCCGGCGGCGGAAGACTACGGAGCGGACAACACGGTGACGATCACGGCGCAGTTGACGTGGACGGGCGGTGGCGTAGCTCCGACGGCGAGTGATGTGACGATCGGAGGTTCGGGCTTCAGCGGCAGCTTCGGCACGACGGCTTGCGGCGCTGCCAGCGGCGACACGATCACCTGCACCAACACCTACACTCCGACGACGAACGATGTGGCGGGTACGTATACCTTTACGGCCGCGTTCTCGGGCGACACGAACTACCGCGCTTCGAGCAGTTCGCAGAGCAACAACTTCACCATCAACGACGCGAGCGCGACGGTGACCGTACTGTCGAGCGCAAATCCATCGGCCTACGGAGAGCCGATTACGTTCACAGCGAACATCGTGGGCGAGAACAATGCGGTGAAGGGACGGACGACCCGGCGCAACGGCGTGAAGTCGAATGCCGTCACTGGCTCGGTGACGTGGAGCAGCTTCACCGGTTGCGGCACGACCGCGGTGACGACGAATCCGGATGGATCGGGAACGGCGACCTGCGTGACGTCGAGCCTGAGGGTGGGCACGACGGATCACGTGAAGGCAACGTACTCGGGCGACGCGAACCACAACAGCGCAGTAGGCGAGTACAACAACGAAGTGGTCAACCAGGCGTCATCGACGCTGTCGGTGACCAGTGTGAGTCCGTCGTCGGAAGACTACGGATCGGCGGCTGCGGTGACGATCACGGCACAGTTGTCGTGGACGGGCACGGGCGCGGCGCCGACGGGAGCAGTCACCATCGGCGGTACGGG
>Ga0302325_10002036_pt1 | contig 49934 bp, 62 predicted proteins | sample Palsa_T0_2_FD_201948 | JGI IMG/M metagenome (GOLD analysis project Ga0302325, IMG submission 201948) | Peat permafrost microbial communities from Stordalen Mire near Abisko, Sweden - Palsa_T0_2 | ecosystem: Environmental > Terrestrial > Soil > Palsa > Peat permafrost | place: Sweden: Abisko...
ATTCTATGAAAGGAAACCAAAACCAACCATGAATCTTGAGGCGGTGGCAGCGCTTTACCAACGAATCAGTTCCGTCGGCATCGCCCCCACCGCTCTCATCGTAACCCACACCAAACAGCGAGGAGGCCAATTATATCGGACATGGGGCGTCGCGAGGGACCGCGCGAAGGGTATGTGTTGCTCGACCGCTTGCGGAATCAGGGCGATCGCACGCCGCTGTTCTTCTATGCCTCTTCTAACGCGCCCGAGCATAAGCGTGAAACCCGCGAGCACGGAGGCCAAGGTTGCACCAACAGCCCTCAAGAGCTCTTCAAGATGGTTACCAAAGCTGTCATTGACAGACAAACGGCGTGATAGGGTACCATTTCACGTGGGCCGGCTTCGGCGCCGGGCGTGAACAGCGTCACCTGAAACGCGGGCGTAGCATGGGGGCATCAGTCGATGCTCATAGAATTCCAAGAAGGGCCACCAGTCCTGCGCGGCATGCAAGACACGCACGATTGCAACGCCGTCCGGGCAGGGCAGATAGAAGATCAGAAAGCTTTCAAACCCGCTAACCCGCCATTTGCGCAACCCGGCCAGCTTCGGCGAACGCCAAGACAGCGGCGCGCCCATGCGGGGATTGCTGGAGAGGTCCGAGAAGCTCTCGCCGGCGTTTCGCCAGGAACCGTTCCGCGGTCTCAACGCCGCCATGCTCGGCGAGGTACACGTGCTCGATCAGGTCGCGCTAGCACTGGCCCGCTTATGGACCGCCGGCACCGCCAGTCCTTCTTCTCGCGCCGCTTGAGCTGCGCCAGCGCTTCCTTGCGGATATCCTCGAAATCCTGTTTGGTCAGTTCGCTCTCTTCGCTGTCCAGCCCTAGCATTTCCAGCCGTTCTTCGGCCTTGCGCTTTTCGTCGTCACGGATGAGTTCCCGGATATATTCGCTTACGGTGCTATCGCGCCCCTCGGCGATCTGATGATGGACGAAAGCCTTGAGCGGATCGGGCAGGGGGATGTTCATGGTTTGCATGGCGCGAACTCCAGACGCTATCATCCCAGCAGGCGATGGTAAGTCAAGTCTTGTCAAATTCTGTCATTCAAACTCAATACACTTTTCTTGCGCCGGGCCTACACGGCACAGCAGCTACGCCGAGCGCCGGACCGGGACGAAGCGAATCTCCACGCGCTGGTGCAGCGCGGCAGCGATTCTCCGCAGCATCGCCAGCGAATGGCCTTCGTAGTCGGCGTCCTCCAGGCGGCAGATCACCGACGCCGTCGTGCCGACCAGCTTACCCAGTTGAGTCTGGGTGAGGCCCGCCTTGGTCCGCAAGGCGAGAATTTTCCGGGCGACCTCGTCGTTCGCCCTTGCTTCTTCCAAGCCCTTCAGCCGCTCGGGCTTGCCCTCATACAACCGGTGGTAGAGGATGTCAACAGCGTCAGTAGTGGTCTCGGGCTTTTTGGTCATTTCGTGCTCTCTCCTTGGCGATGCTTCGCCGGATTCGCTAACCGCTTCTTGCGCTCAAAGGCGCGATCGATTTCCTTCGGCGGAACGGCGCGCTCTTTCACAATTCCGTGGGACACGATTCGCCGCCACCGCACCGTGGAAAAAATATAGAATCCTGTGATGGATGCCGAGCAGGCTCGCTCGGGGTTCGTAGATGCCATCGCGTTGCAGATCCGCTTCCGGCCGACGCAGTTCGTGGCCCAGTTCACGGAGGCGCTCCACCCGCACCAGGCACTTGTCCTGCGCCTTTACCGGCAGTTGCTCCATCCACTCCAGGAACGGGCATGAGCCGTCCTCCTCGCAGTAAAGGATGACTTTCGTCCTTGGCATCCCATCTCAGTCTATTCGCAATCTTGCGAAAACGCAACGCTTGTTGAAAATGCCCGCAAAGCTGTGAAGGACATCGGCCAGTTGGTTGCGTAGAGCAGGCCATCGACCGCGCCGGCGCCAAGAGCGGCAACAAGGGATTCGACGCCGCCATGGCCGCCATCGAGATGGCCAATCTGATGCGGCAATTGCGCCAGGCGAACTGATGCCCGCCCGCCGCAAGTCGCGCCAGAGGGCTTTACAGATTCTGTATCTGTGGGATGCGCGCCGGCAGCCGGTGGAAGAAGCCACCGCCGCCTACTACGATACGCTGTATTCCGAGGAGAGCCGCACCAAGCCGCTGCCGGACGCGTTTGTGGATCGGCTGGTGACGGGGGCCGTGGAGCATGTGGAAGAGCTGGACCGCCGCATCACGCAGCATGCCGAGCACTGGCGCATTGAGCGCATGCCCTCGGTCGATCGCAATATTCTGCGGCTGGCCGTGTATGAGATGATGCATTCCGATACCCCCGCGGCGGTGGTGATTGACGAAGCGCTGGAACTGGCGCGGCGCTATTCCAATGAGGAGTCGGTGCAGTTTGTGAATGGCGTGCTGGATGCGGTGCATCGGGATTTGGTGCGGGAGCAGGCGCGTAGCGCGGGGTAGCGGGAAAGCGGTTGCAATGCCGCGCAGGGAGTTACTGTGTGACAGGAGCTGTCGGTGTCGGTCAAAATGCCAAAGTGATTGAAAAGCATCTCAGCCGGTGGCCCGAGCATCTGGAGGAAGTCAGATGTCTGGCCCGTTCATACGGTGATCGAACACAGCCTCCGGTGTTTCGGGGCCTCGCCCGGAGCGATTGGCGTCTGGAGACCACGCTGGATCGTTTATATCCGGATGAGCGAAGCTTCCTAGCGTACTACCGCAAGGCAGCCGCATGCAAGCGGGCTGTTGAGATGCTCACGGGGAGGCGATGGGAACACGTCCCTGATTATTGGGAGCTAAGACAGAAGGCCGAGGATGATCTCGACCGGCTTACGACGATCCTGACAGGTCAGCAGGAGATTCTAGAGTTTTTGCTATACCTCCGACATCACGGTTTTCCGTCGCCGCTGCTTGATTGGACGGCCTCGCCGTACGTGGCTGCCTTTTTTGCGTTCGACATTCCTGAGATCAACGAAGCGGAGCGGGTTGGCGTGTACGCATTTGTACGAGGACGTTCGCGCGGCATCTTCAGGTCGGAGCGGCAGCTTTGGCTCGTGGGACGGTACGGCCGGTCTCACGCGCGGCACCTCTATCAGCAGTCGTCGTACACGATGTGTCTCGAAAAAATCCCGCGCGGACTATCTGATCCAAAGATATGACGATGAGGTCATGGCCGAGGCCGCAGCCCGGACGGAACGGTGTTGAAGTTTACGATTCCAGCGAAGGAACGGATTGTTGCCCTGAAGGATCTGGAACTGATGAATGTGAACGCCCTCTCCCTATTCGGGTCCGAGGAGAGTCTGATCCGTACCGTTGGAAGGCGCGAGTTTCTGTTCAGAAACCAGAGCTGACAGCACCTGACTCTCCGCCGATTCGGCAAGTTCCGTACTCTTTGCGGCGGCGTCGCGGCCGAGACATCGATCCAAATTCAGTTGCGGCGGAATATCGCTGCCTGAAGGCAGGCGCTCCCATTTGGTTTCTAGCTCCCATCCGGCGCAACGTCGGCGATGGCTCCTGTGCTCCGCCACCAACGAGTCAGATTCAAGCCAGCCTACGACGTCGCGAGATCGACTTTAACGATCTGTCCGGTTTGCACGAAGTCGACCGCCGTGGCGATTCGCGCTGCAACTCTCCGCAGGGTCGGCCAGTGGTTCGAGGAGAGGATGACAAGAGCCAGTTTACGATTCGTAAAGTTTTGCTGATACTGGACGTTCTGATCGCAGGTAAGCAGCAGATCGAACCCCGCTTGTTCAGCCGCGTCCAGCAACGCGCCGTTCTCCAGCCCTTGCCATCCCATTTGATCCGCCCGTACCACCTCATGTCCCCAAGAAACGGGCGAGCGGCGCCGGCGTGTTGGCGTCGAACAGGATCTTCACGCAGCCGCGTGGGGCTGCTCAAGGGAACTCTTGGCAAAGGCAAGCACGCGATGCACCTGTTCCCGGCTGACGGCTGGGAACCACTCCAAGAACTCGCCTATGGTTGAGCCCTGGTCGAGGTGCTCGAACAGCGCGGCAACCGGCAGCCGCGTGCCCCGGAAGCACCATTTCCCGCCAAGCTTCCCGGGGTTCCGGTCGACAGCACTGCAAAGGGTCCAGTCCATATTGTAAGTCTATCGTCGATCGGACGGATGCCGGGATGCACCAGCTAAGCCGAGCGCCGGATCGGGACGAACCGAATCTCTACCCTCTGGTTCAGCGCCGCCGCAATCCTCCGCAGCATCGCCAGCGAATGGCCTTCATAATCGGCGTCTTCCAGACGGCAGATCACCGACGCGGTGGTGCCGACCAGCTTACCGAGTTGCGTATGGGTGAGACCCGCCTTGGTCCGCAAGCCGAAAATGTTTCGGGCGATCTCCTCGTTCGCCCTGGCCTCCTCCAGAATCTTCAGCCGCTCCGGTTTGCCTTCGAAGAGCCGGCGGTGGAGGATCTCAACCGCATCGGTCGTGGTCTCCGTTTTTCTGGTCATTTCGTCCTCTCCTCTTGGCGATGCTTCGCCGGATTCACTTCGAAGCGCTTCTTGCGCTGGATGGCGCGGTCGATTTCCTTTGGCGGCACGGCGCTCTCTTTCACGATTCCATGAGCCACAACCGCGGCAATCGCACCGTGGAAGAAATAGAGAATCCTGTAATGAACGCCTTGCAGACTCGCGCGGAGCTCGTAGATTCCATCCCGCAGCAGATCAGTTGCTCGATCCACTCCAGGAACGGGCATGCGCTGTCCTCCTTGCAGTAAAGGATGACTTTCGTCCTCGGCATCCCATCTTAGTCTATTCGCAACTTTGCGAAAATGCAAGGCCGCAGAAAATGCGCGCGGATGCGCGATTACGTCGAAGGGCATTGGGCAGGTGGCGGCGGAGAGCGGCGTGCCGGTCTCGTTCGGCGTGCTCACTTGCAACACGCTGGAACAGGCCATCGACCGCGCCGGCGCCAAGAGCGGCAACAAGGGCTTCGATGCCGCCATGGCCGCCATCGAGATGGCCAATCTGATGCGGCAGTTGCGCCAGGCGAACTGATGCCGGCCCGCCGCAAGTCGCGCCAGAGAGCTTTGCAGATTCTCTATCTGTGGGATGCGCGCCGGCAGCCGGTGGAAGAAGCCACCGCCGCCTACTACGATACGCTGTATTCCGAAGAGAGCCGCAACAAGCCCCTGCCGGACGCGTTTGTGGACCGGCTGGTCACGGGGGCCGTGGAGCATGTGGAGGAGCTGGACCGCTGCATCACGAAGCATGCCGAGCATTGGCGCATCGAGCGGATGCCCTCGGTGGATCGCAACATTCTGCGGCTGGCTGTTTATGAGATGATGCATTCCGATACGCCCGCGGCCGTGGTGATCGACGAAGCGCTGGAGCTGGCGCGGCGGTATTCCAATGAAGAGTCGGTGCAGTTTGTCAATGGCGTGCTGGATGCGGTGCATCGGGATTTGGTGCGGGAGCAGGCGAGGAGCGCGGGGTAGCAGGAGTTGCAATCCGTGCAGCATCACGAATGGAATGGCAGCCCCGATTTCATCGAACGTCGGGCGCGTCCCGGCTCGGCTGCCGGAGTCGCTGGGTGGGCCAGGCACAACCTTCAGGATAACGACTGCGCGGTGCGTATTACTTCTCCGATATGCACCCTTTGCAGCTACTTGGCCAGGGGTGGGGCCGAAGCGCGGAGTCCACATAGCGCCGGATTATCGGAAGCTCGGCAATCCGTTTTTTCGGCGCCTCAGAGTTGACCGCGGTTCGTGAGTGGACGAGGCAGGAAACAGAACCTCACACCTAAGCCCTCCACACAGGGTGAGACGTTCTTTGCCGGTGCACAGCCGGTGTTCGCCGATTTTCCTCTCTTTTCCCGCAGCTCTTGCCTTATATTACTTTGTAATGGAACGTACTTGGAGCATGGAGCGGGGAACCTGGCCCCTCATATGTCTGGCGCTCGCGACTATGATCGCGCATGCCTTCACGGGCGCCGGATTCGGGTTTCACGGGGACGAACTGCAGTTTATGGATGACGCGCGTCATCTGGCGTGGGGATATGTGGCCTATCCGCCTATGACTCCGTTCTTCGCCCGGCTGTCGCTCGATCTGTTCGGAACATCGATTGCGGGGTTCCGGTTTTTCGCTTCGCTTGCGCAGGCTGTGGCGATTGTCCTGACGGGGCTGATGGCGCGCGAAATGGGCGGCGGTGTGCGCGCTCAGGTGCTTGCGGGCGCGGCGCTGGTTCCCTACGCGTTGGGCGCGGGCGCCCTTATGGTCTACAATTCCTTCGATAACATTTGCTGGATTCTGGCGGCTTGGTTCGTCGTTAAGCTGCTTCGGTCGGAGGATGCGCGATGGTGGGTCGCGGTGGGCGCGGCGGCGGGGCTCGGGATGATGGCGAAGTACGCGATGGCCTTTTTCGCGGCGGCGATCGTGGCGGGCTTTCTGGTGACGGATTCGCGTCGTTACCTTGCGAGCCGCTGGCTGTGGGCCGGCTGCGCGGCTGCGCTTCTCATCTGGGCTCCGAATCTCGTCTGGGAGGCCCGGCATCACTTTGTTTCGTTTGACTTTCTTCGTTCGATCCACGCACGGGATGTAAGCCAGGGGCTCACGCAGAGCTTCCTGCCGGATCAGATTGATCACACGATTGCTGTGCTTTGGATCGCCGGTTTGGTTTTTTGTCTTAAGAGCGATTCGGGGAAACGATTTCGCACGGTGGGGTGGATGTACGTGATCCTGTTTGCCGCGTTCCTTATTGCCCGGGGGAACGGGTATTATCTGGCGGCTGCGTACCCGATGCTCTACGCAGCAGGCAGCGTGCAGTGGGAACGGCGTCTGGCGTCGAGGCCAACCCGGCAGCGAAGCCTGTGGAGGGTGACTTGGGCGGTGGTCGCGGCCGCCGCGGTGATCGCGGCAGTGGTAGCGCTTCCCATCGGGCCGCCACGGTCGTTGCAGTGGAAGCTGCGTGAGACGGAACTGCGCGACGAGGTCGGGTGGGAAGACCTTGTGGCGACGGTCGCGAGGGTCAGGGATTCGACTCCTTTAGAGGACCGCGGGCGCCTGGCGGTGCTGACGGGCAGCTACTCGGTAGCGGGCGCGGTTGATTTGTACGGCGGCCGGTACGGACTGCCGGCGGCGATCAGCCGGATCAATTCGTACGGGGAGCGCGGGTATGGCGATCCGCCGCCCGAGACGGTGATCGCGATCGGGTTCCCGCACGAGTTTCTTGAGAGCCGTTTTGCGTCGTGCCGACCGGCGGCGCAGATCCGCAATCGGTATGGCGTTGTGAATAGGAGCTACCTTCAGGGTGTTTTCGTCTGCCGGGGATTGAATGAAGGCTGGCCGAAGTTCTGGGACGAGCTTCCGCGGTTCGGCTGAAGGAATTAACTGCTGAAGCGCAACCCGGCCACCTTCGGCGAACGCCAAGACAGCGGCGCGCCCATGCGGGGATTCCTGGAGAGATTCCGAGAAGCTCTCGCGGGCATTCGCCCGAACCGTTCCGCGGTTTCGACGCCGCCATGCTCGGCGAGACACACGTAATGTTCGATCAGGTCGCGCTTGGCACTGGCCCGCTTATGGGCCGCCGGCACCGTCAGCCCTTCTTCTTGCGGCTCTTGAGCTGCGCCAGCGCGTCCTTGCGGATATCCTCGAAATCCTGCTTAGTCAGTTCGCTCTCTTCTCTGTCCAGCCCTTCGAGTAATAGCATTTCCAGCCGTTCTTCGGCCCTGTGCTTCTCGTCGTCACGGATGAGTTCCCGGATGTACTCGCTTACGCTGCTATAGCGCCCCTCGGCGATCTGATGATCGACGAAGTCCTTGAGCGGATCGGGCAGGGAGATATTCATGGTTTGCATGACGAACTCCAGACGCTATCATCCTAGTATAGATGGCAAGTCTTGTCAATTTCTGTCATCAAAAACAGACGGCATGAATGGTTCGAGAACAGGGTGACAAGGGTCAATTTCAAGCAAGGCAGATGGTTTCACAAGGCAACTTATCCGGCCACCTGACGAAGCTGGAAGAGGCCGGCTACGTGGAGATCGAGAAGAAATTCAAGGGTAAAGTGCCATTGACCGTCTGCCGTCTCACCAGCGATGGCAAAACGGCTTACACCAGATAGTCGGAACGCATGAGGGCTCTGTTCAGCGGTAACTGCAAAGCCGATTAAATATCCTCACCGTGAGGCTCTGGTACGTCGAATAAGGAATGTATCGTCGTTAGGCTTGTTCGGAAATGGCCCGGGTGACCAAGGCTCGGGCGGAGCGGTCGCGTGCGGGCGTCCAGCCGCGCTTTGCCGCATACTCCCGCATGGGGCGCAGCCTGCAACGGCAGGGTCTGCTGGTCATGCGTCGAGACCCGCGCATAGATTCCGGCGCGAAACATTTCTGGCGATTCCTGGCGCTGGCCAAAAAACCTCTGCGATTTTGCTGCCTTCGGTGCCCGTTTGGCGGCCATTTGGAGAGGTCCGATGCGCAGGGCTTTAAGCTATTGCTTTCGGCCATGCGGCCCGAACCAGCATATTACGCGGCTACGGCGGTTGCGACGCGCGGGTAGTTCCACGGCAGCCACTCCGCTGGGCGCACGGTTATCTCTGCGGGATGCCGGAGCAGTTCCGTCAGGTAGTCGAACGGGTTGACCTTATTGAGTTCGCAGGTGTGGATCAGGCTCATGAAGAGATCGCCTTCCCGCGCTCCGTTCATCGTCTTATCGAAAAGCGCATTCTTACGGCGCAGGATCGCTTTTTTCAATGCCCGCTCGACGACATTGTTATCGAGCGGGGCGCCCTGTTGCCGCAAGAACAACGTCAGCTTCGTCCAGTGCCTCAGTAGATAAGAGATTGCCTTGCCCAGCCCGGAGTTCGGTTCCGTTTTGTGCCCGGCGAACTGAGCTTCCATCCACTGGTGCAGTTCCTCCATGACCGGCGCGCTGTGCGTCTAGTGAAACTTCCGCCTTTCCTCCGATGTCAGACCATGCTCCTTCGTCTCAGCATCGAAAGTGGCAGGCGGAAGGGCCTGCCCTACCGAGCGGTTTTAGTAGTGTATTTGTCTTGTGAGAGTCAAGACATCAGTCACACTCCCGGCGGATCTGCTGGCGACCATCGATCAAGTCGATTCAAACCGTTCTGCCTTTGTGGCGCGGGCGGCACGAGCTTACCTCGCCCACCTGGAAAGGACCAAGCGCGAGGCCCGGGACGTCGAAATTATTGACCGCAACGCCGAACGATTGAACGCGGAAGCGCGTGACGTGCTCGAGTATCAGCGCCTTCCATGAGCCGCGGCGAATCTATCTCGTCAGTAAGCCTGGGAGGAACGATCCCAGGCGGCAAAGAGCATTCGCGATCATGAGCCGGCAGGCTCTGATTGCGACAAAATTCTCAACTGTAATCTGTGCGCCGGTCTATTTACGGCACGATGGCCTGGAGACCCAGGTGAGCGTCGGCGTGAATGAAGGCCTGAAATCGGATTTGAGCGTCCATTGTGATGAACTACGTCGGACACCTCAGTCGAGCGAGCATCGACGAATTGAGCGCCCTGCTCGCGGCGCTGGATCTCACCGAAACCTCGGACTGGCTGTGAGCGGCGTCATCGGTTAAGGCCGCCCGCTCGTCAAACGGGCCGCGGTTGGCAGGCGAAAGCGCCTGCCCCACCGGTCAGGCGGGCTCTCGCAACTTGTCCAGGAAATGGAAAAGGGTTACGCCGACGACGGCGTTCAGCAACCCGAGCACGAGAGTGCGCTGGACTTCAAAAGCAATCTGGCGGCCCAGCAAACCGCGCGCGAGCACCCAGTACAGGAACTCGTGAAAGAAGTAGAAAAAAAACGTCAGCAGCAGGCGGATCACGGAGTGTTCCACGTCGATGCGCAGGCCGACAGAGGCGGCGAAGTACCCGACCAGCGTCTTGACGATGCCGTACATGCCGAGCGGCTGCTTGATAGACAGGGAGTCCTGGACCAGGCCGATGAAGGCGCCGATAAACAGTCCGCCGATCTGGCTGCGGCGCATCAGCGCGAAATAGATGGTGACGAGCAGGGGCAGCTCCAGGTATCCCAGAACGGGGATGATACGCGGAACATAGACCTGGAAGAGGATGGCGGCCAGGGGCACCAGCAGCACCACGCGCGCGCGGAAACGCGAGACCTGCTCGCGCTGGTTGCCGACCAGGTAGCGATCTCCGTATTCGGTCATTGCCGATGCGGTGACGCGGTGACGGGGGAACGCGGAGACGCGGAGACTCCCGTTTTCGCGGTTCCGGGCAACTGTCCGGTGGCCGGAATCTCCGCGTCTCCTTGTCTCCGTGTCTCCGCGTCGGCTCCCGCCGGTGGAATCTTCAGATTGAAGTCCGGCGGCTTCGAACCGGGGGCGCCCTCGCCGAATGTGTGATTCTCGGCTGCGCCGATCTGGCGGTATTTTTGCAGCAGCTTGTCGGCGTCGGTTCCGGCCGGGCCGGTCGGCAGAACGGCCGACTCCCCAGGGGCTGGAGGGGGCGCCGTGCCGACATAGATCGGCGCATTGGCGGGAGGCACTTCCGGGATGGCCTGATGCACGCCCTCCAGCACAATCAGCACGGCCTCCAATCCGCGCTGGAGGCCGCTCGGTTCAACCATAACCTCCTGATAGGGCGAACTGGGGCGCACTACGCGCACCACGCCCACTGGAAAACCTTTCGGAAAAATGCGGTCGTCGCCCGAGGTAAAAAACGTTTCGCCGACATCCACCTTTTCTTCGCTCGGCACGTAATCCACCTTGCAGGCGGATTGGCCCTGTCCCTTAAGGGTACCCACGACGTGGTTCTTTTGGGAGACCACGCCGGCCGCGAACTCGGGATCGGTGACCAGCATGACTTCCGAAGCCGTGGGGTAGGCGGCGATGACTTTGCCGACGATGCCGTCCGGCGTGACCACGGCCATGCCCTTCTGCACGCCGGCGCCGGAGCCGCGATCCAGGAAAACCACTTTCGAATTTGCTCCCGCGCCGGCGGCGATCACGCGGGCGGCGATGGTCTTGGATTGGGTGTGCTGCTGGAGGGCGACCAGCGCTTTGGCGGCCTCGCCGGTGGAAATCTCGGTCTTGAGAAACTGGTTTTCCATTTTCAGGCGGTCGAGATCGGCCTGCAGGCGGCGGTTATCTTCGCGCGCGTCGTGCATCAGGATATAGTTGCGGAAGAAGCCCGAGGTCCCGCCGCGAACCGTCTCCAGCACGCGCGCCAGCGGCGTGATGGCGGTGATGGACCATATGCGAACCATGCGCACATCTCGATCGCTGCGCACCTGCACCGCAATCAGCACGAGCTGCGCGAAGATGACCAACAGCAATACGGTGATGTTGCGGTAGCGATTGAGCAGCGTATCCATATCCGAGCTATCGCCGGGCTGGGCTATTTAGTCGATCGATATCTTCCTCAGGAGCCTGAAATCGCTGAGCATGCGGCCGGTGCCGAGCACCACGGATGCCAGCGGGTCGTCGGCGATGGACACCGGCAGGCCGGTCTCCTCGCGAATGCGCTTGTCGAGGTTTTTCAGCAGGCCGCCGCCGCCAGTGAGCACGATGCCGCGGTCGCTGATGTCGGCGCTCAACTCGGGCGGCGTGCGCTCCAGGGCCACACGAATGGCGTTGACGATGGTGGCTACGCATTCGCCCAGCGCTTCGCGGATTTCGCCGTCCTCGATGGTGAGGGTCTTGGGCACGCCCTCAATCAGGTTGCGGCCCTTGATTTCCATCGTCAGCGGCTTATCCAGCGGATAGGCGGAACCGATTTCCATCTTGATGGCCTCGGCCGTGCGTTCGCCGATCAGCAGGTTGTATTTGCGCTTGAGGTACTGCATGATGGCATCGTCCATCTCATTGCCGGCCACGCGCACCGAACGCGAGTAGACGATGCCGGACAGCGAGATGACCGCCACGTCGGTAGTGCCGCCGCCGATATCCACCACCATGTTGCCGGAGGGCTCGGTGATGGGCAGGCCGGCGCCGATGGCCGCCACCATGGCCTGTTCGACCAGGTGCACCTCACTGGCTTTGGCGCGGTACGCGGAGTCCATGACGGCGCGCTTTTCGACTTGGGTGATCTCGCTGGGCACGCCGATGACAATGCGCGGATGCACCAGCACCTTGCGGCCGTGCGCCTTCTGAATGAAATAATTCAGCATGCGCTCGGTGACCTTGAAGTCGGCGATGACGCCGTCTTTCATGGGCTTGATGGCGACGATGTTGCCGGGAGTGCGGCCCAGCATCTCCTTGGCTTCCTTGCCCACGGCCTCTACTTCGCCGGTATTTTTGTTGAGCGCGACGATGGAGGGCTCGTTGACCACAATGCCTTTGCCCTTGGCGAACACCAGCGTGTTCGCGGTGCCCAGGTCGATGGCCAGGTCCGATGAGAATAGACTGAAAAGAGAGCGTAAGTTCATTAAAGGATGTTCGGTATTAGTGAGCAGGACGTCGGCTCAATGCCGTTAGGCAAGCCAACTAAATGCTAGCATATTTTGTGCCCTTCAGACGCTTACTGACCCGCCGCGCGATGCTCGCGGGTACCGCCGCGCTGGCGGGTTGCGCCCGCCGCAAGAGCCGCGGATTTCCGGGATATGCCTTTGTGGCCAATGCGGGCGCGCGCTCGGTGGCGGCGGTGGATCTGAACTCGTTCGCGCTGGCGAAGCAGATTTCGCTCGATGGCGCACCGGGCGGCGTGCTGGCGAATCCGGTGCGCCCGGGCGTTTTCGTGCTGATGCCCGAGAGCGGCGCGGTGTGCGAGATCGACGCGCCCAAGCTGGCGGTGGTGCGCAAGACGCGCCTGGGAGATCCGGCGGTTGCCATGCGGCTGGCGGCGGACGGCAAATCGCTTTGGGTGTTGCAGGCGCGCGCGCTGGTGCGGCTGGAAGGCAGCCGCCTGCGGGCCGTGCAAGCCATCAAGCTGCCGGGCGGAGCCGGAGATTTCGATCTGACAAGCGACGGCCGCGCGGTGGTCAGCTTCGCCGAGGAGCGCCGGTTGGCGCTGGTGCGGCTGGGTACGGGGACTATCGAGCACCTGATCGATGCGGGGTGCGAACCGTCCCTGGTCCGATTTCAGGGCGATGGCAAGCAGGTGTTGGCGGGCAGCCGCGGGGACCGCAGCCTGACCATCTTCGATGCTGCCAGCGGGCGGACTATCGTGCGGCTGCCGCTGCCGGTGGAACCCGCCAATTGCTGCTTCAATTCCGATGGCGGCCAGATGTTCCTCACGGGTCCCGGCATGGATGCGGTAGTGATCGTGTTTCCGTACCAGACCGAGGTAGGTGAGACGATTCTGGCCGGGCGCACGCCGGATGGCATGGCGGTCTCCGGGACGCCGCAGTATCTGTTCGTGGCGAACCCCGAATCCGGGAGCGTTACGGTGCTGGATATCGAGACGCGCAAGCTGGTGGGGGCGATGGCGGTGGGGCAGGAGCCGCGCCACATTCTGATTACGCCGGACGATCGATACGCGCTGGTGCTGAACTGGCGGTCGGGGAACATGGCGGTGATCCGGATTGCGGCGTTCACGGACCGCCGGCACCGTACCGATCCTGCGCCGCTTTTCACGATGGTGCCGGTGGGGGCGCAGCCGGTGGCGGCGGCGGTGGTGGCCGTGGGGTAGTTCGAATGCGTGCTCAAAACGAGTACACTCGGAATAGGGGTAACGCCGTCATGCTCTCTCCTGTGGTGAGGCCGCCGGGACTGGTAACGGGCGAGCGGCTGACCGTCGAAGAATTCCTGCGCCGCTGGGAAGAACTCCCGGAATTGAAGCGCGCTGAACTTATTGATGGAGTGGTCCACGTGCCCTCACCCGTTAGCCTCATACACGGACGCCTCGATATTTTGATTCACCTGTGGCTTGCGTACTATGCTCAGGCAACGCCGGGCTGCGAGGCGGGAAGCAATAGCACGTGGCTGATCTCGGGTAGCGCTCCCCAGCCCGACGCGTACCTGCGAATCTTACCCTCACACGGCGGGCAGTCGCGGAACGAAAGGCAATTTGGCGCCGGAGCCCCGGAGCTGGCTGTCGAAATCAGCCTAACATCCACCGAGATCGATTTTGGCCCCAAGCTGGCGCTGTACCAACGGGCCGGCGTGCGCGAATACATCACCGTGGAACAATTTAGGCAGCGCATGATCTGGCGAGTGCTCGAAAACGGCGCATATGTTGCCCAAACGCCCTCTCCGGACGGTATTGTCCGATCACAGGTCTTTCCAGGGCTGTGGCTCGACGTGGCGGCCTTTTGGGCAGACGATGGCGCGAAGATGTTGGCGGCGCTGAATGTGGGCCTCGCTTCGGAGGAGCACCGGAAGTTTGTTGAGCGTCTCGCGGCGGCGAAGTAAACTTCAGCAGCGCACCAGGGGGTCGCGCGCGGACGAGGGCGTCCGCGCCACCTTACTTCTTCTTCCCCTGCGCGGCGACGGCTTCCATGGCCGCCTTCACCTTCTCCGGATCTCCAAGATAGTAACTGCGCAACGGCTTCAAATCGTCGCCGAGTTCGTAGACCAAGGGCATGCCGGTGGGGATGTTCAGACCCACGATAGCCTCTTCGGAAACATCGTCGAGATACTTCACCACCGCGCGCAGACTGTTGCCGTGGGCGGTGATCAGCACCCGTTGGCCCGCCTGCACGGCAGGCGCGATGGTGGCGTGCCAGTATGGCAGAAAGCGGTTCACGGTATCCTTCAAACACTCGGTGAGCGGCAGCTCCTGCACGGTTAGATGCCTGTAGCGAGGGTCGTGGCCTGGATAGCGCTCGTCGTCCAAGGTCAGGGCCGGCGGCGGGATGTCGTAACTGCGGCGCCAGATCTTGACTTGTTCCTCGCCGAATTTGGCGGCGGTTTCGGATTTGTTGAGACCCTGCAGAGCGCCGTAGTGGCGCTCGTTCAAGCGCCACGATCGATGCACCGGAATCCACATGAGGTCCAGTTCGTCGAGCGTCATCCACAGCGTTCGAATGGCGCGCTTGAGCACCGAGGTGTGGGCCACGTCGAAAGTATAGCCCTCGGTCTTCAGCACCACGCCGGCTTCGTGAGCTTCCTGGCGTCCTTTGTCGGAGAGATCCACATCGGTCCAGCCGGTGAAGCGATTCTCTTTGTTCCAATCGCTCTCGCCGTGGCGGAGCAATACGAGTTTGTGCGTAGCTTCGGGCATGGGCGATGCGCCTAGCGGCGAAATGCCTTGCGCCCGGCAAACTGCGCGGCGCCGGCCAATTGCTCTTCGATGCGCAGCAACTGGTTATATTTGGCGATGCGGTCGGTCCGGCTGGCAGATCCGGTCTTGATCTGGCCGGCATTGGTAGCCACCACCAGGTCCGCGATGAACGGATCTTCGGTCTCGCCGGAGCGATGCGAAACCACCGACGTGTAATTCGCCACTGACGCCATGTGCATGGTTTCCAGTGTCTCAGTGACGGTGCCGATCTGATTCAGCTTAATCAAAATCGAATTCGCGATGCCGCGCTCGATGCCGCGCTGGAAAATCGCAGGGTTGGTAACGAAGATGTCGTCGGCGACGAGTTGGATCTTTCCGCCGAGTGCCGCAGTCAGCGCTTGCCACCCATCCCAATCTTCTTCCGACATGCCGTCTTCGAGCGAAATGATGGCGGGATATTGCCGCACCCAATCGGCCCAGAACTCCACCATCTGGTCGGAAGTGCGCTCGCTGTTGTCGGATTTTTTGAAGACGTACTTGCCGTCCTGGAAGAACTCGCTGGCGGCGGGATCGATGCAAATGCCAACCTGCTCGCCGGGTTTGTATCCGGCCTGGGAAATGGCTTCGAGCAACAGTTCCAGGGCCTCGATGTTGGATTTCAGATTGGGCGCGAAGCCGCCTTCATCCCCCACGGCGGTCGAGTAGCCGCGCTTCTTCAGCACCTTCTTCAGGGTGTGAAAGACCTCCACGCCCATGCGGATCGCCTCCGAGAACTTCTCGGCGCCAAAGGGCGCGATCATGAACTCTTGCACGTCGACGGAATTATCCGCGTGGGCGCCGCCGTTGAGTACGTTCATCATGGGCACGGGCAGCACGCGCGCGCCCGCACCGCCCAGATAGCGGTACAGCGGGGTGTGCTCGGCGGTGGCCGCCGCGCGCGCGGCAGCCATGGAAACGGCCAGAATGGCGTTGGCGCCCAAGCGACCTTTGTTCGGCGAGCCATCCAGCTCGATCATCAGTCGATCGATTTCCACCTGCTGCCGGGCATCTTTGCCATGCAGGTTTTGGGCAATCTCGCCATTCACATGGCTGACCGCGCCTTGCGTGCCTTTTCCCAAATAGCGGGCGGGGTCGCCGTCGCGCAGTTCCACGGCTTCGTGTTCTCCGGTCGAGGCGCCGGAGGGCACAGCCGCCCTACCCATACTGCCGTTGGCCAGGTAAACATCCGCTTCCACCGTGGGGTTGCCACGCGAATCGAGGATTTCCCGGCCTGTTACTCGAACTATGGTGGTCATAGAGTTTGAAATTATAAGGTAGCAAACGGACCGATGTTTCGCGCGCAGAGCCCAGCCCATAAAGAAATGGATTCGCAGCAGTAGGCCATGATGATTTGGCCCCGAACGTCACTGGCAACGATTGCCGAGCAAGCTTTATGTCACTGAAATCACAGGAAGTTCGACAACACCAGGCTCCGCTACGCGTGCGACACTCATTGTTCCCTCATTTTACGCTTGACATTCACAGCGTAATTGCCTATGCTCATTGTAGGCACTGAAAGGCGCCACGATCTTTGAAAAGAGAATATGCGATGTAGCAAGTTCTGAAAAAGGAGCAACGGCAGTGCCGAAGCCACAAAGAGAACAAGCGCAAATTACCTTCTCTGAAGAATGTGGACTACAGCCGGGATGTATTTTGGAAACACACGTCTTGCCGGTGATCGGGCTCGTCGAATTTGACAGTATCGATGTGATCGACCTAACCGAAACTGGAGTCATCGAGATCGCCTTCCGTCCCCAGGTACTTCATTTGGGGCCGGACCGTTAGCCGTTGAGGCAACCACCGCTCCCGGGAGTGGTTGCCCCTTTTCATAGCCGTGCGGGAAGCAGGCTTGCTCTTCAGCCACGGACAATCCGGTGCGAAATCCTAGGCCGGAGCTTAACAAAACGCCAAAGTGGAGGTCTAAGCAACTTAAGAGTCAGGGCTTGCTACATCGCATAGCTTCTCTCAGACCAACATATTTTTATTATGATTCAAATTCTATCGATAAGAAGGAAATAAAATGGAGAAGAAGCGACTGCAATTCGATTTCACCGACGAAGCCCTTGAAGTGCTTGATCGTCTCCAAGAAACCACAGGTCTTCACACGCGAGCGGAACTAATCCGCCACGCCCTGCGCTTCCTCCAGTGGGCCGTAGACGAGACAAGTAACAAGAACGCAACTCTGCTAGTGGAGAAAGACGGTAACGTTCGCGAAGTCATACTCCCTTGGGCAATCGGCAACCAACCGAAGGCCGCAGTGGACGGGTCATCCAAATCGTTTGCTCATCGGAACTGATTTGCGTGCGGGGCTGAGCCGTCAGCCCCGCCGTTAGCTTAGAGAGAGTCTCACATGCCGGACGAACCACCAATCTCCCTTACTGGTAAGGTGGACGACCTCGAAGGACCGATCGTCAAGCTGCTTCAAATCACGAGCATTGACGCCAACCTCAAGCAGGAAATCTTTATAACAACGGTTGATAAGGCCCGAAATTGCCTCAAGGAAACGTTGGCTAACGTGGAACAGCGGAATGCATGGGCGGCGCCCGCGGGAATATTGGCAACGATAGTGGTCGTCTTCCCGACCGCGAACTTTCAAGATTTTGTAGTTTCAAAAGACACCTGGCGAGCCATGTTCCTCATCGCCGCACTGCTTTCCGCGGTGTGGCTAGCCCGCTGCCTCTGGGCCAGGTGGAAAGCCGGGCCTCTGTCCGTCGACGATGTGATCCAGGAATTACGCCAAGGTGGATCCACACCTACGATTGCGTCGCCCTCCCCGCCCCGCGCTTGAGATCGCCCTTCGCCGGCCCCGCCGGTCCATCACCCGGCGATATGTCAGAATGGGCAATACAGGTGACGAGATGCTCAATTTCCAGTGGTGCCTGTTCGCCATCCCCATCACGGTTGTTTCCATCGCAGGCAGCCTCTTTGCCGCGACGCCGACGGACGGCCCTCGGGTGACTTTTTCGAAAGACGTCGCGCCGGTTCTGCAGAAGCATTGCCAAGCATGCCATCGTCCGGGAGAAGCCGCGCCTTTTTCGCTGCTCACCTACCAGCAGGCGCGCCCCTGGGCCAAGGCCATGAAGGAAGCGGTGCTGTTGAAGAAGATGCCGCCGTGGTTCGCGGATCCGCACTACGGTAAGTTTTCGAATGATCGCTCCCTATCGCTGAGCGATGTGGATACGCTGGTCGCCTGGGCCGATGGCGGCGCGCCGGAGGGCGATGCCCGGGATCTGCCGCTGCCGCACGCCTATGCGGAGGGGTGGTCCATCCCCAAGCCGGATGTGGTGTTCCAGTTTCCGCGGGCGTTTGAGATTCCGGCGGCGGGCACAATCGAATATCAGAAAGTGATCGTGCCTTCCGGATTCACGGAAGACAAATGGGTACAGTTTGCCGAAGCGCGGCCGGACGATCGCGCGCACATACACCACATGATCCTGTATGTGCGCGAGCCCGGATCGCACTGGCTGCGGGCTGAACCGGCCGGGGTGTTCTTCGTGGCTCCAAAGGTGACGGACGACAGCACCGATACCAGCGCTTTGCCCAGCGATTTCCTGGTGGGCTATGCGCCCGGACAGCCGCCGGAGATGCTGCAGCCGGGTCAAGGCAAGCTGGTGAAGGCGGGATCGGATTTCGTGCTGGAGATCCACTACACCACCAATGGCAAGGCCAGTTCGGACCGCAGCAAGTTCGGCCTGGTGTTTGCCAAGGAACGGCCGCGCACTCGCGTACTGACTCTCTCCGCCACTAACGGGAAATTCAAAATTCCGCCGGGCGACCCGAACTACCGCGTCGATGCGGAATTCGAGGTAGGCGCGAACGTAAAGCTGGCCAGCCTGCATCCGCACATGCACGGGCGCGGCAAGGATTTCGAATACCGTATCGTGTATCCAACGGGCGGGACGCAAACGATTCTTCGGGTACCACGATATGACTGGCATTGGCAACTCTGGTACAACCTGGCGGCGCCTATGGTGCTGCCGAAGGGCACGCGCATTGAGTGTACGGCGCACTTCGACAACTCGCCCAACAATCCGGACAATGCGGACCCCAGCAAGGAAGTCGCCTGGGGGGATCAAAGTTGGGACGAGATGATGGTGGGCTTCTTCAATCTGGAGTTCCCCGCCGATATGCCGGTCGAAGAAATCCTGCAACATACGGCGGCAACCAATTGAGAACCGCGCGCTTCCCCGGCCTGATCGTAGCTGCTGCGCTGGCCGCAAGCGGGGCCGCTCAGACCGCGCCGCCCGCGAGGAAGAAGCTGCTGGCGATTGGCGAAGAAAAGGGCTACCGGCACGAAGCCGTTTCGCATGCGCTGGCAACCATCGAACGCCTGGGCCGGGAGAACGGGCTTTGGGACACCACCATCCGCACCGACACCGAGGCGCTCACCAAGAAAAAGCTGGAGTACAACGCTCCCAATTTGAATAACTTCGATGCCGTGTTGTTTTACACGGGCGGCACGTTGGAAATGGACGACCGGCAGAAGGCGGATTTTCTGTCGTTCGTTCACGACGATGGTAAAGGTTTCATCGGTGTCCACAGCGCCGCGATTACGTTCACCGAATGGCCGGAATATGGAGAGATGATCGGCGGCTATTACGACGAGCACCCCTGGGGCACTTTCAACGCGCCCATCGTGGTTGAAGACGCCGCGTTTCCCGGGATGAGCCAGTGGCCCGCTTCGTTCGTGCTGCGCGATGAGATCTACCAACTGCGCAGCTATTCGCGCGACAAGCTGCGCGTGCTGCTGCGCCTGGATGCGGACAAAGTCGATCTGGCGAACAAGAACGTCCACCGCACCGACCGCGATTTCGCCGTGGCGTGGGCCAAGATGTATGGCAACGGCAGAGTGTTCTATTCCACGCTGGGCCATCCGGTGGAGAATTGGGACCGCCGCGACATGCAGAAAATGTACGTCGAAGCAATCAAGTGGGCCATGAAATTGGAAGATGCCGACGTGACACCGCGGCCGTTGGGGCGGCAGCCGTGACGCGCCGGACATTTGCCCGTGTAGCCGCCGCGGGCGCGGCCATGGGACTGCAATTGCGCGCCGCGGGCACTTTGGGCAAATTGAAGATTGGCATCGGGACCTATAGCTATCACGGTCTCTCGATGGAGGCGATGATCGTCCAGTTGCAGGCCCTCCGCATCCAAGAGATCGAGATGTCGCGCGGCGAGTTCATGCTGATGTCGCATCCCGGCGAGGAGCGCTTCCGCGGCGCGCGCACGCTGTTCGACAAGGCGGGGATCCGCTGTGTGTCGTACTACGCGGCGACGATCCACGACGAGCAGGAGCTGAACTTGGCCATCCGATTTGCCAAGCTGCTGGGAGCGGGCAACATTACGGGCGATGCCACCGGCGGCCCGCTGCTTAAGCAGATCGACGAAAGGTGTACGCAGGCGGGGCTGAGCTTCGGTATCCACAATCACTTTTTCAAGACGAAGTTTGCGTACGAAAGCCCCGAGGACGTTCTGCGGGGGCTGAGCGGGCTGTCGAAGACCGTCGGCGCGACGGTGGATGTGGGCCAGTTCGCCTCCTGCGGATACGACACGGTAGACGCGGTGCGCAAACTTGGGCCGTATTTGAAGCTGGTCCATCTGAAAGATATCGCGGCGGCGGGCGCGGAAGATAACGTTCTGATCGGACAAGGGATCGCAAATATTCCCGAGGTGATGCACGAGCTTCACAAGCTGAGCTTCGGTGGATTGGTGGCGATTGAGTACGAGAAGGATGGGCCGGTCGAGGAGGATTTGCGGCAGGAGGTTGCGTTCGCGCGTCGATTAGCCTGATGGAGGGCGGGCAATCCTGCCCGCACCACAAGATGACTGATATGTTGCGATACACATTCTTATTCGCGATTGCGTTTCTGGCATACGGCGCGGAGACGCATCCCATACTTTCCATCGGCGCCACCGCGCCGGATTTCGCACTGCCCGGCGTGGACGGAAAGATCCACAGACTCGCCGATTATGCCGCCAGCCCAGTCCTGGCGATCGTCTTCACATGCAACCACTGCCCGATCGCGCAACTGTACGAACAGCGCATCATGCGCCTGTATGAAGATTATCGCGATAAGGGCGTGGCCGTGGTCGCCATCCAGCCGAACGCCCCGGAAGCCTTGCGGACCGACGAACTGGACTCATCGGACATGAGCGACACGCTCGATGAAATGAAGATCCGCGCCGCTTACAAGCACCTCACCTATCCCTATCTCTACGACGGCGAAAGCCAGTCGGTCGCGCGGGCCTACGGTCCGCAGGCCACGCCGCACGTTTTCGTCTTCGACCACGACCGGCGCTTGCGTTACGAGGGTCGCGTGGATAACAGCTACCGCATGGAACTGGTGAAGACGCAGGATGCGCGCAATGCCATCGACGCGCTGCTGGCGGACAAGCTGGTTGCGGTCACCCACACGGGCGTTTTCGGCTGCTCGACCAAGTGGAAAGAAAAAGAGGCCCAGCGGCTGGAGGCGATCCGGAAGTTGGAAGAAAAGCCAGTGACTCTGGAGCCCGCCACCGCCGACGATTTACGGAAGCTTGGCGCAAACCCGGCGAAGAAGCTGACTCTGGTCAGTTTCTGGGACACCCGTTGCGACTCGTGCATCGCGCAGTTCGGCGCCCTTGAGACAACCTATCGGATGTACAGCGTGCGGGGCCTCGAACTGGTCACCGTGGCCGCGAACCCTCCCGATTCGCGCGCCGCCGTGCAGCAGGTGCTCGAGAAGCAGCATGCCACCAGCCGCAACCTTATGTCGCTCGCGCGCACCTTCGATTCGGAGTGGGACTCAGCCGTGCCGTACACTGTCTTGATTTCTCCCGATGGAAGAATTCTCTACCGGAAGTTGGGCGCGGTGGACATGCTCGAGTTGCGGCGGACCATCCTGGCGAATTTCGATTGGGAATACGCCGGTTTCAGTCAATACTGGACGCGGTGACACTCGAATGGACATGGCCACGGGAGGCAGGACGGTCCCAGCGGCCATAGTGTACCGGCTAAGTTTGGCCGTCAGGAAAGCTTCGTAGGGGTCGATTTCTACAACTTGTGGCAGGGTTCGAATGGCTCGGCAACTGGCTGCTCGAAGAAGAGACGCCGGAGCATTGGAAGTGCTTTTCGGGCCTCGGTGTCTCCAAGCCCGATCAGCGACGGTATTTCCTTCACAGTATCGAGTCCGAATCTTTTGCCCACCATCGGGCTTAGCCGCACGAGATTTGCCCGATCCCCGATCAACTGCTGGGCCATACCGAGAGCGGAGGATGCCTGCGCGGTCATGAATACGTCGGCGGTCTTTAGTCCCCAATACAGCGCACCGAGCGAGTAAGATCTGCCCCAGTTCACGTCGAGCGGGGTTGTCGTGCAACCCAAGCTCAGCGCGCGTAGATCCAACGCGTTCCACCCAAGCACGCCGATGCACTCTACGAGAGCGACAGCGACCGGGTTATTGGCCCAGACGCCGCCGTCGAGGAGCGGCGTTCCGGCGGCTCCTCGATGAGTGGGAAAATACGTGGGTGCTGCTGCCGTCGAGAGGGCGACGTCTATGACCGATGCCTTATAGTCCCGTTCAAGTCGCGGGTGGTGGGATGTTTTCCAGATGTGCACTTCGCCCGAATCCAGGTTGAAAGACGGGATTACCAGCCGCTTCGTGCTTTCGCCGAGCTTGCGGTTCCCAAATACCTCCAGGGCGGCGTCTCGTAGGGGTGCCGGGCTGTACTTGCTGACGCCGAAACGCCGCAGGTACCGGAGGACGCGATTCCCACCAAAAATGCCGGGACCGTGGCTTAGATAGAACTCCGAGATCTTTTTGGCGCTAAGGCCCAATCCAAGCCCGAGAGCGATTATGCCGCCAGTCGAGGTGCCGACAACCAGATCGAAGTAGTCGGTCACTGGCTTTCCCAAGGAATCCTCTACGGTGGCGAGAAACGAAGCCGGGAACACGCCTTTAATTCCGCCACCGTCAATCGAGAGAATCCGCTTCATCAAAATACGCCGCCGCAATCCGCAGCATTGCCCGCGGATGGTGCGGCCCCTGCGTCCCAATGACCTCTCATGCGGCTACATCATCCTGTTGTTTGTGCTGAGGTAGATCAGGATGCGTTCCTTCGCCGCACCAATAACCAGTTTGGTACCACTTTTCGTAGAAATACAGCCACGTGGAAGTCCATGGCACAATCGTTTGCGCGATGATCAGATCACCGCGCCATTCCCAGGCCGTGTGCACACACAGCGTACCCTCCCGAAATACGTGGGGGAGACGCGAACAACCCAAGCGCACCCTGAGTTCTGGTGATAGCACGCGGATCTCCGGTCGCCAACGTGCGGTGTACGCGAACTCGACGGTGTAGGTATTGCTCATGGCGGTCGGCTGCAAAGTACCCGTCCACGAAGCCCGGTTGCCACGGTTCGTGGCGGCCGTGAACTGCGGCCAAAGTCGTTGCATGTGATACTTCTGCAAATCGAGGGTAAGCGGTTTGAACTTCATTCTTCATCAGTCGCCATGAAAGGTATTGGGGCGGAGCGGCGTAACCCCTGCAGAAGCCGTTGTGATCCGCCCCACCGCATCAATCCCTAGCATGCCGGCTTTCCGCGCCTCTTGCAGGCGCCTCGCCTGCTTCACGCGCACCAGTTGTACCGTCTCACCAAACAGTCGATCAAGCTCTCCATTCACATCGCCACCCCGCGCAAGCAGCCTTCCCCATTGAGCGGCGAAATCCTTGATGCCGGATGTGAACATTCCGTAGGCGTCCGGATCCTCATCCCAACACTCGCTCAGGTCTTCGGCGGTATTCGACGGGTTGCAGACCACAAGCCGGATTCCCTGCCGTTCCGCAACGGCTATCGCGCCCGCGATCCGACTGAGGACAGCCAGAAGCCCGTCGCTGACGGACTGCTCGCCCTTATAGTGGGTTGCAGCCAATGTGGTCAGCACAATGGAGATCGGCGCGAAGTCGTTGCCCCCATAGTAGATGTCGCGCCAACGTTTCAAGAGTTGCACAATGAGTTGCATCGGTCTCTTCTCCTCGGTGCGCTGCTGTGCCGGAAGCGGCATCGCCTTCTCCAGGAGGAAACGGGTCCCAAGTTCGGCCTGCCACTGGAACCAGTTGGCATAACCAATCGGGTTACTGGGCTTCCAGAACTTCGCCCGCCGGTCGGGTACTTGCACGCAGGTGCCCCCCGAGCCGTGATCTTTGCAGGCTGGCAGGATATCCAGATAGAATTCATCGGCGTACTTGATGCGCACGCACCGATTCTTCCGATCCACCATCTCCTTGTAGACGCCGTTGTCCTTTAGTACCGCGAACAGCGCATCGATGAGCTTCATCGGATTCACATTCTGGTAGGGAGTGGAGAGTTCCAGCACGAAATCGAGATCGTGCGGACCGCCCACCGGCCGGACCGTCGTGCCCAGCCGCATTGATCCGTGCGGGTAAATCTTAGGTGCAAGCGTTGCAAAGAAGCTTCCCGTCGCCTCCAGGACCGCCGCAACTGCGCGATAGCGCTCTTCAGCTTGGCGATATCGGTATGGCGGTAGCTGCAGTTCTTCGCAGACCTGGAACAGCAGATCATCGAGCTCCACCAGGAAGTCGTCTGAATGTAGCGGGATAGCGTTAACTGCCATGAATATCTCCTTTGGGCGAGAACGTGGAAACGACTCCAAATAAATATGATAACTATAGTTCCAGATTTTGTCAAATTGTGTTATTGTTCGTAACAGGGGGCCAGAAATTATGGACGGCAAGATCCGCTTGGCGGTCTCGGCAGGAATCGGCATTCCCTCGTTGCAATCATTCACTGCCCGGTTTCTGCCGCTTGTTTGTTAGGATGTGCGCATGGCTATCGATCAATTCGAATTAGGCCGACGATTGCGACAAGCACGCGAAGCATGCGGGCTGACCCAGGAAGAAGCCGCAGAACACCTTGGATTGTCGCGCCCGACCGTGGCGCAAACGGAACTCGGCAACCGGGCGATCAACGGCTTCGAACTGGATCGGCTGGCCTATCTCTATGCCCGCGACATCCGGGAGTTTCTCGCGGAAGACTTTGCCGAGGACGAACTCGTCCGGGCATTGTTTCGATCGGATAACGAGGCGGATCAGGAGGGGGTCAAGCAGGCGCTGCGCGACTGCATTGCCCTCGGCCACGAGCTTACGAATGTTGAGGATCTGGTAGGCGTTAGTCGAGGCTTGGCTACCGCGGTTGCATACTCGATTGCCAGCGTCAGAACTCGATGGGAAGCCATCCAGGCGGGCGAACACGTAGCATCCGAGGAACGGCGCCGGCTTGGACTTGGTTCGTCGCCGGTCGGCGACCTAGTTCGACTGCTTGAAGCCCAAGGGGTTCGGACCGGCGTTGTAGCGATGCCCGACGACATCTCGGGCCTCACGATTGCCCATCCTCGCGTCGGGTTATTCCTGGTCATCAACAGTGAGCATGCTCCCGTCCGGCAGCGATTCTCATGGTGCCACGAATATGCTCATGTTCTCCTGGACCGCGGCGCCGCTGGCCGCATCAGCCGCGCCACCGACCGAACCGATTTGGCGGAGGTCCGTGCCAACGCGTTCGCTGCCGCTTTCCTTATGCCCGCGGAAGGTGTCCGGCAGTTCGTAGCCACCTTGGGCAAAGGCGCGTCGAGCCGGCTCCATGCAGACATCTTCGATGGGGAAGGCGTAGTGCCGGTGGACGCGCGAACTGAGCCTGGATCGCAGTCGCTCCAACTCTACGACGTGGTGCCCATGGCCCACTTCTTCGGCGTCAGCGTCCTGTCCGCCATATACCGGCTCCGAAACTTGCGGCTTCTGTCGGATGTCGAATTTGAGCGGCTCAGGGTTCAAGACCAGGAGGGCAGGAGCGAAGAGTTGCGCCGCGCACTCAGCCTGCCCCCCATCGAGGGCGCCGAACACGCAGGCGAATTTGCACGGCGCTTTCTGTCACTGGCCCTGGAAGCTTACCGCAGAGACCGCATAACCAAGAGTAAGCTGCAGCATCTCGCGGGCCGCATCGGACTGTTGCCGGAAACCGTTCAGACATTGATTCAAGGCGCGGGTTTGGACGATAACGAGGCGGAGCCGGCCCTGCTTCCGGGGTGAGCAAATGGGTCCAGTGGCGACCGTTGTTCGCGTTGTCGTGACCGACGCGAACATACTCATCAATCTGATTCAGGTCGAGTGCCTTGCGATTTTGGGCCGGTTGCCCGGCTACGAATTCGTCATCCCGGACGAAGTGATTCGGGAAGTGAAACACGCCGATCAGCGCGAGACCTGACAGTCGGCGCTCAATTCGGGGATGCTGCGCCCGGCGGCAATTAACGATAGAGACACTCTGAAGCTGTGTGGAACTGAGCGCGATCAGGGGACCTGGAGCTGCATGCCTGAGTCTTGCAGTGATGCACGAATGGCTGATTGCGTCGGACGAGAAGCGAGTGTTTCGTCGCGAAGCGCAGGCCCGGCTCGGTCCGGGCAGAATTGTGAACACGGCGGGCATTCTTCTGCTCGCGATTCGGGATGAGATATTGACCATCGAAGATGCGGACAAAGTGAAGTTACAGTTGGAGAGCCATCACTTCCGGATGACCTTCGACTCGTTTCGGGACCTTCTGTAGCCGGCGAATGCCGCATCGCGCCTGGGCACAAAACCCCTTCCGGCGGAGCCAGATGCAGCTTGGCCCGCCGCGCTTGTGGGCCAATCCGTCTACCCGCAGCCCCACTTACGCAGTGGCTGCGCGCACGGCGCCGTGTTCCAAACGCCCTAGCTCGGAGTTCAAATCCGCCAGCGCCTTTTGCATCATATTCCGGTATCGGGGGTTTTTGCTCGTTTCCAACTCCCGAAGGACCCGGGTGCGAGAAAGATTCAAAGTTTCTCTCCTTCGGAGCAGTTCCAATTGTTGCGGCGGAACCTGTTCATCGAAAGGGGGACGGACCTGAGTCTCGGCCGCCTCAATCTGCGACTCGACCGATTTGCTTTCCCAACCTCTTGCCATATTTACCATTATACGGTGCGGAAAAGCGCTAGGGGTAGCTTTGTTTGGGCTGAAACGGGCTGGACAGATAATAGACCTTTGGATTGTGCAGGTTACCAGCGCGGCCTTAGTTTGTCGAATGCGGCCGCATGGCCCGCGCAATCAACCCCAGCCCGCCCACCAGCAGCACCAGCATGACAATTGTGTTGAACAAGCTGGTCGGCTGAAAATAGATGCGCAGGTTGGCGAGCATGCCCGCCAAGATGAACAGCGCACCGGCGGCGGTCAGCAGCCATCCGATGACGCTACGGCCGTCCCGGAACAGGAGGCCGACGCCGATCAGCATCGGGATCAGCGTAATGCCGAAAGTGTTCCCGCCCCAGAAGCTCCAGTAGGATCCGGCCACGATCACTTGATTGGTCAGCAAGTATCCGCCCACGCAGGTTAACGCGAAGCCCAGCAGGAAGTCGCCGAGTCCGCCGGACGTCCCGCCCACATCGCTGAAACGACGATCCGCCATAAGTTCGAGGATATCGCAAAATCCCGCGGCGCCGGTCACACCCTTTGAAAAAAAACCTCGCCATTTCATTTCAGTGGCTTGCAGAGGGAAAATCTCCTCGGCGGGTGGCAACCATGGCACTCGGTCATTACAATCGAATCGGGAGGCAGAACAATGAAGAATTCCCAAAAAGACAACTTCGCAACCTGGACGAACGACCCAGGCATGGCCGCGCGCTACGCACCCATACACGGCATGGTTACCGAGTTGCTTGCCAGGATCGACCCTGACGGGTACACCAACATGCTGGAGGATCTGCATGCCCGACGGAAGCCGGATAGTATCGGTGAAGCGCACGTGATCGCGCTTATGGCCGACCTCTCGTGGCGCATCAGCGGTTGTTTCTACCTGGAGAACGAAATCCTGAAGCGGGGCATGGAAGCTTGCGGTCCGAAAGACGATCCCGACCAGGCGCTGGCGCGCGCCTTCATGCGTGAGAGCAAAGGCGGCGGTCTACTCTCGAAGCTGTCCAGATATGAGAGCCGGCTCTCGAGGGAGCAATCGCGCTGCATCCGCTTGTGGGAACTCTTCGCGAAAAACCGTAAATACGCGGAAGCCAGAATTGCCGCCACGCTGGCGAAGCGCAAACCCTGCACTTCCGTTATACAATAGGTTGTGCTCCCCCGGCCCTCCATCTGCCGTCCCGGTCTGTTTGGTTCCGATTAAGCCGCGCGCTACCTCTGCCTGCACTCGTTGGCCCCAGTGAGTTCAATTGTCAGGAGGTTTGCGTATGACCAAGACCGCCGATCCTGAAATGGAGGCGATCCGGCCGATGCGGCACGATCTGCCACATCTTATCGGGCCTTTGCCCGGGCCGCGCGCGCAGGAAGTAATTGCGCGCGACCATCGTTCCGTTTCGCCGTCCTACACGCGCGGCTATCCGCTGGTAGTCCGCCGCGGCGAAGGCGCTATCGTCGAGGACGTGGACGGCAACCGCTTCCTGGATTTCAATGCAGGCATCGCCGTGGTGGCCACCGGCCACTGCCATCCGCGCGTGGTAGCGGCCATCCGGGAGCAGGCCGGCAATCTGATCCACATGTCGGGGACCGATTTCTATTACGAGGCTCTGGTGGATCTGGCGGAGAAGCTCGGCTCGCTCGCGCCGGGCGGCGTGGAGCGGCGCGTGGCGTTCTCCAACTCCGGCGCGGAGGCCGTCGAAGGCGCCATGAAGCTGGCGCGCTACTCCACCGGCCGCCATAGATTCATTGCTTTCCTGGGTTCCTTCCACGGACGCACCATGGGTGCCCTGTCGCTCACCGCGCGGAAAGACGTGCAGCGCCGCGGCTTTGGACCGCTGGTGCCGGGCGTGGTGCATGCGCCTTATCCCAACTGCTATCGCTGCCCGTTCGGCCAGACGCCCGCCGACTGCGCGGTAGAGTGCGCGAAGTTTATCGAAGATACGTTGCTGCAAACGATTGCGCCGGCCGATGAAGTGGCAGCTATCGTCATCGAACCGGTTCAGGGTGAGGGCGGTTACATCGTGCCACCGCAGAAATTCTTCGACGAGCTGGTGCGCATCACGGAGAGACACGGCATCCTGCTGGTTTGCGACGAAGTCCAATCCGGCATGGGCCGCACCGGCAAGATGTGGGCCTCCGAGCATTTCCACTTGACGCCCGATATCATGACGGTGGCCAAGGGAATCGCCAGCGGGTTGCCGTTGGGAGCCACCGTAGCGCGCGCGGATCTGATGAAGTGGGGTCCCGGCGCGCACGCCTCCACTTTCGGCGGCAATCCGGTGGCCTGCGCGGCGGCGCTGGTGACCATCGAGCTGCTGGAGCAGGGACTGATCGATAACGCCGCGCGGATGGGTGCGCACCTGATGGCGCGCATGCGGGATTGGCCGGCGCGCTTTCCCATCGTGGGCGATGTGCGCGGGCTGGGACTGATGCTGGGCATCGAGCTGGTGCGCGACCAGCAATCCAAAACCAAAGCGCCGGAGTTGCGCGACCGCGTAGTGGATCTGGCCTTCGAGCGCGGCCTGCTGATTCTGGGCGCCGGCGACAATACTCTGCGCCTGTGCCCCGCGCTGGTGATCGCGCGGGACCAATGCGACTTCGCGCTGGATACGCTGGAAGAGTGCCTGGCCCTGGCGATGCGCGAAGATTGAAGGTCCAGTCCGAAACATGGACAACACCCAGCCCAGGATCTCGCCATAGAGGATCTGCGAAAATGCGTGCGCGGCTTTTAGCCGAAACGATATTCTGGCCGCTGCTGAGGCGCTCGATCCGGCCAGATCGAATCGGCCGAGGCGGTCGGGGAACCTATTTTGGCCTGATGGGGTGAAGGCGTACTGCACTCAGTCGCGCGCCGGGCGGGCCGGGGGAAGCAGCGAGCCGGAGCGTTTCATTGCCGCTGGCGAAAAGATCCTTGGGTTAGTCCATGCGCGGGCGGTTGCCATAGGCGGCGGACACGCGCCTCGCCGACACCTTCACATCCCGCAACGGCCAAGCTGTCCATATACGTGCATTCACCGGACTGGACGGAAGCGCCGGATCTGCTCCGCTGGTTCACGGGCATTGGCGGGGATACCGATTCCGATTGCCCTTTATTTGGGCCTCGGCAGCTCCATCTCGAACCGCGCTGTGGAAGTATTCGGCGACGAAAACAAGGCGCGCAGTTGGATGGATACGCCACGCGATATCTTCGGCGGGCGATCTCCTCAAGATCTTGTGGCCACGGGCGAGGCCGCCGCACAACGCCGCGTTTTGGAAGTTCTGCTGCGCATCGACTACGGCGTTCTCCTGATATTCCGCAATGCAAATCTACCGAATGCACCGTTCGGCGCTGGCAGCGGGCGATTATACGGGTGCTCTAAGCCCATGGGAACCCACTAATACGCGGCGCAGCACCGCTCTCTTGGCTTTCCCCGGAATCAATCTGGGCTAGTAGGCGGCCACGCTCCGGGACGCGCGGGCTAGCTCGCCGCCAGTTGTTCCACGTCTCTGCTCAAATATTCGAGGATCTCCTGCTCGCGTGCCTGGATCTCAAGAAGGATAGGTTCGGACAGCCGCATGTAGTCCTGGCTCGAATGAACCTTGCGCGCTTCAAGGAGCACGCCACCGACGGAGAATTCTACGGTACGACGGCAGGCGGCGGGGCTTACGCAGAAGGCACTGTCTTCAAAATAGCGTCAAGGGGGCCCTTGGCGACAGTTTATAGTTTTTGCGCCCAGAGCGGATGTGCGGAGGGCGCGACCCCGCTCGCGGCGCTTGTTCAGGACACAAGGGGGACTTCGAAGGCACTACCGCGAAGGGTGGGATCGGTGCCGGCTATGCGGGGCCAGGGTGCGGCACCGTCTTCAGCCTCTCGGTCGGGTTGGGACCATTCGTCGAAACTCTGCCGGACTCCGCCGCGGTAGGAGCGGAGATCAGGGTCCTGGGAACCGGCCTGACTGGCGCGACTAGCGTGAGCTTCAACGGCACCGCCGCAGCCTTCGAAGTGGTTTCAGCCTCCGAAATCACCACCAACGTGCCCTCCGGCGCGACTAGTGGGAAGATCGAGGTCGTAACACCCAGCGGCACGCTTTCAAGTAACGTGTCCTTCCGGGTGTTGCCGTAGAATCCGCGCTTCCCGCCTGGGCGCGTATTCCTGCAAGTGTGAAAGAGCGCGGTTCCGACCCCAGGGTCCGCCAGGGTCCGCCCCAACCAATAACAAAATCGGTTAAGATCAGGAATCATGGGGAGCCTGCAAAGTCCAACGGCACCGCAACAATTGGCCGCGCAGCTTGAGCACCCGAACGCCAGCTCCATCTGGAACCGCGCTTTGGAAGTATTCGGCGACGAAAACAAGGCGCGCAGTTGGATGGATACACCGCGTGATATCTTCGGCGGGCGATCTCCTCAAGATCTGGTGGCCACCGGCGACGCCGCCGAACAACGCTGCGTTTTGGAAGTTCTGCTGCGCATCGACTACGGCGTTTTCGCCTGATATTCCGCAATGCAAATCTACCGAATGCACCGTTCGGCGCGGGCAGCGGGCGATTATACGGGTGCCATGTTAGCCGGAGGCCGCTGGAATACCATCGGAACTCTATGCTATACACGGCGCAGAACCTCTCCCTGGCTTGTCTCGAGATTCTGGTTCATCTCGACAAGAGCCAGTTGCCGCGGGGCTATGTTTGGTCGGAGGCCGAGCTGCACGAGACACCAACGCTCTTGGTGTTCGAGGGCGTCAACGACATAGCATCTTGCCAGGCGCAGGGCCATTCGTGGGTGAATGCCGCCAATCGGCTAGCCATTCGAGTTCCCTCGGTCATCACTCCAGCCGAGTTCAATATCCTGCTGAATCCCCGGCACTCCGCGTATGCCGGTCTCGTATGGAGCGATCCTCGGCCCTTTCGGTTCGATCCGCGCCTGTTCATCGCGGAACCGCAGACACTTTAAGCGCCGCAAGCGCACCTCCTCCTGATAGACTAAGTACAGAAAGCCCCCAAACCCCGTGAATCCCCCAGTCACCGGTCCGGAACTTGATCGCGAGCCCAAGCTGCCCGGCAAACAGGCCCGCCGCGAAGACGTCAAATTCGCCGCCGGCAAGATCGCCGTCTTCCAATACGCCGGCGTCCTCATCTTCCTGTTCCTCATCACCGGCTTCTGGAACCTGCAGGTCCAAAACCCGCAGATGTACAACGAGCAGGCCGAGCGCAACCGCATCAAGTCCTTACCCATTCCCGCGCCCCGCGGCAAAATTCTGGACCGCGACGGCCGCGTCATCGTCGATAACCATTCCTCCTACAGCCTCATCCTCACCCGCGAAAACCTGAAGACCGAACATCTGCGAGCCATCGCCGACGGATTGAACCTGGATTACGACGACCTGGCCGCGCGCGTCCGGCGCTACACGTCCCGTCCAAAATACGATCCGATCGTCATCAAAGAGGAGCTCACGCCCGGCGAGTTGGCATTTGTCGATTCGCACCGCGATTTCTTTCCCGAGATGGAACTGATCCATGCGCAGCGCCGCCTTTACCCGCAAAACGGATTTGCCGCGCACGTCATCGGCTATACCGGCGAAATCAGCGAGCAGGAATTGGATTCGCCCGACTACGCGAAGTATAGCCAGGGCGCCGTGATCGGCAAGTTCGGCATCGAGCGCCAGTACAATGACACCCTGATGGGCGTGGATGGCGAGCGCCAGGTGGTGGTGGATAACCGCGGCAAGACCCACGAAACGCTCGCCAACAAAGAAGCCATTCCGGGCAAAGACCTGCAACTGACCCTCGATCTCGATTTGCAGGCCGTCGCCGAGCTCGCCATGGAAGGCAAGAATGGCGCGGTTGTCGCCATGGACCCGCGCACCGGGGAGGTCCTGGCGATGGTCAGCCGACCCAGTTTCGACCCCAACAAGTTTGCGGTGCGCATCAAGTCTTCCGACTGGCGGGAAATCGCCGATAACCCCGATCATCCGCTCCTGAATCGCGCCATTCAGGCGCAGGATGCGCCCGGGTCCACCTTCAAGCCCATCGTGGCCATAGCGGGTCTTGAGTCGGGCGCGATCGACGACCAATTCACGGTCCATTGTTCTGGTGGTGCAACGTTTTACGGCCACTATCATAAGTGCCACTTGAAGAGTGGCCATGGCGCCGTTTCGCTGCATAGAGGCATCGTGCAATCGTGCGACGTCTACTTCTATAATGTCGGCGAACGCACCGGGATCGATAAGATCGCCTTCTACGCCAACCAGGCCGGACTGGGAGAAAAGACCGGTATCGACCTGCCCCACGAAGCCGAAGGCGTGGTGCCGTCTTCGGCCTGGAAGATCCGCAACTTCCGCGAGAAATGGTATGCCGGCGAAACCATCTCGGTGGCCATCGGCCAGGGCGCTGTGACGGTGACGCCCTTGCAACTGGCGCGCGCTTATAGCTGGCTCATCAACGGCGGGTTGTGGCATCAGCCGCACCTGGTCAAGGGCGGCAAGTATCAGGAGCACAGTTGGCCGATTTCGCCGGACAATGTGGCCAAAGTGATCTATGGCACCTGGGGCGTGGTGAACGAGGGCGGCACAGGCGGCCGCGCGCAGCTTCCGGGCCTCAACGTGTGCGGCAAGACCGGCACCGCCCAACTTGCCTCGGACGAATTCCTGAAGGGCAAAAAGGGGAAGGAGTACGCGAATAATGCATGGTTCGTGGGCTTCGCGCCGCGCGAGGCGCCCGAAATCGTAGTGGTATCGCTCTTCGAACACGGCGCGGAAGGCCCGCTAGCGGCCCCCATCTCGCGCGACGTGCTGAAAGCTTATTTCGATAAGAAGGCGCGCTTAGCGGCCGAGGGGGCGAGCGGGCGAGGGGGCGAGGGGGCGACCAGAATCGGCGAATTCCTCCGCTTCGGCCTACCTCTGCCTCCCGCGCTGGCCCCAGCCAAACCGGAATCGCCAGTAATCGAAGCGGCTTATTTCAGCTCCGACGATAACGAAGGCGACCCTCGGATCGCCCCCTCGCCCGCTCGCCCCCTCGCCCGCTCAGCCGCCCCTTCCTACCCATGACCCGCTACCTCCGCCCCCGCGATCTCGACTGGACCCTCCTCGTTATCTCCCTGATTATCTGCGGAGTGGGTGTCCTGCAAATCTACAGCGCTACGCGCGGCACGGTCTGGCAAGAGGCCTGGTGGAAGCAGATCGTCTACATCGCCGCCGGGCTCCTGCTGATGTGGCTCACCGTCGCTATCGATTACCACACCATGATGAACCACGTCTCCCTTTTGTACGGTTTATCCGTGGTGGCCCTGCTCGGAGTTCTGTTGATCGGCAAGCAGGCCTTCGGCTCGCGGCGCTGGATCCCCGTGGCGGGCGGCTTTCACTTGCAGGTGTCGGAATTCGTGAAACTGGTGATAATATTGTTGGTAGCACGCTTCCTGACGGAGTTGAAAACCGAAGATCTGGAAGGCCGCGATATGGCCAAAATCGCGGGGCTGGTGCTGGTGCCCATGGCTCTGGTAATGAAACAGCCGGACTTGGGAACGGCCCTGACCTACGTGCCTGTGTTGATCGTAGGGATGTTTCTGGCCGGCATGCGCCGGAAGTATTTAGTGGCAATCGGAGTGGTGGTCTTGTTGGTGCTCCCGATTGGATGGACTATCTTGAAGGATTATCAGAAAGCGCGATTGGTCAGTTTCTTGGATCCCGACCGCGATCCGCGCGGCAACGGGTACCAGTTGATCCAATCCAAGATTGCAGTTGGCGCCGGCGGTATGTGGGGTAAAGGAGTGACGAAAGGCTCCCAGACGCAGCTTCGCTTCCTTCCCGTTCCGCATACCGATTTCATCTTCTCGGCCTTCGCCGAGGAGCATGGATTTGTCGGCGTGATCGTAGTGTTGGCGTTGTATTTCGTGTTAATCATGCAGATTGTGCAGAACGCCCAAACGGCCTCGGATAAGGCCGGTATGTATATCTGCATGGGAGTAGCCGCGTTACTTTTGTTTCACGTGCTGGTGAACGTTGGGATGGTAGTGGGCCGGATGCCTGTCACCGGAATTCCGCTGCCCCTGATGAGCGCCGGCGGATCGAGTGTGTTGTCGAATTTCCTGATGTTGGGGCTGGTCAATAATGTCCGGCTCAGAAGATTTGTAAATTAAAAGGATTTGTTGGGAGCCGTTTGAGACTCCTGGAGGGCAAACGCGCCGGATGCGCACCCTCCGGCGCCGATACTGAGCCGCGAGCGTGAGCGAGCGGTTTTCGGCGATGAGGAGTGGTTCCCCGGCCGGTGGCACAGGCTTTAGCCTGTGTACGCTTTAGTGGCGTCCCGGCCAGCGTGAGCTTCTTACATGTTACTAGGCGCTCGCTGCCCGGTTCGCAGGGCGCCGCTTGAGACCCACGCAGGGTAGCCGCCTTCCTCCCGTACCGGTCCGCGCCGGTTCCCAGCGGAGGAGAATGTAATGTCGAAAGAGTTAATTGTTTCGGCGAATCGCCATGAAACTCGCGTGGCGGTCCTCGAAGACGATCAGGTAGTCGAAGTTTATTATCAACGCGAGAAAGAATATTCCTTGGCCGGAAGTATTCATAAGGGCCGGGTCACGCGCGTGCTTCCAGGCATGCAATCGGCCTTCGTGGATATCGGCCTGGATCGCGATGCGTTCCTGTACGTGTCCGACTTCTTCGAGGACAACGACGAGTACGACAAGATCGTAACCAGCGTCGAAGAAAAGGTCCTCAAGATGGAAAAAGGGCCGGGCTCAGGGGGTACCCAGCCGCCGACGCTCGCCCCCGCTACGACAGACGCACCGCCCGCGCCTGAGCCAGCCGCCGACGCTGTTGCGGCTCAACCGGCGCCCGCTACTCTGGCAGCCCCCGACCAGTTTGCCCGCCGCAACGACGGTCGCGATCGCGACGGCCGCGGCGGCCGGCGTGGAGGGCGCCGTCGCCGTCCCAAGGGCCGCGGCTTGCCCGAGTCCAAGTATTTCTCGCCGGGGCCGCACAGCGTCGCCGCCCCGCCACCCGAGCCCGAAGAGGCCGTAGAAGCCGAGCTGGAAACGGTGGAAGATACGGCGCCAGATACGGCGGAAGATATCGTGGTGCTCCCTGGCGAGTCGCTCGCCAAATACCAAGGTGGGGCAGGCGCTTCCGCCTGCCAACCTGAAATCACTGAACCAGCCGAATCCCCCGAGATCGAGGAAGCCGTGGAAGCCGCTGCGATCCCCGAAGCAGCCACACCACCAGAACCGCGCGAAGCCGGTTGGCAGGCGGAAGCGCCTGCCCCACCCGTCGAAATCGCCGAACCGGTCCAGGTGAGTTGGCAGGCGGAAGCGCCTGCCCCACCGGCCGAGGTCGCGGAAGTTCCGGAATTCAACACGACTGCCGAGCCTGTCGCCGAAGACGACCAGCTTGGTCCCGAGCCCGCCCGCATACCCACCAGCCTCACCGCCGCCCTCCGCGAGCAGGGCGGACGTTACCCGCACCGTGTCTCCCGCCGCATGCGCCGCCGCGGCCGCCCCGATGGCGCCGATGCCCAGCAGGCGGGGCAGGCGCTTCCGCCTGCCGACCGGAAACCGGAACCCCGGCCCGAAGCCGGTCCGGATGCCCGCCAAGCGGCCCGTCCCGAAACCGTCCGTACCGAGAAGTCCGCCGCGCCCTCCATCAGCGACCTGCTGCGCGAGGGCCAGGAAATCATCGTCCAAATCGCCAAGGAACCCCTCGGACAAAAGGGCGCCCGCATCACCTCCCACATCGCCCTGCCCGGCCGTTTCCTGGTCTACATGCCGACCGTCGACCACATCGGCGTCTCCCGCAAAATTCCCTCCGACGATGAGCGCCTCCGCCTGAAGCGCGTGCTGCAATCCAACCGCACCGGCATCCCCGGAGGTTATATCGTGCGCACCGCCGGCGACGGCCGCACCGAAGAGGAGCTCCGCGCCGACATGCTCTTCCTCTACAACCTCTGGCTGGACATGCGCCAGAAGGCCGAGAAGCGCCCAGCCCCCGCTCTCATCCACCACGATCTGGATGTCGTCGAGCGCATCCTGCGCGACCAGTTCACCAGCACGTTCAAGAGTGTCTGGGTCGACAACGAGGAAGTCTACGAAAACGTGCTGGGCTTCGTGCAGCGCTTCCAGCCCGCGCTGGTCACCCGCGTGAAGCTGTATACCCGCGCCAACCCCATCTTCGACGAGTACGGCATCACCGCGGAACTCGAAAAGGCGCTCCGTCCGAAGGTATGGCTGAAGACCGGCGGCCACATCGTCATCAATCAAACCGAAGCCCTGGTGGCCATCGACGTCAACACCGGCAAATACGTGGGTAAGTCGAACCGCCTGGAAGACACCATCGTCAAGACCAATACCGACGCCATCAAGGAAATCGTGCGCCAGATCCGGCTGCGCGATTTAGGCGGCATCATCGTGGTCGATTTCATCGATATGGACGAGCGCAAGAACCGCCAGAAAGTGATGCAGGTGCTCGAAGAGGCCATGCGCGCCGACCGCGCCCCGTACAAGATTCTGCAGTTCAACGATTTCGGATTGGTGGCCATCACCCGCAAGCGCGTGAAGCAAAGCCTGGAGCGCACCTTGTGCGTGCCCTGCCCGAATTGCGAAGGCTCCGGCTACGTGAAGAGCGTGCAAACCGTGATCGGCGAAATCCTGGTGGAAGCCCAGAAGATCGCGCGCGCGGTGGAAGGCGACAGCGTCATGCTGCGCGTCAACCCGGAAGTCGCCAAGGTGCTGAAGTCCAACCAGAATTCGTATTTGCAGGAGATCGAAGAGATTCTGGGACGCACGGTGCTGGTGAAGAGCGACCCGCTGCTGCACCAGGAGAAATTCGACCTGGCATGAGCGGGGCAGTGCTCTTGAGTTGTCTCGGCGCAGGAACTTTGAGTTATGAAGGCCCTCACCCAATTTCGAGAACAGGCGGAACTCTTGAGAGAATCCAGCGGCTCCACCAATATCGAGAAGACGCTATTGAAAGCATTGAAAGTGTTGAAACTTTTCAACATCCCTCACTACGTCTGTGGCGGGTTTGCCGTTCAGGAGCACGGTTATCCACGATTCACCATAGACGTGGATATCATCGTACCCGATGTGAATTTTGCTCGTGAAAAGCTGTCGGTGAACGGCTTTAAAGCGAATCCTGGCTCCAAAATGACCGTTACGGATAGGGAGACAAAGGTCGAGATCGACCTGCTTCCCGGTGGAGATAAAATGGGTCCAGGTCCGGTCAGCTTTCCGATGCCGAAGAACGTGGCTGACAAACCGCAAATCCTCGCGTTGCACGACCTGATTGCGCTCAAGTTGTCAAGCTACATCGGAAGCCCGATTGATCGCGCTCAGGACTATGCCGATGCGATCAAATTGATTCAGGTCAACCACACGTCACGGGAGCTTGAGGTTGATGCAAGAGTACGGGACTTGTATCACACGCTGTGGGATCAGATTCATCGGCAGCGATTAACCTAAATAGAGAGGTCCGGTCTAATCCCGGCACCAAAAAGCCTATGATCGACATATGAACTGGTGGCAACAACCGTTCTTTCACGAGGCCCTACCGATCGTGATCGCCATCGTAATCGGCGCCTGGTACCAATGCAGGATGATCGGCAAGTGGATCGACGAAAACGACCAAACGGACTGACGCAACCGAGCGTCGTTCAGGACGGATCGGACGCCCGGCATAAGAGTTCGGGCTCCCTGCTCCTCATAGCCACACGCGCGTTATGCAGTCAGACCACCCTACTTCTGGCCGCCTGAAGTCGACTGGGTCCGCGATGCCGATCGCTCGGCCGCGCGTTCTGTCGACCGAGTGCTAACGAACGCCGGCAGGCAGACTGTCCCATTTCTCGATCTGCGGCATCAGTCGCCGAAGATCATGCGGCCCATCCGATCGCCAAGCCGGCCCACTTCCTCGGGATCGGCCGCGGCACGGAAGGGATCGGCAAGGTCGAAGAACTCCTGTTGCTTGCGTTTCTCGGCCTCAATGCCATTCTCGATCGGTTCAACCAGCATCCGGTTGGCGCTAAGCCCGCGAGTTTTCGCCAAAGTGCGAACTTGCGTCGCGACGTTCGATGGCAAGCTGACGCTTTGCCTACAGACTTATTTCCCGTCCCCATCACACCATTATGCACCGAAACGGTGTGATCGCGGGGAGTTCTTCCCCGGCCTGGTCATTTGCGCGCGAATAATGCGGCATCGCATTCGGTACTCTGGAAGAGTGCCAGACCCCGCCGACGCGCGAAAACCGAGAACACTGGACGTCGGTTGCGGGATTCACAAGCAGCCGGGAGCCATCGGGATCGACCAAAATCCCGCCACCCGCGCCGACGTCCTTTGCGATCTCGACCGCCCGCCGTACCCCTTTCGAGACAATTCCTTCGACCGCCTGCTGGCCATCCACGTCATCGAACACGTGGCGGATGTCATGTCCACGATGGAGGAATTCCACCGCCTGGTGCGGCCGGGCGGCACAATGCGCATCGAAACGCCGCATTACACCGATTTCAGCTCCTTCTGCGATCCCACCCACCGCAGCCATCTGAACAGTTTCTCCTTCCGCTATTTCGGCGAGGACCACGGCGGCTTCGGCTATTACACCAAAGGGAAGTTCCGCGAGATTTCCGTGCAGGTCAAGCTACTCTTATTTTGGAGATGGCTTGGGTTCGAATTCCTGGTAAACCACTTTCGACGCTACCGGCTCTTCTGGGAGCACTACCTGTGCTTCGTGGTTCGCGGCAAAGTGATGAACTTCGAATTCGAAGTAGTGAAACCACAGATGAACACAGATGAACACAGATAAAGGGCAGAACCGCATCGTTCAGTTTCTTATCCGTGTTTATCTGTGTTCATCTGTGGTTAATTCCCTTTACCGCCTGGCGGACGCCGCCCGCAATGTCTACCGAAACCGCCACGCCACGCCCGAGCAGGCGCATGGCCGCCGCGGCGAGGATCTGGCGCACCGCTTTCTGCGCCGGCAGGGCCTCATCATCGTGGCGCGCAACTTTCATCAGCGCTCCGGCCGCGGCGAGTTGGATATCGTCGCCTGGGACCGCCAGACCCTGGTGTTCGTCGAGGTGAAGTCCCGCGTAAGCGCGGAATTCGGCAGTCCCGGCCGGGGGGTTGGGGTAGATAAGGAGAAAGATCTCCGGCGGGCGGCCGGGGAGTATCTGCGCCGTTGTGGTGCGGCCAAGGAACAGACCCGCTTCGATCTGGTGAACATCATCCTCGCCGACCCGCCCGACATCGAATGGATCAAGGATGCCTTTCCCGTCAGCCGGACGTTATAATACTTTCTCCGCGCCACGCAGTCCACAACAATCTCTCTTTGCGGAGGCTCTTCCACTTTGCCGGAATTACGTAAGGACCCCATTACTGGCCGCTGGGTAGTCATCTCGACCGACCGCGCCCGCCGCCCTTCCGATTTCGTTCGGCAGCCGGTGCCGCCCGCCGCCGCCCACCTTTGCCCTTTCTGCTATGGCAACGAGCAGAAGACGCCGCCCGAAGTGTTGGCCTACCGTCCAGGCGGTGGCGCGAACCAGCCGAGATGGAACGTACGCGTGGTGCCGAACAAGTTTCCGGCGCTGGGTATCGAAGGCGAGCTGAATCGCCAGGGCGAGGGCATGTACGACAAGATGAACGGGATCGGCGCGCACGAAGTCGTGATCGAAAGCCCGGATCACACCTTGACCATGGCCGAAATGACCGACCACCAGATCGAGGAAGTGCTGTGCGCCTTCCGCGACCGCATCAACGACCTCAAGAAAGACACGCGCTTCCGGTACATCGTGTTGTTCAAGAACCACGGCGAGGCGGCGGGCGCCACGCTGGAGCATCCGCACTCGCAACTGATCGCGCTGCCGGTGACTCCCAAGCGCGTGAAAGAAGAGTTGGACGGCGCGAAAGTGTATTTCGATTTCAAGGAGCGCTGCGTCTACTGCGATATCCTGCGGCAGGAAACCTCCGCGGGCGTGCGCGTGGTGACCGAGACGGACCGCCTGCTGGTGCTGCAACCGTGGGCGCCGCGCTTCCCGTTCGAAACCTGGATATTGCCCAAGCGCCACGAATCGCACTTCGACCAGACCGAAGACGCCACCTTGCAGAACCTGGCCTGGGTGCTGCGGTCCACGCTACGCAAGATCGACAAGGTGCTGGAGCATCCGCCCTACAACTTCATCGTGCATAGCGCGCCGCTGCAGGAGAATCATCTGGCGCATTATCACTGGCACATCGAAGTGATTCCCAAGCTGACCAAAGTGGCGGGATTCGAATGGGGCACGGGCTTCTACATCAATCCTACGCCGCCGGAGGAGTCCGCCAAGTTCTTGCGGGAATCGGGGCTGGCGTGAGCCTCGCGGCGGCCGATACGCAGAATGCCGCGCAAACTACCGCACACCGCCGCATCCTGGCGATCGTCGTTGCCCTGATCCTTTACGGGTCGCTCTACCCGTGGCAATTCCACGCGCGGGATTATGGACGCAACCCGCTCTGGATTCTGCTGCACACGTGGCCCGGCCGCTTCGACCGCTATGTGGGTTGGGACGTGGCCATCAACATCACGCTGTATGTGCCGCTGGGCATCTTCGGTTTTCTGGCGGTGCGCGCGGGCGCGCCCCGAGTGGCTCTCGTTCTGGCGCCACTGGCGCTTGCGCTGGGGCTTTCGGCGTCGATCGAGATGCTCCAGCTTTTCGACGATTCGCGGACGTGCAGCCTTTCCGACGTGGCTTCCAACGTGGCGGGCGCCGCGGTGGGCATTGTTGCGGGCGCACTCTACCGCGCACAGTTGCAGCGGTTCCTGGCACGCCAGCGTACGGCTGCGCTCCTGCGCCCCTCCGGGGCCTTGCTGCTGTTATCCTGCTGGCTCGGATATCAACTCTTTCCCCTGTTCCCCGTATGGGGCCGTACCAACGTGGTCCACAGGCTGGCGGCGCTCACAGCGACAACTGCGCTCTCGCCAGTCGACACGTTGGTGGTCTTTGCGGAATGGGTGGCAGTGGCCTGCCTGCTGGAAAGCCTCCGCAAGACCAAGACTAACGGCGCACTGGCGCTGCTGTTGCTGGTGGTGCCGCTCCGCTTGATTCTGCGGACCCGCACTCTGGCGTGGTCGGATATCGTGGGGGCGGTTGCCGCGTACTCAGCTTGGTTGTGCCTGCCTCGCCTCTGGGTGCGGCGGGCCGCGCCGGTGCTGCTGGCGGGTGCACTGATCCTGAGCGAGCTTGCACCGTTCCACTTTGCCGCCCGGAACGGCGCGCGCGCCTTCAACTGGGTTCCCTTCCGTGGATTATTCCGCAGCGACTGGCAGGATGGTTTCGTGGTGCTGTTCCGCAAGAGCTTCTGGTACGGTTCGGTTCTCTGGCTATGGCGGGCGTCCGGACGAAGCTTGGCGTGGGGCACCGCGATAGCCGCCGCGGCCCTGTTTCTATTGGAGCAGGTGCAGGTGTATCTGCCGGGCCGTACGCCGGAGATCACCGACGCGGTGCTAGCCGTGCTCATGGGCCTGTTGCTGTGGCTGTTGCGCGACGCGTGAGGGCGCGGGCGCTGGGCCGGCAGTGAGCCAAGAGCCGCGCAGTCGCGCTAGACTGAAAGCACGCAAGCTGAAGGGCAATGGCAGCCAGGAACCTGCGACAGCGCATCGAGGAACTGACGGTGGTGGCCGATATCGCTTCGGCCATGCTGTCGCCTCTGGAGCTAAGCCAGGTGCTGGATGTAGCGCTCGAAAAGGCCAGCCGCGCCTTGGGCGCGCCGTTCGGATCCATCACGCTGCTGTCCGCCGCCAAGACCCGGTTGGAGTTCGCCGCGGTCTACGGATTGTCCGCCGATTACGGTGAACGGTTCCGGGAAATCGGGCTGCTGCCGGCGGACGAGTCATCGCCCTCGGGCCGCGCCGTTTCGACCGGGAAGCCCTATTGGGTGGCGGACATTACCCGCCATCCGCTGTGCGCAACCTGGAAACACATAAGCTTGGGCGAGGGCGTGCGCGCGCTCATCTGCGTGCCGCTGATACTTGGGGGAGAGTCAGGCAGCGAGCCCGCCGGCACGCTGAATCAATACCTGGCCGAGCCGCACCCCTTCCGCCCGCATGAAGTCCGCCTGCTGCAGGTGGTGGCGCAGCAGGTTTCGCTCGCCATCGAACGCGCGCGCTTGTACGACCGGCTGAAACAGCAGCATGCGGCGGCGCTGGCCGCGAGCGAGCACAGGAGCCGCTTCCTGGCGGCGATGAGCCACGAGCTGCGGCCGCCCATGACGGCCATCGTGGGCTTCGCCGATCTGTTGAGAGAGCAGATACCGGGATCGCTGAACGCGGAGCAAATGCGCCAAGTGCGCATGATTTCGGCGAGCGCCCAGCACATCATGTCGGTGCTGAACGATGCGCTGGACGTGGCGCGCATCGAAGCCGGCGAGATCGAATGCCTGATCGAGCCGGTGGATGCCGGCGAAGTCATCCGCGAGGTGACCGAGATGATGGCGCCGCTGGCGCGCGCCAAGCGCCTGGATCTGGCCGTCGTACGCGAGCCGCGGGCGCCGCACGAATCCCTGATCGCGCGTTGCGACCGGCAGCGCACCAAACAAATTCTGGTCAACCTGGTCTCGAACGCCATAAAGTTCACCGCCCAGGGGCGCATTCACTCGCACCTGAGCGCGGGTCTGGGATTGGCCGTCAGCCTGAAGCTGGCCCGCTTGATGGGTGGCGATATCGAGGTGGAGAGCGACCCCGGCCGCGGCAGCACCTTCACTCTGAAACTGGAGACCGCATGAGTGCACATACGCTGCTGCTGGTGGACGGAGATCCCGCCGTACACGAGCTGCTGGCGGCGGTGCTGCGCCCCCCGGAGTGGCGGATCGAGAGTGCCTACGACGGGCTGGAGGGACTGGCCCGTGCGAAAGAGCGCCCTTACGACGTAGTGCTGACGGACGTCCGCATGCCGGGCATGGACGGGCTGGAACTGCTGCGCGAGATCCGGGACATGCGGCCCGACGCGAAGGTCATGGTGATGACCGCGGACAGCACGCCGGCCAACATCGTGCGCGCCATCCGGGAGCACGCATTCAGCTATTTCAGCAAACCGTTCTCGCCCAGCGCGGTGGCCGACACGATTGCGCAGGCGGTGGACATGCACCCGTGGCAGGACGATATCGAAGTGCTCTCGGCGAGTCCGGAATGGATCAGCCTGCGGCTGCGCTGCAAGATGGAAACGGCCGACCGGCTGATGCAGTTCGTGCGCGAAATGGAGATGGACTTTCCGCCGCGCGAGCGGGAAAACATCGCCGCCGCGTTCCGCGAACTGCTGATGAACGCCATCGAGCACGGCGGGGGATCGGACCCCGACAAGCGCGTGTGCGTGACCTATGTGCGCACCACGCGGGCCATCGTGTACCTGATCCAGGATCCGGGTAAGGGGTTTTCGTTCGATGCTATTTCGCACGCGGCCATTGCGAACCCGCCGGGGGAGCCGGCGCGCCACCTGGAGATCCGCACGGAGCAAGGCGTGCGGCCGGGTGGATTTGGCATTATGCTGACGCGGAATCTGGTGGATGAATTGATTTATAGCGAGAAGGGGAATGAGGTTTTGTTTATTAAGTATTTGAAATAGGGGCAGGTCGGGCGATCTCCACCCATACGCGGGAGTTCAGAGACGCAAGTATAATGAAGGTTGGCGTTGGAGTTCGAGTGGGACCCGCAAAAAGCTGCGGCAAATCTGGCCAAACACAAAGTCTCGTTCGAAGAGGCGGCGACGGTCTTCGGCGATCCGCTAGGTCGTATCGTGGCCGATCCGCGTCATTCGTCCGAGGAAGAGCGGTTTGTGCTGCTGGGCCTTTCAAAGGACCGGCGTTTGCTTGCAGTCATGTATGTGGAACGGGGCTTCGCCGTTCGCATCATTAGCGCGCGGCCCGCCACACGGCGTGAGCGGAGAAACAATGAAGAGATCATCCACTAAACGCAAGGCTACTGGCCAAGCTGATGCCGACGAGATTCTTCCCGAGTATGATTTCAGCCGCGCCTCGCCCAACAAGTACGCGTCGCGGTACGCCGCGGGAAGTGCTGTAGTCGTGCTGGAACCCGATGTGGCCGCCGCCTTCCCAAGTTCGGGTGAGGCCAATGAGGCGCTACGCGCCTTGGCGGGAATCATTCAGAAGCATCGGTTCCGCCGCCCGGCGGCGCGCCGCCGCCTCTAGACGGTGCCTTTTCGATTGAGGTCTGGAGGGCCGGTGGGTTGCCCGCCGAGCCAACACTTCGACACCAAGCTGGCAGCGCGGCCAATGTCGCGGGACAGGAGTAGGAGGGGTGGGAGAACCGGAGCGTGGTCGCTTGAGGCAGAGACCCAGCAAGATCTCTCGACGCGTCAAGGGGCGATCGCTCTGGCGGTTTTACGCCAACATCGCATGCTTTGCTGGCCAGGCCCGTCCCTCAACAGGGGGGTCGTCGCTTGGAAGTACCATTAGGATCTGTCCAAGCTTAAGACTCGCGAAATCGACCGGCGAGAGTTCCGTCGCTTCGATCCGAATGAAGAAGTCGCGGGAGCCGTCGATCGCACGAGCAAAGAGAAAGGGCTTGTTGGCTATGACATGGGTAACCCTCGATTGGTCATAGCCGACACCCTCAAGAGCGCCGCCAGCGTCGCCGTACCGAATAATGTCAGACCATCTCTCCGCTCTGAGAGGATTGTTCGTGCCCGGCGCGGCTTCACGGAATGCGCTTACCAGTTGACGGGTGAATGTATCTGATATTGAGTACTCGTTCGATGTGCCGCACATTTCGGCTAGGTGCTCGTCGAGGAAATGTGAGCAAGCGAGGACAACAGTTGGGCTAAGGACGCGTCGAAGAAGAGCGGTTTGAAGCTTCTCGAACGCTCGAAATCCCTCGTGGACGACATACGCTAGGTAGCCATCGAGACGGAATGCCTCGCCCAGACAGGAGAGTATGCCCAGGACGAAGTGTTCGTAGCGGCTCTGGTCCGCAGGGCCGTGGTCGAGTGCGCTCTTGATCGCCGATACGCGCAGCGCTGCATAGGCTGGTCGCAGTTCCGAAGCCTGCCAGTTCTCCGTTGCCGAAATAACTTCATCGTGCTTGCCAGGCCAAAGCATTGAGAGCCAATACGCTCGTAGAAGACGCGCCCGGTTCCGCGGAGAGATATCAGAATTCAAGAGCATCCCTGCATCTATGAGAGGCTTCGCGCGCTCGGTCGCCTCCTCAAGGTTCTGCTCGTCTTTCAGTACTTCCGCCAGCCGAAGCTGTGCGCACGGATCAGGCACCGCGCAGGCAACGGCCTTACCGAACGACTCGATGGCTCCGTACCGATCGCCGAGTTGTTCCAAAAGGAGACCCTCCGTTCGGTGGAGGACGGCATCGGTGGGATCAAAGTCTTTCGCCCGACGCACGTCCGCGAGATCTCGCAACTGGTCGGCTCGCGAGGTCCGCCCGACTACACTTGCCTTAAGACGTACCACCAGGGCGCGGATGTGGTTGGCTGAAGTTGATGGAACGAATGATTCGTTCAACGGGTCGCGCGTTCCTCTTTGGTCCAGCTCAGCGATGATCCTTTGCTGATCTCGAAGTCGGGCATACACCTGTTCCCTCACACGCCTGTCCCGAGGTGTACGCACGAGGAGGTCGCGAACTGAAGAACTAAGGGCGTAGCGCTCGCTTGTACTGGCCACTTCGCGCGTGACGAGGCTCGTTTTCAGAAGGCTGTTTACCGCCTCAGCAACTTCATCCGGAGAAAGTTCCAAAAGGTGGCCGATCTGCCCGCGGGAAAGTGGATCGCTAGCACCAAAGAGGCACTCAAGTATTTTGCTCGCGTCGGGCGGCAGGTGGTCAACGAGGGCCGTGTAAGAAAAATCGATGATTCGTTCACGAGCCTGGTTCAAAGCCCGGGACAGCTCACTTCCGGCGGTGTAGCTATCGAGGACCAACCTGATGGCCAGGGGGTTGCGGTCGCAGACCTCCACGAGGCGGCCGAGCTGGCCTTCGTCTAGTCTCCCCGATCCTCGCAGGGAACTATAATCCCTGGCAAGCTTGATAGCTCCCTCCCGTTTAATCGGGCCGAGCGCCAACACATTGGCCCCATTGACGGTCACGCGGCTCGTCACTAGGATCCGCCAGTTTTGAGGCAGAGACTGCCCGAAGTCCTCAAAATCCTGGGGTGGTCGCGGAGGATGGTCTCCAGGTTGTCAATGCATAACAGTACCCGCCGTTCGCCCATCTCTTTGGACGCCTGGTCGAAGCCTACCGTCTCGGCTTCGTCTACGCCCGATTCCAGACCGTAGAGGGCTTGGGAAACGGAGCGCTTGACAGAGCCCAAGGACGTCACTGGGTCGGCGATTGTCTCGACGCCACGGGCCGTGAGTCGTTCCGTCTTGGCTGTGACATAAACGACTTGGTCGGTCCATTCCAGGGAAGCTGGGTCGAGCACGCAAGTATGAAGAACGTCAAGACATAAAGCCGTCTTTCCGGTTCCCCCGGGACCGATGATGGCAACAAGAGAGTTGCGCTTATTCTGGAGCCGTTTTCGCAGCTCTCGCGCTTCGTCTTGGCGCGCTATGAGACCGGTGATGTGGTGATCAAAAGTACTGGGCAGATTATTCGGAACGTTCGACGACCGCTGTCGAAGCCACCCGTCAGGCGGCGGCGTCAGGCGGTTCTCAGTTGCACACCGAAAAGCATCGGATACCTTGCGGAGCCGAAGCTGCTCGATACAGGGGTCTGTGGCAAGGGCTGCCATTCGGTGCCAGTAGCACTCCGGGAACGGCCCATTGGGGTGGTAGGGTCGAGGACTGGCGCGGCGTTCCGTAGGTTCAGCCTATCCGTTGGCTCCCGGTTTCCCCTGGGAGTGCCTCACTAGCCAAACCGTAAACCCGTTTCCAGCCCCCGCCGCATCAAACCCACCGTGCGGATTTCCCGCAGTGGGCTTTCCTGTTTGCTTCACAACAAGGTCTATGGGACGTTTGGCATTGGATTGGCTTTCGGGAATTGCGGTGTCCTCACGCGGCGGTAGTCATTGAACAGCCCCACCCTGTCGTAAAGCCACTCCCTACTCCACCGTTTCCAACCCATCCCCTTGCGTTTACTGGCACGCATCAAGTGCCGCCGGACCTTCTTTTCTACCCATCGTTTAACCATAGAGAAGCATCGACTCGAATCGCCAATCCGAAAGTAATTCACCCAGCCCCGCAGGATCGGATTGATCATCTCAATCACTTTTCCCACAGGCTGGCTGACGTTGCGTCGGAAGACTTCCCTGAGTTTGGCAAACAGCGCGGTCCGCTTCTTCAGCTTCGGCGCATAGTAAGGTCGCCACACCCGATTACGGCTCCGAATGCGACGATACTCAAAACCCAGGAACGAAAAACTCTCCCCCTTCGCCAGATCGACCATCCGGCTCTTGTCCTCATTGACCTCGACTCGTAGTTTCGCCAACTCCTCTCGCAGTCGCCTTTCCACCGCCTGCACCAGCCAGTCATGCCGCGGATGAGCGTCGATCAATATCACCAGGTCATCCGCAAATCGTGCATATTGGACGTTGGTGTATTCCCCGCGCCGCGTGGTGGCGATCGCCTTTTCCAGCATCCGATCCACCTCTGTGAGGTAGAGGTTACTGAGCAACGGCGAAATCACCCCGCCTTGCGGAACGCCTTTTTCCCCAGTCGCCTTCAGCATCATCTTGAGCAAATGCATGACCGCATCATCCTGTACCCGTCGAGCTACCTTCTCTAACAGCAGATAATGCTGAACGTTATCGAAGTAGGCCCGCAAGTCAATGTCAATGATTCGCGTCTTGCTCTCCACAATTGCCTGTGCCACTCGGGTCACCGCTTGATGCGCTGTCCGTTTCGGTCGGTATCCATACGACCCCGATTGAAAATCAGCTTCGAAGATCGGCTCCAGAATGAGCTTGAGCGCCCCCTGGACCACACGGTCGCGGATAGCCGGGATCGTCAGTACGCGGACTTTCTTGCCCCCGTCCTTGGGAATCTCCTTCTTCCGTCCCCGCATGGGCCGATACGTGTTGGAGACCAGTTCATCCCGTATCTGCTGCAGAAAACTCTCCTCTCCACTTTCCTCGATGGCTTCGAACGTGACCCCGTCAATCCCGGGCGCCCCGTCGTTACTCTTCGCCATCTGGTAAGCTTCATGGAGCGTCTCCATCTTGCAGACATGGACGTATAGTCCCCAGAAACGCCAAGTGGGCTCCGCCTTCGCCTTGACGTATAGGCTCCTCCTCAGGTCCTGCAAACTGCTGGGCGTCTTTGTCATCTCACCCTTGCCTTCCTTGTTGTTGGAACCGTTACAAACAGCAGGGCCCCTTGGCTCCACGGACATTACTCCGCTTCTCCGCTACTCCGGACCCGTCCGCCACCCTCTCGCCGTTCCCCGATTTCCCGGTTTCGCCGGTTATACGGTTCCCTGCTCCGCCGCTTTCGCGGCGGGGCGAGGAGGGCTTCTCCAGTTGCTCGGTGCATCCTTGTCATCGTGCTGCCGCTACCGCCCCGCCAGAGTGTCCCGCCGCTCCAGTCAGTTGCGACGTTCCATGCTGCCTTCGCCCTATCAGCGGGGGCTCGGCCTCTGAGGTAAAAAGTTTCGGGGGCACCTGTGCGTTCACTTTCGTTACGGCCCAATGACTCGCTCACCACCCCAAGGATGGCTTTGTCGATAGACTTCCGGGGTTCAGTTTCCTTCCCTCCCGGCTATCCAAGCTACAGAACTCTGACTTTTGTTCTGATGGGGTTGACTCCCACTGAATACACCAGCCTTCGCTGGACATACGCTGATGGCTCTTCTTTCCCCGGTTCTTGGGGTTGTAGCTCTTGCGCGCTCCCATGGCAGCGCCGAAACGCGTGTGCACCGTAGTATCGGTGTCTATGGTCACTTCGCGTAGCTGGACATGGGCCGC